>Ga0102924_1001880_pt1 | contig 23603 bp, 18 predicted proteins | sample PaiPotPPM11metaG_FD_80116 | JGI IMG/M metagenome (GOLD analysis project Ga0102924, IMG submission 80116) | Iron sulfur acid spring bacterial and archeal communities from Banff, Canada, to study Microbial Dark Matter (Phase II) - Paint Pots PPM... ...
AGCATGGGCAGGGCAAAACGGGCGCATGGCGGTCTATACCGAAATCGGCGACACCGAACTCCGCGTCTTTGTCGCGCTCTACGACATCGGCGAAGTGCTCGCCTGCAAGGGCATCGCGGAGGGTGTCGAAAACTCGAATTACCTGCTGACCACCGAGCGCGGCAATTTCATCCTGACCCTGTACGAAAAGCGCGTTAGGCGAGCCGATTTGCCGTTCTTTATCGCGCTGATGGAGCATCTCGCGCATCATGGCGTCGCATGTCCGGTGCCGGTGCGGGCAAAAGATGGCGAGGCGCTGCGGGAATTGTGCGGCCGGCCGGCGGCGATCGTGACATTTCTGAATGGTATGTGGCCGCGACGGATCGAACCTTATCATTGCGGCGCGCTCGGCACCGCGCTTGCCGGATTGCACCGCGCCGGCGCCTCGTTTCCGATGACCCGGCCGAACGATTTAAGCCTTGCCGGCTGGAAACGGCTTCACGCCGCATGCGCGGCGCGCGCCGACGAGGTGCAGGCCGGCCTCGCCGACGAGCTGGCGGCCGAAATCGCGTTCTTCGACAATGCCTGGCCGGACGGATTGCCGAACGGCGTCATCCACGCCGACCTGTTTCCGGACAATGTATTCTTCCGCGACCGCGAATTGTCGGGCCTGATCGACTTCTATTTCGCCTGCACCGATTTCCTCGCCTACGACGTTGCGGTATGCCTCAACGCCTGGTGCTTCGAGCCGGACGGCGCGTTCAACGTCACCAAGGCGCGGCTCCTAGTCGGCAATTACCGGGCGGCGCGGCTGCTCAGCGCCGACGAAATCGCCGCCTTGCCGTTATTGGCGCGCGGCAGCGCGCTGCGCTTTTTGCTGACGCGGCTATACGATTGGCTGAACCAGACCGAAGGCGCACTGGTGCGGCCGAAAGATCCGATCGAATACCTGCGAAAACTGCGCTTCCATCGCGGCGTCGCCAGCGCCGCTGGCTATGGCATCGATGAGTGACGTCGAGATATTTACCGACGGTGCCTGCAGCGGCAATCCGGGCCCGGGCGGCTGGGCCGCGATCCTGCGCTACCGCGGCACCGAACGGGAGATCAGCGGTGCCGAGCCCGCGACCACGAACAACCGGATGGAATTGTTTGCGGCGATCGCCGCGCTCGAGGCGCTGACGCGGCCCTGCTCGGTGCAGCTCTATACCGACAGCCAGTATTTGCGTGACGGGATCACCAAATGGCTGCCGCAGTGGAAGGCGCGCGGCTGGCGCACCGCCGACAAGAAGCCGGTCAAGAACATCGATTTATGGCAACGCCTCGACGCGGCGGCAGCGCCGCACCGGGTCGAGTGGCACTGGGTGCGCGGCCACGCCGGGCACCCGGAAAACGACCGCGCCGACGCGCTCGCCCGCGCCGCGATCGCCGCGGCGCGGGCAAATTAACGATACGCGCAGGCCGAATTCGGCTTTAGCCTTATCCGCTAGGAGCCGCCCTTGTGGCGCCAGGTGTTGCTGTCGCCGACCTGCTCGACGGCCTGTCGCGCCGCCAACTGGCCAAGCGCATGGCGGATCGAGGTGAAGGCCATGGACACGCCCTTGTCGCGTTGCAATGTGGCGCGGATTTCGGTCGGCCGCGCGGCACGCGGCGCGATACCCTGCAAGATCTCTTCGATCATGCGGGCATTGTTGCCGCGCTGCGGACGCGCACCGCCAGCCCTGGGTTGACGTTGCGGGCGAGCCGCCTTCGATGCACCACGGGTCGATGTAGCGCGCGTTGACGCAGCGCGGGTCGATCCAGCGCGGGTCGATCCAGCGCGGGTCGATGTAGCGCGCGTTGATGCGGTGCGCGTTGAGGCGGCACGGGCCGATGCAGGACGCCTGCCGCGACGCGCGGCGGGCTTCGCCGCTGCGGCGGCTTTCGTTGCCGTTGCTGATTTCGCCGCCGTCCGACGTGTCCGACGGCCGCCGCGGGTTGCAGCTGCCGGTTTCGCCGCCGCGGATGTCGCCGCGCGAGCGGTCGACCTCGTCTGACGCCGCGGCCGTCCGCGACCGGTTGCCCTGGTAGCAGACCTTCCCGCTCCCGGGCTGGGCTGCGACGTCACTTCGCGCACCGCCTGCATTGCCGCCGCGTAACCCGCGGCAAACGCTTCACGGCGCACTTGGTCAATCTGATCCTGCAAGCTGTTCAATGCTGTTCTTGCCATTGGTTGCCACCGTTCCTCCCGGTTTGGTCACGAACAATTACCATGTTTGCAACGTCCAGCATAGTGTCAGGTTCACCAAAAATGCCACTTTTCACCGCAAACGCTCGCGCGGAGGCCGTGTCTCACTGACCAAATCACGCAATTGCACCTTTCCGGACAACGGCTCCAGCGTCATTACCCGATCGGCAACGAGCCGGGTCGTGCAGGCATAATCGACAACCCCGTCGATCGCGATGGTGCATTCCTTGCAGACATTCGCGTTGATGCAGCTATAGCGGACCGCAAGTGACGGATCCGAACGGCTACGGATCCACAATAGCGCGTCGAGCACGCTCGCGCCGTCTTCGAACGGGACTGCGAATTCCTGGTATTGCGGTGCCTCGCCCGCAGTGCCGCGGCGAATGCGCAATCGGGCGGTGTTTTGCGGCATCGCGCTAGGCCACCGCGATAACGCCATCAGCGCTCATGGCGATGCGCTGGTTGCGCGACCAGGCTGCATCGGTCTCCAGAAAGTCGGTGCGCTGATGAGCGCCCCGGCTCTCCTGTCGCGCCAGAGCGGCATGAACGACCGCTTCCGCCGCGGTTAGGCTGGCACGCAATTCGAACCAGTCGGCGAGCATCGGGTTGGCACGACGGCCCGGTGCAGTCGCAATGTCAGGCAGCGCACACTTCAACCGGCTTATCCGGTCGAGGGCACGGGCGAGGCCGGTCGCATCGCGGAACGGGCCCGCATCGCGCCACATCAGCTCGCGCAATTCATCGAGCGCGCTCACGGCCGACCTATCACCGGCACGTCCCTCACCAAGCGCGCGAATGCATTCGGCCGCATCCGCTGCGAGATGCAGCGGCCAATCGTTAACAACGCGCGCTGCTGCAAACGCAGCGGCGGAGCGTCCCGCAACCTCACCGAACACCAGCGCTTCGGGGATCGCATTACCGGACAGCCGATTGGCGCCATTCGCGCCGCCAGCCGCCTCGCCGGCTGCATAAAGCCCCGGCACCGAACTCGCCATGCCCACATCAACCGCGATCCCGCCCATATGGTAGTGCGCGATCGGTGCGACCTCGACCGGCATGCGCGTCAGATCGATGCCATTCTTGGCGAGGCGGTCGATCACCGGCCCGAATGCCGCCTCGAGCGCGGATTTCAGTATATGGGTGAAGGACAGGTACACGCCGCCATGTGGGGAACCGCGCCCGGCCGCGATCTCCTTCGTGATCGCGAAGGTGGCGATGTCGCGCGGCGTCGTATAGCCGCTGGTCTCATCGCTGCCGTAATCCGGCAGAAACTCGCGTCCTGCCTGGTCGAGCAAACGGCCGCCGAGCTTGTAGCGGAACGGGTCCCACATGATCGGATCCATGCCCACGAGGCGCGGCGCCAGATGACCGATCGGGAAGAACTGCACGAACTCCATATCGACGAGCTCGGCGCCGGCGGCGAGCGCCAGCGCGTAGCCATCGCCGCCCATATTGGCCGAGGCGCTGTTGCGCTGGAAAATCCGGGTGAGGCCCCCGGCGGCAATGATCACCGCCTTCGCCGCAATCGTCACCGCCTCGCCGCTTTCGCCATCCAGCGCGACCGCGCCAACCATTTCGCCATCCGCGGTGACCAGATCGGTAATGGTCAAATTGCTGACGCGGCGGATCGCGCCGACCCGGCTAACCTGCCGACGCAACGTCGCGGCGACGGCGGGGCCGGTGTTCAGGAAGTCGACGTAGCAGCAGCGCGGCCGCGAATGGCCGGGCGCGGTCACCTGGGCGATCCGCCCGTTCTCGCGGCGGGCCCAATCGGTTCCCCACGCACCCATCTCTCGGATGCGCGACGGTGCCTCGCGGCATAATAGCGCCGCCAAGCTCTCATCGCAGAGCCCCCGTCCGGACGCGAGCGTATCGTCGAAATGCGCCTGCCATGCGTCCGGGCATTCCTCTGCGAGCGCCGCCGCGACCGTCATCTGTGCCATGACCGTTGCGCCGCCGCGACCAACGAGACTCTTGTCGACGAGTAGGACGCGTTCCGCCCCGGCGCGCGCCGCGGACAGCGCCGCATACATGCCGGCACCGCCCGCGCCCACGATCAGGATGTCCGCGGCGAGATCGGTCATTCCGCTGATTTGGTGCCGGATGCCAGGATTGCCACAATCGGCACGGCAAACCCGTCACCGCGGCGGTATTCGGACATGTCGCGCTCGATCGCCGCCGTGATCGCCGGCATCGCCTCACCCGGCTGTGCCGCGATCAGCGCAGCCGTGCGCACGGTGCCGCGGCGCAGCGCGGCAACCAAGACGGCGGCACTCGGCAGGTGCCACTCGCGTCGGATGGTTTCGGCTGCTGCGTCGATGAAGCCAGCCCCTTGCAAGAGCCGCAGCGCCGCCTCGGATGAGTCAAGACTGCCGCCGGAGGGCGGCGTTCGGGATGCAGCGTCCGGATCGCCATACACGCGGATCGCGTCGAACAGCAGGCCCCAGGGGATGTTCTCGGCCCGGACAGCCCAACTGGTGAAGGCGAAGCGGCCGCCGGGACACAACGCCCGATAAGCTTCGCGCACGGCAAATTCAGGCCGCGGGATGTGGTGAATGCCGAAATTCGAGACCACGGCATCGAAGGCGCCGTCGGGATAGGACAACGCTTCAGCATCGCCCTGATCGAAACGCAAATTGGGGTGAGCCCGCCGCGCCTGCGCCAGCATTGCGGGCGAGAAATCGAACCCGGTCGGAACGGCGCCCCGCGCGGCCGCCGCCGCGGTGACGATCCCGGTGCCGCAACAGAGATCGAGGATCCGCATCCGATTGCCGGCGGCACAAGCATTAAGGAGCGCCTCGACGAACTCTGCGGTGGCCTGCGCAAATGTCGCATCGTAATCCGGCGCGACCTGCTGCCAGCCGGCGTGCTCGAAGGCGCGCACCGCTTCCGGATCGAAGAGTGCCTCGCTCATCCTCTTGTCCTCCCTGGGCCCGACGGCGACGATAGCAGCGGAACCGGCAGGAGACGAGCGATGGAGATCGCGATCATCGGCAGCGGCATCGTCGGCCTCGGGCTGGCGCTGAACCTACACCGGCACGGACTCCCATGCCGGGTTTACGAGTCCGTGCCGGAGCTCAAAGAGTTGGGCGTCGGCATCACGCTGTTGCCGCATGCGATGCGCGAACTCGCGCTGCTCGGCGTGCAGGGCAAAATCGAGCCGCTCGGCATCGAAAACCAGGAGAGCTGCTTCTTCAACCGCTTCGGGCAGCTGATCTATCGAGAGCCGCGTGGACGCTATGCCGGATACAGCGTGCCCGAGATCGGCATTCATCGGGGCCGCTTGCACCGGGTGTTGTACGAGGCGGCTTGCGAACGGATCGGCGCCGACCGCCTTCACACCGATCATCGCTGCGCCGGTTTCGAGCAGGACGAAAGCGGCGTCGCGTTGCGGTTCCGGCAGACGAGTACAGGGGACGCCGGCCCGCCGGTACGCGCCGATATCGCGATCGGCTGCGATGGCGTCAATTCGACCGTGCGCGCCCAGTTCTATCCCGACGAAAAATTGGTCTTCACCGGCATCAATACCTGGCGCGGGGTCACCCGCCACGCGCCGATCCTGACCGGCCGGACCTATATGCGGGTCGGTTCGATCCGCACCGGGAAAATCGTGATCTACCCGATCATCGACGATATCGACGCAGACGGCCGGCAGCTGATCAACTGGACGACCGAGATCGAAACCGGCGGCGAACAGCAGAACGACTGGAACAGGCCGGGGCGGCTTGAGGACTTCATCCATATATACGACAGCTGGCGGTTCGACTGGCTCGACGTCGCCGAGATGATCCGCCAAGCAGAAGTCATCTTCGAATATCCGATGGTCGACAAGGACCCGATCGAGCGCTGGTCGTTCGGCCGGGTCACGTTGGCCGGCGATGCCGCCCATCCGATGTATCCGCGCGGTTCCGGCGGCTCGGCGCAGGGCTTGATCGACGCCCGCACCCTCGCCGATCTGCTGGCGCAGGAGCCCGATCCGGTGGCGGCGCTGCGCGCCTACGAAGCGGCGCGGTCCGGGCCGGCTGCCCACGTCGTCCGAACCAACCGCTCGCAGCCCCCCGATTTCATCAATATCCGGGTCGAGGAGCTGACCGGCGACCGGCCATTCGAGAACCTCGACGATTTCATTACGCAGGACGAACTACGGGCCCTCTCCGATCAGTACAAGCGCGTCGCCGGCTACAGTCTCGACCAGCTCGGCGGCGCGAAAACGCGCTAGCCGCAGAAACCGGTTGTCGGGCCGCTCGTCTTGCAGCAAACCTCCGCGCGCCCAAATTGGGGCGGTTGCCCTTTTCGAGTATAGAGGCTGGTCCTTGGCCATTCCCGATGTGTTAACCCGGTTAGGGTGCCGCCACGATGCAAGCGGGCACGGGCTCAGCCGGGACATGAACGACCAACGACGGCGCACCGGATCGATGAATGCCTGACACCGCCGCGGCCCACAGCACCGCCGCCGCCCGGCCGAAGGTCGCGCAGGATCTGACCCTGGCTGCGCTCGGCGTGGTCTTCGGCGACATCGGCACCTCGCCGCTATATGCGGTGCGCCAGTCGCTGGTCGATTTCGGCGGCCTCAGCGAGCACGCAATTCTCGGCGCGCTCTCCCTGATTGTCTGGGCACTGGTGCTGGTCGTGACGGTCAAATACGTGATCGTCATCATGCGGGCCGACAACCGCGGCGAGGGCGGTCTCCTGGCGCTCACCGCCCTGGTCCTGCGCACGACGGACCGCACCCGCAACCGCCGGCGCTATCTCTCGATCATGGCGGCGGGGCTGGTCGGCGCCGCTTTGTTCTATGGCGACGGTGTGATCACCCCGGCGATCTCGGTGCTGAGCGCAGTCGAAGGGCTGAAGGTCGCGACGCCGCTGTTAGAGCCTTACGTTATTCCGATCTCGCTCGTATTGCTCGTCGGGCTGTTTCTCGTGCAACGGCAGGGCACCGCCGCGGTCGGCGGGATGTTCGGCCCGGTTATGCTCGTGTGGTTTGCGGTGCTGGCGGCGCTCGGGGTCTGGGGCATCCTCCAGCGGCCGCAGGTGTTGCGGGCACTCAACCCCATTTACGGCGTCGATGTCGTGGTGCGGGACCCGTTGCACGGGTTTCTGATGCTCGGCGCGGTGTTTCTCGCCGTGACCGGGACCGAGGCGCTCTACGCCGATATGGGCCATTTCGGACGGAGCGCCCTGCGGCGGGCGTGGCTCGGCCTCGTCTTCCCGGCTCTGGTCCTGAATTACTTCGGCCAGGGTGCAATGCTGATCAACAACCCGGGAGCGCTGGAAAACCCGTTCTACCGCTTGAGCCCGGATTGGGGACTATACCCGCTGGTCATCCTCTCCGCCGCTGCTACGATCATCGCCTCCCAAGCCGTCATTTCCGGCGCCTTCTCGCTGACTCGGCAGGCGATTCAACTCGGCTATCTGCCGCGTCTCGAGGTCCGCCATACCTCGGAAACCGAGATCGGCCAGGTCTACGTGCCGCGGATCAATTCCGGGCTGCTGATTGCGGTCATCATCCTGGTGCTCGGATTCCAGACCTCCGACAATCTCGGCGCCGCCTATGGCATTGCGGTCAGCGGCATGATGGCGATCACCACCGGGCTCGCTTTTCTCTACATGCGCGCGCGCGGCTGGAGCCTGGCGGTCGCGCTGCCGGTCTTCGGGTTGTTTGCCTTGATCGATTTAACCTTCCTCAGCGCCAACATGCTGAAGATCCTGGACGGCGGTTGGTTCCCGATCGTCGTCGCGGCGCTGGTCTTTTCGGTCATGGGCACCTGGTGGCACGGCCGCCGCCTGTTGGCCGAGCAGCGCGCCCGCGACGCGATGCCGCTCGACCTCTTTATCGATTCGCTCAACCCGCAGCGGACCCTGCGGGTGCCCGGGACGGCGATCTTCATGACCCGCGACCTCGAGCATGTGCCGGTCGCCCTGCTGCACGCGCTGAAGCACTACAAGGCGCTGCATGAACGTGTGGTGATGATGCAGGTCGAAACCGAGGACGTGCCGCATGTGGCGTCGGACCAGCGGCTCGAAATCGGCGAGCTCGGCAAGGGATTTCACACGATCCGGGTGCGCTACGGGTTTATGGACCAGCCGAACCTAGTGCGCGCGCTGGCGCTGTGCCGACGCCAGAACTTCCATTTCAACCTGATGGAAACCTCATTCATCATCGGGCGGGAGAAATTGCGCGCGCGGCCGCATCCGCTGGCCTTCTGGCGCTGGCGCAACCGGCTGTTCATCTTCCTGACCAACTTGGCGCTCGACGCAACCGAGTTCTTCCGCATCCCGCCAAACCGCGTGGTCGAACTCGGCGGACAGACCGAGATCTGAGACCGGACCGGGGCGGATGCCCGCGGTCCGGGGCTCACATCAGTGAATTTCGTCCTGCTCGCGGAACGCCTGGCGCAGCCGTTCGATCGAGAAGCCGGGCTGCTTCGACGCTTCGATGATGACCCGCTCACGGCGGGCAAGGAGATCGACCGCCTCGGGGATCTTATCGATGACATCGAGCGGCACGATGACGGCGCCATGCCGGTCGGCATGGATCACATCGTTGGCCGAGACGACCATGCCGCCGACGCTGACAGTGCCCCCGAAATCGACGAGATGGACATGCGCGTGCGACGGCATCACCGAGCCGGCCAGCACGAAGAAATTCGGCGACATCGCATCGAGGTCGCGCACCGAGCCGTCGGTGATCACGCCGACGCAGCCGAGTCCGGCATGGACATGCGTCTGCACCTCGCCCCAGAACGCGCCGAAGCCGGTATCGGGCGCGTCGATGTCCTGGATCACCGACAGGCTCGGCAAGGGGTGTTCGGCAATATGCTCGTAATAGCCGAGCCGCAGGCGGGTCGCGGTCTCGCGGTCGCGCGGGTGCGGCTCGCGCGAGCGGATCAGCGCGGTGCGGGCAAAACCCACGACCGGCTTCAGGTCCGGGAATAGCGCGACCAGCGGTCGCCGGGTGAAGCCGTAGGCGCGGCGCGCCGGTGCGACGATCTCCAGCGCGTTGCAAATCGTCGGTGTGTCCCAGGCGCGCAGGGCTTCGAGGCTCTTTGCATCGGGCAGCGAGGGCATCGGCAAATCTCCGGGATCGCGGGAAGGCCTCTCGCTTTATGGGCAAGCCCGCCCGACGGCAAGGTCTTTTACATCGCGGCGGTTTCCCGCATCATCGCGGCAGAACATCTCGGAGAACCCGCAATGGGTTACACGGTCAGCCATTTCGAGATCCGCGCCCGCGAACCGGCGGCATTGGCGAATTTCTATACCGAGGTGCTCGGCTTCATCGTCAGCGACCGCGGCGTCCTCGACCGCGGTCCGGCCAAAGGCCGCGAGTTAATCTTCCTCAGCCACAGCCCCGGCGAGCACCACCAGATCGTCCTGATTCCGGCGGAGGCCGGCGCCGCGGCGAGCAACGCCGGCGGCGGAATCGGCCACGTCGCCTTCCGTGTCGATAGTCTCGACGAGGTACGCCTGGTTTACGAAAAGGTCCGGAACCTGCCGCATGCGCGGCCGGAGCCGGTGTCGCACGCCAATACCTGGTCGGTTTATTTCCGCGATCCCGAAGACAACCGCATCGAGATCTTCACCCAGACGCCATGGCACGCGACCCAGCCCTGCCGCTTCGACGTCGATTACGACCTCGACGACAGCAAGCTCAAGGACAGCACGCTGACGACCGTGCGCACGCTTCGCGGCTTTGCCTCGACCGAAGATTGGCAGAAAGAGTTCGACCGGCGTTTCGAGAAGATGCCGAGCTGATCCGTTACCGGTCGAGCCAGATGTCATCCATGCGCCAGCCGTTGTAGATGCTGTTTTCCATTACGGTCAGGTTCTTGACCTCGGGCTGCCAGCAGGTCGCCCCTTTGTTGAAATAGACCAGTGGCTTGGCGCCGTCCTCGGTCAGCCGGCGCTCGATTTCCCAGACCAGGTGCTTTCGCTTGTCCTGGTCTGCTTCCATCGATTGCTGGTCGATCAGCTTGTCGATCTCGGGATTGCAGTAGCCGTTGTAGTTGCCGACGCCACCGCAGGCATAGTTCTCGTACAGCAGCGCGTCGGGATCATCGACATGGGTCCCAGTCAGATTGAGCGCCACGGTGTAATCCTTGCGCATGACCTTCGGATACCACTGCGTCGTGTCGACCGGTTCGAGTTCGGCATCGATATAGATATCCTTCAGCTGGTCGATCAGGATCACCGCCGGATCGCGGTAGGGCGGGATGTCGCGCGTTGAAACCTTGACGGACAGGCGCTTGTCAGGCCCGTAGCCGAGTTTTTTCATGATCGCGCGTGCCTGCTCCCGGTTCTTAACGACGTCGGAACCATAGCCGGGGAGCGTGTCGAGCATGTCCTTCGGCATGCCCCATAGCCCTTGTGGCGGAGGCTGCATCGCGGCAGCCTCGAGCCCCGTTCCCTGGGTCAGAATATCGATGAAGGATTTCCGGTCGATCGTCAGCGCCATCGCCCGCCGCAAATCCGCATTGTCGAATGGCGGCTTCGACAGGTTGACGATCAGGTTGGTGCTGACGCTGCCGGCTGGCAGCACGCAATTCGCATCCGGCCGCTGGCTCATAATGTCTTTCATCAGCGGCACGGTGACGCTGCCGGCCATGGTGAGGTCGTATTGCCTGCTGATGAAGGCCAGGATCACCGTCGAGCGGTTGCGCGAGATGACGTACTCGATACCATCGAGATAGGGCAGCCCCGGCTTCCAGTAATCGGGATTGCGGGTCAGCCGGATCGCCTCGTTCGGCTTGAACTCGACGAATTTGAACGGACCCGTGCCGATCGGATGCAGCCGCATCTGGGCCGGTGCGACGTGACACGGATAAACCGGCGACATGCCGCTTGCCAGCAGCGCGATGAAGGCGGGTTGTGGCCGTTTCAGGACGAACGTCGCTTGGTAATCGCCGTCGATTTTGACCTCGACGAGGTTGTTGTACCAAGCCTTGCGCGGGTTGATCCTGAGCTTCTCGGCGGCTTTGCCCTGCAGCAGCTCCCAGGTGCATTTGACATCGGCCGCAGTGAACGGCTTGCCGTCATGCCATTTGACGCCTTTGTGCAGGTGGAAGGTCAGTTTGGTGCCATCCTCGTCCCAGGCCCAGTCGGTCGCCAGTTCGGGGCGGATCGAGCCGATGCTGTTCTGCGCAACGTGCTGGTCGAAGATCACCAGATTGTTGAACACCGCCATGACGGGGCGCTCGGCGTACACGGTGGATTCCTCGTGAATCGACATACTGGCCGGGCTGTCGAGCGTGTGGATCTTCAGAACGCCGCCCGATTTTTGCGCCAACGCAATGTGGCCGACCAGCGTGGATGCCGCGATCGCGGCAAGGATGTGCAGGAACTTGGCCATCCTGGTTCCTCCCGAGGCGCTGCTTTCTTCGCGGGATTTCCCGTCTCGCCGCGCACGCTCGCGCACTATAGGGCAGCGGCCCCGGTGCGTCATCCCGCCGCATCAGTTCGATCGTGGCGCCGATCCGCCCTTGATCGCGCCGCATTCCTGGGCTGCAATCGCCGCCCCGGCCACTCCGGAGCAGAGGTGCGGCGATGGTCAGCGATCCGATCGAATTCGAACTGTTCAAGAACGCGCTGTTCGGGATCGCCGACGAGATGGCGCTGACCGTGTTTCGCACGACCTATTCGGGCGTGCTCAAGGACAACATGGATTATTCGACCGCGCTATTCGACGGCGACGGCGTGCTGGTCGCGCAGGGGCTGACCCTGCCCGGGCATCTCGGCTCGATGCCGACCGCGATCGCCTCGGTCAAGGAGACCTTTGCCGGCGCTGTGAATCCCGGCGACGTATTCATCCTCAACGACCCGTTCCGCGGCGGCATGCACTTGCCGGACGTCTTCATCTTCAAGCCGATTTTTGAGGACCGGATGCCGATCGCCTGGGCGTGCGCCGTGTGCCACCACACCGATGTCGGCGGCCGGGTGCCTGGCTCCAATGCGTCCGACTCGACCGAGATCTACCAGGAAGGGCTGCGCATTCCGCCGCTGAAGCTTTACGACCGGGGGGCGCGAAACGAGACGCTGTTCGGGCTGATCGAGACCAACGTTCGGGTGCCGGTCAAGGTGTTCGGCGATCTCAGGGCGCAACTCGCCGCCTGCCATATCGCCGAGAAATCGGTGTTGGAACTGGCCGCCCATTACGGCGCCGACAAGCTTGCGAGCTACATGACCGAGCTGGTCGATTACGCCGAGCGCATGACCCGCGCCGCGATCCGCGCACTGCCGGACGGCGTCTACGATTTCCTCGACCATATCGACGATGACGGCATCGACGTCGGGAAGCCGATCCCCTTAAAGGTGACCGTCACCAAGCGCGGCGATGCGATCCATGTCGATTGGACCGGGACCTCGCCGCAGGTCAAGGGCGCGATCAACAATACGCTTTCCTACACCAAATCGGCGAGCTATTGCGGCATCCGCTCGATCCTGCCGCAGAACATTCCGACCAATGAAGGCGTGTTCCGCGCGATCACGGTCGAGGCGCCGCCCGGCACGATCGCCAATATGGTGTTGCCGGGCGCCTGCGCCGCACGTGGGCTGACCGGGTTCCGCATGGTCGACTGCATGTTCGGCGCCCTCGCCAAGATGCTGCCGGACCAGGTCTTTGCCGCCTCCGACGGCGGCAACACCGGAGTGTCGATCGGCGGTTATGATGCCGAGCGCACGCCGTTCATCTATGTCGATTTCACCTGCTGCGCCTGGGGCGCACGACCCTATGCCGACGGGCTCGACGGCAATTCGCACATCTATGCCAACATGGCCTCGCAGCCGATCGAAGTGACCGAAACCGAGCAGCCGCTGCAGATCACCGCCTACGAATTCATCCAGGACGCGATGGGTCCGGGCAAGTTCCGTGGCGGCGCCCCGTTCCGCCGCGAATACAAATTGCTGGCCGAGGAAGCGGTGTTGCAGGTGCGCTCCGACCGCCGCGACTTCCGCCCGTTCGGCCTCTACGGCGGCGGTCCCGGCCGGCCGTCGATGAACTACTTGAACCCGGAGCGGAACCCGGCGCCGCTGCCGTCGAAGCTGACGATGAGTATGAAAAAAGGCGATTTGTTCCGTCACGAAGTCGCCGGTGGCGGCGGCTGGGGCGATCCGTTGGAGCGCGACCCGGCCCTAGTACTCAAGGACGTACTCAACGAATTCGTCAGCCTCCACGCCGCGCGCGAGGATTACGGCGTCGTTCTCGCTGGAAAAGCTCTGGCGGTCGATGCAGTGGCAACGACAGCATTGCGGGATCGGCTTCGGACGCAACGCAAATGGAGCGAGCCGCCGGTGTACAATTGGGGCGACAAACTGGCGGCCGAATGAAGGCTGCAGGGCGAAAACGCGTCCTTCGAGACGCGCCCCTTGGGCGCTCCTCCGGATGAGGAGACTCTCGTGATGGCATCAAAATTATTCCTCATCCTGAGGAGCCCGCGCAGCGGGCGTCTCGAAGGACGCACAGCCGCACTCCAACCGGGAGGCGGGGGCTGAATGGCGGGTTTGTTCCGGGCCGGGGTCGATATCGGCGGTACCTTCACCGACATCGTATTGCTCGGCGATGACGGCAGCCGCTACACCAAGAAGGTGTCGTCGACGGTCGACGATTACGCCCGCGCGATCATCGACGGCCTCGCCGCCTTGCTCGCCGAGATCGGCGGCGAGCCCAGCGGGATCGCCGAGTTGTTGCACGGCACGACGGTCGCCTCGAATGCGATCCTCGAACACAAGGGCGCCAGGACCGGGCTGATCACGACCAGGGGTTTCCGCGACGTCCTCGAGATCCGCAACCTACGCATGCCGCGACTTTACGACATGTCGTGGACCAAGCCGCCGCCGCTGGTCGAGCGTCGCCTGCGCGCAGAAGTCGACGAGCGGGTCAATGCCGAGGGCGGCGTCGATACGCCGCTCGACGAGGCCAGCGTCGAACGGGCCGCCCGGTTTCTGCGCGACGAAGGCGTCGAGGCGATCGCGATCTGCTTGTTGCATTCCTACCTGAACCCGGCGAACGAGCTGCGGGTGAAGGGGATCGTCGCCAGCGTCGCACCCGACGTCACGCTGTGCACCAGCGCCGAGGTCTTACCGGTCATCAACGAATACGAGCGCACCTCGACGACCGTTATCAACGCCTATGTCAGGCCGATCGTCGAGCACTACCTGAACCGGCTGATCGGCGAAGTAAAGCGCACCGGCATCGACGCGCCGCTCCTCCTGATGCAGTCGAACGGCGGACTTACCACCGCACGCGCCGCGGCGGTGACGCCGATGCACGTTATCGAATCCGGGCCGGCCGCCGGCGTCGTCGGCGTGCAGGCGCTGTGCCGGCTCGTCGGCATCGACAAGGCGATCTCTTTCGACATGGGCGGCACCACCGCCAAGGCATCGCTGATCGAGAACGGCGAGCTGACGCGGGCCACCGAATACCAGGTCGGCGCCGGCATCGTGCTCGGCTCGCGCCTGTTGTCGGGCGCCGGCTACACCTTAAAGGTGCCGGCGATCGACCTCGCCGAGGTCGGCGCCGGCGGCGGCTCGATCCTGTGGATCGACGCGGGCGGCGCGTTGCAGATCGGGCCGCACAGCGCCGGCGCGGTGCCGGGGCCGGTTTGCTACGGCCAGGGCGGCACCGAGCCGACCGTCACCGACGCCAATGTTGTGCTCGGCTACCTGAACCCGGGCCATCTCGTCGGCGGCGCGGTGACGCTCGATGCGGACGCCTCGCGCCGCGCCATCGAGGAGAAGATCGCTCGCCCGCTCGGCTTCAGCGTCGAGGACGCGGCGCATGGCGCCCATCTGATCGCCGCTTCGAATATGATCCGCGCGCTGAAGGCCGTATCGAGCGAGCGCGGCCGCGACCCGCGAGACTATGCGCTGGTCGGGTTCGGCGGCAACGGCCCGGTCTTCGCCGCCGGCATGGCCGAGGCGATGCAGATCCCGCAGGTGCTGATCCCGCCCTCGGCCGGGGTGTTCTCGTCGTTCGGCCTGCTCTATGCCGAGGTCGAATACTACTTTACCCGCACCCGCAAGCGGCTGTTGCGCGCACTTTCGCCGGAAGGGGTGCAGGACATCATCGGCGGGCTCGAAGCCGAGGCGCGGGCGCGGCTCACCGAGGACGGGTTCGGCCCCGACCGCATCGAGATCCGCCGCAGCGCCAGCCTGCACTACCAGGGCCAATCCTTCGAATTGCGGGTGCCGCTCGCCCCCGGCCGGCTCGACCGCGTCGCGCTCGCCGCATTGGAAGAAGCATTCGGCGCCGAACACGAGCGCACCTACGGCCACCGCGCCGGGGGCAAGGAACCGGTCGAGCTGGTCAGCCTCGAAGTGATCGGCCGCGGCCTGCCGGATCAGCCGCGTGGTGTTGCCGCTGCGGCGGCGAGCCTCGCCCCCGATATCCCGATCATAGATCCGATGCGCCGCGCCTATTTCGGCCCGGGCAAGGGCTGGCTTGACGCCCGCATCGTCAACCGCAGCACCCTCAAGGTGCCGCACCCCGGCCCCTGCATCGTCGAGGAATACGACACCACCTGCCTGATCCCTCCCGGCTGGACCGCGCAGCTGGATAACTACGGCAACATCGTGTTGGGCCGTTCTGGTCAGTAGTTCGACACCTCGATCAAATTCTGATCCGGGTCGCTGAAATAGACCGACTGGATTGTGCCGAGCGCGCCGGCGCGCGGCCCCGGCCCGGCGATGATCTCGACACCGCAATGCCCGAGATGCGCGACCACCTCGGCGAGCGGCGTCTCGGTGATGAAACAGAGGTCGCCCGAACCGGGCGTCGGCGTGTCGGCGACGAGCCCCGGGATGTTGCCGACCGAGTGCAGATTGATCTTCTGCTGGCCGAAGCGCAGCGCGGTGCGGCCCTCACCGAAGGTCACGACCTCCATGCCGAGCACCTTTGTGTAGAACTCGCAGGTCTTGCCGATGTCGGCAACAGTGAGCACCAGATGGTCCAGCCGCGCGATCTTCATAGGAGCCTCGGAAAGAATGGGAAGCGGAGTTTGACATTGCTACGGCGCGCTCGTCACGCGAGGACCACGGATGGCATAATCGATCGGTTCTAAACAGAGGTGACGCGATGAACCGGCTCGACGGCAAAGTAGCCCTGATCTCCGGCGCGGCGCGCGGCATAGGCGCGGAGACGGCGCGGCTGATGGTGGAGGCAGGAGCGAAGGTCGCGATGGGCGATGTGCTCGACGAGCGCGGCCGGGAGACCGTGCGCGCGCTCGGCGACGGTGCGATCTACCTGCACCTCGACGTGACCAGCCCCGAAGACTGGAATGCCGCCGTCGCCGCGGCGGTGACCCGGTTCGGCGGGATCGACATCCTGGTCAACAACGCCGGCCTGTTTCTCGGCAAGGGCCTGGAAGAGGCGAGCCTCGACGAATGGCACCGCCTCGTCGCCGTCAATCTGACCGGGGTCGTTCTCGGCACCAAATCGGCCCTCGCCGCGCTCCGCGACAGCGGCGTAAAGAGCCAGCACGGCAGCGCGATCGTCAACCTCGCCTCGGTGGCCGGGCTGGTCGGCTCGCAGCTCGACCCGCTCTATTCGCTGACCAAGGGCGGGGTGACGCTATTCACCAAATCGACGGCGCTCGAATTCGCCCGCAAGGGCTATCGGATCCGGGTCAATTCGATCCATCCCGGGGTGATCCAAACCGATATGGGCGAGCAGACCTTCGCCGCCCGTGCCCACAACCTCGGCAGCAACGATGTCGAGGCATCGCGGCGCGTTGCCCTCTCAACGCACCCGATCGGCCGGCTCGGCACCCCGAACGACATCGCCAAGGGGATCGTATTCCTCGCCTCCGACGACGCCGCCTTCATGACCGGCGCCGGCCTCGTCGTCGATGGCGGCCTGACGGCGCAGTAGTCGGGATCAGCCGCGGCGGGCCTGTTCGAGCCGCCACCAGGCTTCGAGGACGCAGGCGACCGACCAAGCCTGGGCCGGGCAGCCACGCGGCGTATGCGGCGGGTCGCCGTCGAAAATCTCGCTGACCTGGCCAAGCCCGGCATCGAGGAGGTGGTCGCGGATCGGTTCGAGCCAGCGCTGCGCCGCCGCGGCGTCGCCATGGACGCGGTAATGTGCCAGCGCCCAGTGACCGAGCAGCCAGCCCCAGACCGGGCCCTGGTGGTAGGCACCGTCGCGCTCGACGACCCCGCCGCCGTAGCGCCCGCGATACTCGGGCGTGCCGGCCGCCAAGGAGCGCAGACCATAGGAGGTGACCAGCGACCCGGCGCAGCGGTCGAGCACGACCCGCTGCATTGCCGGGTCGAGCGGGCTGGCCGGTAGGCTGACCGCGAAAATCTGGTTCGGCCGCAGCCGCGCCTCGTTGCCCTCCGGCCCGTCGATCACGTCGAAGAGTCCCTGCCCGTCCGGCATGACGAAGCGGCCAAAGCCGGCCCGGGCGCGCTCTGCCGCTTCGCTATACGGCTGCGACGGGTGGCCCGCAATCTCGGCCAGTCCTGCCATCGCGACCAACGCGTTGTACCAGAGCGCGTTGATCTCGACCGGCTTGCCGCGGCGAGGGGTCACGACCCAGTCGCCGACCCGGGCGTCCATCCAGGTCAGCTGCACCCCGGTTGCGCCGGCCTGCAACAGCCCGTCATTCGGGTCGACCCATATGCCGTAGCGGGTGCCCTTTTCGTGGTATTCGACGATCTCGGCGAGTTTCGCGAAGGCGTCCCGCAACGATGCCCGGTCGCCCGAGGCGGCGACGTAGGCGCGCCAAGCTTCGATGTACCACAGAGCCGCATCGACGGTGTTGTAGTCGGGCGTCTCACCGGCGCCGGGAAACATATTCGGCAGCATGCCCTGGTCGATGAACCGCGCGAAGGTCATCAGGATCAGCCGCGCGATGTCGAGCCGCCCCGTTGCGATGCACAGCCCGGGCAGGCTGATCATCGTGTCCCGGCCCCAATCGCCGAACCACGGATAGCCGGCAATGACCGAGCGCCCGTCGGGCACATCGGCCAGCGGACGGTCGATCACATAGAGATCGGTCGCCAACACCAACCGCCGCACCCAACCCGGTGCGTCGGTATAAGCAACGTCGGTAGCGGCTCGATTGAGGATTTCAGCATCGTGGGCGCGGCGCCGTTCAAGGGCGGCGTCGAGATCGGGCAACGCCGCCGGGTCGAGGCTGGCGACGTAACCGACCCAGCGACCGGGCACCAGGGCCAGCCGCCCTTCGCCGATGCAGAGATGCGAGTCGCGATCGCTGAGCCCGCGCTCGCGTTCGAGCGGCAAATCGAAATTTTCGTGCCAATCGCGCCGCGCCGCGATCTCGCCGCCGGTCCCGGCAAGGCGAAGCACAAACCGGTCCGGCACAGTCATTGTGAGCTGCGCGCCCGACCCGCTGATCTCAGGATTGAACCCTGGCGGCCACGTCTCGCCGTGGTGATCGCGGCCATTGGCGAGAAAGGAGACCGACAAGCTCGGCGCCGGACCGCCACCTTCTCCCTCAACGTGCCAGGCGAGATAGGTCGTATCCGCGCCCGGCTCCATCCAGATGCGATGCTCGACGATACGGCCGCCGCAAGCAAAGCGCCAGACCGGGACGGTGCCGTCGAGGTGAAAGCTCTCGATCGTGACGTGCCCGGGCGGCGCCACCGAACCGCCGGACCAGCGGTTGGTGAACAGCGGGTAGCGCCGGTCGCCGGCGATCAGTGTCGCGTCCGCCTTGGCGAGCACCAGCGAACGGCCGAGCGGCGGGTCCACGGGTGCAATCAGCAGCCCGTGGTAGCGGCGGGTCAGGGTTAGTGCAACGGTACCCGACGCATAGCCGCCGCGGCCGTTACCGAGCCACCATTCGCGCTGCTCGGCCTGATCCAGTTCGCCGCAAACCGCGCGGCCGAAGCGGATTGGCGCGAGCGCGTCGAGGCTCGCCACGCCCGCGCCCGTGGGGGTCTGCGTCACGCGACCAGTTCCGTTTCCGAGACCGAGGGACTGAACAGATCGGCCCCGGCTCGCGCCCGTTTGCGCAGCAGCAACGAAATCAAGCCGGTCCAGCCGGTCTGGTGCGAGGCGCCAATCCCGCGTCCGGTATCGCCATGGAAATATTCGTAGAATAGGATGTTCTCGCGGAAATTCGGGTCGTCGCGCCAAACCGCAGCCTTCCCGAACACCGGCCGGTTCCCGTTCTCATCCGGTAGAAAGATACGCGCCAGGCGAGAAGCGATCTCGTCCGCCACTTCGGCGAGGCTCATGAGGTTTCCGGAGCCGGTCGGGCATTCGACCTGGAACTCGTCACCGTAATAGCGGTGGAACCGGCGCAGCGATTCGATCAGCAAAAAGTTGACCGGCATCCAGATCGGGCCGCGCCAGTTCGAATTGCCGCCGAACAGGCCGGATGTCGATTCCCCGGGCACGTAGCCGACACCGAACCGTTGCCCTTCATGCTCGAATTCAAAGGGATGATTTTCGTGAAATTTGGATAGCGCGCGGATCCCGTAATCCGACAAGAACTCGTTTTCGTCGAGCATGCGGCTCAGCAGCGCCTTTAGCCGGTGGCCGCGCAACAGCGACAGAAGGTGCTCCTCGTCGCCGCTCGGCACGTGCCAGCGTGAAACCAGATTGGCAAGGTCCGTGCGGAATTCGAGGAACCAGCGGGCATGCCCGGCGAATTCGTGCAGCCGCTCGAACACGGTCCCATCCAGCACCTCGATCGCGAAAATCGGGATGAGCCCGACCATCGAGCGCACCTTCAGCGGTATCCGCTCGCCACCCGGCAGGTGCAACACGTCGTAATAGAACTCGTCGGTGTCGTCCCACAGACCGATGCCGTCGCCGCCCATATTGGTCATGGCCTGGGCAATGTAGAGGAAGTGCTCAAAGAACTTGACCGAGATGTCCTCGTACACCGGGTCTTCGAGCGCCAATTCAAGCGCGATCCGCAACAGGTTGAGCGTATACATCGCCATCCAGGCGGTGCCGTCCGACTGGTTGATGTAGCCGCCGGTCGGCAGCGGCGAGCTGCGGTCGAAGATGCCGATATTGTCGAGGCCAAGGAAGCCACCCTGGAAGATGTTGCGGCCCTCGGTGTCCTTGCGATTCACCCACCAGGTGAAGTTCAGCATCAGCTTGTGAAAGACGCGCTCGAGAAAATGGCGGTCCCCTTTTCCGCCGTTGGCGTCCGCATCCATGCGGTAGACGCTCCACGTCGCCCAGGCATGGACCGGCGGGTTGACATCGCCGAAGGCCCACTCATAGGCGGGGAGCTGTCCGTTCGGGTGCATGTACCATTCGCGCGTCAGCAGCAGCAGCTGCTCCTTGGCAAAGGTTGGGTCGACCAGCGCCAGCGTCACGCAGTGGAAAGCAAGGTCCCATGCGGCGTACCATGGGTACTCCCACTTGTCCGGCATCGACATGATCTGTTCGTTGTAGAGGTGCGCCCATTCACGGTTGCGCCCCTGCTTCCGGCCGGCCGGCGGCTGCGGCTGCGATGGGTCGCCCTCGAGCCAGCGGCGCGTGTCGATATGGTAGAACTGTTTCGTCCACAGCATGCCGGCGAGCGCCTGCCGCTGCACCTTTCGGTGCTCGGGATCGGCCGAATCGGCCAGCAGTCCATCGTAGAACTCGTCGGCCTCGGTGCGCCGCTTCTTCATCATCGCGTCGAAATCACCGAAGGCGCCTGTGGTCTCGTCCAGCATCAGCCGCACGCGTACCTCGGCCGTGCCCTGCGCCGGCACCGTGACGTGGTAATGCGCAGCCGCCTTGGTGCCAGTCTTCTTCGGGTTTACCGCCGTCTGGTCACCATGAACGATGAAATCGTTGATGCCGTCCTTGAAGTACCCCTCAGCCTCCATCCCGAACAGGCGGTGGCTATTGGTGTCATTGTCGCAGAACAGCAATTCCGGGCCACCGTCGCACAGCAGCTTCATCGGCGGCAGATCGGAGTGTTCAATCCGGATCCGCGATCCCTTGTCGGCACGCAACAGCGGCTTTGCCGGCACCGGGTGCCACGACCAGATATTCCGGAACCAGACCTGCGGCAGGATATGCAGGTCGGCCGCCTCGGGCGCACGGTTATGAACCGTGACCAGCATCAGGATGTCGTCAACGCCGACCTTGGCGTATTCGACAACGACATCGAAGTAGCGGAAGTCGTTGAAGACGCCGGTATCCTCGACCTCATATTCGAGATCGTGCGAACCTCTGCGGCGGTTCTCCTCGACCAACGCGCCATACGGATAGGCCGCATGCGGATACCGGTACAGCATGCGCTGGTAGGAATGAGTCGGAGTGCAATCGATGTAGTAGTAAATCTCCTTGCAGTCCTCGCCGTGATTGCCTTCGGAGTTGGTCAATCCGAACAGGCGTTCCTTCAAAATCGGATCCTGGCCGTTCCACAGCCCTAAGCCGAGGCAAAGCCATTGGTGGCGGTCGCAAAACCCAGCGATGCCGTCCTCGCCCCAGCGATAAGCCCGGCTTCGGGCCTGCTCGTGTGGGAAGTAGTCCCAGGCGTTGCCGCCCTCGCTGTAATCTTCGCGTACCGTGCCCCATTGCCGCTCGCTGACATAGGGGCCCCAGCGACGCCATTGCATGCCGCGATCCGCCTGCCGCAGGCGGCGCGCCTCGGCCGTGTCGGCAAGCTTTCGGGTACGGCGTTCCGGCCGGTTCTGTGACATCGCGTCTCCCCAGCCGGCGCAAACCGGCAACCAACGTTATTCTTTGCCGAATCTGGCGGGTGATCGTGGCCTTGGCCCGGCCTTTGGTCAAGCTCGCCGGCGACGTATTAACATATCGAAGACCCGCTGCTCGGCCGTACTCCCATGATGAACGCCTACTCCCACCCGGATTATTACGACATCGCGTTCGGCGTAACCGATGCGCGCCGCGAGGTCGATTTCTTCGAGGCAGCGGTCCATATCTACTCACGGAAGCCGGTGCGCCGGGTGTTCGAGATCGCCTGCGGCACCGCACCCTATCTCGCTGAATGGCACGGCAGGGGCTATCGTTATTGCGGGCTCGATCTGAGCCCGCCGATGCTGCGCGCGGCGCGGGCAAAGGCGGATCAGCTCGGCATTTCGGCTGATTTCGTTACCGCCGACATGCGCGATTTCCGGCCAGAGGCGGTCGGTCCGGTCGACCTCGCCTATGTCCTGCTCGGCTCGATCTATGTCACCTCGAACCGCGAGTTCTTTGACCATCTAGGGCGCGTCGCCACGGTCCTGCCCTCGGGCGGCCTCTATCTCCTCGACAGCGTCGTGTGGTTCGAGATCTTCAGCGATTACCAGCGGCGCTGGACCCGCCGCCGCAACGGGGTCACGGTTCGGATGCACTACCAAGCCGAACTGATCGATGCGATTGCGCAAACCTATAACGAGTTCGTGACCCTCGACATCGATGACCACGGCGCGAGGCACAGGATCGAGAGCCGGGTGCCGACCAAGATATTCTATCCGCAGGAGTTTCTGTGCCTGATCGAGCTCAGCCGCGAGTTCGAGTTTGTCGGCTGGTTCAACGATTTCGATCTTGCCGCCCCGGTCACCCCGAAGGGCCGCCATATCGCGGTTTTGCGCAAGCTTTAGCGGCGCGCGGCGAAGGGGTGATGCTCTCCACCTTCGCCCTCAGCCGAGCGCGGCAAAGCGTTGCTCGGCCTCCGGCTCTTCTTCGATCTGCAAGGCGTCGTTGAACTTGTTGAAGAAACCGCAAAGCGCGATGCGCAGCGTCAGCTCGACGATCTGCGCCTCGTTGTAATGGCGCCGCAGCCGCCCGAACAGCTCGTCGGGAATGCGGTTCGGCCGCTCCCAGGCGGCGATCGCATATTCGACGACCAGCTTGTCCACCTGGTCGAGTTCCGGGTGGTCACGATAATCGGGAAGACGATCGACGCCCGCCGATGTGATGCCCTCGACGACGAGGAACGGCGTGTGGTGGGCGACGCAATAGTCGCAGGCGTTGAGCTTTGAGACTGTCACAATCGCCAATTCGAGCGCGCGCTTCGGCAAGGTTTTGACTTGCCGCAACTCCATCAACAGCGGCATCAGGTGGCGTAGCGCCGGCGGCACATGGGCGAACACCGCGACCTGGTTCCGGAACGGCCCATATGCCTCTGCGAACTCCTCGTAGGTTTTGGCGAGGTCCGCCGGAAGCTCGGATGACGGAATACTGCGCACGCGGGCCATCAGAGTTCCTCCACCTGTTTCCCTCGGTCCATTTGGCCTCCTTGTCGGCTGGCCGGGCGCCCCGTAGAACCCGCCCATGAAATCGGGCCTGCCCATAAGTATGGCGCTGATCGGGCTTTGCTGTCTCGGCTTTGCCGCGACAGCCGAGACGGCTAGCGCAGCGGATCGGACCGGTGCGCTGCACCAGACGCTGTCCGCCCAGGAAGCTCGCCTAGGCCGCACCAATCCGGCGCTTCTCCCGGCTCTCGACAAGCTTGCGCAAGAGCGGTGGCGTGACGGCGAT
>Ga0102924_1001884_pt1 | contig 23569 bp, 17 predicted proteins | sample PaiPotPPM11metaG_FD_80116 | JGI IMG/M metagenome (GOLD analysis project Ga0102924, IMG submission 80116) | Iron sulfur acid spring bacterial and archeal communities from Banff, Canada, to study Microbial Dark Matter (Phase II) - Paint Pots PPM... ...
GCGATTAACGAGCGCCGCGAGAACCCGGTCTACCTGCCCGGCATCGCGCTCGATCCGGCGGTAGCCGCGACAAGCGACCTCGGAGAGGCGGCCGCCGGCGCCGAAGGCATGCTGCTCGCGGTTCCGGCGCAATTCTTGCGGGGCGTGCTGGGCGCGCTGAAGCCTCACCGGCGGGATGGGACGCCGCTGCTGATATGCGCCAAGGGAATCGAGATCGGCTCGCTGAAAACGATGTCGGAACTGGCCGCCGAGATCGCGCCCGACGCGCCGGTCGCGGTGCTGTCGGGGCCGAGCTTCGCTGCCGAGGTCGCGCGCGGGCTGCCGACGGCGGTGGTGATCGCCAGCCGCGACGCCGCCCTCGCCGAGGATTTCGCGGCGGCGCTTGGAACGGCGCGGTTCCGACCCTATGTCTCGGCCGACCCGGTCGGGGCCGAGATCGGCGGCGCGGTCAAGAACGTGCTGGCGATCGCCTGCGGCATCGTCGAGGGCATGGGGCTCGGCGACAATGCCCGCGCGGCGCTGACCACCCGCGGCCTCGCCGAGCTGGTCCGGCTCGGGCTTGCCAAGGGTGGCCGAGCAGACACGTTTCGCGGCCTGTCCGGGCTCGGCGATCTGGTGCTGACCTGCAACGCCGCGCAGTCGCGCAACTACGGCCTCGGGGCCGCGCTCGGTCGCGGCGAGCGCCTCGCGGAGGCCCTGGCCGCCCGGCGCAGCGTCGTCGAGGGCGTCGCGACGGCCGCTGCGATCCGCGATCTGGCGGCGCGGCTCGCGGTCGAGATGCCGATCGCGGAAGCGGTCGATGCGGTCCTGCATCGCGGCATGGCGATCGGCGACATGGTCGAGCGGCTTCTGAGCCGGCCGTTCCGCGCCGAATGAGCCGGGCGATCCGCCGCAGCGGTGGACCGCTTTGAAAGGCCTTTTACCGGACCCGACAAAGCCAATATCATTGCTGTGGCGAGCACCCGCCATCGGCTCGGATCGAGATGAGCGACAACGGACGACGCGGCGAGGAAGGTCCAGGCACAGGCGTCATCGTCAAGGCGAAGCCGAAGACGAAGAAGCCGGCGATGTATAAGGTTCTGATGCTGAATGACGACTACACGCCGATGGAGTTCGTCGTTCACATTCTCGAACGGTTTTTTGCCAAGAGCCGGCAGGAGGCGACCCGCATCATGCTGCATGTGCACAAGCGCGGGGTCGGCATCTGCGGCGTCTACACCTACGAGGTCGCCGAAACCAAGGTGACCCAAGTTATGGATTTCGCGCGCCAGCACCAGCATCCGCTGCAGTGCACGCTCGAAAAGGATTGATCATCGGCAGGAAGGTGAGCGGGCGTGCTCTCTCGTAATCTCGAGAAATCTCTGCATCGGGCTCTCGGCTATGCCAATGAGCGGCGGCACGAATACGCCACCCTCGAGCATCTGTTGTTGGCGCTGACCGAGGACCAGGACGCGATCGCGGTTCTGCGTGCGTGCAGCGTCGATATCGATCGCCTGCGGCGCGACGTGCTGACCTATGTCGACAACGAGCTGACCAACCTCGTGTCGAGCCATAGCGATGACGCCAAGCCGACGGCGAGCTTTCAGCGTGTGTTGCAGCGCGCCGCGATCCATGTCCAATCCTCGGGCCGCGAGGAGGTGACCGGCGCCAACGTGCTGGTCGCGATGTTCGCCGAGCGCGAGAGCCACGCCGTTTATTTCCTGCAAGAGCAGGACATGACGCGCTTCGATGCGGTCAACTATATATCGCACGGCATTGCCAAGGCGCCAGGCCGGTCGGAGACCCGCCGGGTCCAGGGCGCCGACGAGGAAAGTGAGCGCGGCGAGAAGGGCCAGAAGCGCGGTCACGATGCGCTCGACGCCTATTGCGTCAACCTCAACAAGAAGGCCAAGGCCGGCAAGGTCGATCCGTTGATCGGGCGTGAGGCCGAAGTCGACCGCACGATCCAGATTCTGTGCCGGCGCTCGAAAAATAACCCGCTCTATGTCGGCGAGCCCGGTGTCGGCAAGACCGCGATCGCCGAAGGCCTGGCCCGCCGCATCGTCCAGCGCGAAGTCCCCGAGGTGCTGCTCAACGCGACGATCTTCGCGCTCGATATGGGCGCGCTGCTCGCCGGGACCCGCTACCGCGGCGATTTCGAGGAGCGCCTGAAGGCGGTCCTGTCCGAGCTCGAGGCGCAGCCCGGTGCGATCCTGTTCATCGACGAGATCCACACCGTGATCGGCGCCGGCGCCACCTCGGGCGGCGCGATGGACGCGTCCAACCTGCTGAAGCCGGCGCTGGCCGGCGGTGCGATCCGCTGCGTTGGCTCGACCACCTACAAGGAATACCGCAACTATTTCGAGAAGGACCGGGCGCTCGTCCGCCGCTTTCAGAAGATCGACGTCAACGAACCGACGATCGAAGATTCGATCAAGATCCTGCGCGGCCTCAAACCCTATTACGAGCGCCACCACAAGGTCCGCTACACTGCCGACGCGATCAAGGCGGCGGTTGAGCTGTCGCACCGCTACATCGGCGACCGCAAATTGCCGGACAAGGCGATCGACGTGATCGACGAGACCGGCGCGGCACAGATGCTGGTGCCCGAGGCTCGACGGCGTAAGACGATCACCGCCAAGGAGGTCGAGGCGTGCATCGCGACGATGGCCCGCATCCCGCCAAAGAGCGTGTCGCGCGACGACCGCGAGGTCCTGAAGAACCTGCAGCGCGACCTCAGGACGATGGTGTTCGGCCAGGATCCGGCGATCGAGGCGCTGGTCTCGGCAATCAAGCTCGCCCGCGCCGGGCTGCGCGACCCGGAGAAGCCGATCGGCTCCTACCTGTTCTCCGGCCCGACCGGTGTCGGCAAGACCGAGGTCGCCCGCCAGCTCGCCCGCACGATGGGCATCGAGATCACCCGCTTCGACATGTCGGAATACATGGAGCGGCACACGGTCTCGCGGCTGATCGGCGCGCCGCCGGGATATGTCGGTTTCGACCAGGGCGGGCTCCTGACCGACGCGATCGACCAGCATCCGCATTCGGTATTGCTGCTCGACGAGATCGAGAAGGCTCATCCGGACCTGTTCAACATCCTGCTGCAGGTCATGGATTACGGGAAACTGACGGACCACAACGGCAAGACGGTCGATTTCCGCAATGTAATCCTGATCATGACGACCAATGCCGGCGCCGCCGAACTGGCCAAGCAGGCGATCGGCTTCGGCAGCGGTATCCGCACCGGCCACGACGAGGAAGCGATCAACCGCATGTTCACGCCGGAATTCCGCAACCGGCTCGATGCGGTGATCTCGTTCGCGCCGTTGGCGCCGGAGACGATCGGCCGGGTCGTCGACAAGTTTGTGCTGCAACTGGAAGAGCAGCTCGCCGACCGTAACGTTACGATCGAATTGCAATCCACGGCGCGCGCCTGGCTTGCCGAGAGGGGCTACGATCCGCTGTTCGGGGCCCGCCCGCTCGCCCGCGTGATCCAGGAGCAGATCAAGAAGCCGCTCGCCGAGGAATTGCTGTTCGGGCGGCTCGCCAAGGGCGGCATCGTCCGGGTGTCGCACAAGGAAGGCGAGGACAAGCTGTCCTTCGACTTCGAGGGCCCGGTCGCCGCACCCGAGCCGAAGGAACCCGAACTGGTCGAATGACCGGCCGGCGGCCGTCTCGGGTCGGCCGGATCCGATGCGAATGACGCTCTTCGGTCGCGCGGCGCGCTGCCGGCCGCGATGGCCGCGGCAGCTTTGGGGCGACCCCGCTTCAGGACGCAAACAAAAAACGAGCCGGCGGAGCCGGCTCGTTGACTAAGGTTCTTCGTGAACGTGCTTGCTAAAAAGGTGCTGCGCCGCAAAAACTCTCAGAAAGGTGCTTAGGAAGGTACTTGCCCGCCACCGGGGTGTTACGATGCGTTACAGAGTGTCACCATTCGGATAGGAATGCAATAGCAGTGTTACGCCCCCGCGACAAAATAGCCGAGCTGCGGGTCTCCCCGATTGCGGCGATCTCGGCGCTCGGGATGGGTGACCCGGAGGTCGTCTCGCTGTGGTATGGCGAGGGTGACCTCCCGACGCCCGATTTCATCGGCGAAGCCGCGGCGGCGGCGCTGCGCGCTGGGCACACCTTCTATACCTACAAGGCTGGATTGCCGGAGCTGCGGGAAACAATCGCAACGTATCTCTCCGGCCTCTATGGTTGTGCGGTCGCTGCCGAGCGGGTCGCGGTGACGAGTTCGGGCATGACGGCGCTGATGCTGGTGGCGCAGGCGCTGATCGATCCCGGCGACAATTTGGTTGTCGTGGCGCCGGTGTGGCCGAACATCGCCGCTGCCGTGTCGATCATGAACGGCGAGCCGCGCCTCATCGGGCTCGACCCGGCGCCGGGCGGCGGCTGGCGCCTCGACCTCGAAAAGCTGTTCGCCGCCTGCGATTCGCGCACCCGCGGCATCTTCGTGAATTCGCCCTCGAACCCGACCGGCTGGGTGATCTCGCCGGAGGAGATCGCGGCGCTCCTGGCCTTCGCCCGCAAACGCGGCCTGTGGCTGATCGCCGACGAGGTTTACGGCCGGATCGTCTACGGCAACCGCGTCGCGCCGTCCTTTCTCGCCGCTGCTGAGCCGGAAGATCGGGTCATCGTGGTCAACAGCTTCTCGAAGAGCTGGGCGATGACCGGCTGGCGCCTCGGCTGGATGGTCATGCCGGCCGAATTGCTGCCCGAATTCGAGAAGCTGATCGAGTTCAACACCAGCGGCTCGCCGACCTTCCTGCAACATGCCGGCATCGTCGCGATCCGCGACGGCGAATCGATCGTCGGCCAGTTCGTCGCCCGCTGCCGCGCCGGCCGCGACGCCGCGATCGAGGCGTTGCAGGCCTGCCGCCGGGTCGAGCTGGCGCGGCCAGAGGGCGCATTCTATGCCTTCTTCCGGGTGGCCGGCATGACCGACAGCATCGCCTTTGCCAAGGAGCTGCTGGCCCGGACCAAGGTCGGTCTTGCCCCCGGCATCGCCTTCGGGCCGATGGGAGAGGGGCATCTGCGGCTATGCTTTGCCCGTGACCCGCAGACCATCGCCGCCGCGGTCGAGCGGCTGCGTCCGATGCTGGACTGAGCCAAGCAGCCCTCCGCGGGCGGCATCGACGGCGATGGATCGGGTTTGCTACGTTCGCGCCAGCTAACCCCTCAGCAGGTCACGCCCGTTTGCCAGAGCCCCAGCCCAACCGCGACCTGCGCCTCGATTTCTTTCGCGGTCTGGCGCTGTTCCTGATCTTCATCGACCACATCCCCGAGAACATCCTCAGCTATTTCACCTTGCAGGGCGTCACCTTCTTCGACGCTGCCGAGGTGTTCATCTTCATCTCGGGTTTTACCGCCGCGTTGGTCTATGGCCGCCGGCTGGCGGCCAAGGGCGCCATCTACATGACCGCGCAGGTGTGGCGGCGCGCCTGGCAGCTTTACGTCGCCCATATCTTTCTATTCGTGCTGTTCATCGCCGAGGTTTCGTACACGGTGATGACTTTCCGGAACCCGATGTACAACGAGGAGATGCGGGTCGCCGATTTCCTCGACGAGCCGCATGTCGCGATCGTCAAGGCGTTGCTGCTGCAGTTTCAGCCGACGTTTCTCGACATCCTGCCGGTCTATATCGTGATGCTGCTGATTTTTCCCGCGGTGCTGCTCGGATTGGCGCGGCGGCCGGCCTGGGTGCTGGTGGCGTCCGTCCTGGTTTATCTCGGGGTACAGGTCACCGGCGTGTCGGTCCCGGCCTACCCGCAAGGCCATGTCTGGTTCTTTAACCCGCTCGCCTGGCAGCTCCTGTTCGTCGCCGGCGCGGCGCTGGGCCTTCACTATTCGCAAGGCCGGCAGTTTTCCGAGGGGCTGATGCGCCGCGTCCTTCCGGTCGCTGCGGTCGTGTTTGCGGTGTGTCTCGTGATCAAGGTCACCTGGACGATCCACGGCGTCTGGGAATCGTTTCCGGGGCTGCTGCTGCGCGCATTCTGGCCAGTCAACAAGAACAACCTGGCGCCGCTGCGGCTGATCTCGTTTTTTGCCGCCGTCGTTCTGGCGGCGGAGCTGATCCCGGCAAATGCCCGCTTTCTGGCGGGTCGGATCGCGAGGCCGCTGCTCGCCTGCGGCCGGCAGTCGCTGGAAATCTTCTGCCTGAGCATTCTGCTTTCGGCGCTCGGCCATTTCGTATTGTCCGAATACAATTCAGGATTGGCGATGCAGGTTCTGGTGAATACGGTCGGGATCGCGGCGATGTGCCTGACCGCATGGATGATCGACTGGTACAAGAACATGGACAGGTTACCTATGCTGCAACCAGCCCTCGCCGATCGTCGGCGCGACGCCGCCGCCGAATGACCGCGCTCCCGCGCCTCATTCTGATTGCGACCTTCGCTGCGCTGTTCGCTGCGCCGCCCGCGCGCGCAGACCGGCCGGCCTGCGAGGTGCCCGCCGAACTGTCGCAGGTCGAGTTCCGGCTGCCGCGCCTCGCCGAAAAGCTGAAGGCGCGCCAGCCGGTCAAAATCGTCGCAATCGGCGGCAATTCGACCATCGGCACCGCCGCCGGTTCGCCCGAGCTTGCCTATCCGCACCGGCTGCAGGTGGCGCTTTCCGAAGCCTTTCCTGGTGTCCCGATCACCGTCGTCAACAAGGGTGTGCCGCGGCAGGCGGCGCGCCAGATGTTGGAGCGGTTCAAGAGCGATGTGATCGCCGAGGATCCGGCCCTCGTGATCTGGGAGACCGGGATTACCGATGCCGTGCGCGGCGTCGGGCTCGACGAGTTTGCTGCCGCCATCCAGGACGGCACCGAGGAGCTGAAAAGTCGCTCCATCGACACGCTGCTCGTCGATATGCAATTCTCGCGTAAGACGGCAGAGCTGATCGACTTCGATAAATATCTGTCGACGTTACACCGGCTAGGCGAGATCAACGACCTATATGTATTTCCGCGTTATGAGATGATGCGGTACTGGAGCGAGCAGAACATGTTCAATTTCGACGAGGTGGCCGCGAACGAGCGGGCCGAACTCGCCGCACGCGTTTACGACTGCATCGGCCGCAAGCTGGCCGACGCGATCCGGCTTGCCGCGCAATGACCGTGAAACGGCGGGCAAGGCTGGCCGGTGCCGCGGTAACGATCGCGCTGGCGCTGTTGTCGGGTGGCGCCGGCGCCGGCGATCCGGCATCGCTTTCGGACCGATGTCCGGCACCCGCCACGCTGACCCGCATCGAGTCTGAACTCAGCCGCACGGCGGCTGACTTGGCTGGGCACCGTCCCATCACGATCATCGCGATCGGCTCGTCCTCGACCGAAGGGGTGGGCGCCAGCGCGCCGGACCGCAGCTATCCGAGCCAGCTCGAGCGCGACCTCCAGGCGCGCCTGCCCGGGGCTGATATCCATGTCATCAACCGCGGCAAGGGCGGCGAGGATGTCGGCGAGGAACTGGCGCGGCTTGGCCGCGACGTGCTGGCGCAGCACCCCGATCTGGTGATCTGGCAGGTCGGTACCAACGCGGTGCTGCGCCGCGACGATCTCGCCGCCGATGCCGAGCTGATTCGGCGCGGCGTCGAGCAGATCCAGGCGGCGGGCGCCGATCTCGTCCTGATGGACCTGCAATATGCGCCGCGCGTGCTGGCCCGGCCGGCTTACGCGCAAATGGAGCAGGTGATCGCCGATGCTGCCGACCGCGATCATGTCGCGCTGTTCCGCCGCTTCGCGATAATGCGCTCCTGGCAGAACGAGCCGCAGGCGGTCGCGGCGACGGTCGGTGCGGATGGCCTGCATATGAACGATCTGGGTTATGGCTGTCTGGCCACGGCCTTGGCGGATTCGCTCGTCGCGAATTGGTCGTCGCAGCTTAAGGCGGCAGGCCGAAATACCGCCCCGACGGCGGCTGGGTATGCGGCAGGCCACCCGTTGGTTACGGGAGCCGCTGGCATTCACTGATCGCCGACCCGGCGGGCCGAGTCGCACCAAACTGCTGCTGCGGCGAAAAGACGCTATCAACCTTCCGCTGCTAAGTCGGGGTAATCCTTGCGTTGCGAGGTTGAGCGCGGCTGCGAAAAAGAATCGTTTTTAAACTCGGCGGCACTCATATATTCTGTGAGGTTATAGCAGGGTGGCTACAACATGTTGTTGGTTACCCGATGATGGTTTCTTCTGACAGACGGTCCGGAACCGCCGGACCTGCGATTGCGGCGCGGATCGCGGTCCCGTACCATCACCGTCGAGTCGCCATAAAGCCCTGGCACATCGGTTGCGTCCGAAAAGAGGCTTGGCGCGTTGGAAAGGGGGGCGGTCGTGTCACATCCCGGCACGGGCGTCGAATGTGGGGCAGCATCCGGCGAGGGGGAATGCACGTCGGTTGCCATCGGGGCGGATTTTTGACGCGATGGGCCGTTTACCGTTCGGGACTTGAAAACCGTTGCGGTCGACAGCCCTGTCGATTGAGGTGAAACGATGCGATTTGATGACGGGATCTTCGATCTCTACTCACGGACGTACGAAAATCGCCGTGAAGTCGAGTACTCGATAGAAGACTATCTGCGAGCTTGTTCAGACAATCCGGCGTTTTACGCTGGCCCGGCCGAACGATTGCTGAAAGCAATTGGCGAGCCGGTCATGGTCGATACGGCGCAAGACCCGCGCCTCGGCCGGATTTTCATGAACCGAACAATCAAAGTCTATCCGGCTTTTGCCGACGACTTTTTCGGCATGGAAGATACGATCGAGCGGATTGTCGGCTTCTTCCGCCATGCGGCGCAAGGGCTCGAGGAACGCAAGCAGGTTCTGTACCTGCTGGGCCCAGTCGGCGGTGGCAAATCTTCGCTCGCCGAACGGCTGAAGCTGCTGATGGAGAACGAGCCGATCTATTCGTTGAAGGCGGGTAACGAAATCAGCCCGATTTTCGAGAGCCCGCTCGGCTTGTTCGACCCCGCGACCTTCGGCGAGGAGCTCGAACGCCGCTACGGCATTCCGAAACGGCGGCTGACCGGTGTCATCTCGCCCTGGGCCGTCAAACGCCTCGACGAGTTCGGCGGCGACATCAGCAAGTTTACGGTGGTCCGGCTGCAACCCTCGCGGCTGAAGCAGATCTGCGTCGCCAAGACCGAGCCGGGCGACGAGAACAACCAGGACGTCGCCAGCCTGGTCGGCAAGGTCGATATCCGCAAACTGGAGATGTTCAGCCAGAACGATCCCGACGCCTATTCCTTTTCGGGCGGGCTTAACCGCACGACCCAGGGGCTGATGGAATTCGTCGAGATGTTCAAGGCGCCAATCAAGATGCTGCACCCGCTCTTGACCGCGACGCAGGAGGGCAACTACGCCGGGACCGAGAATATCGGCGGTATTCCGTTTCAGGGCATCATCCTGGCGCACTCGAACGAATCCGAGTGGCAGAGCTTCAAGAACAACAAGAACAACGAAGCCTTCATCGACCGCATCTCGGTGATCAAGGTGCCGTACTGCCTGCGCGCCACCGAGGAGCGCAAGATCTATGAGAAGCTGCTGTCCAACAGCGAGTTGGCGAATTCGCCCTGCGCCCCGTCGACGCTCGACCTCCTGTCGCGCTTCTGCGTGCTGTCCCGGCTGAAGGCGCATGAGAACTCGAATTTATATTCCAAGATGCGGGTCTATGACGGCGAAAGCCTGAAGGACACCGATCCGCGCGCCAAATCGGTGCAGGAATACCGCGACTCCGCGGGAGTCGACGAGGGCATGGACGGGATTTCGACCCGATTCGCTTTCAAAGTGCTGTCAGGCACCTTCAACTTCGACACCCAGGAGGTGGCGGCTGACCCGGTCCACCTGATGTACGTGCTCGAGCAATCGATCTGGCGCGAGCAGTTCCCGGAGGAGACCGAGAAGAAGTACCTGAACTTCATCAAGGCCGAGCTGGCGCCGCGCTATGCCGAGTTCATCGGGCACGAGATCCAGAAAGCCTATCTCGAATCCTATTCGGATTACGGGCAGAACCTGTTCGACCGTTATGTCGCCTATGCCGACGCGTGGATCGAGGACCAGGACTACAAGGACCAGGATACCGGCCAGTTGATGAATCGCGAGCTGTTGAACCAGGAGCTCTCGAAGATCGAGAAGCCGGCCGGCATCGCCAACCCGAAGGACTTCCGCAACGAGGTCGTCAAATTTGCATTGCGGGCCCGCGCCGCCAACAGCGGACGCAACCCGTCCTGGACCTCATATGAAAAGCTGCGCGAGGTCATCGAGCGGCGCATGTTCTCGCAGGTTGAGGATCTGTTGCCTGTGATCAGTTTCGGCACCAAGAAAGACTCCGACACCGAGAAGAAACATGCCGATTTCGTCGAGCGCATGGTCGAGCGCGGCTACACCGAGCGGCAGGTCCGCCGCCTAGTCGAGTGGTACATGCGCGTCAACAAGGCCGGCTAGGCGAGGCCCGGCCCGGAGATAATCGATGAACATAGTCGATCGCCGGCCGAACCCGAAAGGCAAGAGCCTCAGCAACCGGCAGCGGTTCCTGGCGCGTGCCCGCGTCGAAGTCAAATCGGCGGTGCAGGAGGCCTTGCGCAAGCGCAAGGTCGCCGATGTCGGGCACGGCGAGAAGGTCGCGATCCCGACCCGCGGCATCTCCGAGCCGATTTTTCATCACAACCGCCGGACCGGCCGCAGCGACCATATCGTGCCGGGCAACAAGGACTATGTGCGCGGCGACGAGATCCCGCGGCCGACCGGCGGTGAAGGGCAGGGCGGGCGCGAAGGCAGCCCCGACGGCGGCGGTGACGACGCGTTCGAGTTCACCCTGTCGAAGGACGAGTTCCTCGATATGTTTTTCGAGGACCTCGAACTCCCGGACCTCGTCAAGAAAAGCTTGAAGGACACGACCGCCTTCGACCTGCAACGCGCTGGCTACACGGTGACCGGGAACCCCTCGAACCTCAGCATCCCGCGGACGATGCGGCTCAGCATGGCGCGCCGCATCTCGCTGAAGCGGCCGAAATTGTCCGACATCGAGGCGTTGCGGGAGCAGGTCGAGGAGGCGCGGGAGCGCGGCGACGAGGAAGAGGTGGAGCGGCTCGCCCGCGAGCTCGAACGCAACGAGCGGCGCAGCAAGATCATCCCGTACATCGACCCGCTCGATGTGCGCTATCGCCGCTTTGACCGGGTGCCGCGGCCGAATACCGAGGCGGTCATGTTCTGCCTGATGGACGTGTCGGGCTCGATGACCGAGGCGATGAAGGACCTCGCCAAACGGTTCTTCATGCTGCTGCACGTGTTCCTGACCCGGCGCTACCGGCATGTCGATGTGGTTTTCGTGCGCCACACCAGCACCGCCGAGGAAGTCGACGAGGACACGTTCTTCTACAGCCGCGAGACCGGCGGGACGGTGGTGTCAACGGCGCTGGAAAAGATGCTGGAGGTGGCGCGAGCGCGGTATCCGACAGACCGCTGGAATATCTACGCGGCACAGGCCTCCGACGGCGACAATTACGGTGCCGACAGCAGCCGCTGCGTACAGTTGCTCGGGGGCGAGGTGTTGCCGCTGTGCCAGTATTTCGCCTATGTCGAGGTCGGTGACGGCATGGGTGGCAGCCTCACCGGGCTGTCGCGCGACAGCGATCTGTGGCGCGCCTACAGCGAGGTCGCCCCGGCGCACCCGCATTTCGCGATGCGGCGGGTCAGCGAGCCGACGCAGATCTTTTCGGTCTTTCACGAGCTGTTTGCCAAGGGAGGCGTCCGTGCTTGAGGCGCGCGCCATCGAACTTTCGCAGCTGAAAGCGGACATGCCGCTGTTCACCGGGCCGAACTGGGATTTCAATTCGCTGCGGCGGGTGTACGAGGCGATCGAGCGCATCGCCTTCGACGAGCTTGGGCTCGACATCTATCCGGTGCAGATCGAGGTCATCACCTCGGAGCAGATGCTCGACGCCTATTCGTCGGTCGGCTTGCCGCTGATGTACCGGCATTGGAGCTTCGGCAAGCGTTTCGCCTATCACGAAACCCTGTACCGCAAGGGGTTGCAGGGGCTCGCTTATGAGATCGTCATCAATTCGAACCCGGTCATCTGCTACATCATGGAAGAGAACTCCATGACCATGCAGACGCTGGTCCTCGCGCATGCCGCCTTCGGTCACAACCACTTCTTCAAGAACAACTACCTGTTCCGGCAGTGGACCGACGCCGATGCGATCCTCGACTACCTGAGCTTCGCGCGCGACTACGTCTCCAAATGCGAGGAGAAGTATGGTGTCGAAGCCGTCGAGCGCGTGCTCGACGCCGCCCATTCGCTGAAGGAGCACGGCGTCAACCGCTACGCGCACCGCAGCAAGCCGAACCTCGCCGAAGAGCAGCGGCGCAGCGAGGCACGTCACGCCTACGACGAATCGACCTATAACGATCTGTGGCGCACCGTTCCGGTGTCGGACAAGGATCGCCAGGATCCCGAGGCGCAGGAGCGGCAGCAGGCAGAGATGAAGAGCGCCCTCGGCCTGCCCGAGGAGAACCTGCTCTATTTTATCGAAAAGCGGGCGCCGCGGCTCAAGGATTGGCAGCGCGAGCTGATTCGTATCGTCCGCCACGTCTCGCAGTATTTCTATCCGCAGAAGCAGCTGCAGATGATGAACGAAGGCTGCGCCACCTTCGTCCATTACGAGATCATGAACCGGCTGCACGACAAGGGGCTGATCACCGAAGGGTCGATGCTGGAGTTCCTGCACTCGCATTCGAGCGTCGTGTTCCAGCCCGGCTTCGACGATCCGCGCTACAGCGGGCTGAACCCGTATGCGCTCGGCTTCGAAATGATGAGCGACATCCGCCGCATCTGTGTCGATCCGACCGAAGAGGACCGCACCTGGTTTCCGGAGATTGCCGGCTGCGGCGATCCGTACCGGGTGCTGCGCGACGCCTGGGCCAATTACCGGGACGAGAGCTTCATTCTGCAGTACATGAGCCCGCGGATCATTCGGAAGTTCAAGCTGTTCCAGATTTCCGACGACGCCAGCAAGCAGTCACTGCGGGTCGAGGCGATCCATGACGAGATCGGCTACCGCAAGATCCGCAGCGCGCTCTCAAAGCAGTATGACCTGTCGCGCCGCGAGCCCGACGTGCAGGTCGTCGATGTCGATCTGACCGGCGACCGCTGCCTGATCCTGGCCCATTATGTCCATGACGGCGTGCTGCTCGACGAAAAGACCTGCCGCTCGGTATTGCGCTACGCCGGCTTCCTGTGGGGCTACGGGGTCAAGCTGCTCGAAATCGAGGCAGCGACCGACAATGTGCTGAAAACTTACGAATCGGCGGAAGCGAATTAGCTTCGAGTGAAGAGCCCCGCACCGAGGCGGTGCGGGGCTAGCAACGAACGTCAGACTTCGGGTAGCTCGCCCATCGGAATGTTCAGCGCCGCCGCGACGCCACGTCCATAGGCCGGATCGGCCTTCAGACAATTTCCGATGTGGCGGATCTGGATCTCTCGCGGGGCGGACCCGATCGACGCCGCCGTATTGGCGAACAGAACTTGCTGTTGCGCCGGGCTCATCAGCCGGAACAAGGCGCCCGGCTGCGAGTAGTAATCCGCGTCTTCGCGGTGGTTCCAGTGATCGGCCATCCCTTCGAGGGAGAGCGGCGGCTCGCGGTAATCGGGCTGTTCCTGCCACTCGCCATAACTGTTCGGCTCGTAGCCGAGCGTACCGCCGTGATTGCCGTCGACCCGCATCGGTCCATCGCGGTGGTAGCTGTGAACCGGGCAGCGCGGCGCGTTGACCGGGATCTGGTGGTGGTTGACGCCGAGCCGGTAACGCTGCGCATCGCCGTAGGAGAACAACCTCGCCTGCAGCATCTTGTCCGGCGAGAAGCCGATACCGGGCACGACATTGGCCGGGTTGAACGCCGACTGCTCGACTTCGGCAAAGAAATTCTCGGGATTGCGGTTCAGCTCCATGACGCCGACTTCGATCAGCGGACAGTCCTTGTGGTACCAGACCTTGGTCAGATCGAACGGGTTGTACGGCAGGCGAGACGCGTCGTTCTCCGGCATCACCTGCACGTAAAGCGTCCATTTCGGGTAGTCGCCGCGCTCCAGGCTTTCATAAAGGTCACGCTGGTGGCTCTCGCGGTCCTTGCCGACGATTGCCTCGGCTTCCGCATCGGTCAGGTTCTTGATGCCCTGCTGGGTGCGGAAATGAAACTTGCACCAGAACCGCTCATTCTGGGCATTGATGAAGCTGAAGGTGTGCGAGCCGAAGCCGTGCATGTGGCGATAGCTGGCCGGAATGCCGCGCTCGCTCATCACGATCGTCACCTGGTGCAATGCCTCGGGCAGCGACGTCCAGAAGTCCCAATTGTTCCTGGCGCTGCGCATATTCGTGCGTGGGTCGCGCTTCACGGCATGGTTCAAATCCGGGAATTTGAGCGGGTCGCGCAGGAAGAACACCGGCGTGTTGTTGCCGACGAGGTCCCAATTGCCTTCCTCGGTGTAGAACTTGATCGCGAACCCGCGGATGTCGCGCTCGGCGTCGGCCGCGCCGCGCTCGCCGGCGACGGTGGTGAAGCGGGCGAACAATTCGGTCTTCTTGCCGACCGCGGAAAAGATCTTGGCCCTGGTATAGCGGGTGATGTCGTGGGTGACGGTGAAGCTGCCATAGGCGCCGGAGCCCTTTGCATGCATGCGGCGCTCGGGGATGACCTCGCGGTCGAAATGCGCCAGTTTTTCCAGCAGCCACACATCTTGGAGCATGACCGGACCGCGCCGTCCGGCGGTGATTACATTCTGGTTATCGACAACGGGCGCGCCCGCGGCGGTCGTCAAACGCTTGTCGCTGCTCACAGGCTGCCTCCTGTAGAATTAGAATAATTCCAAATTAATGCACGCTCGCGCCCGATTGCAAGCACGAAAACGCGGCAAGCCGGTTGCGTTATCGCTCTCGTCGGGAATACCGGCCCGGAGCGGAACGGGCGCGCCTACGCCACCTGGCTGGGCAGCGGCGGGGACAGCACAAACGGCTCGGTATCCTGACCGGCCTCAGGCGCGACCCGCGCCGGCAGGGTCTGCACGACCAGTGCGCCGGTGGCGAAGCTGATGCCCTTCTCGGCGAATACCCGGTACATCCGCTTCAGGTATTCGCGCTGGATCCAGGTCGGCTTGATCGGCCGCGCGGTAAATTTGAACCGGAGTACGACAGCGTTGTCGGCGACCTCGGCGATGCCCTGCAATTTCATCGGCAGGATCACCTCGGCGGCGATCTCCGGCTCGTCCTGCATCGCAATGCCGATCTGCTTCGCGGCCTTGCGCACCAGCTCGATGTCGGTCCCCGGCTCAAAGCGCAGGTTGAACTTGATCGTCGCATAGTCCCGGCTCTGATTGGTGACCGAGCCGAGCTGGCCGTAGGGGATCGTGTGCAGCGGCCCATTGTGGTGGCGCAATTTCAGAGAGCGGATGCCAAGCGTCTCGACGGTCCCCTTGAGCCGGCCGGTGTCGATGTACTCGCCGACGCGAAATGCGTCGTCCCACATGTAAAAGAGGCCGGAGATGATATCGCGCACCAGCGATTGCGAGCCGAACGACAGCGCCAGGCCAAAGACACCGGCGCCGGCAATCAGCGGCGCGGTATCGACGCCAAGGCGCGACAGAACGATCAGCATCGCCAGCACCGCTATGACGATGCCGAGCCCCGCGCGCAGCATCGGCAGCATCGTTTGCAGCCGCGAGGCCGGCGCCGCTTCATCTTCCTCCTCGTCCGCGCTGCCCGGCAATTTCGGGCCGGACACGACCGGCAACAGATGACGGTCGATCGCCAGCCGCATCAGCTCCCAGGCGACATAGGCGATAAACAGGGTCGTCGCCGCTGCTGTTGCGGCCTGCATCGCCTGCGCGGCCGCGACGGGGTTCATCTCCTCGACCGTGTCGGTCCAGATCCAGGCCAGCGTCAAGGCCGCGATCAACAGGATCACCGCCCGCAGCATCCGGTGAAAGCTGCGCGCCATCAGCGCGTTGGCGTCGCGTGGTCCGGGAAATCCAATCGGATCGGCCTCGTGCCAAGCGCGCTCGGTCAGCCGTTCGAGCACCAGCAGGACCAGCACAACGCCTAAGGTCGAGACGACCGCGTGATAATAATCGAGCAGCCCCAGCGACAGCCCGAACACGAAGAACACCAGCAGGCCCGCCACCGCCGCCATCCCAATCGGCACCCAGGCATGGGCCAACGCCTCTCGGATCGCGGCCACGACGCCGCTCCTCGGATAGCCGCGGATCAGGGCTTCGGCCATGTTGCGGGCGCGCAATACGATCAGCGCATAGAGCGCGCAGACCAGCGCCGCCACGACCAGCCCGACCACGTGCGGCGCGCCGCTATCGACATCGGCCAAGCCGAACCGGCCGAAGGCGATCAGCGTCACGACGGCCAGGATCATGGCCGACAAGAACCGGGCGAGGCGATGCGCTTCGCCCCCGGGAAATGCGATCAGCCGGGCCACTGGCTCGGTTGGGCGCAGCACGATGCCCACCATCATCGCGGCGATGCGCCAGCGGATCAGCACGTTGGCGGCGAGCAGGATCAGCGTCCCCGTGACCCCGACGGCGGCGAGCCAGTGGCGGCTGTAGACGAACGCGCCGGCGAAGACCGCCACCCCGGCGGCGTCCGACAGCAACAGCAACAGCAATTGGCCGAGACTCGGGCCACCCGGTCGCAGCCGCATGCGGCGGCGCAGCCGATGGCTCAACGCTCGCGCCACGGCCCACTCCAGGGCGAAGGCAATTACCGCCGCCAGGGTCACCCAACCGAAATTGACGAGCGCGCCCCAGGACGACCCGTCCTGCGATAGCGAGCGCCATTCGCGCACCAGCGCCGCACCGGTGTCGGGCGCCATGCTGAGGTCAGAGCTGGCTTCCATTTCAAGCTGGACGAAAACGCGTTCGAGCCAGCCGGCGGAACTCATCTCGCCCACGGGCGAGGCGGGGGGCGCGTCAAGTGCAGCGACAGGCGCGGCACTTAGCAGAACAGCAGCCACCGCGGCGGCAAGCAGCAGGAATCGCCGCCGCAGCCTGTCGTCCCGGATGATGAATCGCACCCCCATAGGCCGCCCTCCCGGAGGAGAGCGCGAGTTTAAGCGGTTTCGCAGCCGAGGGCGCGATCAATTTGCTGGGATGCGGTTTTACTCTGCTGCCCGCGCCCATTCGCTTGCCGCCGTCGAACACCGCGACCGCGTCGCGGCAGGACGCTGGCGCAACGATACTCAACCGTAGCGCCGGCGCCGCCCATCGCCTTCGCCGGCTCCGTCAGCTCCGATTGCTCGAAGCCGTCGGTGGCGACGAGGGCGATGCGCTTGCGCGAGAGCTTCCACTCACGCAGCTATTCCGACCGGCTGTGAACCATGTAGGCGAGCATATAGCCTAGGCCAGCGGCGACGAGCACCGCGGTCATCGGGTTGGCATTGACCTGGCGGACCAGGTAATCGCTGGCCCAGCTGCCCTGGCGATAGAGCATGTCGCCGGCGGCCATCGCCTGCTCGCGCGCCTGGCGCGGCAGCGCCTCTGCAGCGGAGTTGGCCATCGTGCGCGCCTGCTCGCCGAGGTCGCGTGCGACCGTCCGTGCCTGCTCACCCAAATCGCGGGTCATCGTGCGGGCCTGTTCCATGGTATCGCTGGCGGCACTTTGGACCTTGTCGCCCACGCTTTCGGCGGTGTCGCTGGCCGCCGACGAGGCTTCGTTGAAACTGCGGCGGGCGGTGTCGGCCGCCCGGCCGGCATTCCGAGTCATGTCGTCCATTCCGGGACTCCTTCAATAAACAAATGCCTGATCCACAAACGTTTGCTAAACGGAAAACGCTCCACCCGCGCTAATGAAACCAAAAGTTGACGAAATAAACCGGTACGCGATTTTCGAACTTAAGTAGATGCGTCTCTGTTCGGCCACCAGGGAAGCTGAATGCCCTAAGGAGGAACACTGTGACTAGAATGACCCAAACCGCGATCTTTGCGGCGATGATGGCGTTGACGATGCCGGCGCTGGCTCAGACCGCCGCTACCCCAGCCCCCAATGCGACCTCGGCGGTAACGACCGAGACGCAGATGCGGCCGGATCAGATCCGCGCCGAGAAGTTCATCGGCTCGACCGTCTATGACGTGCAGAACCGGAACATCGGCAAGGTCAAGGATATGTTGTTCGACAAGAGCGGCCGCGTCGATGCGGTCGTGGTCGATGTCGGCGCCTTCCTCGGCATGGGCGGCAAGTTGGTCGCCGTCGCGCTGAAGGATATCAAGATGGACAACAACCGGCTGACCATGGACATGACGAAGGAGCAGCTGCAGTCGGCGCAGGCGTTCAAGTTCAACGAGACCGAGAGCACCGGCACCTCGCGGCCGCCCGCCGAGCGGAACAACAAATAACAATCCGCAAATAACATCCGACAGCCGGTAAACATCGGCTGCCTACCCAACAGAAAGGCCCGGGCGTACGCCGCCCGGGCCTTTTTTGTGCGCGATGCCGTCTGAAACAGACTATTTCACCGCCCGCTGCAGATTGGCGTCCAGCTTGTCGAGGAACTGGTTGGTGGTCAGCCACGGGTGGTCGGCCCGGATCAGGATCGCCAGATCCCGGGTCATGTCGCCCGACTCGACGGTCTCGACACACACCCTTTCCAGGGTCTCTGCGAACGTCACGACGTCGGGCGTTTTGTCGAATGTACCCCGGTATTTGAGGCCGCGAGTCCAGGCAAAGATCGAGGCGATCGGGTTGGTCGAGGTTTCCTTGCCCTGCTGATGCTGGCGGTAATGGCGGGTCACGGTGCCGTGCGCCGCTTCGGCTTCGACGGTCTTGCCGTCGGGAGTCAGCAACACCGAGGTCATCATGCCGAGCGAGCCGAACCCTTGCGCCAGCGTATCGGACTGCACGTCGCCGTCGTAGTTCTTGCAGGCCCAGACAAAGCCGCCGTTCCATTTCAGCGCCAGCGCGACCATGTCGTCGATCAGCCGGTGCTCGTAGGTCAGGTTCTTCTCCTTGAACTTGGCCTGGAATTCGCTCTCGTAGACCGCTTGGAAAATGTCGCGGAAGCGGCCGTCATAGGCCTTCAGGATTGTGTCCTTGGTCGACAGGTACAGCGGCCAGCCGCGCTGCAGTGCAAAGTTGAAGCAAGATTGGGCGAACCCCTTGATCGAATCGTCGAGGTTGTGCATGCCCATGGCGACGCCGCCGCCCTCGAAGTCGAAGACCTTGCGGACGACCGGCTCGCCGCCGCCCGCCGGCTTGAACACCATCGTCAGCTCACCCGGGCCCTCGACGACGAAATCGGTCGCCGCATATTGGTCGCCGTAGGCGTGGCGGCCGATCACGATCGGCTGCGTCCAGTTCGGCACCAGCCGCGGCACGTTCTTGCAGATGATCGGTTCGCGGAAGATCGTGCCGCCGAGGATGTTGCGCAGCGTACCGTTCGGCGAACGATACATGCGCTTCAGGTGGAACTCGTCCATCCGACCCTTGTCGGGGGTAATGCCGGCGCATTTGACGCCGACACCGTATTTTTTGATCGCATGGGCCGCCTCGACGGTGACCTGGTCGTCGGTCGCGTCGCGGTGCTCCATGCCGAGATCGTAATATTTCAAGTCGATGTCGAGATAGGGCAGGATCAGCTTGTTCTTGATGAAGCTCCAAATGATTCGCGTCATCTCGTCGCCGTCGAGTTCGACGACGGGATTCACGACTTTGATCTTGGCCATCAATGTCATTCCTCGCATGCGGCCGGGCTGCTCCGTTGGGCACCGCCGGCCGGGCTGTTGCAGGCGGCGGACCATAAAGGCGGCCCTGCGCCGAGGCAAGCTGCCGGACCGCCCGACGGCCATGCAGCGGCTGCAATCAGCGGCGAAGTTATTAACAGGGGCCGGGGGGCAGGCGGGCAATCCGGCAGCGTCTCACCGGCTGCCTTCGTTGTGACACTACGTTTACTGGCAGTTTACAAGCAATGGCCGGGCGCGGACCGGATTTGAGCAGTTTCAAGGGTTTATAGAATTGCCCAAAATTTAGGCAGCCATGCTTCCGCCCTAGGGGACCGTGCCGATTGGCCCTGCCGCAGCGGTGTTTTCCACAGGTTTATCCACGCGCTCTGGGGACATCGGCGAAGCCGTTGTCGATCCAACGGCTTACACCAACGGCTTAGAGCAAATCGGCGCGCGCCGCGTGTCCGGACGGGGCGTCGGCGAGCTCCGCCAGCAGCGCGGGAATGTCGTTTACGACGCGCATCAGACGGGGGATGACCGGCGAGGCAAAGCCGGCCGCGGCAACCTGGTCGAGCAGGACCAGCAGCGGTCGCCAATAGGCCGCGATATCGACCAGGAAGATCGGCTTGTCGTGCAGTTCCAATTGCCGCCAGGACAGGATCTCGAAGGTCTCGTCGAGGGTGCCGATCCCGCCCGGCAATATGGCAAAGGCGTCGGCCTTCTCCGCCATCAGGCGCTTGCGGGCATGCATGCTGTCGACGACCAGAAGCTCGCTTACGCTTTCATGCGCCCATTCGGCTTCGCGCATCGCCGCCGGGATGATGCCGGTAACCCGGCCGCCCGCGGCCAGCGCGGCGTCCGCCAAGAGGCCCATCAGACCGCGATGGCCGCCGCCATAAACGAGTTCGATGCCGAATTGGGCAAGCGCGCCGCCGAGCTCGGTTGCCGCATCGCGGTAGCGCTGGTCCACGGCGCCGGAGGAACCGCAATAGACGCAGAGGCTCCGGATCTGCTGCATCGAGGCTCGCGGTAGTTGAAGGGTCATGCCGGATTGGCCCGCCTCACTTGCCGCGGCGGCGCGGCGATTGCAAGGGGGGAGGCGCCGACATAAAGTCCGCGGGCAATCACGAAAGGCGGCGGCAGGGCGCGATGCGGCGGGAAATTCTCCTCGAATTGGGCGCCGGCTCGGCCGGTGCGGCAGTGGTCATCGCGGCCGGCGTGGTGTTTTGGTGCGCTGCCGGCCCCGGCAGTCCGTCGCGGGTATCGCCGCCGCCGGCGCAGGTCGCGGCGCTGCCTGCGCCCGCCGTTGCGGCAAAGTCCGAGCCGGTGGTGCCGGCGGCGCCCAGTTTCGATATCGTCAAGATCGCACCCGACGGCAGCGCCGTGATCGCCGGCCGCGCCGAGCCGGGCGCCCATGTCCGCGTCCTTGACCACGGCAAGCCGCTCGGCGAGGTCGATGCCGATCGCCGCGGCGAGTGGGTGCTGACGCCGGATGCGCCGCTCGCGCCCGGCGGCCGTCAGCTGTCGCTCGAAGCGATCGATCCGCAGACCGGCGCCAAGGCAAGCTCGCACGATACGGTCGCGCTTGCCGTGGCGCCGCCCGCGCGGCCGGAGCAGAGCCTCGCCGTGCTGCTGCCCGGCGACGCCGACAAGCCGGTACAGGCGCTCCAGCTCCCCGGCGGCGCGCCCCAATCCGGCGCGCTCTCGCTCGATAGTGCGGATTTCGGCGGCGAGGACCGGGTGGTGCTGTCGGGACATGCGCCGGCCGGCGCGAAGGTAAATATTTATGCCGGCGACAAGCCGCTCGGCGCGGTGACGGCGGACAAGGCCGGCTCGTGGTCGCTGGCGGCTCCGCGGCCGCGGCTTGCCGGGAACTACGATCTGCGCGCCGAGCAGCTCGGTACCGACGGCAATGTCGCGTCGCGCGTCGCCCGTGCCTTCGAAGCGCCGCCGGCACTCACGGTGCCGGAAAGCGCCCGCTATACCGTCAAATCCGGCAACAATCTGTGGTGGATCGCCCGCCGCACCTACGGCGAGGGGACGCGGTACACGTTGATCTACGGTGCCAACCGGGGCCACATCCACGACCCGAACCTGATCTATCCCGGGCAGGTCTTTTCGCTGCCGCGCTCCTGAGCGGGCGGCGAGCGATGCGCGCGGCGGCCGTGTCGCTTGCGGCTTTCGTGTCGTTCGCTGCTGCCGTGCATGCCGCCGCCCCGCCGAGCGTGTATGTCGAGGATCTGACCTGGACCGAATTGCGCGACCGGATCGCGTCCGGCACGACCACGGTCATCGTTCCGATCGGCGGCACCGAGCAGAACGGTCCGCACATGGCGATCGGCAAGCACAATGTCCGGGTCAAGCTGCTGGCCGGCAAGATCGCTACCGCGCTCGGCAATGCGGTTGTGGCGCCGGTCCTGCCCTATGTGCCGGAAGGAAATCTTAATCCGCCATCGGCTCATATGCGCTGGCCCGGCACGATCTCGGTTCCCGAAGACAGCTTCGAGAAGACGATCGAATATGCCGCCCGGAGCTTCAAAGTGCATGGCTTCCGCGACATTGTGTTTCTCGGCGATCACGGCTCGACCCAGAAAGGTGAAGAGGCGGTGGCCCGCAAGCTCGACCATGAGTGGGCGGCGACCCCGGTCCGCGCCCACGCCATTGTTCAGTATTACGAGGACAGCGAAACCGGCTACGGCAAATTGCTGGAAAGCCGCGGTTATCCGGCGAGCGAGGTTGGCACGCATGCCGGTCTCGCCGATACTTCGCTGACGCTGGCGCTCGCCCCCGAACTCGTGCGCACCGACCGGCTGAAGCCGGGCGAGGGCGTGAATGGCGACCCGACCCATGCGACCGCAGAGCTCGGCAACCTTGGGGTCGATGCCATCGTTTCCCGGACGGTGGCGGCGATCAAAGAGGCGATCGCGCGTCGCTGACGGCGAGGGGCGCAATGGCAGTGGTGATAACGATGCGGCGGGGGTTGTATGCGGCTGCCGGATTGGCAGCCGCCTTGTGGGCGGCCGCCGCGCTCCCGGACACATTCGAGCCGCTGCCGGGCATGCTGCCGGTGGCCGACAAAACAAACCTCTACAGCGAAGTCGCCGCCGATCGTTTGAGCGCGGCGGTCGCAGGCGCGCTGCCGCGGGTCTATGTGCCGAATGTCCGCTCCAACGACGTCTATGTCATCGATCCCGAGAAGATGGCGGTCGTCGATCGCTTCCATGCGGGGACGATGCCGCAGCACATCGTGCCGTCCTGGGATCTACAGACCTTGTGGGTCAACGATAACGGCCGGCGCCGCGACGAGGGCAGCCTGGTTCCGATCGACCCGAAGACCGCGAAGCCGGGGCCGGCGATTCATGTCGAAGATCCCTATAATCTTTATTTCACCCCGGACGGCCGCTCCGCGATCGTCGTGGCAGAGCGGTTGAAGCGGCTCGATTTCCGCGATCCGCACACGATGGTGATGCAGCAGTCGGTGTCGACCCCCGATTGCGCCGGCGTCAACCACGCCGATTTCGCGATCGACGGCAGCTACGCGATCTTCACCTGCGAATTCAGCCGGGGCGGCCTGATCAAGCTCGATCTGAAGAGCCGCCAGGTCATCGGCCACCTGAACCTGTCGCGGGAAGTGTCGGTCGAAAACGTGCCGCCGCCCGGCACGGCGCCCGAGCAGGGCCTCGAAGGCAGCAGCAGGGAGCCGGCGACCGGAAGCGAGCCCGGGAAGGGCGCCGACGCGGGCTCCGAGGACGAGATCGACCCTGCCAGTGCGTTCTGCGGCTCGGGCTGGGGCATGCCGCAGGACATCCGCGTGTCCCCCGACGGCAAGCTGTTCTACGTCGCCGACATGCTGGCCGATGGCGTATTCCTGGTCGATGGCGACGATTTCAAGCAGGTCGGGTTCA
>Ga0102924_1001885_pt1 | contig 23550 bp, 21 predicted proteins | sample PaiPotPPM11metaG_FD_80116 | JGI IMG/M metagenome (GOLD analysis project Ga0102924, IMG submission 80116) | Iron sulfur acid spring bacterial and archeal communities from Banff, Canada, to study Microbial Dark Matter (Phase II) - Paint Pots PPM... ...
GGCCGACGACCCCGAGATCGCCCGTGACTTCGACGCCGAGCTGGCCGCCGCCCAGGCGGCGGAACGACGGGCCGACGAGGAGCTCCAGCGGACGACGGCAGCGGTGTCGGCGGCCGCCTCCGCCGTGCTGGGGGCCGACGCCGAACTGGCCGCTGCCCGCTCGGCGCGGCAGGAGGCGATGGACGAGGTCGAGCGGCTGCGCCACCAGCTCGAGGCGGAGCGGCGGGCGGCGGCGCGATCGGAGGAGGACAAGCGCCGCCGGGCCGAGCTCGAAGCCGCAGAGGCGGCCTTGGAGCAGGCGGTGGCCGCCGACGGGGCGGCCGAACGGGACGTCGAGGCGGCGGCGGCCGCCCTGGCCCGGGCCGAGTCCGACCTGGCTCAGCTCGAAGGCGGACGGGCCGTGGCCCGGGCCGCCGACCTTCCCCTGCGCGACGACGCCGGGACGGATCAGGACGATGAGATCTACGTCCTCTCCCGCCTGGCCAACGCCCGGGCGGTGGGCCGGTTCGGCGCCGTGCCCGTGCTGCTGGTCGAGCCCTTCTCCCGCTTCGGTCCGGCCCGCGGGGCGGCGGTACGGGAGCTGCTCGGGCGCATGGCGGCGGCGGTGCAGATCATCTACATGACGGAGGACCCCGACGTCGTGACCTGGGGCCGGCAGCTCGGGCAGCAGCGGGCGCGGGTCTTGCGTTTCGGCGCGACGGCCGACGCCGCCATCTGAGCGGGCGGTGCCACCCCGGATCGGTATCGACATCGGGGGGACGAAGTGCCTGGGCGTCCTGGCTGACGAGAGCGGGAGCGTGCGCTCCGAGCACCGCTTGGCAACCCCCCGTACCGGCGAGGCCCTCATCGCCACCATCTTGGAAGTGGTGGCCCACCTGGCGGGCGAGGTGACCGGTGGACACCCGGCCGTCGGAGTCGGCGCCCCGGGACTGGTCGACCACTCCGGCGTGCTGCGGTTCGCCCCGAACCTGCCGCTGGTGACGGAGCTGCCGGTGGCGGCCCGGGTACGCGAGCGCCTGCCGGTTGGGACACCGGTCACCGTGGGCAACGATGCCAGCTTCGCGGCCTGGGCCGAGCACACGTGCGGTGCGGCACGAGGCGCGGCCCACGTGCTGCTGGCCACCATCGGCACGGGCATCGGCGGGGGGATCGTCACCGAGGGCCGACTCCAGCTGGGGCGGCACGGGTTCGCCGGGGAGATCGGCCACGTGGTCGTCGATCCCCAGGGTCCGCGCTGCCCGTGCGGGCAGCAGGGCTGCTGGGAGCGCTACGCCTCCGGCTCGGGGCTCGGATGGATGGGCCGCGAGGCGGCGCAGGCGGGACGGGCCGACCGGGTGGTGGCGTTGGCGGGGGGTGATCCCGAGGCGGTCCGGGGCGAGCACGTGACGGTCGCCGCCGCCGCCGGGGATGCGCAGGCCGAGGAGGTCATGGCCCGGTTCGCCTGGTGGCTGGCACTGGGCCTGGCCAACCTGGCGAACGTCCTCGACCCCGAGCTCATCGTCCTGGGTGGGGGCATGGTGGAAGCGGGCGCGGTCCTGCTCGACCCGACGAGGGACGCGTTCACGGCCCTCCTCGAGGGCGCCGCCCACCGCCCGGCCATCGATCTGGTCGCCGCCCGGCTCGGGGAGCGCGCCGGCGCCATCGGCGCCGCCCTGCTGGCGGGCGGCTGAGGGACGCCTGCGGGCATCGAACCCGTGCCGCTGGGGCAGACTTCCCCTCATGGCGCCCGCGAGCTTCGACGTTTCGGTGCGCGGTCACCTCGAACGCCTCGCCGACGCCCTGGGCGGGCGGTGGGCGTTCGCCGAGGTCGAGGCCGGGGGCCTGCGGGCGATCGCCACCTCCGCGGCGCTGGCCGCCGAGCTGGGGGGCCCCGGGTGGGCCCAGGCCCTCGGTCGGGCCGAGGGCTCGGGGATCGTCGTGCGCGTCGGCGCCGGCAACGCCATCCACCCGTCGGCGCGGACGGACGGCCACGCCGGCTCCGGCCCTCGCCTCCTGATCGGGGACCGGCTGCCCGGGGGCCGGCCCAAGGGTACGGCAGGTGCCCTGGTCGGGGTGGTGGCCGACCTGCTCCGGGCCCTGTCCCTCGCCGCCCGGCGGGCTGAGGAGGACCGCCGGCAGGCGGAGCGGCTCGAGCTGCGAGCGGCGACCGACCCGCTGACCGGGTTGCTCAACCGACGCGGGTGGGATCGTCTGGTGGCGATCGAGGAGGACCGCTGCCAGCGTCATGGGCTGTCGGCCGAGATCGTGGTCGTCGATCTCGACGGGCTCAAGCGGGTGAACGACACGCACGGCCACGAAGCCGGGGACGGCGTGATCATGCGGGCGGCGACCTACATCTTCAGCGCCGTACGGGTCCACGACGCCGTGGCCCGCCTGGGCGGCGACGAGTTCGGCGTGTTGGCGGTGGGGACCGACGGACCGGGGGGGACCGTGGGCTCCCGCATCCAGGCCAGCCTGGCCGAGGTGGACGTCGCCGCGTCGGTCGGTGCCTGCACCCGCGGTGAGGCCGCCAGCCTGGCCGAAGCGTGGCGGATCGCCGACCTCCGGATGTACCGGGCCAAGCAGCTGCAGCGCCGGTCGCGCCGGGACAGCGGCCCGGAGGCGAGGCTCGCCGGCACTCGCACCGTGCCATCGCCCGACGGTCCCACGGCCGCGCCCGAGTAGCGGCACCGCAGCATGGGCGAATCGCCGCGGGTCGGTCCGCGTGTCGGCCTCACCCTGCCCACGTTCGTGGACAGCCCCGATCCCGCGCTCGACGCCGCCCGGGTGGCCGACGAGGGGGGCCTCGACGGCGTCTTCGCCTTCGACCACCTCTGGCCGATCGGCCGCCCCGAACGACCGGCGCTGTGGTCGTTCGGCATCCTCGGAGCAGTGGCGGCGGTCACCCGGCAGGTCTCCGTCGGTCCGTTCGTGGCCCGAGTCGGCCTGCTGCCCGATGACGACCTGATCGATGCCTTCTCCGCCCTCGAGGCGGTGGCCGGGCACGGACGCGTGATCGCCGCCATCGGGGCGGGTGACCTGCTCAGCGCCCGGGAGAATCTGGCCTACGGCGTCCCTTATCCGTCGGCCGAGACCCGCCTGGCGGCCGTCGGGGTCATGGCCGGACGGCTCACCTCCCTCGGCATCACGACGTGGGTGGGCGGCAACTCCGAGGCCGCCGGCGCCGTCGCCCGCGAACGGGGTGTGGCACGCAACCTGTGGGCGGCCACGGTCGAAGAGGTGGCGGAGGCCGGGTCGGGCATCGGCGACGTTCCCCGGGTGACGTGGGGCGGACAGGTGCTCGTGGGACGCGACGACCGGGAGATGGCCGCGCTGCGGGCGCAGTACGGCGATCGGGCCGGACTCGTCTCGGGGACGGTCGTCGAGGTGGCCGCCCACCTGCGGATGCTGGGCCAGGCGGGGGCGTCGTGGTGCGTGTGCGCGCCCCTCGACTACCTCGCCCGGCCGGAGCAGGCGACGGAAACCCTCTGCCAGGTGGTGGAGGCCGTCAAGTAGCCTCGCGGAGATGGAGTTTCGTCGCATCAACGGCTTGCCGCCTTACGTCTTCGGGATCATCAACCAGCTCCGGGACGACGCCCGGCGGGCCGGCCAGGACGTCATCGACATGGGCTTCGGCAACCCCGACATCCCCTCGCCGGAGGTCGCCGTCGACAAGCTGGCCGAGGCGGCGCACAACGTCCGCAACCACCGCTACTCGGCGAGCCGGGGCATCCCCAAGCTGCGCAAGGCCATCGCCGACCGCTACCTCGCCAAGTTCGGCGTCTCCATCGATCCCGACTCGGAGGTGGTGACGACCATCGGCGCCAAGGAGGGCCTCTCCCACCTCATGTGGGTCCTGCTCGGTCCCGGCGACACCGCCCTCGTGCCCACCCCGAGCTATCCGATCCACATCTACGCGCCGCTGTTCGCGGGCGCCGACGTGCGCCACGTGCCGCTGGGCAGCGCGCCCGGGGACGACGGTGGTGAGGCGTTCTTCGGCAACCTGATGGAGGCGTGGGAGAACGCCTGGCCCAAGCCGCGGGTGATCCTGCTGTCGTTCCCGCACAACCCGACGACCACGTGCGTCGACCTGGCCTGGATGACGCGCCTGGTCGAATTCGCCCGTGAGCGCGACGTGGTCCTGGTCCACGACTTCGCCTACTCGGACACCTCCTTCGACGGCTACACCCCACCCTCCATCCTCGAGGTGCCGGGGGCCAAGGAGGTGGCGGTCGAGCTCTACACGTTGACGAAGAGCTTCTCCATGGCCGGGTGGCGGGTGGGCTTCCTGGTGGGCAACGCCGAGATCGTCCAGGCGCTCACCAAGCTCAAGAGCTACCTCGACTACGGGACGTTCCAGCCCATCCAGATCGCCTCCATCGTGGCCATGAACGAAGCGGCCGAGTACCCCAAGGTGGTGAACGAGATCTACCAGGGGCGGCGCGACGTGCTCTGCGACGGTCTCAACCGCATCGGCTGGGAGATCACCAAGCCCAAAGGCACGATGTTCGTGTGGGCACCCATCCCGGAGCCGTATCGGGAGATGGGCTCGCTGGAGTTCTCGTCGTTCCTGGTCAAGGAGGCGCACGTGGCGACCTCGCCGGGGGTCGGGTTCGGGCCCGGCGGTGACGGCTACGTGCGCTTCGCCCTGATCGAGAACGAGCAGCGCACCAGCCAGGGGATCCGCACCCTCAAGCGGGCCCTCACCAAGCTGGCGTGACGCCGGTGGCCGCCGACGCGGCCGGGTCCCGGCATGTGGGGCGGGGCCTGGCTGCCCTCGCAGGCGGGGTGGTCCTCGCCCTGGCGTCCAGCGTGCTGGTGTTCGCGCTGGGGGACGCGTCACCCCCTCCCGGACACGTGCTCGACGGCGCCCGGCTCTTCGTGGCCACGGCCCCGTCGCTGACCTACCGGGTCACGGAGGTGGCCTCGTCGGCGGCGACGACGGCCGGCGAGCAGACCGTCCGGACCCGCACGGTCACGGGGCGGGAGCGGTTCGCCCAGGGGCTGGACTTCATCGTGCACCTGGGCGACCTGACCGAGGAGTTCCGATCGGTGGCGCCGACGGCCGGCGTGTGGGTGCGGGCGGCAGCCCCTTCAGGCGACCTGGGCCGATCCCCGTGGCTGCACGCCCCGAGCTACGGGGTCTTCGAGTCGGCGGTTTCCGCCTCGGGGGCCGGCGAGGCGGTGCTGCTCGACGTCATGGCCGGCGGGGGGTTCGTCCGGTCGGTGCTGGCCGGGGCGAAGGATCCCCGCCGGCGGGGCACGAGCGTCCGGACCATCGACGTGGCGCTGGACCCGGGCGCGGTGTTCGGCCGCGAGCGACCGGCGGTCCGGACGGCCTCGGCGGTGTTGACGGTCGACGCCCACGACCGGCCCACGGCGATGACGGTGACCGTCCAGTCCGGTACGACGGCGCTGGTGTCTACCTACGCGCTCGTGTGGGATACGGCGCCCGCGGTCTCGCCGCCCGCCCCGGTCGACGTGGTCGCCAGGCTCTGAGCCGTGGGGAGGTGAGCGTCCGGCGCTCCGGCGGCGGGCGTCGAGCGCCCGCCGACGAGGCCGTCGAGGCAGAAGGCCACCGCGGCATCGGCGACGTCCTCGGGCGGGTCGCCGCGGTGGAGCACGAAGGTGCGCGCCAGTTGGTTGGTGACGCCGAGGATGGCGTGGGTCACCACGAGGGGATCGGCGTCGGCGATCTGCCCGGCCGTGATGGCGTCGCGGACGTGGCGGACGGCGTCGGCGACGGCCGTGTCCTGCCCGCGCCGCAGCATGGGCCGGAACCGCTCCTCGGAGGCGGCGAGCTCTGACAGGACGAACAGGTGGCGGTGCTCCGACAGCCAGATCATCGAGGCCCGGATGCCGAGGGTGATGCGGCGGACGGGATCGGTCTCGGACCCGATCGCGGCCTGCTGGCGACGACGGAGGTCGCGCTGGGCGTCACGGAGGATCTCGGCGAACAGCTCCTCCTTGGAGGAGAAGTACCAGTAGAACACCCCCTTGCCGACGCCCATCCCATCCACGATCTCGGCGACGGAGGTGGGGTGGTAGCCGTTGGCGGCGAAGCGGTGGGCGGCGTAGTCCATGAGCTGGCGGCGTCGCTCCTGCCCACGGGGGGTGAGCCTTCGGTTCATGGTGCTGGGCACCGTATGGCCGCTTGACCGGGTGGTCAAGAACGGCGGCGCGGTGTCCGACAGCGGGCCGGCGGGCGGGCGGAGAAGCCGAGGACGGGACGAACCGGAACGATTAGGCTCCGCCGGATCATGGCGTACTGGGTGACGAAGCTGCTCCTCACCCCCGTGCTGCGCTTCCTCTACCGAGTGCGGGTGGAGGGACTCGAACACGTGCCGCCGGCCGGCCCGGCCATCCTGGCCAGCAACCACGTCTCGTTCAGCGACTCGATCTTTCTGCCCCTGGTGCTGCGGCGCCGGATCACCTTCGTGGCCAAGTCGGAGTACTTCGAGGACCCGAAGACGGCGTGGTTCTTCCGCGCCGTCGGGCAGATCCCGATCAAGCGGGAGGGCGGGTCGGCATCGGAGCGGGCGCTGGCCTCGGCGCGGGAGGTCCTCCACTCCGGCAACCTGTTCGGCATCTACCCCGAGGGCACCCGTTCGCCCGACGGACGCCTCTACAAGGGCCACACGGGTGTCGCCCGCCTCGCCCTCCAGTGCCAGGTCCCCGTGCTGGCGGTGGCCATGGTGGGCACCCGGGAGGCCCAGCCGATCGGCCAGGCGAAGCCCAACTTCTTCCGCCCGATCACCATCAGGATCTCCCGGCCGCTGGACTTCACCCGCTACGCCGACCGCCCCGACGACCCGATGGTGCTGCGCCAGATCACCGACGAGATCATGTTCGAGCTGCGCGAGCTGAGCGGGCAGACCTATGTGCCCCAGTACTGCAAGCGGGCCAGTGACGACGCCACCAGCGCCGGGACCGCCCACCTCAAGACGGCGGCCGAGGTGTTGAGCGGTGCATCGGGCGCGGCGCCCGGGGTGAGCGCCACCGCCTGAGTGTTTGGGCCCGAGGCGAGCGCCGCCGACCGTTACGAGGTGCACACCCGCCTGTAACCGGCCCGTCACATCGGTCACATACGGTGGCGCCGATGGCGACCTATGTCGTGCGTGTGTGGCTGGCCGACCGTCCCGGTGCCCTCGGGGCCGTGGCGAGCCGGATCGGGTCGGTGGGCGGCGACCTGACGGGCATCGAGATCCTCGAGCGGGGGGCGGGACGAGCCATCGACGAGCTCGTGGTCACCCTCCCCGACCCCGGCCTGGTGGGCCTGCTCATCGACGAGATCAGCCAGGTGGATGGCGTCGCCGTCGAGGACGTCCGCCCGATCGAGCGGGTGGCGCGGGACCCCCGACTGGATGCCCTGGAGACGGCGGCGGTGCTGGTCGAGCAGCGATCGGTCCCCGGCCTGCTCGAGGCACTGGCCGTCCATTCGCAGCACGATTTCGAGGCGGCGTGGTGCTCGGTCATCGACCTCGACGGCCCCGTGCCCCTGGCCACGGTGGGGGAGGCCCCGCCGGCGCCGTGGCTGGGTGCCTTCGTCGCCGGGAGCCAGACCTCGATCCGGGTGGCGGCGGGGGAGTGCGGCCCCGACGACGTGGCATGGGCGGTGCTCCAGACGGCCGATCTGGCGATCGTGCTCGGTCGCAACGGGCGCCCGTTCCGGGGTCGCGAGCGCCAGCAGCTGTCCGCCCTGGCGCGGATCGCCGACAGCCGGTGGTCGGAGCTCGTGTTGCGCTCGGCCCGCATCGCCCACCCGAGCGCGGCGTCCTGACGTCAGGGGCCCGAGCCCGGATCAGCCGGTCGCCCACCCCCGCGACCGATCGACGGCCCGCCGCCACTGCTCGTACCCCCGGTCGGCGGTCTCCGGTGACGCCTCGGGCGTGAACTCCCGGTCCAGCGCCCACTTCTGGTCGACCTCGGCGGGGGACGACCACACGCCGGCCGCCAGCCCCGCCAGGTAGGCGGCACCCAGCGCCGTGGTCTCCTGGACGACGGGGCGGGCCACGGGGACGCGGAGCTGGTCGGCGACGAGCTGGAGCAGGACGTCCATGACGGCCGCCCCACCGTCGGCGCGTAGGGCGGTGACCGTCCGCCCCGAGGCCCGGGCCATGGCGTCGACGACGTCGCGGGTGGAGTAGGCCATGGCCTCGACCACCGCCCGGGCCAGATGGGCGCGCCCGGTCCCGCGGGTCACACCCACGATGGTCCCCCGGGCGTAGGGATCCCACCACGGGCTTCCGAGGCCGGTGAAGGCGGGCACCAGGCAGACGCCCTCCGTGTCGGGGATGGACTCGGCGAGGGGGCCGGTCTCGGCAGCATCGGCGATGATGCCCAGACCGTCCCTGAGCCACTGGATGGCGGCGCCGGTGACGAAGATGGCTCCTTCGAGGGCATAGGCCGTCGAGCCGTCGGCCAGCGTCCAGGCCACGGTCGTCAGCAGCCCGTCCACCGGTGCCGGACAGACGGCACCGACGTTCATCAGGACGAAGCTCCCGGTCCCGTAGGTGTTCTTGGTCATGCCCGGCTCGACGCACGCCTGACCGAACAGGGCCGCCTGCTGGTCGCCGGCCACACCGGCGAGGGGTGTCCCTGCCGGCACGCCGGGGATGGCGCCGTCGGCGGTGGTCCCGAAGCGGCCGCTGGAGGGCAGCACCTCGGGAAGGCACGACATCGGCACGCCGAAGAGGTCGGCCAGCTCGGCCGACCACTCCAACCGGCCGATGTCGTACAGGAGCGTGCGGCTGGCGTTGCTGGGGTCGGTGGCGTGCACCTTGCCTCCGGTGAGCTGCCAGATCAGCCATGAGTCGACGGTCCCGAAGGCCAGATCGGGCCCGGCGGGCACGCCCCCCTCGCCGAGCAGCCACGCCAGCTTGGTGGCGGAGAAGTACGGGTCGAGCACCAGGCCGGTGAGGCGGCGCACGGTGGGCAGGTGGCCGGCGTCGCGCAGGGCGTCGCAGGCGGCGGCCGTGCGGCGGTCCTGCCACACGACGGCGGGGGCCAGCGGCCGGCCGGTCCGGCGGTCCCACACCACCGTCGTCTCCCGCTGGTCGGTGATGCCGATGGCGGCGACGGCGCCGCTCCGGGCCGCCACCTCCGACACGGTCGCCACCACGGCTTCCCAGATGTCGTCGGGATCGTGCTCGACCCAGCCTGGGCGGGGGAACGACTGCGGGAACTCGCGGTAGGCCCAGTCGACGGGCCCGCCGTCCTCGTCGATGGCCAGGGCGCGCACACCGGTGGTGCCGGCGTCGATGGCGAGGACAACGGCCATGCGAGGGGCGAACGTAGCCTCTCGCCCCCGGCGGCCGGAGGGGGCGACGTTGGGCGCATCCCCATGCGACCGGGAGGCGAACCTAGCCTCGCGGGCCATGCGACCCGCTGACGTCCTCCCGCACCGGCCCCCGTTCCTGTTCGTGGACGAGGTCACCGAGGTCGTCCCCGGCGAGTCCGCCGCCGGTCGGTGGACGCTGACGGGAGAGGAAGCCTTCTTCGCCGGGCACTTCCCGGGGCGTCCAACGCTGCCGGGGGTCCTCATGGTCGAGGCCATCGCCCAGCTCGGTGCCGTGGCCCTCCTCGGCCACGAGCGCTACTGGGGCAAGCTGCCGCTCTTCGGCGGGATCGACAAGGCGCGCTTCCGCCGCCAGGTGTTCCCGGGGGAGACGCTCACGCTCTCCGTCCGCCTGGGACGGCTGTCGGCCCGGGCCGGGACGGGCTCGGGGACGGCGTCGGTGGGGGACCAGTTGGCGTGTGAGGCCGACCTGCTCTTCGTCATCACCGGCTAGGGCTGGGGACCACCTGGGGACGCGGTGTGGGCAACCGGTGGACGGCGCGCAAACCATCGCGAGCGGCCTCTGACCTGGGGGTTTAGCGACCGCCGACCATTGACATGGGTGAAACTACAGTGCTGTAATGAACCCCACTCGTCGTGCAGCCGTCGGCACGGACCACAACATGTTGTGGTTGAGCGGCCTGAAAGGATCTCCCATGGCAATGGCACCGGAGCGGATCGGGATCGGCATCCGCCGCCACTTCACGACGCCCGGCGTGCACCCCTACGACGAGGTGACGTGGGAGCGGCGGGACGCCCGGATCACCAACTTCCGCGACGGCAGCATCGCCTTCGAGCAGCGCGACGTCGAGGTGCCTGCCTTCTGGAGTCAGAACGCCACCAACATCCTCGCCCAGAAGTACTTCCGCGGGCAGCTCGGCACCGCCGAGCGGGAGACGTCGCTCAAGCAGGTCGCCGACCGGGTCACCGACACCATCGCCGACTGGGGCATCAAGGACGGCTACTTCGTCGACGACGGCGAGGCGGCGGCGTTCCGCGACGAGCTCAAGTACCTGATCATCCACCAGCGGGCGGCGTTCAACTCACCGGTCTGGTTCAACATCGGCGTGCCCGGGGTCCCGGCGCAGGGCTCGGCGTGCTTCATTTTGGCGGTCGAGGACCGCATGGACGCCATCCTCGACTGGTACAAGGAGGAGGGCACCATCTTCAAGGGTGGGTCCGGCTCCGGCATCAACCTGTCGAGGATCCGCTCGTCGAAGGAGCACCTGAAGGGCGGGGGGACGGCCTCGGGCCCGGTCAGCTTCATGCGGGGCGCCGACGCGTCGGCGGGGACGATCAAGTGCTTGGAGGCCGGCACCGAGCTCGTCACCGACGACGGCGTCAAGCCCATCGCGTACATCCGCGCCGGCGAGAAGGTCCTCACCCGATTCGGCCTCCGGACGGTCGAGGCCGTGCACGACAATGGCGTGCGGCCTCTGGTCAGGGTCCAGACCGCCCTTGGGGACAGCGTGCGGTGCACGCCGGAGCACCGCTGGTGGGTCCGTCGCAACGATGGCGAGGGATGGGTTGAGACCGCCGACCTCGGGGCTGGCGACGCCATCTGCCTCGACCTCGCGGCGGCGGCCGCCACTGGAGCCATGCAGCCAATGGTGGGTGTCGACCCCGGCCACTTCAACGAGCATGTCCATGAGCTACCCGCGGTGCTCGACGAGCGGTTCGCCCTGTGGTTGGGGTGGCTTTGGGGTGACGGGAGCATCACCGACCGGCCGGGCGCCAAGTTCATCGCCATGCAGATCGGGGATGACGACTTCGACTTGGAGGCCCGCTACCGAGAGCTGACGGAGGCCATCTTCGGATCGACCACCCACATCTGGAGCAGCCGCCACGTGGACAAGGCCGATCGCTCCTCGTCGGTGCGGCTCTCATCGTCGGGCATCATTCGCTTCCTGGCGGTCAACGGGTTGCAGAAGGGCGAGGCCTTCGAGCTCCGTGTACCCAGGCTGGTCGTAGATTCGCCAGCGACGGTGCGCGCCGCGTTCCTGTCGGGCCTCTTCGAGGCCGATGGCCACATCCAGAACGGCTACCCGATGCTGTCGACCGTGAGCGAAAGGCTCGCCATCGATGTCCACCGGCTCCTTGCCTCGGTCGGGATCCCATCAATCCTCAAGCGCATCGACGACCGATCGCAGGCGCTGGGGACACTGCCGGTCCACACGGTCCGGGTGGTCGGTTGCGAAGGGGTGCGGCGGTTCGCCAAGCTCGTTGGGTTCGTCTCCGATCGCAAGCACGCCACCCTCCTCCGAGCTGTCGCCCGCAAGGACGCCAGCCCGTTCGAGCAGACGTGGTCGTTGCCGCACTGCGGGGAGGAGCTCCAGCGGGTGTGGACCGCGGGCGACGCCCGGCTGCGCCGGGCCGTGGCTCCCTATGTTCGGTACGGACGGCCTCGCGCTCTCAGCCTCCTACGGGCTCGGACCCTGGTCGAGACGTTCCCCGACGCCTTCTCGGGAACGGCCGTCGAGCGGTTTGCCCTGGGCAATGAGTTCTGGGTGCCCGTTACCACGATGCCGGAGGGCGAAGGGTCGACCTTCGATCTCACCGTGAACGGGGTGCATGAGTACGTGGCCGCTGGGCTCGTCACTCACAACTCGGGTGGCAAGACCCGCCGCGCCGCCAAGATGGTGATCCTCAACGCCGACCACCCGGACATCGAGGACTTCATCTGGTGCAAGGCGATCGAGGAACGCAAGGCGCGGGCGCTGCGCGACGCCGGGTTCGACATGGACCTCGACGGCAAGGACAGCCACTCCATCCAGTACCAGAACGCCAACAACTCGGTGCGGGTGACCGACGAGTTCATGCAGGCCGTGCTCGACGACAGCGACTGGGCACTGAAGGCGGTCACCACCGACGAGGTGCTCGACACGGTCAAGGCGAGGGACCTGTTCCGCCAGATCGCCAAGGCGGCGTGGGAGTGCGCCGACCCCGGCCTCCAGTTCGACACGACCATCAACCGCTGGCACACCGCCGCCAACACCGGCCCCATTACTGCATCTAATCCTTGTAGTGAATATGTACATTTAGACAACAGCGCGTGCAATCTGGCTTCCATCAATCTGCTGCGCTTCCTGCGCGACGACGACAGCTTCGACGTCGAGGCCTACCGGGCGGCCATCGAGGTGGTGTTCACCGCCCAGGAGATCCTCGTCGGCAACGCCGACTACCCGACGGAGAAGATCGCCGCCACCACCCGGCGGTTCCGCCAGCTCGGGCTCGGCTATGCCAACCTCGGCGCCCTCCTGATGGCCCTCGGGCTGCCGTACGACTCCGACGAGGGACGGGCCTACGCCGCCGCCCTGACCGCCATGCTGACCGGTCACGCCTACGCCACGAGCGCCCGCACGGCCATGCGCATGGGCCCGTTCGCCGGCTACACGGAGAACAAGGACCACATGGACCGCGTGCTGCGCATGCACCGCGACGAGGTCGCCCACATCGACGAGGAGCTCGTCCCCACCGAGCTGCTCTCGGCCGCCCAGGAGTCGTGGGACACGGCCGTCGAGCTCGGTGAGGAGCACGGCGTCCGCAACTCGCAGGCGACCGTCCTCGCTCCGACTGGGTGCCTGGTGGGGGGTTCGCTCGTCGCGACCTCTCGGGGGCTGGTCCGGCTCCGCTCACTCGGCGATGTCGAGGGTGCGCAGTGGCAGGACCTCGACGTATCGGTGCAAACCGACCACGGCCCTCGGCAGGCGTCGAAGTTCTACGTCAACGGGGTGGAACCCGTGGTCGACGTCCGCACCGAGCGGGGCCACGCCATCCGGGGCACAGCCCAGCACCGCGTCAAGATCGTCGACACCGGTACCGGCCAATGGGAGTGGCGGCGCTTCGGGGACCTACGGCCAGGTGATCTCGTCCCGCTCGCCCTGGACCAGCTGATCGGCGATCCGCAGACGGTCCCCCTGCCGCCGCTACCCGACGCCTATTGGACGAGCGACCACACCACCTATGTGCCGCGGACGATGACGCCCGAGCTGGCCCAGTTCATCGGCTACTTCATGGGCGACGGATCGCTGCACGCCCGCGGTATCCGCTTCTGCGTGTCCGAGGCAGACCATGACGTCGCCGACCAGCTGCTGCTCCTCGGCAAGCAGTGCTTCGGGCTGACGGGTCACGTGGCGCGCAAGAGGGGCTACACCGAGGTCCGCTTCGACTCGGTCCGCTTGGTGCTCTGGTGGGAGGCGTGCGGGTTCGCCAAGCATCCGCCCTTCGAGGGGCACACGGGCAAGGGGTACACCGCCCACATTCCCGACGCTGTGCTCCACAGCAACGATCGCCAGGTGTATGCCGCGTTCCTCCGTGGTCTGTTCGAGGCCGACGGTACGGTCACCTTGGGCTATCCACACTGGATGACGACGTCACTCGGCCTGGCCGAGGACGTTCAAGCCCTCATGCTCGCACTTGGGTTCCCGACCACCAAGACGATCGAGTCGAAGCGGACCGGATGGGGTCCGCTGGCCCTGTCGAAGCTACGTCTGCTCAACCTCTCGTACAACGATCGTTGGCTCGAGCAGGTCGGTTTCATGAGCGCCCGCAAGGACGCCAAGGTGATCCGGGGGAGCGACCTGAAGCAGGGCGCCCGAATGGACCACATCCCCGTGTCGCGGGACATCGTGGACCGGCTCTGCCCCGAGAATGGGCGCCTCCGCCGAGTCCTCCTCATGGAGGTGAAGCGGGGCACCGTGTCCCGTCGCATCGCCACCGAGCTGTACGACCGCACGGGTGACGAGGAGCTCGGCCGGTTGCTCGGCTACTTCTACGACCGGGTCGAGACGGCCGTGCTCGGCGACGAGGAGCTGACTTACGACCTGTCGGTCCCGGAGTACGTGACCTATGTCGCCAACGGGTTCGTCAGCCACAACACGATCAGCTTCTTGCTCGACTGTGACACCACCGGGATCGAGCCTGACCTGGGGTTGGTGAAGTCCAAGAAGCTGGTGGGTGGCGGCAACATGAAGATCGTCAACCAGACCGTGCCGCGGGCCTTGCGGCGCCTCGGTTTCGGCGACGCCGAGATCAGCGACATCATCGCCTACATCGACGCCCACGACTCCATCGTCGGAGCGCCCCACATCACCGAGGAGCACCTCACGGTGTTTGCCTGCTCGATGGGCGACAACACCATCCACTACACCGGCCATGTGCGGATGATGGGCGCCGTCCAACCGTTCATCTCGGGAGCCATTTCCAAAACGGTGAACATGCCCGAAGAGGCGTCGATCGAAGACGTCGAGCAGCTCCACATCGACGCTTGGAACCTCGGGCTCAAGGCGGTGGCCATCTACCGCGACAACTGCAAGGTGGCGCAGCCGCTGTCCACCGCCCGACGGGACGAGGCGACGTCGGAGCCCGAGGCCCACGACGCCGAGCTCGCCGCCAAGGTCGCCCAGCTCGAGCAGGCGCTCCAGAGCCAGACCGTGGTGGTGAAGCGCCCGCTCCGGGAGCGGCTGCCCCGCCGGCGCCGTTCCAACACGTTCTCGTTCCGTGTCGCCGACTGCGAGGGCTACGTCACCGTGGGCGAGTACGAGGACGGCCGTCCCGGCGAGGTGTTCATGAAGGTGTCCAAGCAGGGGTCGACCCTCGCCGGCATCATGGACGCCTTCTCCATCTCGGTCAGCCTCGGCCTCCAGCACGGGGTCCCGCTGGCGACGTTCGTCCGCAAGTACACCAACATGCGCTTCGAGCCGGCGGGGATGACCGACGACCCCGACCTGCGGATCGCGTCCAGCCTGGTGGACTACATCTTCCGCCGCCTGGCGGTGGACTACATCCCCCTGGACGAGCGGGCCGAGCTCGGCATCCTGACCACGGGCGAGCGCATGCAGCCCACCCTCCCCGGGATCGAGGAGAGCACCACCACCAACGCCGGGATCGTCGAGTCTCCCGCCCTGCCCGAAGGGGTCCGGGACCGGGTGGCCGAGGACCGTGGGCCGGCTCCGGCCGCCGCCGCCGCCGCCGCCGCCAAGGATGCGCCCTACTGCTACCAGTGCGGCAATGCCATGCAGCGGGCGGGCAGCTGCTTCGTGTGCACGAGCTGCGGCACGACCAGCGGCTGTTCCTGAGGGGCAGCCCTGGATAGGTCATATGACCTAGGAATCCGTTTCCTCACCGCTCGTGGCGGGTAATCGCCACATGGTGGTGCGCTCCCAGCGCCCAGCACGAGGGAGGGAACATGCGTCTGCGCAACACGATCAGCGGTGTGGCCATTTTCGCCGGCTTGGTGCTCGCCGCCGTCGGTCTGACCATCCTGGGCAGGTCCGGCAGCATCTACACCGGGTCGTTCTGGAGCATCTGCGGCGTCGGTCTCGTCGCCGCCGGGACCATCTACCTCATGGCCATGGACGACCCCGAGGCGCGTGCCAAGGCGCTGGGCGAGCAGCCGGTCGTCGACCTGCGCGAGCCGGCCCCGACGACGGCCGCGCCCACCGAGACGCCCGTCAGGGATCGCGTCGTCGCCCACTGACGCCGGCCGGGGGCCGGCATTCGCCGGCCCCCGGAGGGCAGCCCTCTGTGCTCAGGCGAAGGTGATGACGCCCCGGATGTTCTTGCCGTCGCGCATGTCCTGATAGCCCTCGTTGATCCGATCGAGCGGGTAGGTCTGCGTCACCAGCTCGTCCAACTTGAGCTGACCGGCCTTGTACAGGGCGAGCAGGTTGGGGATGTCGAAGCGGGGGTTCCCGGCTCCGAAGATCACCCCCTTGACCTCCTTCTGCCACATGGCCAGCTCGAACAGGTTGATGTCGGCCTGCATCTGCGTCATGGGGGCGATGGCCGTGACCACGCACGTCCCGCCCTTGCCGGTGAGCGAGAGGCCCTGGCCGAGCAGGTTCCCGTACAGCACGCCGGGGGTCAGGATCACGCTCTCGGCCAGCCGGCCCCAGGTGAGCTCGTTCACGAGGGGCAGGGCCTCTTCCATTGAGGCCGCGGTGTGCGTCGCCCCGAAGTCCAGCGCCGCCTTCTGCTTGTTCTCCAGCGGGTCGACGGCGACGATGTAGCGGGCGCCGGCCATGCGGGCGCCCTGCACGGCGTTGATGCCGATCCCACCGATGCCGACCACGACGACCGTGTCGCCGGGCTGCACCTGGGCGCGATGCACGGCGGATCCCCAACCGGTGGTCACGCCGCAGGAGACGAGGGCGACCGCCGCGAACGGGAGGTCGTCGTCCACCTTGATGACCGACGCCTCGTGCACCACGCTGTGCTCGGCGAACGTGCCCAGCTTGGCGAGGATGTTGAGGTCCTGGCCTTCCAGGTGGTGGCGGTTGGTGCCGTCGCTGATCTGCCCAGGGGCGAACGTCCCGGCGCCGAGGTCACACAGGTTGGTGCGGCCGGTGACGCAGTACCGGCACCGGCCACAGGAGGGGAAGAAGCTGGCGGCCACGTGATCGCCGGGCTTGAGGGTCGTGACCCCCGGGCCCACCTCGACCACGACACCCGCCCCCTCGTGGCCCCCGATGATCGGGAAGGTCGGGGGCAGGCCCATGGCCTGCGCCACCTCCTCGGGCATCACCATGTCGCCGGTCACCATGTGCTCGTCGGAGTGGCACAGCCCGGCGGCCTCCCACTTCACGAGCACCTCGCTCGTCTTGGGGGGGTCCAGGTCGATCTCACTGACCTGCCAGTCCTGATGCACGCCCCACAAGATCGCCGCATGGGTCTTCACGATCTTCCCCCCTCACCCTCCGGCGGCCCCGGGCGGGGCCTCGCCCCCGATTCTGCCACGCCCGGGTGTCCTCGTTGCCCGGCCTCGCCGCCGGCGGCGGGGTTGAGGTCACCTCGCGGCGAGCCGGGATGTGCCAAGGTCTACGCGTTGGGATGAGATCGAGGAGGTCGTGATGCGTCGAGGTCTGCTGGCGGGGACGCTCGCAGGGCTGACCCTGGTGGTCGCCGCATGCTCGAGTTCGCCGGGGAAGGGTTCGAGCTCGGCGAAGACGCCGGTCCAAGCCGTCACCGACGCAGTCAACAGGGTTGGCAGCGGGGGCAGCGGCACCCTCACCTTGAGTCTGTTCGGCTCGGCGGCCGACTTCGACGCCCTGAGCACGACGGCGGCCAGCAAGAAGACCGACGCCCTCGCCAACAAGCTCATCCCCAACTCGTCGGTGACGCTCAGCTTCCAGAAGGGCTCCACCCCGTCGACCGGATCCGGGGAGCTCGACCTCAAGCTCAACGGTGAGGATCGTGCGGTCGACGTCATCATCTCCAAGCACATCCTCTACGCCAAGGCGGACGTCAAGGGGATCGGGTCGGCCACGGGGGCCAACACCTCCAAGCTCACCACTCAGGCGGGGGCCCTGGCGGCGGAGATTCCCGCCATCAACGATCTCCTGGCCGGGAAGTACGTCTCGCTCGACCTGAACTCCGTCAGCGGGCTGCTCAAGCAGGTCGCGGGCGCGGGAGCGAGCGGGTCGACGACGACGTCGGTCCCCGCTAGCGAGCTGAAGCAGATCGAGGCGCAGGTCCGCGCCGCCCTGCTGACCAACAGCCAGATCACCAAGGTCGGGAGCGACAGCGTCGGTGACCACTACCAGGTCGTCGTCCAGGGCAAGCAGCTGGTCCAGTCGCTCAGCGGGTCGGTCTCGCAGTTGGCCGGGCCCCTGGCCTCACAGTTGGGCAGCGTCAACAAGGACGTCAACAAGGTGCCCGCCAAGCCGGTGACGGTCGACACCTGGGTCTCGGGCGGCAAGCTCAAGCAGATCGAGGTCGACCTCCGCCAGTTCCATCAGGGCGCCGGCGGTCCCAGCAATCCCGTCGGCATCAAGGTGGCCGTCTCCGACAGCGGATCGGTTTCGGTGCCGTCGGGGGCCACGCCGGTGGACCTCACCAAGGTGGCCGGCCTCCTCGGTGGGCTGCTGGGGTAGGAGCCGCCGATCGCCCGGTAGGGTGCGGCCGGTGTCCAGCTGGAACTTCGCCGACGTCTGGGAGGTGGTCGCCGAGACCCTGCCCGACGCCACCGCCGCCGTCCACGGCGACCTGCGGCGGACGTGGTCGGAGCTGGACCATCGGGCCGACGCCGTGGCCGCCGCCCTGCTGGAGGGCGGCATCGCCCCCGGGGACACCGTCGCCCAGTACCTGTACTCGTGCCCGGAGTACGTCGAGAGCGTCTTCGCCTGCTTCAAGCTCGGGATTGCGCCGGTCAACACCAACTACCGCTACGGCGCCGACGAGCTGGCCTATCTGTGGGACAACGCCGACTGCGCGGCGGTGGTCTTCCACGGGTCGTTCTCGGAGTTGGCGGACGGCGTCCGCTCCCGCGTCCCCCGGGTACGGCGGTGGCTGTGGGTCGATGACGGGAGCGGTCCCTGCCCGCCGTGGGCCGACGACTACGGGACGATCGCCGCCCGCTCGGTGAGCAGGGCCTCGCCCCCGTGGGGCCGGACCCCCGATGACCTCTTCCTCATCTACACGGGCGGGACGACCGGGATGCCGAAGGGGGTGATGTGGCGCCAGGACGACCTGTTCGCCATCCTCAACCGCACCGCCCCCGTGCGCTTCCCCGAGGAGGGTGGGCTCGACGACGTCCGGGCGGCGCTGGTCAAGCCCGGGCCGTCCCACATCCCGTGCGCCCCGCTCATGCACGGCACGGGGGCCTTCACGTCCATGGCCATGCTGAGCAGCGGGGGGAGCGTGATCACCCTCCCGGGCCGGCACTTCGACCCGCGGGAACTGCTCGACACCGTCGAACGGGAGCGGGTGAAGAGCCTGGCCATCGTGGGCGACGCCTTCGCCAAGCCCATCCTGGCCGCCCTGGACGCCGATCCTGCGAAGTGGGACATCTCCTCGTTACGGGTGATCACCTCGTCAGGGGTGATGTGGTCGGCGGCCACCAAGGAGGGTCTGCTGCGCCACAACCCCCGCCTCATCCTGGTCGACACGCTGGGGTCGTCGGAGGCGATCAGCATGGCGTCTTCGGTCGCAACCGCCGGCGGGGAGGGGTCCCGGACGGCGGCGTTCTCCCTCGGCCCGACGACCCGGGTCATCGACGAGTCCGGGCGCGACGTGGTCCCCGGGTCGGGCGAGGTGGGCATGGTCGCCTTCCAGGGCCGGGTCCCTCTCGGCTACTACAAGGACGAGGAGAAGTCCCGCCGCACCTTCCGGCTCCTGGACGGCCAGCGGTGGTCGGTCCCCGGCGACTTCGCGTCCGTCGACGCCGACGGCACCCTGCGGCTCCTCGGCCGGGGCTCGCAGTGCATCAACACCGGTGGGGAGAAGGTCTACCCGGAGGAGGTCGAGGAGGTCATCAAGACCCACCCCGGTGTCCTCGATGCCGCCTGCGTGGGCGTGCCCGACGAGCGCTTCGGCGAGGTCGTCGTCGCCCTGGTGGAGGTGGCGGGGGAGCCGCCGGACGAGGCGGCGGTCATCGCCCACGTCAAGGACCACCTGGCCGGGTACAAGGCGCCCAAGCGGGTCTTCGTCATCCCGTCCCTGGGCCGGGCGCCCAACGGCAAGGTCGACTACCGGGCGCTGCGCGAGGCGGCCGTCGCCTCCAGCTGATCAGCGGGCCCGAGCCGTCCCCCAGCGCTCGACTTCGGCGTCGAGGTCGAGGGGCAGGACGGGCGCAGCGTGCTCCAGCTGCCCCCAGGCCTCCCGGGGCACGACCCACAGGACCTCGAACTCGTTGCCGCTCGGGTCCTGACCGTACAGCGACTTGCTCACGCCGTGGTCGGACTGACCGACCAGGGCGCCGGCATCGACGAGTGACTGACGCATGGCGGCGAGGTCCTCGATGGAGTCGACCTCCCAGGCCAGGTGGTAGAGGCCGGTGGCCCCGGGGGGCGGGCGGGCCGCCTCCCGGCCCACGGAGAACAGCCCGATGTCGTGGTGGTTGCCCGACTTGGGGGACCGGAGGAAGGCCGCCTGCCCGGCGATCCGCTGCACGACCTCCATCCCCATGACGTCCTGGTAGAAGGCGGCCGCCTCGTCGGAGTCGTTGACGTAGAGGACGGCGTGGTTGAGGCGGCGCACGGTGACCATGACTGGGGAACCATCCGGGGGCCCCTCCGTGTTCCCGGGTCCCCCATTCCTGTCACCCCCCCTGCGCAAACTGGAACCATGGCCGGCCAGGACCGCTGGGACCGCGAGGAGCGGGCGGGCATCGCCGTCATCGGCCCGTGTGCGTCCCCCGGGTGCGACCGCCCGGCCCGGGTGCACGTCGAGGTCCAGGTGGAGGGGCGCGTGGTACGAGGCCCGGTGTGCGTCCGGTGCGAGCGGGCCACCCGGCTGGGGGCCACGCTGCTGAGCGCCGGGAGGTTGCGCCTGGCGTGATCCGGTACGTTCAGCACATGGACGACCTCGAGGTGCTGACCTGGCCTCTCTATGCCGAGGGCGCCAAGGCCCTGGCCCAGTCGGTGGCTGACGACGGGTTCCGGCCGGACCTGATCCTCTCGATCGCCCGTGGGGGGTTGATCGTCGCCGGGTCCCTGTCCTACGCCCTGCGGGTCAAGAACCTGCACGTCATGAACGTGGAGTACTACACGGGCGTCAATCAGCGCCTGGAGTTCCCGGTCATCCTGCCCCCGCCCCTCAACCTCGTGGACCTGGCCAACGCCCGTCTGCTGGTGGCCGACGATGTGGCCGACACCGGCCACACCCTGGCCCTCGTCCGCGACTTCTGCGCCCCACAGGTGGCCGACGTCCGTTGCGCCGTGCTGTACCAGAAGCCGCAGTCGGTGGTGGAGTGCGAGTACGTGTGGCGGCGGACGGACAAGTGGATCGACTTCCCGTGGTCGTCCGAGGCGGCCATCGTCCTCCCCACCCCGGACTGATCCCGTCGCCGATGGGTCAGGCGCCGGCCAGGTCCTCCCCTTCGTAGGATCCCCCGTAGAACTGGGCGAGGGTCTCGAGGAGGCCCTCGCTGCGCTCCTCCCCGCTCGCCACCACCACCCAGCCGGGCAGCTCGTGGAGGTCGGGGCCGATCCGGTCGGCGGTCATGCCGTCCTCGCTGAGGGCGGCCGCCAGCTCGGTCGCCCCCTGCTCGCTCAGCCCGTAGAACCGGTAGCTGCGCACGTGTCCAGTCTGGCGCGCGGCCCTACCGGGGGTGGCCGCCGCCACCTTCAGCCGCAGACGCGGTCGCCGCCGGCGGCCTGGACCGTCAGGACGCACCGCTCGAGGAGGCGGAGGGCTTCGTCGGCCCCGTCACGGACCTCGGCACAGGCACAGCTCAGGGTCACCGGGATGAGCTCGTCGCCGCAGCGGAGTGGGGCGGCATTGACGACGACCCGGAATCGCTCGGCGAACCGGCGGGCGCCGTCGAGGGGGGTCACCGGCAGGAGGACGACGAACGTGCAGTCGTCCCAGACGGCGGCGAAATCGTCGGTCCGGCGCACCGCGGCCAGGAGATAGGCCAGCTCGCGCTGGGTGGCGGCCGTGAGCAGCCGCCCGACCCTGCCGAGGGCCGGGGCCGGCGACATGTCGGCTCGGATCATGACGGCCGCCAGCGGCAGCCCGTGGCGGTGGGCGCCGGCGGTGAGCCGATCCAACTCCTGTTCGAGGTGCCGGCGGTTGGCCATGCCCGTCAGGGGATCGACCGTGCCGAGGAACTCCAGCTCTGCATTGCGCCGGCGCAAGCGCTCCAGCTCGGTGTCCGTACGCAGGACGGCGTCGATCCGGGCGATGAGCTCGTCAGCGCCGTCCTGGCGGCGCACGTGATCGCGGGCGCCGTGACTCAGGCACTCCACCAGCCGTTCCGGCCCCAGGTCGGAGGAGAGGGTGATGACCGGGACGTCGGCCAGGTTGGGCTGGCCGGCGATGACGGCGAGGATGTGGGCGACGTCGTGATCGCCGAGGGCGTCGGACACGATCAGGACGTCGGGATGGACGGCACGGGAGCGGGCCACCACGCCGGCCACGGACCCGGTCTCGACCACCGGGTACCCGGCCATGGCCAGGTGGAAGGCGATCGTCGCCCGGAAGTCGTCATGATCGTCGGCCAGCAACACCACCGCCTGATCCGGCCTGGACAGGTCCGGATCGCCCCCCTTGTCGCCCGAATGGGCGTGGTCCGCCACGTCCGTCTCGATCGGCAGCGGCGAGAGAGATCTGAGCCTTAAGACCCACCTGACTGGGTCTGCCCCCCCGCAGCCCCGGCTGCTAGAACGTTGCCCACCAGGCGGTCACCGGCGTGCCGGATCGGGCGGCTGGCCGCAGTTTGGCCGCGGTCGCGGCGGGTAGCCCGGCCCGAGAGGAGGCGTCACGTGGGAGAGAACAGCGCGCAACTGCACGAGGACAAGTCGGCGCTGTCCTCCGAGGCGATCAACAAACATCGGGTGATCGCCTCGATCATGGAGGAGCTGGAGGCCGTCGACTGGTACGACCAGCGGGCCCAGGCGACCGACGATCCCACCCTGGCGGCGGTGCTCGCCCACAACCGCGACGAGGAGAAGGAGCACGCCGCCATGGGCCTCGAGTGGCTGCGCCGCCACGATGCCAGGTGGGACGAGGTCCTGCGCACGTACCTGTTCACCACCGAACCAATCGTGGAAGTCGAGGCCGAGGTCGAGTCGGGCGGCGGCACGCCGTCCACCGGGTCCCTGGCCATCGGGCCGCTTACCGGGAAGGAGCTCCTGTGACGGACCACCTCCGGCGCGCCCACGCGCCGGTCACCGACGAGGCGTGGGCGCAGATCGACGCCGAGGCCGACCGAACGCTGCGCCACATCCTGGCCGCCCGGGCGTTGGTGGACTTCGAGGGCCCGAAGGGGTGGGAGTATTCCGCCCACAGCACCGGCAGGGTGACCCCCCTCGCCGGCGGCCCGGGCGACGGCGTGGGGGCGATGGCGCGCCAGTCGCTGCCGCTCATCGAGTTGCGGACGCCGTGCGACCTGTCGCTCGCCGCCCTCGACACCATCGACCGTGGCAACCTGGCCCCCGACCTCGACGCCGTCACCGATGCCGCCAACCGCGCCGGCCTGGCCGAGGACCGCTGCGTGTTCCACGGCTTCGATGCGGGAGGCATCGCCGGCATCGTCGCCACCAGCGACCACGAGGCGGTCGACCTGAGCGAGGACTACACCCGGTACCCGAGCGCGGTGGCCAAAGCGGTGGCCATGCTGCGGATGAGCGGCATCGGGGGGCCGTACGGCATCGCTCTCGGCCCTCGTTGCTACACCGGCGTGGTCGAGACCACCGAGCACGGCGGCTACCCGCTCCTGGAGCACATCAAGCTGATCCTCGGCGGCCCCGTCGTCTGGGCCCCCGGTGTGGACGGGGCGGTCGTGCTCAGCC
>Ga0102924_1001888_pt1 | contig 23514 bp, 20 predicted proteins | sample PaiPotPPM11metaG_FD_80116 | JGI IMG/M metagenome (GOLD analysis project Ga0102924, IMG submission 80116) | Iron sulfur acid spring bacterial and archeal communities from Banff, Canada, to study Microbial Dark Matter (Phase II) - Paint Pots PPM... ...
CCAGGACTTAGCCCAGAAGGCGCGCACCGTCAAAGCACGCCAGGAATTGGCTCTGGAAATGGTTCCGAGCGTCGGCGAGGCGCTTCACCCTAGTTGGTCAGCGGTGTATGTGGAGGCCGGACCTGATTACCTGGAAAGCGACGACGCCATACTGCCGCTCGCATTGAAGAGGATCCGCAAAGACTCCCCTGGACTGGAGTACCTACGTGCTGATGGCGAGCCCTGGGATGCATCGCTGAGTCCGACTGCTCATGACGTATTTTCCCTGTTCGCTCCGCTTCCGCCGGAGTGCATCGTTCCTTTCCCAAGCCGCTCCGGCGATCTGCTGGGACTTTTTGTGCTCGGCCCCAGGCTCTCCGATGAGCCTTATTCCAGCGAAGACAAAATGCTTCTGCGATCGGTTGCAAGCCAGGCAGGTGTGACACTGGAAAATCTGAATTTGGCGGAAAACATCGCCGAGCGCCTGCAGGCGGAAAGAGCCGCTTCGCAGGAAATGGAAATCGCCCGGCAAGTGCAGCGGAAGCTGTTTCCTCAAAGGTTTCCGAACTTGAAGACGCTGGAATACGCGGGCGGCTGTAATCAGGCGCGCGCCGTAGGTGGAGACTATTACGACTTCGTGGAATTGGGTGAGGGACGGGTCGGCTTGGTGCTTGCCGACGTGGCTGGCAAGGGAATGTCCGCCGCTCTGCTGATGGCTAATTTGCAAGCGAGTATCCGCAGCCAATACTCAGTGGCATCCGAAAACCTTCCCCAAATATTAGAGTCCGTCAACCGCCTCTTCTATGAGAACACTGAGCCCAACCGTTACACGACTTTATTTGCTGGCTCCTACGACGACGGCGCCCGCAGGCTGCGTTACGTGAATTGCGGCCACAATCCCCCTCTGGTTCTTCGCCAGGATGGAAGCGTTGAAAGCCTGTCGGCTACGGCGACGGTGTTGGGGCTGTTTGAACAATGGCAATGTTCGACGAACGAAGTGCAATTTCAGCCAGGAGATCTCCTGGTCCTATACAGTGACGGTGTAACGGAAGCCTACAACGACCGCGAAGAGGAATTTGGGGAGGCGCGGCTCATACAAGTCCTGGAAGCAAACAGAAATCTGAAGATTTCAGCTTTGCTGAAAAAATTGCTGGAAGAGGTAAATCAGTTCAGCTCTGGAAGGCAGTCCGATGACGTGACCGCAATAGTTGCTCGGGTTCGCTAAAGATGCATCAGTTGGGTTACACGCGATCAGTCGGCCATGTTTCACCGATAAATCCTTCGTCCATGACATGAACATTCCGGTCGAGTTACGGGCAATCCGGAAGTTAACTGACCATCAGGCGATTTGACTCACAACCTGCTTAATTTCGTGGACGGCAGCCGCAATTTTATTAGGAGTGGTGAGGTTTTGGCACGATTTTTCAGCAACCGTGCCTGAGCTATTGAAGGTGTTGGCAGCTGGACCTATAAGTTGAGCCGGTTTGGGGGCGTGAGCGAAGCGGGAGCTCGCAGCCGAAATCCTGAGCGCCGCCGAAGGACCCCAAAAGAAGATGTTGGCAGCTGGACCTATAAGCCGAATTCTGTCTGCGGGATTGCTCCCGCTGGACGGCCATTCCTCTGGGCCGCGCATTACTGCGCAGCTCAAGCGACCTACCCGGAGGTTGTAGCGCGCCGAGCCGGCACGCGCCCGTCGAAGCTTGCGCTCCGAACCGGCTCCCTCCCTATTTGGTCTTGCTCCGTGTGGGGTTTGCCCTGCCCGCTCCATTACTGGAGCGGCGGTGCGCTCTTACCGCACCTTTTCACCCTTACCCCGCCGTTCCTCTCAGACCTCGCGAATCTAGCGAAGGCTCAGCGGAACGGCGGGGCGGTATGTTTTCTGTGGCACTTGCCGTCAACCGACTTTGAGGTCGGCTTCCCGGACGTTATCCGGCACACTGCTCTGTGGAGTTCGGACTTTCCTCCCGCACTTCTTGACGAAACACGAGCGGCCGTCCGGTCCAGCTGCCTACGTCGTCATTATATTCGATGATTACAAGCGGATCAGGATTCGCCTTGGCCTCAGTACTCCCCGTATCGTCCCTTCACCGAATCGAGCAGCTTCTGTGAGTCGTAGCCGATGCCATCTTTGAAAACGATTTCGACTTTCTCTACGTCTTCAATATGCGTTACGGGATCACCTTTGATCACTATGACATCGGCATTCTTCCCGACGGCAATCGATCCAATCTGCTCCTGCCTCCCAAGATAAGTTGCGCCATTCATCGTGGCGATTTTAATGGCTTCGACTGGAGTGAACCCGGCTTCGACCAGCAACTCGATCTCGCGCTGATCGCCAAATCCTGGCACCACTCCGCCATCGCCAGTCGGATCAGGTCCGCCTAGCAACAATCCTCCTGCGAGTGCAAACTCACGCTCCAATTGCATATTGCGTTTGAAGAGCATCGACGGATCGCCGTGTAGAGGCTTGCTCGCAGGCCGGGTGCGAAGGTAAAGGTATGCTTCGCGCGCCTGTGGGGACATTGCATCCATTACTGCCTGTCGCAGCGGTGGGCGTCCTGGAACGCTATCTTCGAATACTGGCAGAGTCGAGGTAATTGCCACATGGTGTTGCACAAGAAGATTGATCAAGTCCTCTGCTTCCGACCCACTCGGGTCCATGTGCTCAAGCGTGTAGTCGCCCGCGCTTTCGCTACACTTGTCCGGCTTCTTGTCGGGATCGAGTTGCGTGTTCACGAAAAAGCCATGTTCCAGGTCGTCGATTCCCAACTCCGCAGCTTCCTTGTAGGTCACCGAGCACAAATGTCCGGTCACTTTAATGCCGCGTTTGTGCGCCTCCTCAATCGCAGCGGCCAGCTCGGCACGCGTAATATTCATGTATGCCTTGAACGAAGTCACCCCGCGGTCGGCCCAGTAATTCACCGTCTGCCGCGCGTCATCGGGCCCGGTCAGCTCGTGCATCTGGACGAAGTAACTATGCAGCCCCTCTAGATACGGCCCAGTCACATCAAGATGCGGCCCAGGCAGCTTGCCCGCATCAATGTCGCGCTTCAGATTAAGGTCGCTGTAGGTTTCCACGCTTCCGGTGGTGCGCATGGTAGTAACTCCACCGGCCAGGTAAAGCCGCGGAGCAGAAAAACTCATTTGCGGCACAACCACAGGTGGTTCGGAATCCCAATTCGCATTGAGGTCCGGGCGGCCGACATAAAAGAGATGATTGTGCATGCCTACAATCCCGGGCATCACGGAATATCCTCGCAGGTCGAGGACAGTTGTTCCGGCGGCTGTGGGAACATCGGCGCCAGTTTGTATCGCACTGATTTTGCCGCCTTGGATTACAACATTCCGGTCGTCGACTGCCGGCTTGCCTGTGCCGTCAATTAGTCGCACGTGCTCAAGGACGACTTTCTCGCCACGCACATGTACGTACTTCTGCACCTCTGGCGAAAGTGATATTTGCTGAGCGTGTGCCAGCAGAGATCCGAGAAGAAAGACTACTGCAGACAGGAGATTCTTTAGACGCATTGGAACTCCGTTGAGCGGAATCATTGTAGTCGAATGTTAATTGTGTACGGGCGGGGACGCCCGTGCCTCCACTAGCCGTTTGGGTCGGAAGACCCTTGTCCGAGGTGTTCCGGTCCGCGCAAGCTAACCCCTCCCCTTGAAGATGCTATCCTTAGCTGAAGATGAGTACAGCTAAACAAGACGTCGAGCGCCTGCTTGATAAGCTTCCGGACGATTGCTCGCTGGAGGACGTCCAATACCACCTCTACGTACTTGAAAGAGTGCGACGCGGCCTCGAAGACGCTCGCCTTAACGGCACTCTGTCACAGGAAGAAGTGGAAACCCGCCTGAGCAAATGGCTCCCCGAGTAACATGGTCTCAGCGCGCCCTGCGGGATGTCGAAGTAATAGCCGACTACATCGCTCAGGATTCTGCAGCCTACGCCGCTGTTGTCGTGAGGACGATTATCAATCAGACGAAGATGCTCTCGCGCTTCCCGCGTTCCGGACGCAAAGTTCCGGAGTTCGATGATGATGATATTCGCGAACTGCTCGCCTACAGCTAGCGCATAATTTATCGAGTGCAGGAAAACGAAGTAATCATCGCAGCAGTCATCCATGGCAGGCGCATGCTGCAATAGAAGATCGGACTCCGTTTGGCCGAGGAGCGCATTTTTGCCAACACACTCTGATGTGATCGCAGCTGTACAGTCCGGGGACGCTGAGAAACTTCGCGGGCTGCTGCACGAGGACCCTGCTCTCGCGGCAGCTAAGGACGCGAACGGCGTGTCCGCAGTAATGCATGCCTTCTACTATCGGCGGCCGGAAATTGCCGACTTGTTGCTTGCTGCGAAATCTGAACTCGATATTTTTGAAGCAACGGCTGCTGGGAAGGCTGACAAAGTCTCGGAAATACTTAAGCGCGATCCTCAAGCTGTCAAAAGCTGGTCAGGGGACGGATTTTCCGCGTTGCACTTTGCGGCATTTTTCAATCAGCCAGAGATCGCGACCATATTGATCCGGCATGGCGCAGATGTCTCTGCTGCTTCAAAAAATCCCATGAAAGTGGCTCCGCTGCACAGCGCGGCAGCAGCACACAGTGGCGGCATCGTGCGCATTCTGGTTGAGAACGGCGCTCCGGCCAATGCACGGCAGGATGGCGGGTGGACTGCGCTGCACGAAGCGGCGCAGATCGGCGATGTGGAAATGGTGAAGACATTGCTCGAGCATGGAGCTGATCCGCAGGCGAGAAGCGATAGTGGAATGACTACGACGGAGATGGCGGCAAAGGGGCATGAGGAGATCGTGACGCTCTTGTCGAAATAGGTGACAGACGTCAGTTCTCAGGGCGCCAGCTCTCAGCAAATCGATCGCAGGCTGACGGCGAACTCCTCGAGCGACTATCGAGAAAAGCAGGTTTCTCGTCGTCTCGCATAGCTCGACTCTCGGAATGACGAGCCTTTTGATGGAGTGGCTTTCCTGATAGCTGATGGCTGAAAGCTGATGGCTGTTCTTGCTATCATCGAGTTTCATACTTACCAGGACGGAGACATTCCATGGATGAGGTACCCAGCATGACGGCAGGCTCGCGCCGCAATGAGGATATTGCTCTCGATCTCATGAAATTTGTAGCCATGACCACCGGTTATGGACGCACGAGCTCCACCGGCGTCGGTTTTCAAGGAACGGGCGCGGCAGCGAAACCGGAGGAATATGCCGCGCACCTGCTTGAACTGTACGGAAAATGCCTTCAGGCAGTTGGAAAGAAATAAGCCGAATCAGGCCGTCTGCAGCCGGGTTTCCGCTTCCGACGCGTGTTCACGCGAAGCAGCTGCGCCTGAAAGCAGCGGCCAGCCTTTTCGCAGCACGAACTCCAGCCACGCCCCAGCGACTTGCGAGGTCAGTACCGCAGCTATAACCAAAGTCGTATAGAACTTCGCACTGATAATTCCGGCGTCGAACGCCACGCTAGCCAGGACGATTCCGGGACCGCCGCGTGCGTTGGTGGTGATCGCGAGATTGACCAAGTCCAATCCGCGAAATCCTGCGAATCGGCCAGCCAGTGACACGGAGAGAATCTTCACCACACAGGTTCCGACCAAGAACGCGACAATCATCCACAACGACACGCCGCGAACCAAGTCCAACTTCAAACCAACGAGCGCAAAATAAACAGGAATGAAGAACGCGAAAGCCACTTTTCCGATGGAGTCGAGCGCTTCCGAGAACAATCTCCTTTTCTTGTGCACCACTGCGAAACCGGCGAGAAAGGCCGCGAATACCAGGCTGACATTGAGCGCGCCCGCAACCGCACAATACGCAAACAAAACTGCAATCGCGTATCCGATTGGGGAGTGCTTGGCCAAAACATTAAATCGAGCTTTATTGATCCGCTTTACCAGTCGTGGGACGATGGTGAGCCCTAGTAAGAAGAATGCGATGGTCGAGAGCAAGTGATAGGCGATTGCTCGTGGATTCAGCGCCGCCTTCCCCGCCATCGCCGTTGCCACGGCCAGCGCCAGCCAGAGGACGATGTCCTCGAGCACGGCAACACCGAGCACAAGCCGCGCGAATCGAGTGTGGAGGATTTTCAAGTCAGCAAAGATCTTAGAGACAACCGGGACGGAGGTCACCGCCACGCCGACCGCAAGAATGATGATCAAGGAAATACGGTTGCCATTCGGGCCTGCCAGCGCCGGTCGAATCAGCCATGGACCGAGGATTAACCCGAGCACAAAAGGTATTCCGGTGCCCACAATGGCTAGCCAGCCGACTTCGCGGCGCTCTTCGCGGCTGAACAGTTGCTGGGTCTCCGCCCCGGATAGAAACATCAGCAGCAGCAGGCCGAGCCAATACACGAAATCCAGAATATTTCCCTGATGCTTGGCGTTGTCGATCAACTGGGAGACGAATGGCAGCCGGCCCAGCAAAGCGGGGCCCAACACTATGCCGGCCAGGATCTCCCCGACAACCTTAGGTTGACGCAGCTTGACAAACAGATAACCCAGCAGTTGGGCGAATCCGACGAGAAGCAATAGTACGAGAAGAACTGAAGCTAAAGCGGAGTCTGACATGCTCGGAGCGTAAGATGCTGGTCCAGCAGAGTGGTTTGCCCCTTCGGGGGTTTGTTGCTAATCAATGCACCTTGGGCCTAAAAGCCTTGGAATTGTCAAATTTAAGCGCAATGGAAAGACGTTTTGATCTCATGATGAGAATTCTGCATCGAACGTGACCGGAGTAGAAATCCTGATGCACAAACCCACAAAGGAATCCGAGCTTCAGAAGGGTTGGCAGAAATAGCCGAATTTTTGGCTCCGCCGGTCTCAGTAGCTCAACGGGGGTAAGGTCGCGAATGCTAGTCGAAGCGCGATCACTACGTCTACTCTTCGCAACAGGAGTTTCAAGAATCGCGCGTAAATATGGATTACAGCTTTATGTGGCGCCCTCGTTGTTCTCTTCTTACATCTAGAATTGCCGCCCTTTCGATCGCTCTGCTGGTAGCAACTCTCCTTGGGACATCACTTCTTCAGGCGCAAACTGCCGGAGATTTCACCATAGTAGTGCTCCCTGATACCCAGAACTACTCGCAGTTCTACCCACAGATTTTCGATTCGCAAACCCAGTGGGTGGCCAACAACGCGGCCGGACAGAACATCGCGCTGGTAATCGGCGTGGGCGACGTCGTGAACATTGGCAAAGATGCGACACAGACAAGCAACGCCAACCATTCCATAAGTATTCTGGATCAGGCCGGCGTGCCGTACGTCTTCGCGATCGGCAACCATGACTACGAGACGCTGCCGCCGACCAGTCGTGCCGCGACCACTTTCAATCAATACATGGGTCCATCTCGATATGCCAACAAGGCCTATTACGGTTCGTCAAACTATCCGCCTGGTAGTAACGAAAATTTCTACGCGACCTTCACTTGGGGCGGGAAGAGCTATCTGATTCTGGTCTTGGAATATGTGCCGCGAGATTCAGCGCTGGCTTGGGGCAAATCTGTCCTGGACGCCAATACCGACAAAGAAGTCATCGTGGTTACTCACAGCTATCTTTATTCCGACAGTACCCAGGTCGACGAATGCGATACGGCGGACATGGTCGGCGACAACGATGGTTCGATGCAATGGTCGAAGCTCATCAGCCAATATTCGAACATCAGCGTCGTGCTAAGCGGACACATTACAAACAAGTTCAATGCGCGACGATCCGATCTGGGTGTGGGAGGGAACTTCGTCCAGCAGATATTCGCGAACTGGCAGGACTGGACGAATGGCGGAAACGGCTATCTCCGGATTATGCAATTTTCGCCTTCGAATAACACGATTAACGTCAAGACTTACTCGCCGTACACAGGACTGTCCCTCGCCGACGCCGGTAATCAATTTACTCTGAAGTGGCACAACGATGGTGCTGCCGGGAGCGGAACTGCGGTCGTGAGCGGTCGTGTGCGCACCGCTTCATACGGGACTGGCTGCAGCGCAATCGTGGGGGCGACGGTTAACGTAGGTGGCGCGACGGCCACGACTGACAGCACTGGCCTGTACTCACTGACTCTCCCCCCGGGCCAAGTCTCTGCAAGCGCTAGTGCAGCCGGCTACCAAGCTGGCACTAAGAGCGCGAGTTTGAACGATTATTTTCCGAATGAACTGGACTTCTTTCTCTTTCCCGTACCGCCGTGCCAACAGAGTACAACTGATCCTTCACTGACCATCTGTACACCTTTGAACAATTCAACTGTAACTTCGCCGGCAAGCGTCGTTGCCGGAGTGAACTCCTCATCTCCGATAAATTCATTTTCCATTTGGCTTGATGGGATCAAGGTTTACAGTACTCCCGGGGTGACGCTGAATACGAACGTGACTATGTCCCCGGGCGGCCATCAACTGATTGTGCAGGCGATGAACGGAGCGGAGCAAGTATTCGGCCAGACTGTGAACGTGACAGCGGGATCGTCCACGGGTTGCCAACCTTCACCAACCGTTCCATCAGTAAATATCTGTGCTCCGGCCAATAACGCGACGGTGAGTTCGCCTTTTACAGTGCAGGCCGCCGCCCATATGGCAAATGCCGTCAACAACTCTCAAATCTGGCTCGATGGTGTGAAGGTCTATCAAGTGACCGGCGCGAACGTAAACACCTCAGTTACGGCGGCTGCAGCGAGCCATCGGCTTACGGTGCAGTCTGTAGATACAACCGGTGCTCTTACCAAGCAAACGGTTTTCGTGACGGTTGGGACTTCGTCATGCGTGCTTAGCTCCACCAATCCTTCGGTAACCATTTGCACTCCCGCGCCAAATTCCACGGTCACATCACCTGTGAAGATTGTTGCGGGGACTACCGATTCCGCCGCTACGGTGACCAATACGTTCGTTTGGGTAGATGGGGTTAAGCAATGGACCGCTTCCGGAGGGAACTTGAACACATCTGTGGCGATGTCAACCGGCACGCACCGGGTCACCGTGCAGGCAAAAGACTCCTCCGGCCGGTACTTCCAATCAACGGTGAACATCACTGTTCATTGATGCAAGCTTAACCGATTGATGAAAACAAAAAAGGCCGTAGCTTTGCGCTGCGGCCAATTGGAAATTCAGAAATGTACTAGCGGCGGCGCCGGCCGCCCTTTTTCTTTGCGCTCTTCTTTTTTGAGGATTTTTTCGAAGATTTCTTCTTAGCTGATTTTTTCTTGGCAGCCTTTCTCGGAGACTTTTTCGCGGATTTCTTTTTTGCAGATTTCTTTTTTGCAGATTTCTTTTTTGCAGCTTTTTTCGGGGCCTTTCGCGCAGCTTTTTTCTTAGCTGGCTTGCGTGGCGCTGATCGAGCACCACCGCCCCCACCTCCACCGGAACTCACTGGTGGTGGAGCAGGTGCGCCGAAAGGCTCGCGCTCGGGTAGGGAGCCAACTGGAGCTTCGGCTTCTTCTTCCTCTTCTTCCTCCTCGTAATCTTCGTCGAGCGAGTCGCTGAAAGCGCTGGAATCACCAAATTCGTCGGCTTCATCGTCACGCAGGTAGAGGGTTTCCTCGAAATTCATTCTTTCCTCCTCAAATTTCCGGACGCCTCGGCGCCGGTTTGCGCATTTATCTCGCGCGGGAAAATTAAAAAGACCAAACTAGCGACGGCGGATTATAACGGAGTTGCGAACGCCATCGCAACCGATTTCAGATGCATTCTTGTTTGGATGCGGCGAATCTTATTGCGCGGGGATGACGAGCACCATGCCGGGACGCAGCGTGGCAACGTTCGCGTTGGTTTGCTTGATGGCTTTTACGCTGGTCTTGTAGTTGTTCGCGATGGAATACAGAGTCTCACCGCGTCTGACCGTATGGTGGACGGATGAGCCTGACTTGGATTCAGCTAAAACCTTGGTCCGCCTTGACTTAGGCGAAGTGGGATGCTCCGCCGCAGCAACCGTGGGACTCACTGGCAGGTGGACGTAAAGGACTCTGCGTCCGGCCAGACTGTCGCCCTTCATCCGGTTCCAGCGGCGAATGGTCGCGGACGCAACGCCGAGATTGTTCGAGACGGTTTCGAGAGTGTCGTTCTTTCTCACGTGATAAACGGTGAGGTGGCGCGCGTAGGTCTGACCATCGCCGCTGCTGTGCCTGCCCGGAGCGATGGGAATTACGAGCTTAGCACCCGGCTCGATCGTGTCCGAGATGTCGAGTTGATTGGCATTGGCGATCGTCCTCATCGGCGTCCCATACGTACGCGCCAGCGACATCAGCGTGTCACCGCCAGCGACGGTGTGATACCGCCACCAAACGCGCATTTCTACGGGAATGTCCGCAATAGCGACCTCGTATTTGTCTTTAGTCCCGACCGGCAAGTGCAAGTCGAAATGGCTTTTCGGAGTGGTCATGCGCAGAAGGCTTGGGTTCAGTTCCTGCAACTCCAAAGGCGGCACGTCGATGCACTCTGCGACCAGCCGCAAATCCACCGGATAGGTGATTCTGACCGTGTCATAGGTCATCGGCGGGTCGGGAACGATGGTCTGCAAGCCGTACTGTGACGGGTTTTTGGCCATAATCGCCACTGCCACTATGATTGGGACGTAATTGCGAGTTTCTCTCGGCAGGACATTCCGGCGGTAAAGCTCCCAGAAATCCGCATAGCCGGTTCGTTTTACGGCGCTTTGCACGGTGCCGGGGCCGGAGTTGTAGGCTGCCATTGCCAGGTACCAGTCGCCGAACTGGTTATACAGGTCCTTCAAATGGTGGGCCGCCGCGCGGGTTGACTTTTCCGGGTCTTGCCGGTCGTCCACCCATAAATCGCGGTGAAGGTTGTAGGCTCTCGCCCGACTTCCCATAAATTGCCAGATACCACGTGCCCCCGCCCTTGAGACCGCATATGGGTGGAAGCCAGATTCAGCCTGCGCGACATAAATCAATTCCTGCGGGACGCCTTCCTCTTTCAAAATGCGTTCGATCATTTCCCGATAACGGCCACTCAGCGTAAGGCCATGTTCCAGGGTTGGGCGTCCGCGGGTAGAAAAGTAATTGATGTAGCCCGCGACCTGATCGGTCATCATGAGGGGCAGATCGGAATGGGTGGTCTTGATTTCCGCTGTAGCTTTGGCCTTCAGATTCGGATCCACCGGATAGTTTGTGACTTCGTTGGCCTCGTCAATAGGCGCAGGCTCGGCCTTCTGCTCGGGAGCAGCATCACTCTGCTGCACGGCAGCCATTTCGAGTTTGTTAACGTCGTCGAGAACCCGATCAAACTCGGGTTGAAAACGAGGGTCAGCGCGAACCCCAGATGGGCTTTCGAGAAGCAGGTTGAAAGCACGGTCAAAGTGCTCTTTGGCCCCGTCCTTTTCACCGGTATTGTACTGATCTAACCCCGCTTGGTACTCCTTTTCGACTTTTGCGATCAGTTCAGCAACCGGGTCGGGTTTGGCTGCAGGCCTAGGCTTTGCGGGAGAGCTGGATTGATTCCTGGCTTGACTAGATGGTTCGTTCTTCGGCGCAGGTTGGGTCTTCTGGCCAACCACCGGCTTCGTCGGCTTTACTTGCTGAGCTGGCGGAGGAGGTGCCTGCGAAGGCCCGAGCCCACCGGTAGTTGGTTTGTGCGCACTCTGGCAGCCTAAACCGCCAAGCAGCACCGCCGACGCGGCGATCAGCATTCGAAAATGCCTAATCTTCATGTGCATCTATGACTTACCGCCGTGTCGCCGCTTCGGCGAGATAGCAAATCGTACTATTCTGTCTTTGGACGGGTCAACGGCAAAAGGGGTTTGCTGAAGTTACTTCGGGAATGGGCCGGAAGGACAGTCCGGGACGCGCAAGTTCCAGCGACGAGGCTGTCGGAGGCTGAAAGCGGGAAGCAGCACCTCGAAAGCCTGGTTTTTCTTTACCTCGCACAAGACCTTTGCATCGAAGATGCGGTAAAACAAATAACGTAGAGGAGAAATCCGATGGCCGAAGCAGTCCAAAATCAATGTGCACACCCGAAATGCACCTGCCCTGTTTCAGAAGGCCAAAAATACTGCAGTCAAGCTTGCTCGGACGCCGCTGAGAGCGGCAGCATGAGCAACAACTGCGGCTGCTCGCATCCGCAGTGTGTCGGCGAGATGGCAGCTTAAGTAAACTACTGATCTGTAACTTCGTGGCGTCGCTGACCGGGTTAAGAAATTCGGCGGTGTCGGGGGGTTTTTGTCTTCAAGCGACAGTGAACTCAAGTGGTCGGGGTGCGACGCAAGCTACTTCGTTGAAGCCACTCAAGGGCATGAAGTTCCGGCAAGGCCATGCCCGCAAAACCCAGATACTCGTTCTAGTGGTGATCTTCACCAACGTCCTCGGCAATGTTTCGCTCAGCCATGGCATGCACCAAGTCGGGCGGATCGTGTCAGCTTCGCCGCTCGATTACCTCAGGGCGTTCGCAAATCCCTGGACCGCGCTCGGCATCTGCGTTCTCGTGGTCTGGATGCTTAGTGATCTGGCGTTGCTCAGCCGCGCCGACCTCAGCTTCGTGTTGCCGGTCACCGCCAGCGCCTATGTGCTGGTGGCGATCGGTGGGCACTTCATTTTGCACGATCACATCAGTTGGGAGCGCTGGACGGGAATTGCCTTCATTACTCTCGGGGCAATTCTGGCAGAGGAGACGCCAGATCGAACGACCAACGGGTCTCCGGAGCGTCGGCTATGAGATGGCTGCTGGTGGCGATCATTGCGGTATGCAACACGCTAGGTGACGTGCTCAACACGGCCGGAATGAAGCGGCAAGGCGAAGTTGAGGACCTCAGGCCGAGGAGTTTCGTCGCAATGGTCAAGCGCATTTTGCGAAATCCGCTCGTCCTTGGAGGATTTGCCGCGCTGGCGGTTTCGTTTTTTGCATTGCTTTCGTTGCTTTCAATCAGTTCGGTCAGCTTCGCAGTTCCGGCGACCGCAATCAGCTATCTGCTCGAGACTCTGCTGGCGAAGTACATTCTGGGCGAGGACGTCAGGTTGCGCCGCTGGGCGGCGGCAACCCTGGTCGCGTTGGGAGTGGTCATGCTGTCGTTCTGAGTCTCGCGGGCGGGTGAGGGCACCCGCCCTACGCGAGCGAGTACCTCTTACAACCAGCACCAACTCGGCTACCAGTTCACCTTTAATCCAAACTGAATCTGTCGCGGATTGTAAGCGGCTGTGGCCTGGCCGGCATTGGTAAACAGCGGGCTGACGGCAGCCACGTTATACCGGTTGGCAATATTGAAAATATCCACCGAGGCGTCCAGGCTCATGCGCTCGCCGAAAGTAATCTTCCGGGCAATGCGCACATCGTTGAATACGGTCCACGGGGTCACGCCGGAATTGCGACCCAGATCGCCATCCAGCGAAAGCAGCGTGCCGTTGAAATCAGCGATGCATGGCTCCTGGAAAACTCCGGTGGGCGAAAACTTGGAAGAAACCGGCGTATAGCCCAGTGCGGTGCAGCCCGGGTTCACAAACGTGTTTGGTCTGCCGGTGAGCGATGACAGCTGCAGATTGTCTCCGCTGCCGGTCAGGATGTTGAACGGGCGTCCCGAATTGAACTGAATCAGCGGCGCAAAAATCCAGTTGCTGAGCAGCTTTCCGGCAAAATTATCGCCGCCAACCCGGCCACTGCTGTACACCCCGCTGAACACAAAGCGGTGGCGCTGATCAAATAACGAACTCGAACGGTCGAGGCCAGGAAAGTAACTGTCCTGCGGAGTCAGCGTGGACTGCAGGTCGGTGGAATCGTCGATCGTATGCGACCAGGTGTACGAAGCGAGGAATTCATAGTGCCCGCCAAAATGTTTGTTCAGGTTCACGCTGAGCGCGTGATAGACGGAGCTGCCATTCGAGTAGTTGGCGTCCATGTCACCGAAAGGGATGCAATTGGTATAGGCAGCCGTCGTCGGATCGCAACTGGCGTTGAAGCCTTGACTCTTCAGTCCTTGCAGAATTTGGTTCGCGTAACCGACACAAGCCGCACCTGGCGCACCTCCGAAGAGGAGCATGGGGCCGGCAATCGACGGATTCAGGCCTGAAGGACGGAAGAAATTCATCAAAGAGGCATCCACCGCAACCGGTGTTCCACTAGGGGTAAACGTACATCCAACCGTGAACGGACTTGACGGTGGAGTTTGGCCGTTTGCAAGATCATATTGGTACGCAGAGAGGAAGTTCTTAGCCATCAGATCGCCGCGAATCGTGTTGGCGTTGATCGGACGGTTGAGATGGCGTCCGCCGTTGAAGTTGTATGCGACGTCGAGTGTGTAGCCGTGGCCGAGGTCGCGCTCAATGCTGAGATTCGCCTGTTGCGAATAGGCATAAACAAAATTCTTGGATTGCGGATAGCCAAATGGCTGAAAACCCAGAGCGAGCGGCGTATTGGTCAGATAATTCTGGTTCAGGAAAGCCGATTGGGGAAAGTTCAAAGCCTGGAACTGCTGCTGATTGGGCAAATACCCCAAGGCCGCGTTGACCGGACCGAATGCTGACGGAGCGCACTGCGGTGAATTCGGGTTGACCAGCGATCCCTGGAAAATCGGAATCGCGTTTAAATTTCCAGGATTCCCGGCGCCGCCACAAGGTGAAGTACCGCCAAAGGCCAGCTGCCCGCTGGTCGACCCATCGGAAGCGTCTCCGAGGAAGTACAACCCAAGCAGCGGGTGGTCATAAAAGAGTCCATACGACGACCGGATCACGGTCTTGCCGTCGCCCTTCGGGTCCCAAGCCAGGCCTATGCGCGGCTGGAAATTATTCTTGTCGGTTTGAATTCCCTTCTGCAGTCCCAGAAATTGATAGCCCGATGCAGCAAGTCCTGTCGGCGGCTTGAATTTGGGCGGGATCTCGACGTCATAGCGCAGGCCATAGTTGAGCGTCAGATTGCGGCGGATCTTCCAGGAATCCTGCCAGTAGAAACCCATCGGAATGTTGGTGAACGAATCGCTGGGACTACCCAAACCCTGAATGAAATCGCCGGGGATTCCAGCCCCATAAGCCTGAACCGGCGAAATCTGTGGGAAGTTGGGTAATGCGTTGGGATTTGGATTAACGAAACCAAGCTGGGCCGCGCTTAGAGATCCAAAATCGTACACGCCTCCATAGTTGACGGTGAAAATCGCTTTGAGGGGAATGTAGTTGAAGTCTGCGCCAAATTTGGTGTTGTGCTGACCGAGCGTCCATGAGAAGTTGTCCGCGAACTGGTAACGCTGCTCGGTGCGCTGAATGTAGGAGTAAGGCTCACGCCCGAAGTAGGCAAAGCCAGGTATGTTGACGGCGGGATCTGAACCACCAGGTATGGCGGTGTTGTAGAAATACGACAGGCCGCGCCGCGCGTATTGGAAAGTGAACTCGTTGAGCTTATTCCCACTCAAGGTCCACGCATCCTGCACTACGCCCGCAACGTCGCGATAAGTTTGCTCCGAAGTGCGGGAGTAGGCATTTTGTCCGAATGGCTGGTCCTGCCCGCTGACTTCAATTCCGGTAATCGTGCTGGGGCTGACGTTCGCTCGCAAAGTCAGACGATTGTTGTTGCTGATGTTGTGATCAATGCGAAAAGAATAGAGGCAGGTGCCTTCAAAGACGGGGAAGTTGCCCATCTGCGAGGCCAGCGTTTGGAACGACGCGGGCACAAAACACGGCGGCGAACTGCAAGAGCTTGGGAACCCTGCAACGCCAGGGAAGCCCCCGGTCATTCCGGTTGGCCATGCGCCGTTGACCGCCATTCCGGACGAAGCACCGACGAGTCCCGCATATTTTCCCACTTCGCTCGCATAGGCTTGAGAGGCCCCTTCTGTTGCGAGTACGGCTGGATTGGTAAGAAACCCAACCTGAGCGGGAGTCAATTGCAGCGTGCCAAACGGGAGCCCTACGTTAGTTGTGTCGAACGGAACCAGTCCAAAATTTCCCTGTCCAATGCTGGAGAATCCCGTCTCGTGACGGCGCGTGACTTCGTAGGAAAAGAAATAAAAAGTTTTATCTTTCTTAATTGCTCCGCCAAACGCCGTACCCGCCTGGACTCTCGTATATGCGGGATTCGACACCGTGCTGAACGGGTTCACCGCCTGAAAGTTTCGATTGCGCAGGTATCCGAAAACGTCGCCGTGAAAACTATTTGAACCGCTCTTGGTGACAATATTCACCACCCCGCCGGCTGCGCGCCCGTATTCCGGGTTATAGCCGTTCGTAATAATTTGAAATTCCTGCACATCTTCCTGCGAAACTGTCGATCGCACGCCGTTGACGGAATTGTCAGTGGCGTCGGCCCCGTCAACGTTGACGAGGTTCGAGCGGGCACGCTGGCCACCAAAGTTAAGCCCGGAAGTGGGCGCGGCTCCAGTGTTCGGAGCAGCGTCGGGTAGGACGACTGAGTCCGTTTTCGCGAAGTTGATGTAGTCCCGGCCGTCGATGGGTAAATTCTGAATTCGGTTCTGATCTATGGTGTCCGTGGTCGACGTACGTGCGGTTTCGATGGCCTGCGAAGCACTGCTGACTTCCACGGTCTCCGCTGTGGGGGCCAGAGTTAGCCTCACAGGCAATTCGAGCGAACCTCCGACTGTAACTACGACATCCGGAGCATTGGCTTTTGCGAAACCCTGAGCGCTCACGGTGACCACGTAAGATCCGGGAGGCAGCGAGAGGAAACTGTACTGTCCCTCGCCATTGCCTGACGCTGCGCGTTCAATTCCTTTAGCTCCGTTGCGCGCAGTCACGGTGGCGTTCGCAACCGGCTGCCCTTGCGGATCGGTGACCATGACGCGCAGATCGCCGCTGGCCACACCTTGTCCGAAAAGCGATGACGTAAGGATGACCGCTGACGACAACAGCAGGAAGAGTTTCAGGGTTCGCATGGGCCTCTCCGACGCGAGAATTCTCCGGACCGGCGTCCTGACCAGTCCCGAGCAGTTTGTTGCACGAATTTTGGTGGAAGCGAAGGTTCGCTGGTTTGTACATCAGTTTGTGGAAGGAAATCAAGCAAGAACGTTGCTCTACTGTTTAGTGGGCAGAGTACAGATGGCGCCGTAATCGGCCGGAGCGCAGGTGTCACCAGGTTCGATGAGCTTTCATATTTCACAGCGACCCTCCACCCCGGCCTTTTACCAAAATCACCAGCCTTCCCCCAAAACCTGGCGACATCTGGTCAGGCACACTTTGCCTACAAGACCGCGATCCGTCAATGCAACACGCGTCACCGCTGTTTCATTTTTGAATCACGCGAGAAACGGCTGAAAATGGAGGAGATACGGAAAACCTCACGTGCGCGGAAAATTCAACTTCGGCTTATGCCAGAATCCACCTGACCAGTGGTCCTCAGCGCCCACGCCATGCGAGGAGTGTTGTGGGCGAGTCCGAAGCGTCCCTGCGAATCGAGCACAATGATTCCGCCGTGCCCGCTGACACGATCTCGCAGGTAATTCATCGCCTCTGCGGCCACCCACTGGGGGAGATTGCCGGAGGCCACGCGGTCGGCTGACCACTTGGCCAGAACCAGCTTCATGATCGGTTCGCCCCATCCGGTGAGGGAAACGGCGGCGCTTTCGTTATCGGCATAGCAGCCGCAACCGATAAGAGAAGAATCGCCGAGCCGTCCGGGAGCCTTGTTCAAGGTTCCACCAGTCGAGGTGGCGGCGGCAATGTTGCCCGAGCGATCGAGCGCAACCGCGCCTACCGTATCGTGCGAAATTTCGGGTGCGAAAAGCTCTTGGCCTTCACTCGTGGCCAGGTCTTGATACTCGCGAAGCCGCTCGACTTCCCGGGGAATAATTAAGTCCTCATTTTTGCAAAGCGGGATTCCGTGCTCCTTGGCAAAACGCTCGGCGCCTTCAGCCACGAAGTAAACATGCGGGCTTTCACTTAGCACTTTGCGAGCCGCACGAATGGGATTGGCAATGTGCTCCACGCATCCGACTCCGCCTGCGCGAAGCGTGGCGCCGTCCATGATGAGGGCATCGAGCTGCACCTTACCTTCGCGGTTGAGAAAACTGCCGCGGCCGGCGTCAAAGGCCTCGTCATTTTCCATAATGACGACAGCCGCCTCAACCGCGTCGAGCGATGAACCGCCACTCTCTAGACTGCGCCAACCAGCGTTGATGGCGTTTCGCACGCCAGTTAAGTGGGCGTCAACCAGGTGGTCTGGAATTGCCCACGCGCCACCGTGGACGACCAGAACGGGATTGTTGCTCAGGAAAGCCTCCGAAAACTCGTCAGTGTAGCACCCGGCGAAGGTTCGAGTGCTTCGCGCGAGTGTTAACTCGGCGGACGAGGGCGTCCGCCGCTACGCGGACGAGGGTGTGAGCGACGGCATCATTTCAGGGATGCTCACGAATTCGTAGCCTTCTGCCAAATAGCGTGTGAGCAAGCGATCAACGGCTGCCACGGTGTGTGAACGATCGGCGCCTAACGAGGCGTGTCCACCGTCGTGAAGAAGAATTACGTCTCCGCCTCGGACTTTCGGAGCAATTTTCTGCTCGATAAATTCCGCCGAGGGCGCTTTCCAGTCGTAACCGGTTATATTCCACATCACTGGCTCCAGTCCCAATTGCCGGACGATCCCGAAGACCCCGGGCCTCCTGCCCCCCCATGGCGGACGGAACAAATTTGAGTGCTCGCCGACAGCTTCGTTGATCGCATTACCGCATTGCACGATTTCTTCGCGGATGCGGGTGCTCGCCTGGAAGGTAAGTAGCGGATGGGTGAAGGTGTGGTTGCCAATCACATGCCCCTGCTTTGCAAGCTCTGCGACGATGTTTGGCCGCTCGCGCACATATCGGCCAATCAGGAAAAATGTTGCATGAACGTTATGCTTCGACAGCACGTCGAGCAGCTTTAGACTATGCGGATCGTTTGGGCCGTCATCGAAGGTCAATGCAATCTGTCTTGACCCGTGCGGCGCTCCGCAGAAGGCACGGCCGAACCATTGACCGGTAGGGGCCATGGATTGATACCCAGCGGCGGTTGCGCCGACCATAGCTGCAGCGGATATGGCGAAGCCAAGCACGCTGGGATTGTAAATGTCTCAATGATCGGATCACTCAATGATTCAATCGGTGTTAACTTCTTCCTCAATTGCGCTCGGCTTGCGCTCGGGATATTCTCAAAAGCGATCTCCTCACATTCATGGCCAAGCTTTTCGATCTCCCCAGATATATTGCGGTAGAAGGTCCCATACGGGTCGGCAAAAGCACGCTCTCCAATATTCTTGCCGAGCGCCTCAATGCCCAGCGGGTCACAGACCCGGAGCACAATTCATTTTTAGCGCCGTTTTATCAAGGCGAGCCGGGCGCGGCGTTTCAGGCCCAGTTCACATTTCTAGTGCAGCGATTTGAGCAGCTTCGCGACTTGGATTTGGGCGCGCGCTCGCAAAAACTCGTGGTCTCTGATTTTATTTTCGAAAAAGATAAGCTCTTTGCCTACCTCAACTTGAACGATCAGGAGCTGGATACCTACAACCGCTACTACAATTATTTTCGCGATCAATTGCCCATGCCTGATCTGGTCATTTATCTGCAAGCGACGCCCGAGGTGCTGAAGAAACGCCTGAAAAAGAAAAACGTGGCTGGCGAGAAGGCGATCAGCGAGGAATATCTGGAAGAAGTGGTCAAGGCATACGAGCACTTCTTTTTTCACTACACCTCGTCCGACCTGCTGATTGTGAACACCTCGGAGATCGACTTCGTCGAGCGCAACGAAGACTTGCAGGAGCTGCTGCGGAAGGTCTCCGCGCCAATCAAGGGCACGCAGTACTTCCTACCGCTGGGAAGCCAGGAAGCGGCTAGCGCGTAAGATTCTTAGAATCAGCAGCTTTCATTAGAAGCTCCTTTTCGCTATTGTTCTCGACCCGTTGCAAGAGGTGGTCTAAAATAGACCCAGCAGCGTCTTAATGCTGTGGGCAGGCTCTATCCGCCGAGTTGCGGAGGGGCACTGGAGGACATCGTGAGTCTCACTCCGATTGGCGCACCGCGCCATAAAATTACTACTGCGTCTCTCCGCGAAAAAAAGCTCCAACACGAACCGATCACCTGCCTGACCGCCTACGATTATTCGAGCGCGCGCCTGGTGGATGAAGCCGGCATTGACATTGTCCTCGTAGGCGATTCGCTGGCCATGACCATGCTCGGCCACGAAAACACGCTCTCAGTCACCGTCGACGAGATGCTGCATCACGTCCGGGCAGTACGACGCGGTGTGAAAGACGCGTTGCTCATTGCCGATATGCCCTACGGCTCTTACCACGTGGACGCGAAGGAAGCGGTCCGCAACGCCACGCGCTTCGTAAAGGAGGGTGGGGCAGAGGTCGTGAAGATGGAGGGCGGCGAAAAGCGCGCTGACGTGGTCCGCCAGGTCATCGATGCCGAAATTCCTGTTGCCGGGCATATCGGACTTACGCCGCAATCGGTCAATCGCATGGGCGGATTCAAAGTGCAAGGCAAGACTCTATCGGACATCGAGCAGCTCATGCGCGATGCCACTGTCCTCGATCGCGCCGGTGTGGCTTGCATTTTTCTAGAAGGAATTCCGCGAGAAGTCGCCGACCTGATCACGAACGAAGTCAGCGCACCGACAATCGGAATCGGCGCTGGCCCAGGCTGTGATGGCCAGGTGCTGGTGTTTCACGACATCCTGAACCTGACCTTTGGCTCTCCAGCAAAATTCGTGCGCCGCTACGGAGATGCTGCTGCCGAGATTACGCATGCCGTGCAGGCATTTCGCGCGGATGTTACGTCGCGGCGATACCCAGCGGATCATGAATCCTATCATTTGCCGTCAGAAACTCGGCAAGCGCTCGAAACCCTGCTGGAGCGGAAGCGCGCAATGCGCGGAAGAAGAGGACAGATTAGCGCAGTCGAGTAAAGCGCTGGTTTTGTGCTAGCGGATGACATGAATGGGAACATTCAATTTGAGTTTTTTCCATATCTTTTCAGCAGTGTAGACGTCGGCCTCCAGCGCGATTCCCAACGCGAGGCACGCACGATCTCCCAATGAAAGGGCGAGATGCCGAGTCTGAGTGACCAGACTGCCGGCAAGTCTAGCGTGCGTCTCATCGAAAGTCAGAACTTCTTGAAGAGGACTGATGGCATCCTCCCACGCTTCCTCCGGACGCCACCCGCGGCCGACAAGCTTGCCCTGCACCTCGGCAAGATTCACTGTGCTCCCGACCGCACCCGCAAGCAGTTCTGGGCTTAGTTGTTCGTGCCCCGGTTCGCGGTTAACTACTGCCAGAATTGCCGAGGCATCGAGCACGATCCTATTCACGCTTTGCCGCCTCACGGCGCTCCGCGAGCAGTTCATCCACCAGCGATGTGCCCGGCTTTACGTATTGCCGAGCCCGCCGTTGTGCTCGCTCTATACGCCGCTTCATAGTAGTGATCCGCAGCTCGTCGTCCTCGAGTTGCAGAATAACTTCGTCTCCGGGAGTGATACCTAGCGCCTTGCGAAATGACGCAGGAATGACCAGCCGTCCGTTTTCGTTGATTCGGGCTCGAGCTGTGAAATCCACGTGTCACCTTCTAAAGGTATGACATTATTGTAACAAATGTCATAATTACATATCAATGACAGATGTTCGGGACTATGACACGTTTGCGAAGGGGACAAAACCTTCAGCGCTTCAGCCCTAGCGCGTCGAGGGCGACCTCATCTGGAGTATTCGGGCCGTTCTTGCCGCCGTTCACCACACCGAACCCACCGCCGTCATCTCGGCCGCCGAAGTCCCACATGTTCCAGCCAATGCCGTCGTGCTCTAACGTCGTGCGTACGTCGTGCAGCCAGCGCGCGCGGTCTTGCGGATCGGAGCCTTTGCGGAATACTCCAAACTCGTTGCAGGTGAGCGGAACATTCCAATGCTTCGCCCATTCGGCAGCCTGCCCAATCTCGACAGCGATGCGGTTCGCGTCCCAATGGTCGAGGCCGTAGCGAAGAATAAACAGCCGGTTGAGCGGATCGGGTTCTGCGGCGGCCACTTTCTCAGCGGTTTCCATGCTGGATGGGTATGCCAGCTTACTCTCAAAGTGCCAGTAATTTATGCCCCAGGTTGCGCCTTGATGCGTGAACGTGTGCGGATCGTAAAAGTGGAAGTTGTAAATCACGTTCGCATCGGAAAGCGGCGTTAAAGACACCAGGTCGGCAACATCGGAGTAATTTGCTCCGGCGGCGATGATGGTATTCTGCGGCGCACCTTCACGAATCGCGTGCGCCAATTTGGCTTGCACTCCAGCCCAGCGGTAGCGATCGTGAAATTCCGGCTCGTTCAAAACCTCGAAAAACACCTTTTCAGGATCGTAAGAGGAGTAGTGGCGCGCGATGGCCCGCCAGAAATCGGAGAACTGCTCGACGAAGTCATCCTGCTGGACCAGCTTAGCCTTGAAGTCAGTATCTGGGTGCATGTCTATGATCACAGCGAGTCCGTGATCGAGAATCATCTTGACGGCAGAATCGAGATAGCCGAGATACTCGGGCGGAAGTTCGTCAGCTCGGTTGTGACGCATCATCGGCTGTGGATTTACGCTCAGGCGAACGTGATCGAATCCCATGGACTTGATGAGCGCGATGTCGCTAGCAGTGGTCCAGTTTTCTAAGTGCTCTTTCGTGTAGCCCTTGGGATCATAAACCTGGGCAAACCACTCGCTGAGATTGATCCCGTGTCGAAGGTGAGTAACGCGGCTCTGGGCAAGTGAGGAATTGGTTTGGGCGAAAGAAGAGAGCGAGAAGAAGACTGCAATTATCAGCACTGTTTTCCGCATGGGAGTCATTGTCTGTTGGATCAGAACTTCAGTTGCGTTTCACTGAAGTGCCGTAAATTAAAGATCCTCTCTGTGAAACCCTGTGTCCTCTGTGGTTCAAGCTTTAAAGCCATTAACCACAGAAGACACAGAGTTTCACAGAGGAACCACACCAAAAGACTGATCACTTGTCACCGGGGATTGGCAACTAGCTTCCAATCGGCAAGGCGCGAATACGCTTCTTCATCGCGGCGTAAATCGCATTGCACAGCGCCGGCGCCAGTGGCGGCAGAGCAGGCTCGCCTATTCCGGTTGGCGGCTCAGTGCTCGGCACGAAATAACCCTCGACCTTGGGAGCTTCGTTCATGCGGATCGGCTGATACGTATCGAAATTGCCCTGGACCACTCGGCCTTTGTCAATTGTGATTTGTGCCCGCAACGCATTGGCGAGGCCGAAAACTACCGCGCCCTGGATCTGTTGCTCAAGAATATTTGGATTCACCACCTGTCCGCAGTCCACGGCCGAGACTATGCGGTGCACTTGAGGGGCGTCGTTTTCCATTGAGATTTCGACTACGTCAGCGGCGTACGTACTGAAGCAGCCAAAGCATGCGATACCGCGATATCGCCCCGCGGCGAGCGGCTTGCTCCAACCGGCTTTTTCAGCGGCGAGCTTCAGCACATTCCGCATGCGCGCGGTGCTCCATGAGGTGTCGAAATACTTGATCTCAGTATCTTTGGAAAGCAAGCGGAGACGGTATTCGAGCGGATCTTTTCCGGCGGCGGCGGCCAACTCGTCGATGAAGCTCTCGCTCGCAAAGCCCATTTGCAGCGCATAAACCGAGCGCATCCATCCCAGAGG
>Ga0102924_1001889_pt1 | contig 23507 bp, 20 predicted proteins | sample PaiPotPPM11metaG_FD_80116 | JGI IMG/M metagenome (GOLD analysis project Ga0102924, IMG submission 80116) | Iron sulfur acid spring bacterial and archeal communities from Banff, Canada, to study Microbial Dark Matter (Phase II) - Paint Pots PPM... ...
CGCCGCGCCGCCGCACCCCTCGCCTGTACAGCAATGAGCGTCAGCGCCCCGCTGTCCAACCAGCAGCGGGGCACTGACGCTCATTGCATGGACGCGCAACGGCCTGCGCGGTCGCAACGCAACACCGCGTGAGTCAACATACGCTGAACCGGGGAGGGATAGATGCCGCGCCCGCGCTACAATGTCGGCGTGGAGCGACACCTGTGACGACGGCATTGCGGGAAACTGTGCCTGCGCCGGGCGCGGCCGGCGCGGCGCTGGTGACCACCAGCGGCCTGACGAAGACGTACGGCAGCGTGCGGGCGCTGGACGGCGCCAGCCTGATCGTGCGGCCCGGCTGCACCGCCCTGCTGGGCGAGAACGGCGCCGGCAAGAGCACACTGATCAAGCTGTTGCTCGGGCTCAATGCGGCCAGCGCGGGCAGCGCCAGCGTGCTCGACTTCGATCCGGCCACACAAGGCTCCGATGTGCGGGCCCGCGTCGGCTACTTCCCCGAGCACGACTGTCTGCCGAACGACTGGCAGGCGCAGGATTTCGTGCGGCAGATGGGCGAGGTGCGCGGCCTGCCGGCGCGCGTGGCCGTACAGCGGGCAAGCGATGTGCTGGCACAGGTCGGGCTGGCCGAAGAGCGCTACCGCCAGATCGGCGGCTTCAGCACCGGCATGAAGCAGCGCGTGAAGCTGGCGCAGGCGCTCGTGCATGACCCGCAGCTCGTCTTGCTCGACGAGCCGACCAACGGCCTTGACCCGCTGGGCCGCGACCAGATGCTCGAGCTGGTGCAGCGCGTGGTGCGCGAGATGGGCATCAACGTGCTGATCTCCTCGCACCTGCTGGCCGATGTGCAGCAGGTGAGCGACGCGGTGATCCTGCTGGACCGCGGCCATGTCGCAGCGCAGGGCACCCTGCGCGAGCTGCTTTCCGACACCGATACAGTGCTGATCGAACTGATCGAGGAGAACGCGGCCTTCGTGGCGTACCTGATTGCGCAGGGTCTGCGGCCTGAAGGAAGCGGCCGCGAGTTGCGCGTGGCGCTGACCGACGAGGCCGTGTTCGACACGGTGCGCGACGCGGCGGCCGAGACCGGCGCCGGTCTGGCGCGTCTGAAGCGCGGCGCCCGCTCGCTGGAGGAGGTCTTTCTCTCCGGCACCGGCGAGGACCCCGCCACGTCCGGCGATGGCGCCGGCCGATGACTGCGCAGGAAGGCGCCGCGGGCGCGCGCATCGTCGATCGCGGCTATCAGCACTACGGCGGCGAGCGGCGCGGCATCGCCTCCGCCCTGCGTTCGATCACCGTCGGCACGATGAAGCGCAGCCTGGGCTTCAAGCGACCCGGCTCGGCCAAAGTCTTTCCCTTCTTGCTCGTGGCGGCGTCGTTTCTGCCGTTCATCATCGTCACCGGCCTGCGCCTGCTGATCGGCGACAACATCTCACGGCGTGTGCCGGCCGATCAGATCTGGCCGTATCAGCGCTACTTCACCTGGCTCGGGCTGGCCGTGCTGCTGCTGGCCGCGCTGGCCGCGTCGGAGGCGCTCTGCCCCGACCGCCGGCAACGCGTGCTCTCGCTGTACTACGCCTCGCCCGTGCCGCCGCTGCTCTATCTGCTCGGCCAGGCGTTGGCTGTGACGATCGTGCTGACGCTGGTGGCGCTGCTGCCGCCGTTCCTGCTCTGGGCGGCGAACGTGGGCCTGGCGCAGAACCCCGGCGTCTACTTGCAGGCGCACTGGGACGAAGGGCCGCGTATCCTTGCGGGCGGCGTGCTGCTGGCGTTGCTGAACTCCGCGCTCGGTCTGGCGGTCGCCGCTTTCACCGAGCGCAAGGGCTACGCGGCGGGCGCACTGATCGGCGGCGTAGTTGTGGCGTCTGTGGTGGCCGGCATCGCCAACAACGCGATCAAGGCGGGCGGCGCGAAGTACGCCGTGCTGATCGATCCGTTGCTCGTCGGGCCAAACACGGCGCGCTGGATCCTGGGCGTACACCTCGACACACGCGTGCAGGGGCCGATCTGGCTTGGGATGGAGGTCGCAATGATCGCCGTCTGTGCCGTGCTCGTCGTGCGCGTCTACCGTTCGCTCGCCTTCTGAGCGCCGCTCGCCTAACCCCGCCGCGCGTAAACGCGCGTCTCCCTTCCCCACAGGGGAAGGGTTCGTTTGAGGAAACCCGGTTGTCCTCAGCCAACCTTTCGATCGTCGGTTCAAGGACCACCGATCGTCATCAGACAAACCCCTTCTCCGTGCGCCATAGCGCAACGCAACGGTGCAAGATGGGCTCATGTGTACATGGGCGCCCATGTCAGACGGAGACTTCCAAAGCAAATCCGAGCGCCTGCGCGAGGGAGGGGTAGGCGTCGGTCAGTATCCCAGAAGATCTGCCAGATTGCCGGCGGCGTCCCAGAGGCTGGCCGTCCCGTGGTCGCTCCAGAAGGGGAAAAGGGCGAAGCTGCCGTCGCCGCAGGTCGCCTCTGCAGGATGGCCGACGTAGATGCGGCAGGTGTCGCCGGGGTTGAGCACGAGGCCGTCCGGGAAGAAGTACATCAGCCCGGCAATGTTGCCGCTGTCGCCTTGCAGCGCCCAGCCGCTCAGATCTTGCGCCGCACCGCCCTCGTTGCCGATCTCGACGTACTGATAGTGACCATCTCCGCCGCCATTCGTGTCGTTGCCGCGCAGCCAGATCGCCGTGAGCCGGATCAGCGGCAATCCGGCGTAGATTGCGCCTGCGGCCGCACCGTCGTCCGGCTGGGCCAGCACAAAGCCATCGGTCAGCGCCAGGCTTGGCGGCTCAAGCGGCGGCGCCGGTACCGGCGGCTGCCCCGGCTTCACGGCGGAGATTGGCGCGAGCGCCGGAGCGGGCGGAGGCGGCGCGGGCACCGCCGCGGCGGCCGTGGCCGCGGGCGGGCGCGTCGGGGCGGGAGCGGCACCGGCGGCCGCGGGCGACGCGGCTGGCGTGGGGCTGGGCGAGGGTGTGGGCGCCGCTTCGGGACAGAGGACGACCGTCTGCCCGGCGCCGCGTGCCGCCTTGCCATCGACGATCGAATACAGCACGTACTGATGTTGCTGGCCGCAGTCGCGCGGAAAGACACGGGCAAAGCCGGTGCCCTGCGGCCCGACGAAACCGTCAAAGAGCAACGTGGTGCGGTCTTCGAGCAACCGCACCTGCACCGTATCGTCGGCGCTGAGGCGGAGATCGACCTCGATCGCGGGGCTGCCGTCCGCGGCCTGCACCGCGTGCTGCGAGGCTTGCAGGCTCACGTTCGGGCCGGCGCCGCTGGTGGGCGTGGGCGCCGTCTGTGCGCGGCCCGGCAGAGCGCCGTTCGCCAGTGCCAGCGCCGCCAGCGCCAGGAGCGCCGCCGTCAGCGCCAGCGTCCGCCGCGCGCGCCGCTTGCCCGACCTGCCCCGCACGCCGCCCCTCCCCGAGATCCGTTTTGTGTGCCACTGCTGATCAAGAGGACGAACGAAGTGGGCGGATCGTTGCGGCAGCCCTTGCCTCTTGCCCGCCCCGCATGGTGGAGGCTGGCAGGGGATTCGTCCGGCTCACCCCGCAGTCGTCGCGCCCGCAAGCGGCACGGCCGGGCCACCACTTGCACGCTGCGGGTCGCGGCGTTGTGTCATGTGTCATGAGGGGCGCACGCCGTGCGCCCCTACACTGGCTCGCTAACCCGACGCCCTCCGGAACGCTCGACGCCGGATCGCCCCTCTCCTTCTCCCAGGATTGGGAGAAGGAGACAGGAGAGGATGAGGATGAGGGCCGCCGCACTACCGGCTCGGCACGCTCACCGTGTTGGTGAAGATGTCCTGATCGTTCGCCGTGGCCGCGTTGCTGGCCGACGCGGTGCAGGTGGCCGGCGGCACGCCGGGGACGCCGGTGCCCGGACAGAGGAACAGCTCCTCGTCGCGTGTATCCATCCAGATCGGATGCGCGTTCTGATCGGCGCTGAGGCCGGTGTAGTCGCCGAAGAACAGGCCGCTGAACTGGGTGGGCGGCGGCATCGACGCGGCGGTGATGCGCGTGGTGCCGAACTGCGTCCCGTCATCGGAGCCGGACAGGCTGAAATCCATGAAGCCGGTTGTCTCGTCGTCGCCGTACTGACGGTCATAGTACGAGATGGCGATGCGGCCGTCGCGGGTGAAGGCGAGCCACTGCCACCACTGGTCGGTCGTCGCCTGGCGCCGGTCGGGCGTGGCGCTGATGAGCACCCGCGGATCCTGCGTGGTGCCGCTGAAGCTTGCGCCGGCGTTGGTCGAGACACTGACCAGGATGTCGTTGTTGCAGGCGCCCGGCGTCTTCACCCCGGTGTAGGTGTTGGTGCCGAAGATGCTGAAGCCCGCCGGCGTGCAACCGTTCGCCTCGTTTGAGTGCGTGTTGATGTACGAGCCGAAGGCGACCACGACGTGCGAGTTGTCGGTCGGGTCGACGGCGCCGGAGCCGTAGTTGGTGGCGCGGAAGATGGAGTTCGCCGTCGCGGCCTTCTCCGGTACGCAGGCGCGGCCCGGATCGGCGCCGCCCTGATAGGTGGCGCAGTCCGGCAGATCGTAGAAGTCGGCCACTTTTACCGGAGCACTAAATGTGGCGCCGCCGTCCGTCGATTTGACCAGCAGGATCTGGTTGCGGTTGTCGCTGCCGCTGACGGCGTTGTTGAAGTTGCTGAACAGCACGTACAGGGCGCCGTCGGCGCCGGTGAAGGGCTGCGAGTCCTGGTTCTCGTTGCACGGACCCTGCGGCGTGCCCAACCCGAACGTGATCACGCACAGCGGGCTGGTCTTGCTGACCAGATGGCGGGCGCTGAAGTGCTCGCCGTAGTCGTTCGAGAACGACTCCCAGATGTAAGCGCTGCCGTCGGCGGCGAACTCGGTCCAGGTGACGTAGACGCGGTCGCGGAAGGGGCTGTTTTCGCTGTTGTCCACCGTCATGTAGGGCTTGTCTTCGAACAACACGCCGGTGGCGCCGGTGTCGTTGTTTTCCACCACCGGGCGGGCGGGGAAGTTCCAGGAGGCGCCGTCGTTACCTGTGGAGCGAAAGACGTAGACGGCGCTGGAGAGGTCGGCGTTGGGCGTGGTGGGGCTGCCGCGCTGGAACATCTGGCACTGTAGATAGGCGTTGCCGCGCGTATCCCAGGCGACGGCCGTGTCGCCGCCGGCCTCCCAGTACTCGCGCGCGGCGCCGAACGCCGTGCCACGGGTGAAGCCCATCGGCGGCGTCGAATCCGTCCAGCTCTGGCCGCGGTCCAGGCTGTAGGCGGAGTAGCAGTTGCCATCGCCGCGGCGGTAGTCGTTGTAGCTGGCGACGAGGTGGCCGGGCCGCAGCGGATCCTGAGCCACAGCCGTCTCATTGTTCGCCTGGCCGCGGCCTTGCAGATCGGTATCGCTCAGGTTGACGCAGTTCTGGTTGACTTTGATGTCACCGCGCAAATGCACGGGGCAGCCGTCATCGCCGTGCGGGAAGAAGTTGCGCAGCACGGCATTGGCCTGAACCGCATGCGGTGGATTGAGCGCTAAAGCGGCAAAGCCGGAGAGCAGCCGCTTCTGGATCGGCTTGAGCTGATCGTAGCCGGAAGCGCGGGTCGGCGTGGCGCCGCCTCCGGGCTGGGCGACGAAGAGCAGCGCGAGCATGAGCGGCAGCGCGAACCACAGCGGCCGGGCTTTCATGGCACCCCCCTGCATGGCATGACCGACGGAAACGGATCGAAACCAGCGGGCGGGGTGTGCAGCATACTGGCACCGCGGTTGCGGGTTGTCAATCACGGAAAAGGGGGAATCACGCGCACAATCACGGCCCTGACTACTGCGCGAGCCGGGCGGCCCGAAGCCGCCGCCGCTCATGCGTCGAGCGCGGACTTCAGCGCATCTTCGCCAGCAGGTGGCCGAGAAGTACGGGCCGTAGCGGATCTGCAGCTCGGGGTGGCGCCAGTCGCGGCCGCTGATCGTGCCGCTGCAGCCCGCCGTGCCGCAGCGGCAGGCCATTTCGCCGTCTTCGTCGTCGATCATGGCGTAGTCGATCGTCAGCTCGTCGCCCGCGGCGATCGCGCGCACGGCCACGAACAGCACGTTGCCGCGCAGGCCCACGTTCGGCTCGCAGGAGTGGTTCACAGATGGTTGCAAAAGCGGCCGGTCAGGTGCTTTTGCAACCATGTCAAAACGAGAGCATCACGCGCTCGACCTCTTCAGGCGCAAGCGGCGCCAGATACGCGTCATCCGCGATCTGGATGTAGGAGTCGCCGATCAGCGCGGCGTTGGCGTCGAGCGTGGCACGATCGACGATGTGCCCGCCCTTGATCGTGACCAGTTCGCCCGCGGCGATCGGCGCGACGCGGCGTACAGCCCGCGCCCCGCGATGCCGCTGCGCCGGCCCTTCTGCGTCTTCGGCGAGATCCAGGACGAGGCGAGCGGCGTGGCCTCACCCCCTGGCCCCCTCTCCATGAAATGGAGAGGGGGAAGCTGAGGTGTGGGTTGTTTGTAGGAGGTGGGAGATCCCGCCCCTCTATTCCCTATTCCCTAACCCCTGTTCCCTAGCGCGGCGCGGAGGTCGGCGAGCTGCTGGCGCAGCTCGGGGTCGAGCAGGCGGGCGTCTTCGATCTTCTTGCTGCCGTACATGACCGTGGTGTGGTCGCGCTTGCCGAGGATGCGGCCGATCTCGGTCAGCGGCCGGCCGGCATCCTCGCGCAGCAGGTACATCGCGATCTGGCGGGCGTGGGCGATGCGTTTGTCGCGGCCCTGACCGGCGAGCTGTGTCTGCTTCACGCCGTAGTATTCGGAGACGGCGTCGAGGATCTCTTCGGGCTGCGGCGCGCGGCGGCGTGCGGCGCCGGCCGGCGCTTCGCCCAGCGCCTTCAGCGCGAGGTCGAGCGTGATCGCGCCGCCGGTCAGGTCGGCGTAGGCGATCACGCGGTTGAGCGAGCCTTCCAGCTCGCGCACGTTTTCGCGGCTGCGGTCGGCGATGAAGACCAGCACGTCCTCCGGCACGCCGCGGCCGGAGACATGTGCCTTCTCCTGCAGGATCGCCAGCCGCGTCTCCGGGCTCGGCGGCTGAATGTCCGCGATCAGCCCCCACTCGAAGCGCGAGATCAGCCGGTCTTGCAGGCCGGTGACCTTCTTCGGCGGCTGGTCGGAGGTGAGCACGATCTGCCGGCCGTGCGAGTGCATATCGTTGAACGTATGGAAGAACTCCTCCATCGTTCCCTCTTTGCCGGCGATGAACTGGATGTCGTCGATCAGCAGCAGGTCGGCGCTGCGGTAGCGGCTGCGGAACTCCTCGTTGCGGCCCGAACGGATCGCGGCGACCATGTCGTTGGTGAACTGCTCTGAGGTTACGTAGATCACGCGCAGGCCGCGGGCGAGCAGGGCGTGGCCCATCGCGTGCAGCAGGTGCGTCTTGCCGAGGCCCACGCCGCCGTACAGGAAGACCGGGTTGTACGTCTGGCCTGGCCGCTCGCAGGCGCCCACACAGGCGGCGAGCGCGAGGCGGTTGTTGTCGCCCTCCACAAACGTTTCGAAGGTGTAGCGCTCATTGAGGCGCGGCGGCGCGTAGGGCGCGTCGCTGTAGGTGTCGCGCAGGCGGCCGCCGTCGCCGGCTCCGAACAGGCTGCCCGCGGATTCGATCGGCGGAGCGCCGGTACTGCCGTTTCCCGCCGCGGTGAGCGGCGCGGGCTGGGCCGGGCCGGGTGCGCCCAGCACTTCGAACGCCACGTCGAGCGGGCCGCCGGTAATCTGGGCGAGCGTCTGGCGAATCGTGGGCCGCAGCTTGAGCGCAAGATACTCCGTGGCGAAGTCGGAGGGCGCGGCGACGACGAGTGCTCCGCCGGCGTAGCGTACGCCGAGCGTGTCGCGCAGGAACATCTCGTAGATCGGCTGTGTCACCTGCATCTGGAGCTGGCCGAGCGCGGCCTGCCAGAGCTGCGCCGCGGCCGGCGTGGCGCCGACGGCGCTGGCGTGGGCGCCGTTCGGCGCGGTGCCGTCGATGGCGGCGCTCGCAAGATCGTCATCGCTGAGCAGGCGCGGCCGCGCGGGCGCATGCTGCGGCAGCTCGTCCTCATCGTCATAGCGGCGCTGCTGCATGGCTGCCTCTGTCGCCTCGCCGGAAGCGTTGTTATAGCGTAACAGTGACCTTAAGACATGGCAAGCGCGTCGGGAGTACGCGGATACGGCGGTGTCGAGTTTATGTCTCTGGTCTGTGCGTATCTGCTGCGTCGATGGCGAGAGCCGTTGCGCTCAACGTTGCATTTCGTACCATGCAGGAAACGTGCCGGCCATTCGCCGCTCGTCGCGGTGGTGGCCGGCGCGACCGTATCGCCGGGGGATTGCATGGTCTGTACCCATCCCGCCGCCGCCATCACCGACCACGCCGTACACGCGCTGGAAGGCGAAACCGTGCGTTACGCCTGGCGCGGCGCCTGCACGAGTTGCCGTCACGGCGTTGTCGGCGTCACCAGCGTGCCCGCGGGCCTTGCGCCCGATCATGTGAACCTGCTGCTCACGAACGAGCTGACCAGCTACCTCAGCCAGGTGGCAACAGTCCGCGCGTAGCGTCGCCAGGCCAAGGTTCTCGCTCAAGGCAGGAAGGGCTCAGTTTGAGCACAAACTGCTCGTCCTCGGCCGGTGCTCGCCCGGCAAGATGGGTAGTTCATAGTCCGTGCGCGAAGGGAGGCCGGTCCACCAACTGCTGGTCCCTCTGCCCGGCGGGTCGGGCACTGGACAGTTGCACCACATCCAGGGCATACAGCGTGCGCCCCTGTGTGAGGAGGTTCACACGGTGACCGTGGCCAACGCCATGGGCGGAGAGATCCAGCGCGAGGATACTGCCCACAGGAAGCGGTGATGTGGTTTCTGCAGGTAGAACGAGTACAGGGAGGAATCGAGCCATGAAAACACTTCCCGGGTTCTTCAGCGGCAGCCAGCGGCCCGGTGGCGGTTTCTTTCTGCCGATCGTTCCTCAGATCAATCCTCAGAACAAGGACTGGTGCGTCGGACCGGGCTGCCAGCCATAGCGCCAGCGACCGCCGCGGGCACGGCGGTCAGCGCAACGGCGGGTCGGTCAACGCCACCTCGATCAGTGCCGCCAGTTCGGCTCCGCGTTCCGAAGGCAACGGCTCGAGCGGTGCCGTTACGGCGCCGGCCGCGACCTCCTGCGGCGCGCCCGGCGTGCGGTCGGGGTGGTTTGCCCGACTGCACCGTCGGTCGCGCTCAGCAGCGCCGCGCCGGCGCGCAACGCGCGCGCCCGATCGGGCGCGCCGCAGCGCTCCATGACCACGCCGATCGCCTCCAGACACCGCGCCATCCCACGGGCGTCGTCCATTTGAAAGAACAACCGCAGGCTCTCGCGGTAGCGCTCCAGCGCGGTGACCAGCTCCCCGGATGAGACGGCGACCCTGGCAAGGTTCTCGAGTACGTTCGCTATACCCCGTACGTTGCCCAGGTCTCGGAAGAGCGCCAGTGCCTCCTCCAGATGCACCGACGCTGCGGCCGCGTCCGCCTGATGCGCGAGCGCGTACCCCACATTCGCGAGGGCACTGGCCCCTCCCTGCCGCAGATCAAGTTCGCGATACAGGTCCAACGCCTCCGTGAAGGCGTGGAGCGCCCGATCGTAGTCACCTTGCATTCCGGCCACGGCACCGAGCATGAGGAGGACGTCGGCGATGCCTTCCCGCTGGTCCAACTCGCGTAACAGCTCCAGGGCTTGTTCGAAGCGCGCACCGGCGCGGCCCAGCAGACCGCGCCGCAGGTCGGCTTGACCCGCCGCCGCCAATCCTTGTGCATGCAGATCCAGCGGAGCGTCGCCGCCTCGCTCAAGCAACCGCTCCAGCCAGTACGCCGCCTCGGAGAACTGGCCGTGCACGTCCCACATGCGCCAGAACGCGACCGCGAGGCGCAGGCCCGTCGCCGTGTCGCCTGTGCGCCATGCCCGGTCGAGCGCGGCACGCAGGTTGCCGTAGTCGGACCTGAGCCGCCGGAGCCACCATGCCTGATGCACCCCCATGGCGTGCGGACGCGCCAGCTCGGCGAGGCCGAGATAGAAGGCGCTGTGCCGAGGCTCAAGGCCCGCTCGCTCGTCGGCTTCCTCCAGCTTCTCGACGGCGTAGAGCTGAATCGTCTCTAACATCCGGTACCGTGCTTCGCCCTGCTCCTCCGCAGTGGTGACGAGGGACTTGTCGAAGAGCTGGGTGAGCAGGTCGAGCACGTCCGCTTCCGCCACGCCCTCGCCGGCACACACCGCCTCTACCGCTTCGATCGTGCATCCGTCCGTGAAGATTGCGAGTCTGCGAAACAGGGTCTGCTCCGCCGGCGAGAGCAGTGCGTAGCTCCAATCGATCAGCGCACGCAATGCCTGCTGCCGCGGCGGCGCGGAGCGGCTGCCTGCACCCAGCAGCGCAAATCGATCGGCGAGGCGGATCTCGATCTGTTCGACCGCCAGCACCCGCACGCGCGCCGCCGCCAGCTCGATCGCCAGCGCCAGGCCGTCGAGCCGGCGGCAGATGCGCGCCACGGCCGCGGCGTTCCCTGCCGTCAGGTTGAACCCGGGCGCCACGCTGCCGGCGCGGTCGACAAATAGACGCACCGCATCGAACGACGCCAGCCGGTCCGGCTCAGGCGGCGTTCTCTTCGGTGGAAGAGCAAGGGCGGGGACGAGATAGCGCTCCTCGCCGGCCACGTTTAAGGCCTCGCGGCTCGTGGCGAGGATCGTCAGGGAGGGACAAGCGGAGAGCAGCGCGTCGACCAGCGCAGCGCACCCGGCGATCATGTGCTCGCAGTTGTCCAGCAGCAGCACCAGGCGCCGGTCGACCAGGGCGCGCGTAAGGCTTGCAAGCGGCGACGCGTCCGGCTCCTCGCGCAGACCGAGAGCGGCCGCGACCGCCTCCGCCTCCCGCCCAGGCCCCGCATACGCAGCGAGGTCAACCGGATAGACGCCGTCCGGAAACTCGGCCGCGGCGCCGCACAGGGCCTCGATCGCCAGCCGCGTCTTGCCGCAGCCGCCCGGCCCGGTCAGGGTCACGAGGCGTCGTGTGCCCAGCAGCCGGCGTACGTCCTCCAGCTCGCGCACGCGGCCCACGAAGCTGCTGGCTGGAGCGGGCAGGCGGGCGGCTTCCACACGGCTTGTGGGTTCTGCCGTGTCGGGTGGCGCCATCGCCGCCGGTTTCCGGGCAGCACCGACCAGGGCAGATCGGTCCGGCCCGGCGAGCTGCAGCGCTTCAGCCAACAGACGGATCGTGTCGCGCCGCGGCGCGCGTCGGGCGCCGCGCTCGAGGTCTGAGATGCCGCGCGGGCTCAGTCCCGCCCGTTCGGCCAGCGCCTCCTGCGTGAGCCCGGCCGCGACGCGGTACTCCCGCAGCAGATCGCCGAACAGCGTCTCCGGCTCTGTCGCCACGGCCCGTTCCTGACCGCTCTCCGCGCCCGACGATGCCCGCGCCGCGAGGCACGGCCATTATACCTGCCCCAGCCCTCCTTTCCGTCGTGGCCGCTGGTCCAACGTTCGCCGTGAACGGGTGGGGCGCCAACGCAGGCCGACACACGGACGGCGTGTTGCGTGGGTGATGCGTGTGCACTTGCGTGAGTTGCGCGTGGTGGGATTTCTTCGCCGTCGAGAGACTGAGTCAAGGCCCTTATGGGCTGACAGATGGCCGTACGGGGCGCTCGTGGCGGCGCCTGCAGACAGGAAGAGGAGGTTACCCATGACAGACGAACCAAAGCACGGAAGTCGCGCCCGATGGCTGGTGCCGCTGCTGAGCGCAGCGATGCTGATTGGCTCGCTGCTTGCAGCGTCTGGCGGCGCTGTGCACGCCGACGGCAGCCTGATCAACAAGGCGCCGAACGTGGCCGGCCCCGTCCAGGTGCATCTTGCGTACGCAGATCAGAGCGGCAATCCGCAGGACGTCGATCTGGCGTCGGCCCCGCAATCGTTGCTCAGTGAGCTGCCGGGCGATTTGCAGCAGTTGCACGGCTCGCCGCTGCTGACCGCTCCGCTCAGCGACGCCTTCGGGCAGATCTGGGCGAGCCTGCGCGACCAGGACTGCGGCGTGATCAGCGCTCAGATCCAAAGCGACATCCACACCAGCGACAACGGTGCCTACGGTGTCAGCGCCTGCTCGTTCAGCCCGCTCGCGACGCTGACCGCTACCCAGGAGACCGAGTGGAGCGACATCAGCCAGTACCCACCACCGGATGTGACGGGACACCGACTCCTGCTGGACTACTGGGTTCCGGACAACACGGTGGTCTTCAAGGTGACCAGTCCATACACCTGCGCGGACAGCAACCTCGTGTGCGCGGCGGATCCGCAGTTCACGCTGAGCTTTGACATCCACCTTCAGATCGCGCTCACAGAAGATGACCCGAGCACGTTTCCAAACAGCCTGGGGTGCCCGCTCTCCGTGTCGGCGTCTCAGTGGCTCCTGTTCGACGGCGTCGACGGCGGCGACGTGTCCGGCCAGATCCGGGACGCGCTCGCGGCCGCGGCTAAAGAGCTCGGCACGAGCGCCGCATCCGGCGCGGCGTCCGGTCAGCCGCTCGTTACGACAGCCGGAGTCGCGGCGACGGCCGCGAAGCTTGCAGCGAAGCTCGCGGGCATCGGCATTGACGCGATCGGCAACAACGGGCTGAGGGACACCGTCTCGGCCGACCTCAACTTCCTCAGCGTTCCCTGGCCGGTCGATGCGGGCGCGAACCCCGCCGTGCAGGGCTTTAACGCCTTTGTTCGCGGCTGCGCGGCGTCGGAGAGCCTGGGCATCACGAAGTTCGACGCCTCGGCGACGCCGGACGGCAGTCTGCGCTTCACTCTGATGCACGCCGCGGACACCGCCCCCAGCATCAACGCGAACCTTGCCCAGGGAGAGCCGAACCTCAGCTTGCCGGCACTCGCGGCGAGCGAGTCGGAGGTGAACGCCGGCGGGCAGCTCACGATCACCGGCAGCAACTTTCATGTGCCCCAGGGGACGCAGGTCCAACTCGTGTGGGACAGCGCCGATCACCCGATTGGCTGGTCCCAGATCAAGTGGGGTTCCAGCGGCGGCCGGCTGCAGACCATGACCGTGACGGCGAGCCGGCAGTACACGATCGGCCCGAGCAGCTATCAGATCACCGGCTTAACGCCCGGCGTCACCTACCAGTTCCAGGTTCGGGACTGCGATGCACTCACCTGCACGCCCTGGAGCGCCGAGGCGGACATCACGACGGCCGGCGCAGGATCCGGCCAGGTGGCGCTCTACCTCGACAGCGTCTCGGCGGCGAACCAGATCGGGGCAAGCACGCTCCAGGGCGACGGCAGCTTCTCCGCGACGGTAACGATTCCTGGCTCGGCAACCCCCGGTCAGCACACGGTCATCGCCGTGGTCGGCGCGTCGCAGGGCTCCCAAAACCTGCCGCTGCCATCCTTGCCGCTCGTGCCCTTCGGCGCGGGGGCACTCCCCGGCGGTTCCCAGGGCACTCCTGCGCCCTCGGGTAGCGGGAACGGCGTCGTGATCGACCCGAACCTGATCGGGAATCTCGGTGGCGCCGGCGGCAGCCAGGCCACCACGGGGCAGCAAGCAAGCACGACCACCACGGTGGTTGCCGCCGGCCAGAAGCTGCAGCCGGTGATCGCGGTCATCGACCCGGCCACGAATGCGGTCGTGCAGGCGATCCAGCAGAGCACCTCCTCCAGCGCTCCCTACACCCTGCGCGGTCAGGGCTTCGTCAAGGGGGGGAAGGTGACCGTCTCGCTGGACACCGCCGGTGGGCCCGTGCTCGCAACTACGACGGTTGCCGACGACGGCACGTTTTCGGCGAAGTTCAAGACCCCGGCGGACGCCACGCGCGACCACCTGCTGGTGGCCACCGAGATCGTGAACGGCCAGACGATTCAGGCCACGGTCGACGTCTTCGTCGTCGGCACCCCGCGCTAGCCGAATCGCACATCGCCACACACGCGGCGGGGCCGGCACGGAGCCAGCCCCGCCTATCCACGAAACGAACGCACATGCTGCGTCGCTATCGACTCTTCGCCTTCGCCGTCCTGGCAGCCGCCGGCCTCACATTGCCGGGACTCCATGCGGCGACCAGGACGCTCGCCGGCGCAGCCACCATCGCAGCGATGGGCTGCGCGAACAGCACGACTTCCACCGCGGTCAGCTTTCCAACCACGACAAACGCGGCGGGAACCGCGACCTTGAGCAGCGCCACGCAGGTTCCGGAGCCCGGCGTGCCAGCGATGCTGAGCCGCTCGAATCCCGCCTTCTCCTTTGCGAGCTGCGGCGCGGTCTTCGAGGACTCCGATGGTTTCCCGACCGACATCGACGGCGGCACGATTCACTTTCACGTGAGCCCAGGCCTGATCATCCTCGAATCCAACTCGCAGGACTTCACCATTCCGTGCGGCAGCGGCGGCCTATACACGTATTACCCGGACTCGTGCCAGGGCGGCTTGAATCACACCGACCTGGCCCACCCCTTCCCCCTGCCGATCTACCTGGTGCGTGTCAGCCCGAACCTGGCCAACGTCGTCCACATCAAAGCGGACCCGACAGCCAGCAACGTCAGCCAGGGTTGGATCGAGGCGACCTGGACCCGGTTTGGGTTCAATCCGTTTTTTCCACCTGCAACCATCACGTCAAACGTGTCCACCGTCCAGATCACCAACTGACGTCTCTGGCGCTACATCCTGATGCAAACCCCCGCTCCGCCCGCGCGGGTTGCGCCGGCACGGGCGCTTGCGTGGCGAATGCGTGCCGCGCTGCGTGGGTTGCGCGTGGTGGCGCGGCGCCGCGGCCCAGAGACTGATGCCAGGAACTTGTCTGGAACTTGTTCGGAGGGTGTAACCCATGAGCAGATCAAGAGCACAAACCTTGGTCGGCGTCGCAGTGGCGCTCGCGCTGGCCACATTCGCCGGCGTGGGATCGCTGAAGCGGGCGCATGCCTATGACCCGCCCGGAAACAATCCTCCCGGCGTCATCTGTGACCACGGCGAGTATCCGCAAGGCTGCGCCGCACCGATCAACCTGCGGGCGGATTCATCGGCGGGCCTCACGCTCACCTGGGGGTTCGACGACCAGAAGTACAGTCACCCGATCTGGTTCACGATCTACAAGGGCCCAGCCAACGGCCCGTGGGGAGCTGGATCGGGTGAACCCCGACGTGTACGCCTACACTGACCCAACGTCCACGAGCGGCGACGCGCCGACGTACTACGTGTGCAGCGAGTACTCGGTTGACGGCCCCGACAACCAGCAAACCGCCTACGAAGCGTGTGCCCCTGTCTCCATCGGCGGCGGGGCTCGGGCGGTAACCCAGGCGGCGGTGGCCAGGGCTGCACGCAGGATTGCGCCGTGTTCCCAAGCGCGCAGGGCCTGTATGCAGAATCCTGGGATCCCTCGGGCTTCTACACGCTGAAGTTCATCTGGAACACGCGGGGGCCGGGGATTGTCGAGCACTTCCTGGTGCGTGCCTTCTGGTGGGATGGGAATCGGGACGGTACCGGAAGCCTTCCGGCCGACAAGGAGTGGTACGGGACCCCCGGGGACTTTTACGGAGCGGGAGTGCCGGGTGTGGCGTTCGGCGTCGACTTTGGTGAAGCGTTCGCCTCGATCACCCTCGACAACGGCGGGAAAGACGTCTGGACGTACCGGTTCGTGGTGTGCGCGCTGTACAACAACGCCCAACGCTCGAGCCCTGACCAGTGGCTGGACGGCTACCACTCATCCTGCGCGTGGTCGCAGCCTTTCCAGCCACCGCACGTGCCCGTGCAGCCGCCCACCCACGTGAGCCTGGACAACGTCGGCGGCCACCTATCACTCTCGTGGGACCCGACGTACGCCTGGGTCGACCACTATTCGATCAGAGCGTTTGTTGCGGGCTACTGGGAACCTGTGACCGACGTGCCGGCGGGCACCCACGCGTGGACCGGTCCGCAGGCCGCCACCGGTCCCGGCCCATCACAGTACCGCGTCTGCGCCGTGGGCGACTGGATGACGGTGGGTGACGCAAACAGCCAATGCGCGGATGCGGCGGAGGTGGTGCACATCCAGCACATCCCGATTCAGCCGCTCAACGTCAAACTGAAGGCGGGCAACGGCACCGTAGACGTGACCTGGTACGACGCCCTCTCGGGGATCGTACGCTACGAGATTGAGCGACAGGAGAACAACGACCCCTTCCACGGCATCGGCACGGTCAGCGCCGGCGGCCCGCTCGAGTTCGTGGACCGGTCGCCGGTGATCGACTTCCTGACCTACCGTGTGTGCGCGGTCAGGTCTTCGATCCGGTTCTGCTCCGCCCCCCAGAGCATCGCCTACAATCTGGATATTCACCTCCATCCGTAAAGCGAACGGCACTTCAGCACCAGAGCGGTGACGCTCGCCGCATGAATGGCCCGGCCTGTCCTTCCGGACAGGCCGGGCCATCGGCCTGTTTGCGAGTACGTGGCTGTAGCGTTCGGCCGTGGTCACGCTCTGCACACGCGCATACGATCGCATCGGACGACCAGATCGATCGAGGCACAGCGCGATGGCAGCGCAACGAATGACAGCAAACAATGAGACAGCAGTTTCTGCGCAGGCGAACTACGCCGCCGCGCTGCGTGCATTCGCGGCCGGCCCTCTCCCCAGCCCCTCCCCCAATGCGTTAGGGGAGGGGTTCAGAGAGGGGCTCACTGCGGAGGCGATCGCGGCGCTGTACCCGCTGAACGCGGTCTTCTACCTGCGGGACTATCTGCCCGCCCGCGAATATGCCGCCGCTGTGGCAACGGCCGCACGCGGTCTGGGCGATTACGACGCCGCAGCGCCTCACATCGCAGCAGTCACGAAGGCGCCGCACAGCGCCGCCCTCATACGGCTTGCTGGCACACGGGCCGACGCCACGAGCGCCGTGATCATGCTCCAGCATGTGCTCGAGATCGAGCCGTCGCTCGACCGGCCGGCCGGCCGCAGCATTCGTGCGGCCATGCGCGACCTGCTGCTTGCACTGCCCGAGGCGCCGGAACGCATCGCCTGGGCAGGCACGGCGGCCCGCGGCGGCTTGAGCGGCTGGGCGCTGTGCAACGCTCGCCCGCCGCGCGCTGGCGAAATCGCTGCCTGGGCAGGCTGCCTCGGACGACGGCCGCCGCTTGAGCAGGCGCAACAGGCGCTCGCCGGCGGCCTGCGTTTCGACGTGCTGCTTGATGCGCTGGCCGTCGCCGCGGCGCTGCGCCTGCACGCCCGTCCAGCCGAGCACGAGGCGGCAGGCCTGATCGCCGCGCACGCTGTGCGCCGCCTGACCGCGATCGCCGCCGCGCCAGCGCTGAACGCCTGGCTCGGCGTGACGGCCGCGCTGACCCCGCCGCCGGGCCGTGCGCTGCTGAAACGGCACGAACTGGCGCCAGAGCCGCAGTCGCTTGCCCTGGCCGCCGTATGCTCGGGCGAGCCGCTGCTCATCCAGACGGCCGAGGCAGCGCTGATGGAGGGCGAGGCGCTGCCGCCGGAGCTGCGGCACGCGCCGCTGGACGCGCTCGCGGCCTTGCTGCTGGCGCGCGGCCGGCTTGAGGCCGTCGGAGCGCCGCGGCAAGCCAACAAAGAACATGCGGCGTCAACCGCCGCCGCTGGAGGAACACGATGACAGACAGTACGAAGATTGATGGCACGCTGCGCGGGCGCGTGGCGCTGATTACGGGCGCCTCGCGCGGGCTGGGCGCCGCGCTCGCGCTGGAGCTGGCGCAGGAGGGCGTGCGGCTCGTGCTCGCCAGCCGCGCCGGCAGCCGCGCCGAGCTGGAGCGCGTGGCCGAGCAGGCGCGAGCGCTCGGCGCCGAGCCGCTGAGCGTCACGGCGGACGTGGGAAATCGCGCCGATGTGGAGCGGCTGGCCGCGGAGGCGCTGGCCCGCTTCGGCCGCGTCGATCTGCTGGTGAACAACGCCTCGACGCTGGGGCCGGTACCGCTGCCGCTGCTGCTGGACACGCCGGTAGAGGGCTTCCGCGAGGCGATCGAGACGAACCTCTTCGGCCCGTTCCTGCTGACGCGGGCGCTGGCCGGCCAGATGCTGGCGCGCGACGCCGGCCTCGTGATCAACGTCAGCTCCGACGCCGCGGCCGTGGGCTATCCGCACTGGGGCGCCTACGGTGTCTCCAAGGCCGCGCTCGACCAGCTCACGCGGGTCTGGGCGGCCGAGCTGGAGGGCACCGGCGTCGGCATCGCCAGCATTGACCCCGGCTCGATGAACACGGCCATGCACCGCGACGCCGAACCCGAAGAGAACCCCGAAGAGTGGACGGACCCGGCTGCGGTCGCGCCGGCGCTGGTGCTGCTGGCGCGGGCCGATCCCCGCCGGGTAAACGGCCGCCGCTTCGAGGCGCAAGACCGCGCCGCGCTCGCCGAGCTGCGCGAGCTGGCGGCACACAAGGAGGCAAGCCATGCTTAGCCTGAGCACATTAGACGGCTACGTAAGCGAAGAGATTCGCCACCTGACCGAGGAGCGCATGAATCACGATCCCACCTTCGCCCACCGCGCCGAACTTCAGCACCTGAAGCAGCCGAACAGCCCGCCAACATCAATCAAACCACCTCTTCCGCAATCTCCCCCTCTCCATGGAATGGAGAGGGGGCTGGGGGGTGAGGCCACGCCCATCCAGTTCACCCTCCCGCGCGAGCTGGAAGCCTCCGGCCCGCCGGAGCGCCGCGGGCTGCGCCGCGACCAGGTGCGGCTGATGGTGCTCAACCGTCGCACCGGCGCCACGCTGCACACGCGCTTCGACCGCATCGGCGAATCGCTGCAGGCCGGCGATCTGCTCGTCTTCAACGACAGCCGCACGCTGCCGGCGCTGCTGCCGGGCACGTTCGACGACGGCGACGCGATCGAGGTGCGCCTGGCGCGACAGCTCGATGCGAGAACCTGGGACGCGCTGCTGCTGCCGCACGGCGGCGAACATGCGGGCCGACGGATCGAGTTCCGCGCCGGGCTGCACGCCGACGTGGCCCAGCGCCGCCCCGACGTGCCCTGGCTCTGGCGGCTGCGCTTCGACGCGGCCGGTGCCGAGCTGCTGGACCGCATTTACCGCGCGGGTGAGCCGGTGCGCTACACCTACGTGCCGGAGATCCTGCCGATCGAGGACTATCAGACGGTCTACGCCGGCGAGCCCGGCTCGGTGGAGATGCCATCGGCCGGGCGGCCGTTCACCTGGGAGTTGCTGCTGGACCTGCGCCGGCGCGGCGTGCAAACGGCGTTCATCACCCTGCATACCGGCCTCAGCAGCGTGCGCGACGACGCGCTCGATGCGCTGCGATTGGGCCACGAGGAGCAGTATCACATCGGACCGGAAGCCGCCGCGGCGGTCAACGAAGCGCGAGCGCGCGGCCGGCGCGTGATCGCCGTCGGCACAACCGTGGTCCGCACGCTGGAGACGGTGGCGGACGCGGACGGCCGCGTGCAGGCGGCGGCGGGCACAACGGGACTCTATATTTCCGCCGCGCACAAGCTGCGGGCGGTGGACGGCCTGCTCACCGGGCTGCACGAGCCGCGGGCCAGCCACCTGGATCTGCTGAGCGCCTTCGTGCCGCCGGCGCTGCTCGGCCCCGCCTACACGCAGGCGCTGGCCGCCGGCTATCTGTGGCACGAATTCGGGGACGTGAACCTGATCGTGTAGATCAGCTACGATGGACGCCACCGCTACGTTGCAGACTTGCGTGAGGAGCGATCATGCTCGGCCACGTCGTGCTCACCTTCCGCGTTCGTGCTGAAGACGGTCAGTACGCCGCCTTCTGCGACGAACTCGATGTGGCCAGTTGCGGCGATACCGTGCAGGACGCCTTCCGCGCGATCGAAGACGCAACGCTGCTCTACCTGAGCGTGCTGGAAGACAACGGCGAGCGCGAGCGCGTGTTCGCAGAACGCCATGTCAACCTCCTTCCCGGAGAGCCTCCTGAAACGGGTGGCGAGGTGACCGTCCGGGCTCGGCCAGACGAATACGTCTCGCCGCACGCGGTCGCCATTCCAGCCACTGTTACGTGAACGGGCTGCCGCTGTGCTCCAGTGCGCAAGTCGTTCGTGCCCTGGAGCGCGCAGGCTTTCGCGCGTCGCGCCGGTCGGCCGGCAGTCATCAGGCGTTCGAGAGGATAGAGGATGATGGCACGCGGCGCGTTGCCATCGTAGTCCTGGGCAAGCGCGAGATCCCGCGCGGCACGTTGCGAGCCATTCTTCGACAGGCCGGCCTGACGCTTGACGAGTTCCGTTCACTGCTGAGATAGCGCCGCACTGTGCTGCTTCGAACATGCAGATGGCCATTGACGGCTCGCGGCTTGAAGCCGGCATCGTCCGCGTTATGCGGAGTCACAACAGTTTTCGCAGGCAGCGGGCTATTCAAGCAACCGCAAACGTTGATACTAATGACATCAGGCGCGGATCCTGGGCGCTTGCTGCAACGCCCGGTCCATCCGCCGGAAGCTGTGCGGCTGAGCGCCCGCGCAATGGCTTCCAGAACGCGCGCAGGGCGGGCCACCTCTTGTGGTGGCCCGCCCTGCTTTCACTCCGCCCGCCGGCTCAGCCGACCAGCCGCTCGTAGATCGTCTGCATCTCAGCGGGCGTTTCGGCCTGCACGTCTACGGCGTGCAGATCGATGCCCGCGGCCTCTTGTGCGGCCAGCCGTTCGCGCGCCGCGTCCACGGAGTCGGTGACAAAGCCGACGGCCTGCTGCATCTCCTCGCCGATCAGCGCCGTGGCCGCGCCGGCGCCGCTCTCGTCGAACGCCTTCTTGATCGCCGCCGCCTCGTCGGCGTAGCCCAGGCGCGAGACGTGCTCGTAGTAGAAGGTGCCCATGCGCGCCACGTAGAAAGCCAGGCCGCCGGCCACGCCCTGTTTCGCCCGCTCGACGTTCTTGCTCGACGTGAGCACGATGCTGCCTGGCGCCCGCACGATCAGGCTGTGCGGGTCGCGCCCGGCCGCTTTCGCCGACGCGCGGAATGCCTGCACCTCGGCCGCGACGTTTTGCAGCGGCGTCCAGATCGGCAGCCAGCCGTCGGCGATCTGCGCCGTCTGCTCCACACTCTTCGGCGTGAGCGAGGCGATATAGATCGGAATATGCGGGCGCGGCACGTCGAAACGCAAGGTGAAGCCGCGATTCAGTTTGAAGATCTTGCCGTTGTAGACCAGCTTCTCGTTGCGCATGAGCATATTGATGATCTCGACATACTCCTTCATGCGCGTCAGTGGATATTTGAAGGGTACGCCGTGAAAGTGCTCGATCACGTTGACGCCGCTGGTGCCCAGCCCAATGATCATGCGCCCGCCCGAGAGCGCGTCGAGTGTGCCGAAAGTCTGCGCCATCAGACCTGGCGTGCGCGAGAAGATGTTCAAAATGCCCGTGCCGATTTGAATCTGGCGCGTGCGCTCCACGATCTGCGTCAGCATTGGCACCGCGTCGTAGCCCCAGGCCTCGGCCACCCAGACCGAATGCACGCCCGCCTCGTCCGCGGCGCGCACACGATCGAACGCCGCGTCGCGGTCGCCGCCCGACCAGTTCACGCCGACCGAAAGTTTGAAGCCCATGATCCGCCTCCCGCACTGCCCGAGTGCCTTGATTTTGTGCAGCCGTCGCTCTGCTGGTGGTAGCACAACGGGGAGGGATGAGGGAACAGGGGAGAAGGCGAAGGGCGAAGGGCGTAGGGCGTAGGGCGAAGGATGCGGAGACAGCGAAACGCCGTTTCTTCGGTGCAGAGGGGCGGCAGTGAACGCGATCGACACTGGCTGATTACAGGGCGCAGCCGGGGAAGGCGTGGCGGGCGGCGGTGCGCAGCGGTCCGGCCTGCCTTGCCTGCTCGATACCGCGTTCGAGCGCGCCGGGGCTGGCGTCCTCGGTTTTGACCACGATCGCGCCGTTGATCACAAAGCAGCGCGGCCGGTCTTGCTCGTCGAAGGCGAGCGCAACCGTGTAGGAGGTGACCTGGTGGCTGAACATCCCGAACGTGCGGTTCGCCACGGTCCAGAAACCGCCGATCTCCGGCGTCGCCGCAAAGATCGCGTCGTAAACCGTCAGCTCTTGCGCGGTGAAGGGCACGCCGCCGAGTCGCGCCAGCAGCGGCCGCACGGCACTACCCAGCGCTGCGAATGCCGCCCGGCGACGCTCCACGCGCTCCTGCCGCGTCAGCGCCCGCGGCAGATGCGGCGCCTCGCTGCCGATCGCCTCGCGTCCTGCAACGGCCGCGACCGTGAAGATGGGATCGATTTTGGCTATGCTGGTCATCGCCATTCCGCCCTGGCGCTGCTCGATGCCGGGGAACGTGTGCCGTTCCATCGCCAGTCTATGCGCGCCGGATTACCGGGCTGTTGTTTGCCGATGACGGTTCGAAGACGTTCTCGTTGCGAAGCTGTTCTAGCATCGTTGCACGATGCCGACGGTGCAACCAACGGCGCGATCCGTGTCTGTTGCCCGCCGCCGGACGTTCGGCAACGACACCGTTCGGCGGTGTCAGGTGGCGCCGGGGTACACGTACACGGCCGGGATGCGCTACAGTGCGCAGCGGCGCGGTGCGCTTGCAACACCGGCCCGGCCGCGAGGTTGCGCTGGACGCAATGGCGTGCCGGGCCACGGGAGGCCAGGATGGCGGGGCAGATGGTCAGCTTTGCGCGGAACGGGGAGCAGACGGACGGCTATCTGGCGCAGCCGGACGACGGCGCGACCCATCCGGGCGTGGTCGTGATTCAGGAGTGGTGGGGGCTCGAACAGCACATCAAGGACGTAGCCGATCGCTTCGCCGGCGAGGGCTTCGTGGCGCTGGCGCCCGACCTTTACCACGGCGCGGTTACGAGCGAGCCCGATGAGGCGCGCAAGCTGGCGATGGGCCTTGACCGCAAGCGGGCGGCGCAGGATCTGGATGGCGCCGTCGCCTGCTTGTGCGGCATGGCGCAGGTGGCACCGAAAAAGGTGGGGGTGGTGGGTTTCTGCATGGGCGGCGGGTTGACGCTGCTCATGGCCTGCCGCAACGCGGACCTCGGCGCGGCGGCCGTCTTCTACGGCGGCAGCATCGGCTCGACCGAGCAGCTCAAGCAGTTGCACTGCCCGCTGTTCGGCGCCTTCGGCGAGCGCGATCAGGGTATTCCGCTGGAGCGCGTCGAGGCGCTGAAGAACGGGCTGCAACAGAGCGGTCAGCCGGTGGAGATCCAGATCTATGCGGGCGCGCCGCACGCCTTCTTCAACGACACGCGCCCGAGTTACCGCCCGGCGGCCGCAGACGACGCCTGGCAGCGCACGCTGGCGCTCTTCCGCCGGCAACTCGCGTAGGCCGCGCACGCCTGTGCGCCGCAGTTCGGAAGATCGGCCCAGGGGATCGGGCACACGGGAAGGGACGCTATGGATTTCAGCTTTACGCCCGAGCAGGAGGCGTTTCGCCGCGAGGTGCGCGGCTTCTTTGCCGATCTCGGGCCGATGCCCGGCTTCGGCGGCTTCGACCAGGGCGACGACACCGCGCGCGCCCGCGCCGTCGAACGGCAACTGGCGCAGCGTGGCTGGCTGACGATGGCCTGGCCCAGAGCCTATGGCGGGCAGGACGCAGACCAGCTTCAGCAGCTCATCTTTCGCGAGGAGGCGGCGATCGCCG
>Ga0102924_1001890_pt1 | contig 23503 bp, 21 predicted proteins | sample PaiPotPPM11metaG_FD_80116 | JGI IMG/M metagenome (GOLD analysis project Ga0102924, IMG submission 80116) | Iron sulfur acid spring bacterial and archeal communities from Banff, Canada, to study Microbial Dark Matter (Phase II) - Paint Pots PPM... ...
GGGCGGGGCGCCGAACCCTGCGGTGGCTGCCGATCGCTGCGACGATCGTGGCGGATGCGCCTGCGGCGGGACGGCGGCGGCCGGCTGCGCCCCTTCGTGCATGGCACAACGCCCGCACCCGTGATGTCTGCCGCGTCCATGGGACCTCCCTGCCGCACCGATCAACGGCCAGAGCGGTCCCTTCCCGAGACAGGATGTGAGTGGATGGAGGACAGCCGGTAGAGCCGGAGACCAGCGCATCGCATATCCCGCAAGGACACCCTGCCCCGCCCCGTCGCAGGGTGTATGGAGCGCTCCACAAGTCCCTTCCCGTTTCGGGAAGGGACAGATTCGGCCAAAGCCGAATCAGGGTTAGGTGCCCCGGGCGCCCACCGCCGCTCGGGACGCTCGTCAATTACCCTGAGTCAGGCCGAAGTCCATCACCTCCTCTGGCGACGAGCTATCGAACAAGGGGCAGGAGCATATAGACGCTAATGATCGCGGGTGTGTCGGGGTTCTCGAACTCGCCGGCGTCCCATTTGCGGATGAACTCCGCGGCGCTCATGCCGAGGTTCTTCTGCGCCTGCTCTTCGAGGATCGGCCGGCCCTCTTCGCGCGAGATGAACTCCGGCTTCGGCTTCGCTGGCCCTGGCTTGCGCGTTCGCGCCTTCGTCGTCATCAAATTCGCCCCGCCCCAGTATCGAGCGCACCGCCGCACTGACTGACGCCGATCAGCGCCCCCGCAGCCGCGGGTCCAGCTCGTCGCGAAGGGCATCGCCCGCGAGGTTAAAGCCGAGCACTGCAACCGTGATGGCGGCGCCAGAGAAGAGCGACTCCCACGGGTGCAGGTCGAGCCCGTTGCGTCCGGCCTCGACCATCTTGCCCCACGTGGTCACGCCTTGCGGGCCGAGTCCAAGGAACGAGAGCGCGGCTTCGGCGAGGATGTAGGCGCCGATGCCGATGGAGAACAGGATCAGGATCACCGCAACCACGTTCGGCAGCACGTGGGCCAGCATCAGCCGAATGTCGGTGGCGCCGCAGGAGCGGGCGGCTTCGATGAAGGGCTGTTGCCTGATGCTGAGCACGGCCGAGCGCACCACGCGCACCGAGGTTGCCCAGCCGAGGAAGCCGAGTGCGGCGATCGTTAGCCACAAAGGCGGCGTCTTGAACACCTGGACAATGAGCAAGAGCAGCACCAGCGCCGGGAACGCCTGCACGCCGTCCACGACGCGCTGGAAGAACAGGTCAATCAGCCCGCCGAAGTAGCCGGAGACCACGCCGCAGACCGTACCCGTCGTGACCGCGATCAGCGAGGCGAAGATCCCGATCAATGCCGCAAGCCGGGCTCCGACGATGATGCGCGCGTAGATGTCGCGGCCGAAGGCGTCCGTGCCGAGCCAGTGCGTGCCGTTCGGAGATTGGAAGCGCTCCGTCACGAACTCTGATACGTCGTTTGCAGTCTTGCCCGCCTGCAGCTGGGCGAGCACGCTGCCGCCGCCGCTGGGCGCGGCCTGGTAATTTGGATTGCGCGCGAGGAACTGACGATTGTCGTCGTATCGTTGCAGGAGCGGAGAAAGGATCGCGGCAACCAGCACCACGATCACGAGCACGACGCCGAACGCACCCAGCTTCCGCTTGCGCATGAAGCGCGCGGTTCGAACCAGCGCGCGGCGGCCGGCCGGTCGGTCGCGCGCCGACGCGGGGATGACTTCCGGTAAGGCCGCGGCCGCTTCTGATCTCGCCATGGCCACCCTTCCCATCCCTCCATCCGCGCCGCTTGCATGCTGCGTAGCTACGTGTAGCGAATGCGCGGATCGAACCAGGCGTACATGATGTCGACCAACAGGTTGACCGTCACCACGACGAACGCAATAATGATCACTGTTCCCTGAAACGGTGGGTAGTCGCGGTTCGTGATGGTATAGAGCAGGTAGTTGCCAACACCTCTGATGCCAAACATGTTCTCGAGGATGATCTGGCCACCGATGATGCCAGATACGGTCAAACCCATGACGGTGAGCACCGGAATCATGGCGTTCTTCAGGGCGTGGCGCAGGATCACGCCGTTCGGAGCAATTCCCTTGGCGCGGGCCGTCCGCACGTAGTCCATGCGCAGCACTTCGAGCATCTGTGAGCGGAGCAGGCGCATAATGCCCGCGCCACCGGCGATGCCGCCCGCGATCGCCGGGATCAGGTACTTGAAGAACGCGGCCTTCGGATCGGTCCAGAAGTGCGGACTCTTGACGATCTCAATCGTGAACAGGTGATATTTGAGCGTAAAAAACGTCATCACGATCGCGATGAAGAACACGGGTGTGGCGACCGACAGAATCGAAAAGCCGCGCAGCACATAGTCCGCCCAGGTATCCTGCCGCACGGCGCTGATGATGCCGACCGGAATCGCCACACCAAACGAAAGCAGCGCGATCAGCGTGCCCAGCTCCAGTGTGAACGGGACACGCTCGCCCAGCTCCGTCCAGGTCGAGCGCCGCGTCTCGAACGATTTGCCCAGATTGCCCGTGGCGAGCTGGCCCAGGTAGGTAAAGTACTGTTGCCACTTCGGCTCATCGAGGCCGAGCTCATGCCTCGCCTGTTTGATCGCCACGGGATTGTTGGCGCTCAGCTCCAGGTTGGCTCCGAGCCGCTCGTTCACGTAATCGCCCTTGAGCAGGCGCACGGCGAAGAACACGAGCGTGGCTACGATCCAGAGCACCAGGAGGTTCAGCAGCAGCCGCCGAACAATGTATCGACCCACGGCCCGCCTCATACGGATGAACTGCTACGAGGGCGAAGGCCGGGAGGATGAGACGCTCCTCCCGGCCGTCCTGTTCCTTACAGCGATGCCGGCGGACGTCCCTGATACGACGGATCCCTGGTATCGATCCAGTTGTATCTCGCCAGCAGGTGGCCGGCGAAGATGTTGAAGCCGGCAGCCGGATTGCCGGCGGCAGCTTGCGCCTTGAGCAGCGGGTGGTAGTAGTTCCAGTAGGCGGTCCGGCTGATGTAGTTGTACAGCGTGATGTTGCCGAACATCGCGTTGGCCATGATCACGTCCTGGATCGCACGCACGGCGACTACAGCTTGCTTGAGGTCCACGAGTGTCGTCGCCTTGTCGATCTGGTCGTCGAGGTTCGGATCGCCCGGCAGCAGCCCCACCTTGTTGTAGTTCGTGCTGCCCTTCGTGTGGAAGGAGTTACGCAGATCGCTGCGCGGGTCGGGTGAGTTGACCTGGCTGATCCAGCCGAACCAGTGCGGGAACTTGCCGTTGCCCAGGTTGGGAATGATGTCCTTGTTGTAGTCGCTCTGGCTCGACTTGAACTGCGATACGCCGAGATTGTCGTTGAACATCTTGGCGATGATCTGCGGCGTATCGGGCCAGTTCGCCAACCAGGTCACCGGCACGGTGATGTCCACGTCGCCGAGGGCCGGCCCGCCGCCCGCGGTCCACAGATCGCGCGCTTCCTTGAGCTCCTGGTTGCGGTCGCTGCGGTATCCCGGCAGCTTGCCTAGCTCCTCGGGCGGGATGGCAAAACCTTCCTGCAGCCAGGTGACGATGCCGCTGTTCTGGCCGAGACCCTGGTGGAAAGTCTGGATCAGTTTCTGACGGTCGACCGCCTGATTCATCGCCTTGACCAGGCGTACGTCCTTGAACTGCGTGTTGCGGTTGATAATCAGCGCAACCGTATTGCCCACGCCGGTCAGGACCTCCGTCATCGCGCCCTTGTTCTGGTCGATCACGGCCTTGGTTTGACTCGGATCGGGGCTGCCCCATCCCTCGACCTGCTTTTGCAGGTACGCCGCACGATAGGCGACCGGATCCTCGAAGATGAGCGGGGCCACCCAGCCGTCGAGCAAGGGCTCGTTCGGCTTGAAGTAGTCGGGGTTGCGCTTGAACTTCACCTCCTGGCCGGCGCGAAGCTGCACACAGATGAATGGCCCCGTGCCAACCATCGCCTCTTCAGTCAGCGTGCGGTGCGTCGCCTCGAACTTCTCGGTCGTCTCCTTATTCGGGAGGGTGCTGAAGTAGGCCGCGAGGCGGTCGAGGAAGGTGCCGTTGGGCGCCGCCAGCGTGAGCTTGACGGTGAAATCGTCCGGCGTCTCGATATTGGTGATCGTCTTGTAGAACACCTGGCGCGTGAAGCCGCCATCGCTGCCGTCGAGCAGCTTGCCGTTCGCCTGGCGCTCAATGTGCCAGCGCACGTCCGCGCTGGTAAACGGCCGGCTGACGGGTGGTTGCCACTTCACGTTCTTGCGCAGACTGAAGATGTAGGTGGCGGCGTCCGGCGCTTCGAACTTCTCCGACAGGTCCGGCTCGAGCGTGCCCTCGTCCGGGTTCGCGTACATTACCAGCTTGTTGTAGAGATAGTTCGAGGTCCACAGCGTCGGGTCGCCGAGCGCCCGGTGCACATCGGTCGAGTCGAAGACGTTCGGGATCTGCGCCCGCAGGATGCCACCCTTCTGGCCGGTGGGGGGAGGGAGAGCGGCTCCGGCCGTCGGGCTGGCGGCCTGTGTTGGTGAGGCGGCGGCCGTCGTGCCGCTGCTCGCCGCGGTCGCTGCCGAAGGAGCCGTGGCCGGCGCGGTTGCGGCAGCCTTCGTCGCAACCTTGGCCGTATTGTTGTTGCTGCCTCCACACGCTGCAAGGAGTGCCGCTGCGGCCGCCGAGGACGCGCCTGCAGCGATGAGTCGCCGACGGCGAATGGGCCGGCTCCAATACCCGGACAGGCCCTGCGACATAGCCCCTCACTCCTCCCTTGGCGACCGATCCGGCAGAGTAACGGCTCTGCGGCGCGCCACGCCGGCCGCACCAGCGACGGCCTTGCGGCGCAGTATAGGCGCGTCAGGTTCCGAAGTAAACTGGGCGCTTCGCCATCCGCATAGAGACAGCGTGGCCGGGGATTGAGCACGTGCAAGCGCGCGGATTGCAGCGCGGCCCTGCGCGGCCCATCGCCGGCTTTGTGCGACTATAGAAACGTTTACCGGGAAATGCAATGGGCGCTTGCGGCGGGCGGATTCGGCCCGCTATCCGGCCGCCGCGAAGTCCTTGACGTGCAGCTCGGCGGCGCCGGAGCGGCCGGGGCGCACGCTGAACAGCGCGTCGATGCGCGAGCCCGCGCGCGGCGCCGCCTCCGCCAGGCCGAAGCCGATGCCGCGCCAGATCGCGCCGCCGGTTCGCAGGCGTAGCTGCAGGTGCGTACGGTCGGCGCCCACGGCGCGGCGATCGAGCACTTCCAGTCCGCGGCCAAGGAACTGCGGCTCCGGGTTGCCGAGGCCGAACGGCTCCAAAAAGGGGAACCATTGCAGCTCGCGCCGGCCGAACTCGCTCAGGTCGATCTCGTCGTCGTACTCGATCACCGGCGTCAGGTCCTGTCCGTCGAGCTGCCCATGGGCCTGCGCCACCAGCGCCTCGCGCAGCGCCGGCATGTTTTCGGTGAGCGCCGTAAAGCCTCCCGCCTGCCGGTGGCCGCCGAAGCGCGTCATCAGCGGCGCCGTGGCGTAGAGCGCCTCCACGATGTTGAAGGCGGGGATGCTGCGGGCGCTGCCACGGCAGCGGTCGCCCAGGTGCTGATAGACCACGGCCGGGCGATGGTATGTATCCGCCAGCCGGCTCGCCACCAGCCCGACGATGCCCTGCTGAATCTCCGCGTGGCCGACCATCAGCAGCGGCGCGTTCGGGTCTTCCCGCTCGATCAGCGTGCGCGAGACTTCGACCGCCTGCTGGGTGAGCTTCTGCCGCTCGACATTGCAGGTGTTGAGCTGCGCCGCAAGCGCCCGCGCCCGCGCCTCATCACGCGTGGTCAGCAGCTCGTAGGCGATGTCCGCGTGGGCGACGCGCCCGGCGGCGTTCAGGCGCGGGCCGAGCTGGAAGCCGAGCGTCCATGCCGTGGCCTGTGCCAGGTCCGCGCCGGCCACTTCAGCCAATGCGTGCAGGCCCGGCCGCGACGAGCGCTGCAGCGCCTTCAAACCCCGCCGCACCAGCACGCGATTCTCGCCCGCCAGCGGCGCCATGTCGCAGACGGTGGAGAGCGCGACCAGATCCAGATACGCCTCTGGCACGAACGGCCGGCCCACGCGCTCCGCGAGTGCGCCGACGAGTTTGAAGGCGATGCCGCCGGCGGATAGCTCGGCGCAGGGATAGGCCGAATCGGCGAACTTCGGATCCACCAGCGCCACGGCGTCGGGCAGGCGGCCCGGAATGCTGTGGTGGTCCACAACGATCACGTCGAGGCCGATCTCGTTGGCGTGATCGATCTCGCGGTCGGCGTTGATGCCGCAGTCGGCCGTGATCACCAGCGAGACGCCGCGCCGCCGCAGTTCGGTGAGCGCGGCGTTGTTCACACCGTAGCCCTCGCTGAAGCGGTCGGGCAGATAGGGGATGATCGTGCCGCCCAGGGCGCCGATCCCTTCGACCAGGATGGCGGTGGCCGTCACACCGTCCACGTCGAAATCGCCGAAGACGGCGATCAGCTCGCCCGCGTGGATGGCGCGCGCGATACGCTCCAGCGCCGGCTCGATGTTCGGCAGCAGCAGCGGATCGTGCTCGCGCTCAAGATTGCCGCGCAGAAAGGCCTCGGCGTCCCGCGCTGAAGCCAGGCCACGCGCGGCCAGCAGCCGTACGATCGCGGGCGGCATGCCGCCCAGGTCGCAGGCCGTCGTCAGTGCTGCCCGCCGCTGCCAGCGCTTGCCCGTCGCCGTTCCTGCCACGCGCGATCCTCCCCTGCTCCCGGCCAGCGTAGCGAGCGGCTGGCAGCGGGAGCAAGTGCGGATGTGGTGTTATGACGCGGCGGCCGGCCCTCACCCCCTGCCCCCTCCCAATCGTCCACATCGCGCGGAGCGCGATGTCAGATGGAGAGGGGCGATCTGGCGGAGGAAGTTCCAGAAGGCGCCGGGGTAACCGCACCGGCCACGGAACGCACTACCCCCATCGTGTACCACGGCAGGCTGAGCCGTGCCATGAGCCGTGCCACAGGCGGGGCGGTGCGGCTGACGACGCCAGCGCTGGCGCAGGGTCCGGCGGTGCTGGGCGACGCGCGGCGGGGGGTGGCTGCAGCGCCTGGCGGCGGTTGACCACGCGGGCTGTGCCGGACCTGGCCACGGCGGCGCCGGGCGTCTTCTGGTCCCGCCTGCGCTGGCTGATCGCGCGCTGCCCCGACCTCGTGCAGGCGGGCGGCTGCGTGGCGGATGGGCACCGCCGCACGGCCGCCCGCCTGGTGCAGTGCCCGGTCGGGTGGCTGACCGGCCTGGCACAGGCGCCCCCCGAGGCGCCCTGGACGGTGGCCGTGCGCGCCCCCGCGGGGCAGACCCTGCACCGCGCCCCAGCTGCACCCCCGTGCCGCCGACCCCGCCGTCGCTGCGCGCGGCGGCGTCCGCCTGCGCCACCTCACCACCGGCTGACACCTCGCCCATGCCCCACCGCCCGTTACACGATGTGGGTAAACCAAAGATCATGGAGGAAGGAGACGACCCGGCGTAGTGCGGTCCGATCGGTTTGCGGTTAACCCGGCGCCGCCACGGATCGCCCCTTTCCTCCAATCCTGGTGGGAAAGGGGACGGGGGATAGAGGGCCGATGGCCGCGCTTGCGACGAAGGGCGGCGTCTAGAACAATGACTCTGCGCACTGCTCGCGGAGAGGCGAATCGATGACCAACGCTTCGGACCCACAGCCGCTGCCCCTGATCGACGCCGCGGCGAAGACGGCACGCGGTCGCGCGAGCGTCGCGCCGCTCACCGAGGAGAGCCGCGAGCGGGTCGAGACGGCGTTCGAGCACCTGGTGACGGTGCTCTCGTCGTGCTACGTCTACGTCGTCGGTCATACCGCGCTCGAGACCTGCCAGTTGCAGGTCGAGCCGGCTGGGGTAGCGCGTTGCCTGCTCTCGGGTTTGCCGCAATGGGAGGTCGCACTGCCGGCGGCGGCGCACCAGCAACTGCCGCTGGTCGTGCAGCGCTGGCAGGCGGGAGCGCTGCCGCACAGCGATCAGTTGGACAGTATCCGCCTGGGAGCTATCCACGAACTGCCGAACGGCGCCTTGCTGGTCGACGTGCTGCCGGCCGACGACCCCGGCCGGCGCACGCGCACGACGATCGGCTGAGCGGACGCCGCCGATGGCCATCGAGCGAGGCGACGATCGCAACATCGACCGCAGCTACATGCGCGATTTTGTCGTGCGGCTGCGGCTCTCGGGCGAGGACGCGCCGCGCGAGTTTCTCGTGCGTTCCTCGACCGTGCGCGGCGCCCTCAGCCGTGCGATCGAGGCCGAAACCGAGACGATCGGCGGCGAAAGCGGCCGTCTGCTCGGCGCCGAGATCGACGAGGCGTAGGCAGCGGCGCGGCGAGCGGCAGGACGCAACGGTGCCATGCTCTCCATATCTGGTGGGCAAGCTTTACAGATGGTTTCAAAACCGGCACACGTGTCAGATCTTGTGCGCCCTGCAGCAGCCGACCGCCGGTTTTGAAACCATGTCTTAGGGGTAACTGGCGCGCTGCCGAAGCGCGCATGAGAGCAGCGGGCTGGGGGTTGCACACCTTCCGCGCAGCGAAGCAGCCAGGATCGGCAGGGCTCTCCAGGTGATGCCGCGCGCCGGGACGAGCTGGCCTGCGTCCCAGCAGGAATCCTCTGTGCAGCGACGCTCGTGACAGCCGGTCCGCGCGTGCAGCGGCAGCGAGAGGGCGGCACGAGACCTCGCCGGCGCTGCGTCGACGCAGTTGGGCAGTTGCCGCGACCAATGATACTCTCAGATGCGAATCTGACCACGAAAGCGGCCACTGCTGCCGAAACCTGCCACACTTGCCCTTCGGGAGGTGATGCTTGTCGTTTCACTTTATCGTCCGGTTTGAACCGCGGCCCGGCAAAGAGCGAGAGGTTCGCGAGGAATTGCTGCGGGTTAATGAGCCTTCGCGCGCTGAAATCGGCTGTTTGGCGATTCGAGTTTTTGAGTCGCTGCGGGAGCCGTTCGTGTTCGCCATCCATTCCGAGTGGGCGGATGAGGCTGCCTTTGAACTGCATGCACAATTGCCGCACACGGTCCGGTTCGTTGAAGCTGTGGAGAAGCTGTTGACCCATCCCGTGCACGGGCTGAGAGCGCGTGAGATCGGCGGAGGTGCGGGAGCGGGCGCCGCGAGATGGCCCGCGCCATCGTAGCCGCCTACCCCGGCGGCCCGCCCGCATCGCGGACTCCGCCGGAGAATCCATATTACTGCGGAACGTGGCTCACGGCGCCGCGCTAAGCGCCGCTACTGCCCCACCGCCGCGGCCGGGTCCGTCGTCACCGAAAGCGTGCCGCTGAGCGCGCCGGCGTCGAGCGTGGCAAGGCGCTGAAAGGCCGCGGCCGAAAGGTCGATCGCACCGGGCGGCAGGTGGCCGCGGTCGCGCACGGCGACGGTGACGCATTTCGCCCCGGCGCAGACCTTAAGATGCGTGCCGCAGGGATAGCCGTTCGTGGCCGCGGTGCCGGGGTCGTCGGCGCTGAACGTGCCGCCGCAGGCCAGCACGCCGCCGTCGAAATCGTGGCCGTACCAGGTAATGCGCGCCGCCTGGCCGTCCGGCGGCAGCGCGGCAAGATACTGGCCGTCCACCCAGCCCGCCGCGCCGGACGCCGTCACCGAGTACCAGCCGTCGGCGGTCGGGTCGCCGTAGATATGCACCTGCGTTCCGGGCGGCAGCACACCGATGATCGATCCGCTCAGGCTCGGCGTGCCACGCAAACGCACGCCGTCCGCGGGCGACACGATCGCATCGCCGCGCAACGGTTGGGCCGGGGTGGTGTCGAGGTAGAGGCTCTGGACGAAGCCTTGCTGGCCTTGAGCAGTCACACTCACCCAACCGTCGGCGGTGGGCGCAGCGAGCTCGTCCACGCCGGCGCCGAAGGGCAGGACGACAAGCACGTTGCCGGAGAGAAAGGGCGCGTCGCGCAGATTGAGCCCATCGGGGCTGCTGACGTGCGCGTGCTGTGCCGCCAGCCCCGAGCCAGCAGCGAAGAGAGCGAGCAGGACGGCAGAAAGGGAGAAGAGAATGAGGCCGCGCCTGCCTGGGTGTACCCGCCGCGGCCGCCTTGCGGCCGGGACCGGATCCGCCTTCAGCAATACGATCTCCTGATGGTGCGCGGCCGGAGCAGATTGGCCGCGAGGGTTTCGCGCACCGCGGCCGCGACCGCGGCGGTGTCAACTCCCGCATTGTTGTACCGGACTCGCGCGCGACGGTCAACGCGGGGCAGCACCTAAAGCCCGCGATCGGCTCGCGCCGCGACGAATTCGCGTTCAGCCAGCAGCCAGCAGCAGCGCCAGCGGCGGCACGTCGATCGCGCGCCGCGCGGCGAATGACTGGCGGGCACAGAGCGCGATCTGCAGGGCGCGGCGCGCGTCCTCGACGCCGGGACGCGGCTCCTCCCCGGCGCGCAGCGCATCCACAAACGCCTGCAACTCGTCGCGAAAGGCGCCGGCGAAGCGCTGGCCGAAGCCGCCGATGAGCTCACGGCTGGCTCTGCCTGCAGCCAGCGTCAGCACGGGGCGCTCCTGCGTGCCGCCGATGCGCAGCGTGCCCTCGGTGCCCTGCACCTCCGCATAGACATCCTCGCCGTAGCCGGCGAAGCGATTCCACTCGGTGATGCCCAGTCCGCCGCCGGCAAAGTCGAGCAGCGTCACACAGGTATCGAGGTCATTGATCGTCGCCAGCTCCGGATAGACCAGATTCGCGCCATGCGCCCGCACGCGCAGCACCTCCTGGCCCATGATGAAGCGGGCGGCGTCGAAGTCGTGGATCGCTGCGTCGAGGAAGATGCCGCCGCTGTGCGCCGGGTCGTGGTAGGCGATCGGCGCCGGCGCCGGGTCGCGGCCGATCGCGCGCAAGAGCCGCGGCCGTCCGATCGCCCCGGCCTCGATCTGTTGCCGTGCCAGCAGATAGGCGGCATCCCAGCGGCGCTGAAAGCCGATCTGAAAGGGGATACCCGCCTGCACGACGGCCCGCAGCGCCGCGTCGCTTTCGGCCATCGAGAGCGCGACGGGCTTTTCGCAAAACACGGCCTTGCCGGCCGCGGCAGCCGCGGCGATCAGCCCGGCGTGGGTCACCGTGCTCGTGGCGATGATCACGGCCTGAATGTCGGCGCGGCCGAGCATCGCCTCGGGCTCCGCGCAGGCCGCGGCGTTCAGCTCGGTCGAGACCTCTTCACCGGCCGCAGCGCCCACGTCGCAGACCGCGAGCAGCCGGGCGCCTCGCACTGCCCGCGCCGCGTTGGCGGCGTGCACGCGGCCGATGCGCCCCAGGCCGATGACGCCGAAGCCGAGCTCGTTCACATCGCCCATCCGTACGGAAGCTGCCGTTGATCGACGCGGCTCGATCGCCTGCCCGTCGCGGCGGGCGCGCCGCGAGTTGGGACGTAGTACCGTACAGTGTGCGCGATTGCGGCGGGCGCCAGCCAGCAGGTTGTGCCCATGCAGCGGCTCAGCGCGATCGGCAACACGCTCCGGGTGCAGAGGACGATGACAGACTCCGTGGAAACGCCGCCAGACGCAGCCGCCGGCCCGGCAGCGGTTTGGGCCGGCGGCAAACCCGTTTCGGCCGAATGGCTCACGCGCTGGCGCGCCGAGCCGCTGCATGCATTCCTCGACCTCACGCTGGAGGCGCAGCGCGACGGCTACTGCCGCATCGTGCTGCGCATGGGTCCGCGCACGCGCGGCGGCGTCGGCGGCTCGGTGCACGGCGGCATTCTGGCGACGCTGGTCGATATCGTCACGATCGGCGCGGTGGCGTCGGCCATCGGGCCAAACGACGTGATGAACGGCACGGCCGAGCTGAACATCAGCTATCTGCGCCCGGCGCTGGGCGCGCTGGTGGTAGCGGAAGGGCGCGTGCTGAAGCAGGGCCGCAGCCTGGCCGTGGTCGACGCGGACTGCTCGGACGGCGCCGGACGGCTCTTCGCCAGAGGCCGCGCCCAGTACGCACTGCGGCAGCGCGAGGCAGCCAACCGTGCGGCCGCAACGTAACCGTGCTCGAGTGGAGCGTTCCGGACGCCTAACCCTGACTTCCCTGGCGGGAAGTCTGTCCCTTCCCGAAACTGGAAGGGACTCCTGGAGCGTTCCCAGCGGCGCCGGACGGCGGCGGGGCGGCGGTGTCCTTGTGGGACATGCAGCGGGCTGGTCTCCCATCAGTTCGCGTGTCCTCCATCCCCACCCTTCCTGTGTCGGGAAGGTACAGCTTTGCCGTCAGGCAAAGCAGGGTTAGGCGCCCCGGGAGCCGGACGATGGCCCGCGCCGCAGCACCACCAGCGAGCGCGCCTCCAGGGCGAGCGTGCCGCCCTCGCGCACCGTGCAGGCGCCAGTGGCCAGCTCGGGATGCGCCGTGTCGAAGGCAACCTCCCACACCGCGCCCGGCGTGGCCACCGGCAGGGTGAACGGCAGCGGCTCGTAGTGCGCGTTCAGCAGCAGCATCAGGCTGTCGCCGCAGACGCGCTTGCCCTCTTCGTCGACGTCGTCCAGCGCCTCGCCGTTCAGCCGCACGATCAGACTCTTGCTGAAGCTCGTCTCCCACTCCTGCTCGGTCATCTCCTCGCCATCGGGCCGGAACCAGGCCAGGTCCTCGATCCCTGAACCGTGAATCGGCCGGCCCTGAAAGAAGTCACGGCGGCGCAAGACGGGCTGGCCGGCGCGGAAGGCGACCAGCCGCCGCGTCCAGTCCAGCAACCGCCGTTGCTCGCCGTCCAGATCCCAGTGCAACCACGAAATTTCGTTGTCCTGGCAGTAGGCGTTGTTGTTGCCCTGTTGGGTGCGGCCGAGCTCGTCACCTGCAGCGATCATCGGCACACCCTGGGAGAGCAGCAGCGTGGCCAGGAAGTTGCGCTGCTGGCGGGCGCGCAGGGCACGGATCGCGGCATTGTCCGTCGGCCCTTCCGCGCCGCAGTTCCATGAGTCATTGTGATCTGCGCCGTCGCGGTTCTCCTCGCCGTTCGCCTCGTTGTGCTTGTCGTTGAAGCTCACCAGATCGTTGAGTGTGAAACCGTCGTGGCAGGTGACGAAGTTGATGCTGGCCGAGGGCCGGCGGCCGCTGCGCTCATAGAGGTCGCTGCTGCCGGAGAGCCGATAGCCCAGCTCGGAGATCAGTCCCTCGTCGCCCTTCCAGTAGCGCCGCACGGTGTCGCGGTACTTGCCGTTCCACTCCGTCCAGAGCACGGGGAAGTTGCCGACCTGATAGCCGCCCTCGCCCACGTCCCACGGCTCGGCGATCAGCTTGACGCTGGAGATCACCGGGTCCTGGTGGATCACGTCGAAAAACGCCGAGAGCCGGTCGACATCGTGCAACTCGCGCGCCAACGCCGCCGCCAGGTCGAAGCGGAAACCGTCGACGTGCATCTCCTGCACCCAGTAGCGCAGCGAGTCCATGATCAGCTTGAGCACCTGCGGGTGCGGCACGTTCAGCGTATTGCCCGTGCCCGTGTAGTCCATGTAGAAGCGCGGCTGCTCCGGCACAAGGCGGTAGTAGGCGGCGTTGTCGAGGCCGCGGAAGCTCAGCGTCGGTCCGTGCTCGTTGCCCTCGGCGGTGTGGTTGTAGACCACATCGAGGATGACCTCGATGCCCGCGGCGTGCAGCGCCTTGACCATCTGCTTGAACTCGCGCACCTGGCCAACCGGGTCTTTGGCACGCGCGTAGCGGCCCTCCGGCGTAAAGAAGTTGATCGTGTTGTAGCCCCAGTAGTTCACCAGGCCGCGACCCAGCAGGAAGCCGTCGTCGATGAAGGCGTGCACGGGCAGTAGCTCGACCGCCGTCACGCCGAGCTGCTTGAGATGGCGCAGCGCCGCCGGGCTGTGCAGACCGGCGTAGGTGCCGCGCAGCTCCGGCGGCACCTCAGGATGGAGTTTCGTAAAACCCTTGACGTGGGTCTCGTAGATCACGGACTTACGCCAGGGCGTGCGCGGCGGGCGATCATCGCCCCAGTCAAACTCGGGGGCCATCACCACGCTCTTCGGGACCGCGTGCGCGTCGTTGCGGCGGCAGAAGGCGAGATCCTTCTTCGCGTGCCCGGGCGGATAGCCGAAGATCGGCATCGCCCAGTTGACGCCCCCCGACAGACCGCGGGCGTACGGGTCGATCAAGAGCTTGTTCGGGTTGAAGCGGTGGCCCTGCTCCGGCGCATACGGACCATGCACACGGTAGCCGTAGAGCTGGCCCGGCCGCACGCCTTCGACGTAGACGTGATGCACATGCGCCGTCACTTCCGGCATCCGTATGCGCGCCGTCTCGGTGCGCGCGGTGGGCCGGTTGAACAGGCACAGCTCGACATACTCGGCATTCTCGGAGAAGACGGCGAAGTTGGTACCGCTCGCGTCACTGGTGGCGCCGAGCGGGTAGGGGCGGCCGGGGCGGATTTTCAGCGATGGCAGCGGAGACAATGCAGATAACTCCCGCGCGCTGCGTTCTCGCCGCCCACGCTCTTCCACTGTAACGAACGGCGTCCGGCTTCCCTGTGCGGCGTGCCTGCGCTGGACGGCAGCCGCCGAGTGCCGCACAAACGCCCCTTTACTCCGTCTCTGCCATCGATCACACTGGCCGGGCGAGTGCAGGCACGCTGCCACGGACGAGGACGGGTTGCGATGACACAGCAGGTAATTCCCCACGCCGGCGAGTTCCGCGGCGGACCGTTCTACGGCCAGCTTCCCGCGAACACCGCCGTCGAACCGCAACGGCTCTTCGCCGACGACGGCGCCGAGAGCGCCGGCGTGCTCTACTATCCCGCCGGCCGGCTGCCGCGCACCGTCTGTTATCTGATGCACCCGCGCGGCGACTTCGCCCGGCACTACGCCGTGCCCTATCTGGTGGCCGCGGGCTACGCCGCCTGGGGACACAACAGCCGCTACCTCAACAACGACACCGAGGCGATCCACGAGCGGCTGGTGCTCGACATCGGGGCGGGCATGCGCCACCTGCGCGCCCGCGGCTTCCAGAACATCGTGCTGCTGGGCAACAGCGGCGGCGCCTCGCTGTTCGCCTTCTATCAGGCGCAGGCCGTGCTGCCGCCGGGCGAGCGCGACGCTGACACGCCCGGCGGCAGCCACGTGGACCTGACCGGCGAGCTGCCAGCGGGCGATGGGTTCGTGGCGCTGGCCGCGCACTCCGGCGAAGGGCTGTTCATGCTGCAGAGCATCGATCCCTCGGTGACGGACGAGGCCGACCCACTCTCCTGCGAACCGGCGCTCGATATGTTCAACCCGGAGAACGGCTACGATCCCGCAACTGGCACGGCGACCTACGATCGTGGCTGGCTGGCAGCATACCGTGAGGCGCAGCGGGCGCGGCACCTGCATCTGGACGCGATCGCCCGCGCCCATCTCGCGGAAGAACGCGAGGGCGCGGGCGCCGCGGCTGGAAACGGGGTGAATCCGTACGCGCTGCTTCGCGCCCGCCGCCGGGCGATTCCGCACCGGCTGATGCTGATCTACCGCACGGTGGCGAACCCGGCCTACCTCGACCTGAGCATCGACCCGAACCGCCGGCCGATCGGCACGATCTTCGGCGGCCCGACGGCGCGGCCAGAGTTCGGCAACTACTTTTCAAGCAACATCGCCCGCGTGCTCTCGCCGCGCGCCTGGCTCTCGACCTGGAGCGGCACCTCGTCCCGCGCCAACTTTGTCGAGAACGCGCGCAGTATCACGGTGCCGACGCTGTTCACCGCGGCGGACGGCGACAGCGACATTCTGCCGGCGAACGCCGACTCGATGTGGAACGCGATCGCGGCGCAGGACAAGGTGCGCCGCGACCTCAGCGGCGCCGACCACTACCTGCGCCCGCTGCCCGACGCCCGCGACACTAACCCGCGCGAGCGCTTCGCCGGCATTCTCGCCGACTGGCTGACGCAGCGCTTCCCGGCATAAGGCGACGCCGGTTCGTCACGACAATTTGCAAAGTCTTCAAACGTTTCCTTGCAGGATCTGTGGAAAACTGGGCAATTCGGTGCTACGGTGAAGGCAGTTGAGCGGGCGCACCCCGAGAGGAGACGAGCATGATCCGGGCACAGGGCGTTCACCACCTGGCGCTGGTTTGCAGCGACATGGACCGCACGGTGCGGTTCTACACCGATGTCATGGGCATGACGCTCACGGCGAAGCTGAACATCAAGGGCGGCGCGAAGCACTATTTCTTCGATATGGGCGGCGGCAACCAGCTCGCCTTCTTCTGGTTCCCGGAGGCGCCGCAGGCGCAGCCCGGCATCGGCAACGCCGGCTTCACGCAGTTCCACAGCGCCCACGCCTCGATGCACCACGTCGCCTTCACCGTCGAGAGCGAAGACGATCTGTGGGCGGCATGGGACCGGCTGGAAGAGGCCGGCGTTGAGTCGATGTGGGCGCTCGACCACGAGTTCTGCAAGTCGATCTACTTCCGCGATCCGGACGGCATCCTGCTGGAGTTCGCCTGCTGGGTGCGCGCCCTCGACGAGCGCGACCTCGACGACTCACAGCTAACCCGCGCCACGCCGATCACCCGCCCGACAAAGGTGCCGGTCGGCGTGTAACCGCCGCGGGCACTGCGCGTAGAAAGCGCCGGTTCGAGTGTGAACCGGCGCTTTCGGCCCTCACCCCCGTCCCCTCTCCCAATCCTGGGAGAGGGGCGATCCTCGGTTGCTTGATCGAGAGGATGCCGGGTTAAGCGGCGCGCCGAAGGTCGCGCCTGCGGGCGCGAAGGGCGCACGCCGTGCGCCCCTACAGCCAATCGCTCTCCTGATGCCTGCTGGAGCGCTGCACGCACGGTCGCCCCTCTCCCAGGATTGGGAGAGGGGACGGGGGTGAGGGCCGACGGTTACCGCCCGCCGAACGCGGCGCTGCGCTTCTCCACGAACGCCTTCATGCCTTCCTGCACGTCCTCGGTCTGGAAGCAGCGGCGGATGTTGGTCAGTTCGTCGCGCAGCATCGTCGGCAGATCGGCGGTCGTACTCTGCACCAGCAGGCGCTTGGCGTAGGTCATGCCGACCGGCGGGCCGGCGGCCAGCTCGGCGGCATAGCTTGCCACGGCTTGGGCAAAGCCCTCGGCGGGCAGCACCCGCGCCACGAGGCCGATGCGCTCGCATTCCTCCGCCTCGATCCAGCGCGAGGTGAGAATTAACTCGGCTGCCCGCGCCGTGCCGATCATGCGCGGCAAAATAAACGTCATGCCGCCGTCGGGCGAGAGGCCGCGACGGATGTAGCCCGTCGTCAGCCGCACGCCCGCGGCCATCAGGCGGATGTCGGCCGCCAGCGCCAGCGAGAGTCCAGCGCCCGCGGCCGGGCCATTGATTGCTGCGATCACCGGCTTGTCGATCTGCGTGAGCAGCAGCGGCGCCCGGCCTACCCAACCGAAGTCGTCCAGCCGTTCCTTGCGCGAGGGCTCGCGGCCGTTATCGCGCGGCCCGGTCAGATCCAGACCGGAGCAGAAGCCCTTGCCGGCGCCGGTGAGCACGATCACGCGCACGACGTCGTCGGCGTCGGCCTTGCGCACCGCGTCCTGGATCTCGTCCGCCAGCTCGTCGTTGAGGGCGTTGAGCTTCTCGGGGCGGTTGAGCGTGATCGTCGCCACGCCGCCTTCGACGGCGTAGAGGACCGTATTGAATGGCACGCGGAAACTCCTTCGTACTGGCGCCCGCGGCGTGTGCCGTCGAGGCAGAGTCAATATACGCGGTGCAGCAGCTACTGAAAATGCCGTGACTCTAGCGCCTGGCAGGCAATAGATCGAACAGTCCGGCGAGCGCCGAGATGCAGGGCACGCCTGGCCGCCGCGCCGCTTCGCCGTTTCGGTCGATCTGCACCGGCGCGATGCCGACAGCGAGCGGCCCATCGACATCGGCATGCGGGTTGTCGCCGACGAAGATCACATCGCCCGCCGAGAGTCCGAGCGCATCGAGCGCAAGTGCGTAGATCGCCGGGTGCGGCTTGCGGTAGCCGGCGCGCGCCGAGATCACCGTGCAGTCGAGCAGCGGCGCGAGGCCGGTAGCTTCGAGCACGGCGTCGAGCCCCCACGACCAGTTCGAGACCAGCCCGAGGCGATAGCCTGCTTCGCGCAGTGCGGTCAGCGCGGGCACGGTGTCGTCGTAAAGGTAGATCGGCGATGGATCGTCCCACAACTCGCAGAGGCGGTCAAACAGGCCGGGGTGGTCGGGATCGACGCCGCAGTCCCGCAACGGGCCGGCAAAGTTATGACGCTGGAACTCGTTGTAGCGCTCGCGGCTGGTGCTGAAGGCGCGATGGTCGATCGGGTCCGGACCATCGAGCCGCGCCTGCACCGCGGCCCTGCCGGCGCGCAGCCGCTCCGCATCGGCCGTGAAGCCGAACTCAGCGAAGAGCGCCAGTTCACGCGCGTTGCCGAGATTCTGACCGGCGCCCAGCGTGCCGTAGAAGTCGAAGAGAATCGCGCTCGGTCCCATGATGCGCAGGCTCCCCTGTACGCGCCGTTCAGCAACCACAGCGCGTCTGCCGCTAGAATAGTGCGGTCTGCTGCGCTGCTGAAACCCGCGCGGTCGGACGGAGGGTCGCGTGAACGGTGCGGCGCGGCGCTATCGCGTGCGCTGGGTGCGCTGGCTGCGCCTGGCAGGGCGCGCCGCCTGCCTGTTCGTCGGCTCGGTGCAGTGCCTCTTCGGCGTCATTCTCGGTGTTGGTCTGCTCGCCAGCGTCTTTCTGAACGGCGAAGGTCCGGGCGGCGGTCCGGTGCTGGTCGCGCTCGACATCCTGTTGCTGGTGCCCGGACTGTTCGCGCTGATCAGCGCCCTCGAACCGTGGGAGCCGCCCGACGACCGCTGGCATGGCGTGCACTGGGCGACGCTCGGGCTGATTGGCGCGGCGATCAGCCTGGCGTCGTGGGCAGCGGCGGCAGCGTATATGTTTGTGGGATAACCGCACCCCCGCGCCCCTGTCAGTTATGTCCACGGACAGACGGCCCGCTACACTGGAAAACGGCGCGGTCTTCCCGGCCGCGATACCGGCGCCCCGGAGTCTGGCGTAGATGATCGCTGCAGCCGCCGGCGTCGCTCCGGCTCCCATCCGCCGCGGCGCGCTCGTCCTTGCACTCACCCTGCTGTTGCTGGCGGCGCCGCTCTACTCCTCGCCCGCTCGCGGCGATACGCCGCCCGCAAGCGGCCCATTTACGATCGGCAGCGAATACCTGGCGTTGGGCGATTCGCTGGCGACGGGCGTCGGCTCGGCGAAGTGTCCGATCGGCTGTGCTGGCCGCGCGGGCTACGTCGCCGCGTTCGCCCGACGCCTGGAGCGCGCCGCCGGGACGACGCTCTCCATCCGCGATCTCGGCGTGACCGGCGAGACGACCACGTCGTTCATCGGCGACTACTTCACCAACCCCGAAAGCCGATCGCAGCTCGCCCGCGCCGTGGCGGCGATTCGCGATCACGGCGCGAACATCGCCCCGATGACGCTCGACATCGGCGGCAACGACGCGCTCAATGTGCGCGGTGACGGCCATGCGCCGGACGAGAAGCTCGCGGCACTCGCGACGATTCGGGTCAACCTCGAAACGATCGTCTCGATGCTGCAAACCGAGCTGCAGGCGGCTGGCTCGCCCGCCGAACTCATCCTGCTCGGCTACTACGAGCCGTATGGCGACTCGGACCCGGACCTTTGGGCGCTCGGCCAGTTGAATCAGACGATTCTCGACATCGGTGCGGAGCACGGCCTGCCCGTGGCCGAGCCCTACGCCGCCTTCGTGGGCGTCGAGCGGCAAACCACGTGGATCTCGTGCCGCTGCATCATCAACATCCACCCCAACGACCGCGGCTATGCGCTGATCGCCGCCGCCCTTGCCGCGGTGACGGTCGCTTCGCCGCCCGCCACAGCCAGCATCAGCGGGATCGTGCGCGACGCGAACGGCAACCCGGCCGCCGGCAGGCGCGTCTGGTACGGCGGCGGCAGCGTCCGGGCGGGAGCGGATGGCGCCTATCGCATCGACGACGTGCCGGCGGGGGTGGCGCTGCGCTTCGCCGCCGGCGATGGCCCAACCGGCGACGAGACGGATGCGAGCGTCACGCTCGCGCCGGCACAGACCGCTATTCTGAACTTCACGCTGCGCGCGGGCGATACCGGCGCTGTCCCCGACGCTTCGGGAAGCACGCACGGCCTCGCCGGCTTCGCCCGCATCGGCAGGGCGATCGCCAAAGCCGCCGCCCGCAGTGCCGCACAAAGTGCGCGTGAGCGGGCGGCGGCCGAGATCGGCCGGGCGCGGACGGGTGCGGCCGATCTCGGGGGCAAGGCTGCGAGCGGCGTCGCACGGCTGCGCCAGCTCCCGTTTCCGTAGGACGAGAGGCGGTCGCCGCCAGGACTCAGGACTGCGGGGCGGCTCAGCGGCTTGATTGCCCCGGACAGCCGTTGGGACAGACGGCGTGCATCAGGCTGGACCCATCGCTGTTGCTGAAGGATGGGGCGATCGGCTGTCCGGTCACGCGCAACGAGCCGCCGCCCGGCAGCGGCATCACGGCAATCACGAGCGTGACGAGGCCGACGAGCGCGATCGCAACGCCCAGCCCCAGCGTCGGTCCCGCGGCGAAACTGTCAGACACGGCGCGTCTGGCAGCGGCGCCGCGGTTGGGCCGCGCAAACGCCGCCGGCTGCACGGCGGGTTTGGGCGGGAGCGGCGCGGGCGGCGGCGGCGCTGGCATAGCCGCATCGGCTTGCTCGACCAGTTCGCGCAGGGCATCGGCCTGCACGCTGCTGAGCCCGCCCAGCAGGCCGTCGTGCAGGCTCATCAGGCCGGTTTCCGCGACTTCGCGCGCGGCTGAACAGCGCCCTTCGGCGAGCAGCACCGCCGCCTCGGCCTGGGCGCGCAGCGCGGGGTTCGCGGCCTCAGCGGGCGTCTGCTGCAGCCAGCCGCGCGCCGCCTCAGCATCTCCAGCATGGCGGGCGGCGAAGTACGCGGCGGTCAATGCCAGCTCGGTCTGGAGCGGCGGCGGCAAGCGGTCGCCCACGTCCAGCAGGCGATTGAGATGCGCAGCGGCCAGCGCCGGCTGGCCGGCGTCGAGAAAGCGGTAGTAGAGCAGCAGGTTGGCTTCGGCCGAGGCAGGGCACCCGTCGGCCACGCTCTCCAGCCGGCCGACGCTGAGGCTGTCCCAGTCGCGCGGTCTCACGCCGCCTTCCATCAGCCGGTTGAGCGCTTCAACCGCTTCAGCGCGTTGTGGGACCTCTGCGCACGTGCAATCCGTCATCGCCGGTTACTCCGCCAGCCGGCCGCGCGGCTCCATCACAGTAATCGGCTCGGGTCCAGCGCAACCGCAGCAACTCGCATGGAAATCGATCGGAGTCCAATGGATAGTTCAGCGCATCACACGAGGCAGGGCAACTCTGGCAGGACTATGGCATGATGAAGGTGATGGCGCAGGAGACGAGCACCGACGTAGTCCCGAACAGCGGCCACGAGCGGCTGGACAGCTCGCTATTCCGCGAGATCGAGGCCTGCGCCGGCAAATGGGCGATCGAGGCGGGCGAGCGGCTCAGCGCCCGCGCCCGTGAGGCGCTGCACGTCGAGTACAAGGGCGGCAGCCGCAGCAACCCCGTCTCCGAAGCCGACCGCGAAGCCGAAGAGTACCTTTTTCACCAGGTGACGTACCACTTCCCCGACCACGCGGTAATCGGCGAGGAGGGGCGCGACCCTGGCCCCGACGGCGCTCCGATCGTCTGGGTGATCGATCCGCTCGACGGCACCTCGAACTACCTCAATGGCCTGGCGCTGTGGTGCGTGTCGATCGGCGTGCTCTGGTATGGCGTGCCCGTGGCCGCTGCCATCTATGCGCCGCTCGGCGTGACAGGCGAGCCCGCGCTGTTCTCCGCGCGCAAGGGCGGTGGCGCAAGGCTGAACGGTCATGCGATGTCGGTCGATGCGGCGACGGAGCTGCGGCCGTCGCGCCTCGCCTGCCTGCCGGAAGTCTATCAGCACGAGATCGAGCGGCGGCGCGAGGCGCGCGGCCGGCCCGAGGTGCGCACGCTGGGCAGCATCGCGCTCGAATTGGCGCTCACTGCCTGCGGCGCCTTGCAGTTCTCCGCCTTCTGGATCCCGCGCATCTGGGACGTGGCCGCGGGCGTCTCGCTGGTGCTCGAAGGCAGCGGCAGTGTGATGCAGCGCGCGGCGCGCGAGCAGCCCTGGCTGCCGCTGCGCGCCTTCGAGGCGCCGCAAGGGCTGGCGCTGCGCAAGTGGCAGGGAGCGATCATCGCGGCGAACGAGCCGCTGGCCGTCGACCTTGCCGAGCGCGTGCAGGCCGGCCGCGAGCCGTTCGCCCCGCGCCCTGCCTCGGCCTGAATCACTACGGAGCGCCGCACGCAATGGCCCACGATGTCACCCTGATTCCCGGCGACGGCATCGGCCCCGAGGTCATGCGTTGTGCCCGTGACGTGCTTGAGGCCACCGGCGTGCGCTTCGCTTGGTGCGAGGAGCGGGCGGGCGCCGAGGTGATGGCGGCCGAAGGCACGCCGCTGCCCGAGCGCGTGATCGACGCCATCCGTCAGACGAAGACGGCGTTCAAAGGCCCGGTGACGACGCCGGTGGGCACGGGCTTCCGCAGTGTGAACGTGGCGCTGCGCAAGGCGCTCGATCTGTACGCCGCCGTGCGGCCGGCCCGCAGCTATCCCGGCACCGGCGCCCGCTTCGGCCACGTCGACATCGTCGTCGTGCGCGAGAATACCGAGGACGTCTACGCCGGCGTCGAGTTCGGCTACCAGGACAAGCGCACCGACGAGTTGATCCACTGGATCAATACACACGGCTACGCCAACGTGCGCGAAGACGTGGGCGTTTCGATCAAGCTGATCTCGCGCTTCGGCACCGAGCGCGTGGTGCGCTACGCCTTCGACTACGCCCGCCGCAACGGCCGCCGCAAAGTCACGGCGGTGCACAAAGCCAACATCATGAAAAGCTCGGACGGACTGTTTCTCGCCATCGCGCGCGAGGTCGCGGCGCAATATCCTGACGTGCTCTTCGACGACATGATCGTGGACAACCTCTGCGCCCAGCTCGTGCAGCACCCGGAGATGTTCGACGTGCTGGTGCTGCCCAACCTCTACGGGGACATCGTCTCAGATCTGTGCGCCGGGCTCTCGGGCGGGCTCGGCATTGCGCCGGGCGCCAACATCGGCGCGGCGGCCGCCATGTTCGAGCCGGTGCACGGCAGCGCCCCGAACATCGCCGGCAAAGACGTGGCGAACCCGACGGCGGCGATCCTTTCCGGCGTGCTGATGCTGCGCCACCTCGACGAGCAGGCAGCCGCCAACCGTGTCGAGGAGGCCGTGCGCAACGTGCTGCGCGACGGCGAAGTGCGCACCGCCGACCTGCCGCACGGCATGGAGACGCGCGTAGTCGGCACGCGCGAGTTCACCCGCGCCGTGCTGGACGAAATGGATGAGGGGATACGGGATAGGGAATAAAGTGCGGCGCGCTGCCGGCCCCCGTCCCACGATCTCCCCTTCCCCTAGTATTGGTGATTTACGGCTTGACAAACCCATATCTCCTGACTATACTACTGGTAGAACAGAAGGAGTCGGGTGATGGACATCGAGCCGCGCGATCTCACCCTCGCTACCCTCGCA
>Ga0102924_1001891_pt1 | contig 23499 bp, 19 predicted proteins | sample PaiPotPPM11metaG_FD_80116 | JGI IMG/M metagenome (GOLD analysis project Ga0102924, IMG submission 80116) | Iron sulfur acid spring bacterial and archeal communities from Banff, Canada, to study Microbial Dark Matter (Phase II) - Paint Pots PPM... ...
CGTGAGCATCGGCCAGACCAGCCACGTGGCCACCCCAGCGACGGCAAGCGCGGAACCGGCGACGAGAAAGCCGCTGCCGAGTCTTTGATTGTCCGCCCGCGAGTTGAGCGCGCTCGCAAGCGACTGGCAATCCGGCGTCGTGGCTGGTTGGGGACATGGGCCGGTCTGCATGCTGAGCGCCTCCGCCTTGTGGCTGTCGCTCGAGGCATTTGCGTAGAAGACGCCTCCGAGGATCAGCCCGACCGCGCCGACGCCGACCAGCGCCCCAGAAACGATGGCGCGCCCGGCTTGCGACGGCGGCGGGGCTCCTGGCTGAGTGGTTGTCCCCGATGGTGGTTCCGCGCCCGCCGAGGGGGCGGGCGCCGGAGGCAGCGGCGCCGGCAACTCGGGAGCCTTGGGCGTGTCGAAGCGTAGCTCCAACGTTTCGCCTGCATGCGCTTCGACCGAGCGCGAGATCGGCTCGGTGCCCGGCGCCTGCACCTGCAGCGTATGGGCCCCCGGCATCACGTCGAGCGGCGCTCCCCGCGGGGCCTCGCTGGGCTTGCCATCGACCGTCACGGTGGCACCTTCCGGCAGCCGTACGACCAGATGGCCCGTCTTGGCTTCCGCTTCGTGCATGAGCGCTCGCATGCGCTCGATGTGCTGCGGATCCTCCGCCTTACTCTCCGGCATCGCGAAATACCGGCGCATGTCCGTCAGGCCCTCGGCCGGGCGGCTGCCCTGTAGCTCCGCGAGCCCCATATCGAGCAGGTACGCCGGGCGCGGATCGACCTGGTACGCCTCGCGGAACGCCTTTCGTGCGCCTTCGAAGTCCCAGCGCCGGAACGCTTCGAGCCCCTCCTTGTGAAGCGCGTCCGCGCGTGACGGATCGCTCGCCTCAGCGGAATGCGCGAAGAGTCCGCTGGCAGCCAAGGCGAAAAGAAAGGGTCGGAGTCGCATCAGGGGAAATCAGTGGAGGAGCTCGAGCGTGGGCGGAACCGAGCCCGCGGCCGTCGGCAGCGCCTTGAGCTCGAAGGTTTCGGGATGCGGTTTGGTCGGCACGCGCGGGATGCGCAGAGCAGACGACCGGGGGGCCTCTGGCAAGGGGCGGACCGCCTCAACGGCGACGACGGACGGCGCGGACGCCGGCAGCTGGGGCTCGGGCGGGACACGCGGGACGGGGATCGGCATCGGATGGTTGACGACGGTGGTCGTGGGAGGGGGCGCCTGCGCGAGCGATCGTTCCCGACGGACGATCGCAATCGCCGCGCAGAAGAGGAGTGTGGATGCCGAGACCGCCGCCGCCGAGATGGCCAGTATCGCCCTATGCTTTCGCGCAAATGGATCCCTCTGCGGTGGCGCGACGATCGCTCGCTCGAGCCTTACGGTCGGCGCACGCCGATCGTCCTCGACAATGATTGCCGGCTCAGGGATAGGCGTCGGCTCGCCGACCGGCACGGGGCGCGCTGGCACCGCATAGGCCGCCGCCAAGTCGCCGTCGGTCTCGGGCAAGTCCTTAGGAGGTGGTGCCGGACGGCAGGCCAGGTTCGCGAGGATCTCGCGCGCCTCTTCGTTGTCGTTGGGCGGAGCCTCGTAGGGCACGACGAGCCGCGAGTCTGGATCCGTGATGTCTTCGAGGCGCGGCCGGTCGACCGCCGCCGGACTGGGTTCCGGCGGCATCGATTGGGTGTCCCTCTCGGCCTTGATGCTCATGACTCGTGCGGCTCGACGGTACCGCATTTTGCTGGCTACCGTTACTGGCACGCTATGGCCCATCCGAGGTTGGCAAGCGCGCTGAGGCCGATCTCAACCCACGTGTGACGGGCCACGAGCTCCGCTCTCTCAGGCTCCGCCAGCATCGAGTCGACTTTGGCGAGCACGGCCTCCACCCGCGTCCCCAAAATTTCGTTCCCATGATGGCCCCCCTCTTTCCCCCATCGGACGTAGACCCAAAGACTGTGTGAGAACGTACGCAATCGGTCCGCCCGCCGCTCGATGGGGGAGCGAAGGTGAAGAACGATGCAGCGGCTTCTGAAGACGTGCACAGCGCTAGCTTCCTGCGCTCATTCGAGCCGCAAGCGTGCTCGCTATCGCGTTCTGTCGACGAACGCGGACGGCATCTTGGAAGTCGAACGGTGCAAAGCATGCGGTGCTTTGCGCACGTCGGGGAACGGGCAAGAGGAGTGGGACGCGCCCGAGCTCGTCGACCAGCTCGCCGGCGAGATCGGCCCGGAGAGCTTTCGCGCCGTGGGCGAGACCCTAGAGGCAGCGAGGGCGGCTGCCGAAGTTCTGCACGGCCTCGAGGCTCTCGCCGCCTTGCTCCCAGACCCGAAGTTTTCGGCCGAAAGCCTCGCGCCGGTCACCGAGGCCGTGCGCATTTGGCACGAACAAAGCCAGCGGCTCGCGGCAATGTTCGTCGCGGTGCATGCACGCAGGAAGGGTCGGGCCTAGAAAACCCGCTCGACGCGGTTCGGAGCGCCCCGGAAGCGTCCTCCCCTTTCCGGAGCGGAGCCCGAGCCTTGCGCCTCCCCCCGCCTCGCCCCCATGCTCTTTCCGGAGGGTTTGCGTGGCCGAAGTCCTGTGCCGAGCCCGTTCGTACGCGGCGTCCGCGCTGACGCTGGCGGCGTGCGCGACGGGAGCGGGCGCGCCGGCCGCGGAAGAACTGGCCCCGTTTCTCCCCGGCGATCGCTCGGCGCCCGCGCCGGACACGCGTCCTCAGGTCGTCTTCTTTCCTCGGTTCGGCAACCCGGCCGACGACGCGCGCGGATCGCTCGGGCCCGGCGTCGTCCTGTCGAACGACGGCATCGGCCCGCACTCGGCGGCGCTGTGGATGCACGACACGGTCGACCCCAGCCGCGTCGCCGGAGACGTGGCGGTGCTCTCCACGCACGGCGACGACGCGTACGCGCAACCGCTCTATGCGGCGGCGCGCTTCAACTCGGTGCAGACGGCGCTCATTCCGCGCGACGCGCCGCAGAGCGACCTCGAGACGGTCGCCAGCTGGCTGGCCGACGCCGAGATCGTCTTTCTCGCCGACGGCGACCGCGCGTCGTACGCGGCGTGGGCGGGAGGCCCCGTCGCGGCGGCGGTTCGCGCCGTCTACGACCGGGGCGGGGTGATAGCCGCGGCCGGAGGGGGAGCCGCCGCCCTGGGAGTCGCGCTCCTCGTGCCGCGAGGGGTCCCCGACGTACCCTCCAACGTCGCGCTCGACGATCCGTACGCCGCGACGATCGCGCTCGTGCCCGGACCGTTCGCCTTGCCGTCCGCGGGGAGCTGGATCGTCGACGTGAGCCTCCGCTCCGCCGATCGATTCGGACGACTCGCGGCGATGACCGCTCGAGCCCAGGCAGACGGTCTGGTCGTAGGCCAGGCGGTCGCCGCGCTGGGCATCGGGCTCGACGACGGCGCTGCGCTGGCGATCGATCGCCGCGGCACCGCGACCCTCTTGCCGAGCGACGCGGCCACCGGCGGGGACTGTTGGCTCATTCGCGGCGGCGGCGCTGCGCAGGTCGCGCCGGGACAGGCGCTCGTCTGGTCGGGCGCCTCGGTCACCCGCTTCGACGCGCCCGAGAGACCCTCGAACTGCCCCACGGGTGCGGGACCGCCTTCACGTACACCGTGAGCATCGACGCACGTGCCCCGGCGCCCTTCACGCCACTCGATGCCTACGGTGCGCAGGGCGCGTCGATGCCATGCCCGCAATGATCTTCAGCTTCGTACGCGCTCGACCGCCCCGCGATCGCCGTCGACCCGGAGCACGTCCCCGGTGCGGATCGCCCGCGTCGCGCCGACGACGTTGACCACCGTCGGGACGCCGAACTCGCGCGCGACGACCGCGGCGTGCGACAGCGGACCGCCGAGCTCCGTGACGACCCCGGCGGCGACCAGGAACAGCGGGGTCCAGCCGACGTCCGTCGTGTGCACGACGAGGATCTCCCCCGGCTGGAGCGCATCCATCTGGTCCTCGTGAAAGAGGACGCGCGCTCGTCCCTGCACGACGCCGGCGCTCGCGGGGAGCCCGCGCAGGACGTCGCCTCCCCACGGCGGGAGCACCACAGGCGGGGGTTCGCCCACGAACGTCGCCGGCGGATCCGGTCGCGCCTGATCGCGCGCGTGCTCCGCGCGGCGCGATCGCACCAGGGACGCGACCTCCGCGCGCGGCGCGCGCAGCGCGTCGGCGACCTCGTCGATCGTGAGGAAGAAGACGCTGCGGAGCGACGCGAGCGGCGACCCCGACGCGACGAGCGCGCGCCAGTCCGCGTCGAGCTCGGGATCGCGGCGAAGGAGCCGGCGGTCGGCATCGAGCGCGGCCTCGCGGAGCATCCCGAGGACGCGCGTCACCCACGCGCGCATCCGCTCGCGCAGGCGCGCCGACCGCTGCGCGCGCGCGATGAGGTGGCGCAGGACGGTCTGCTCGAGGACGTTGAGCTTCGGGACGAGCTTCGCCATCTCGGCGTCGGCCTGAATCCTGGCGCGGGCGAGCGTGCTCTCGACGGCGCGAACGTCGGTGCGGAGCGCGGCGCGCAACATGCGCAGGACCGGACGGGCGTCCTCCTTCCAGCGCGGCGTCGAGAGCTCGGCTTCCCGCACCGCCCGATCGCCGTAGAGCTCGAGGAAGCTGTGGAGCGCACGACGGGTGGGCCCCTCGGGGAGGGCGTCGAGGCCGGTCGTGGACTCGCGCTCGAGCGCCGACCGCGCTTCGGCCTCGCGCCGCGCCAGGGCTGCGACGTGCATGATGCCGATTCCCGGACGCGCGCTCTCGACGTCGCGAATGCCGCTCGTCAGCGACTGCGCCAGTCGCTCGGCGTCCAGCGGTGCGACGCGCTCCACCATGAGCTTGAGCGCGAGGTGAGAGCCGAGCGTGCTCGAGGCGCAGGTGAGCATGACGGTGCCCGTGCGTTCGAGGAGGGCCTGGATGTCGCGAAGCCGGCGCGCGACGCCTTCGTCCGGCAGGATCGCCAGATCGAGCGCGCTCTGGGCGCGCCACTGCTTCTCGGCGAAGGCCTCGAACGCCTTCACGTCGTCGTCGAGCTTGAGCTGCTCGCGCAGCAGGCGCGAAGCGGTCAGCGGCAGGCGCGCGTAGAAGCCGCGCTTGCTCACGTCCTCTACCTGCGTCGCCAGCTCGTCGCCGCCCCAGCCGCCGCCGAGCTCCACGAGCGTGCGCGGATCGAGGAAGGGGACCTGCGCGGCGATGCGCATGAACTGCGTGAGGTTCAAGTAGAAGCGTCCGTGGACGTTGCCGACGAGGCGCGCGCTCCGCGGGACTCGGCAGCCGAGCGCGGCGAAGGCACGGCGGAACCCGGCCTCGCTGAACGCGCCGGCGACCGACCAGGTGAAAGGCGTCGCCACGCCGGGGAGCGCCTCGCCGACGTTGACGCTGCTCCACACCGTATCGACGGTGCCTCCCTCGGGGAAGCCGTGGCCGGTCGCTGGGCGCGCCTGAACGATCCACGTGCGCCGGTCGTCGCAGGCGAACTCCACGTCCCAGGCGACGGCGTCGAGCTTCTCGAGGCGGGCGGCGATCTCGGAGAGCTCGAGGAGGCGCGCGCGAGTGAGCGCCGGCTGCTCGGGGTCGTCGACGGGGATCTCGCGGATGGCGCCGTTGCTCACGACGGTCGCGTGCGCCTTGCGCGCGATGATCGAGTCGACCAGCCGCCCGCGTGCATCGATTCGGAGCACGTCGGGCGTGGTGACGCCGTTCACCACGGGCGCGCCGAGGCCGAGGCCAACGTTGACGATGCGTTCGTCCTGGGCGCCGCGCGATCGCGCGTCCGGCGCGCGGGTGAAGAGGACGCCGGCGGCGCGAGCTTCGACCATGCGCTGGATGACGACCGCCATGCCGACGTCGCGAACGCCCTGCGCGGCCAGGTAGGCGAGCGCGCGGCCGCTCGCGATGGAGGCCCACACCTTGAGCACGGCGTCGGCGAGGGCATCGCCGCCCTGCACGCCGAGGACGGTCTCGGCGAGCCCGGCCATCGAGACGAGCGCGCCGTCCTCGCACGTCGCGCTCGAGCGGACGGCGAGCCCCCAGGGCGAGCGCGAGCCGACCTCGCGCCAGAAGGCGCGAAGCTCGTCGGTCAGACCCCGTGGGAGCGGCGCCTCCCGGATGTGGCGCTGCGCCTCCGCCGCGCGCGCGGAGCCGGCGCGACCGGTCGCCGCGCGGAGCAGCGCGCGCGGCTCGCAGCCGGGCGGCAGCTCGCGGATGGCGTGGGCGAACGCCTCCGCCGGGAGGACCACGGCGTCGGGCACATCGAAGCCGTTGCGCACGAGCCACGCGAGGCGCGCCGCCTTTCCGCCGATCGCGCGAGGGTCGTCCCCTCCCCTTCGTTGCGCGAGCACCTCCAGAGGGACGAGCCACTGGCTCGCCGCCTTCGCCGGCTGCAGTTCGGGAGGCACGAGAGCCGATCCTAGTCGTATGTCGTCGTCAGTCGACCGGCTTGTACGCCCTGCCGACGAGCTTCACTTTCGTCTTGTCGGCGAGCGGCATGGGCTCGCCAAGGTTCTCGTCGATCGTGACGAGGCTCGCGCCGAGCGCCGCGGCCTTGTTGCGGAGGTCATTTCTCGCCGCCTCCTGCGCGACTTCCAGGTCCTTGGAGGCCGCCAGGCCGACCACGTTGCCGACCAGCTTGTAGCCATTCGGGCTGGGTGGCTCCATGGCAAACTCGACGGTTTCGGCCTCCGGCTTCAGCTCGACGTGCTCGGGTAACGTCTCCGCGCACGCCATGAGGAGCGGGACGACCAGCCACGAGGAAACAATCGCCCAGCCTTTCATACGTTCCATCGTAGCAGGCAAAGCGGCGCGAGGTGGATCGCCGATGGGGCGGAATCGCTGCTGGCTAGTGAACGAGCCCGCGGTCGTGCCAGAGGAGAAGCTCGATCGACCCCGGACCGCGGTTGAAGACGTAGTCGTGCGGACCGGGGACCTCGACGAAGTCGTGGGAGACTCCGGCCGCTCGCCAGGCGGCGGACAGCCCGATGATCGGCTCGCGGAAGTAATCGTCGTGGCTCGTGAGCAGGCGAAGGTTCATCGCGGGGCGGACCGCGCGGGCCGCCTGCGCGAGGGAGATCCACTCGGCGTTCTGGCGACCGTCGCTGATCGCGGGCTGGATGCCTCCGACGGCTCCGAACGCCTCCGGGCAAGTGAGCCCGATCCGCAGCGCCGTGATCCCGCCGAGGGAGACGCCGTCGATTCCCGTCGACTCGGCGCCCTGCAGCGCCGGGGTATCGCGGCGAACACGCGGAAGGAGCACGTCGAGGACGAAGTGCGTGTACGCCGCGAGGTCGGCCGTGGCCGCCGGGTGCACGTCGGGCAGCCAGGGACAGACGACGACGAGACCGCGAAAGGGGCGCGCCGCGAGCGACGCGTTCGTGTCCGCCAGACGGTCCGGGTCGACGAAGCCCTCGTAGTCGGCCTCTCGGAGCGGCGGCGCCCGCAGTCGGTCGATCGCACGCACCATGGCGTAGTCGCGCGGCCAGCCGTACGCGCCCTCCAGGGCCGGCTTGAGCGATTCGCCGCGGCCGTGCAACGCGACGAGCACGGGGAAGAGGGTGTTATTGCCGCCCCACGTCGGAACGACGACGACGGCGCGCGCCGGGCCCCAGGGCTGCATCCCCAGGTCCCACTCGAGGAGCCGGACGTTGAGGGAGGCCATCGGCGGGGGCGGCGGCCCGCCCGAGGCGCGCTCGCTGCGAGAGCAAGCGGCGACCGCCGCTCCGATCAGCAGCGCGCGGCGGCCGACCGAGGCGGCCACCTCAGTCGTCTCGGGGCGGCGGCGCCGCCTGGCCGGTCGCGGTGCGAAACAGGTCCGCGAGCGCCGGGTCGGCGCTGAGGCGCTCGCGCAGCGCGGTACGGATCGACTCCAGCTCGGCTAAAGGGAGCTTTTGCAGATGGGCGGTGGCCTCGTTCACCTTGAGGTCGAGGTAGCCGTTCGGCTCGATCTCGCCTGCGCGCAGCCGCTCGAGGGCCGTGCGCGGTGCGGAGACCGCGTCGGCCCGTCCTGCCCCTCGTGCCCCGCCGGTAGCGCCGGTGGTCGCGGTGGGGTCGGCCGGCTCGGTCCCCGGGCGCACCGGGAAAGTACGGCCGACCTCGCCGGGCGACGGCACGTCTCCGGCTTCGCCCGAGCGTGGTCGAAACCCGGCCGAGGGCGCGCCCGGGTCCCTCGGGGGCGGCGTGGGAGGGCCCTTTTTTCCGATGCGATCGATTCCCATGGTGCGGATCTCCGGCAAAGCGTACGGGGGGACGGCATTCGGGGCTACCGCGTTTTGCTGCGATTGGATGCCAGCCCCTGCAACCCCATCGGACGGCCGCAGGGACAGGTTGCGGGGGTCAGCGCCGCCAGTCGACCGAAGCCCGACGCAGGCGGTGATCACTCGCGGCCGAGCCGAGGTCGTCGAAGTAGAGCCCGTCACCGGACAGCGCGAGCGCGACGTCGAACGAGCCGGGAGCGTCGAGGTCGACCAGGGGCCATACCGCAGAGGGCGTACCCAGGTCCGAGCTGAGCTTCGCCGCGTCGAGCGTGACCTCGTCGCGCCAGGTGCGCGCGACGACGGCGCGGATGTCGGAGCCGGCGCGCTCGAGAGCGATCGCGCTCGGCTTTCCTTCCGCGGCGAGCGGCAAGCGGGCCGGCGCCCCGGCCAGGTGCGCCTGCGCGTCCACCCGCGCGGCCATGACCGCGCCGGGTGCGTCGACGCCGGGCGGCGCGTCTTCGATCCACGCGACGACGGCCATCCCGCCTGTCCCCTCCCCCGTCGCGGCCACGGCGGGCGACCGCGAGTGCCCGGCGGTGGCGAGCACCTTCGTTTCGTCGCCCAGGGGGTGCGCGTCCTTCGCGCGGAGCGTCGTCACGTACACGTCCGCGACCCCTTCGCGCGGGCTCTCGCGCGCGTCGCTCCAGGCCAGCCACGCCACGTCGCCGGCGATGGCGAGCGCGACGTCGCCGGCGTCGCCCGGAGCGCGCGTGATCCGCTGCTCGCCCGCGAGGCGACGGAGGTCGCCGTCGACGCGCGCCGCGTAGACTTCGCCGTTGCCGTCGCGCGTATCGACCCAGGCGACGAGCCAGCCGGCGCCGGCCCAGGCGAGCGCCACGTCGCTCGCAGCGCCGTGTCCCGTCGTGAGCTGCACGTCCGCGCGGCGTCGACCGCTGGCGTCGAAGCGCGCGAGATGTACGTGGGAGTCGGCTCCGTCGCGCGCGACCCAGGCGGCGACGACCCCGTCTTCCGGGCGGGCGCCCGCGGCGAGCGCGATACCGCCGACGGGCGCCGCGCGAGACGTCAGCGTCGCCGCGGGCCCGAGGGCCAGGCCGGACCCGTCGATGCGGCGGAGCGTCACCGACGCTCCGCGGGAGCGGTCGCGGCGTTCGGCGGCGCCTCGGGGGCCGATGGTCATGGCCGCGACGAACGTCGTCTCCCCGACGCGGGCCGCGGCCACGTCGGTGAAGGGTTGACCCGAGGCGATCGTTGCGATCCCGTTCAAACGGGGGGCGCTCGCGGGCGGCATGAGCTCCACCGGAGGGGCGAAGGGCGACGCCCGCGGCGGCAGGTCGACGGTGTAGATGGGCGTCGGGGCTTCGCTGGTGGCGGCGAGCGCGAGGCAGCGGCCCTTCGTGCAGCGCAGGTTCCACCCGAGCGCAGCGCTCGCGCGCGAATCGCCGACGAGCATGGGCTCGGCTTGCACGGGCACGAGGCGCGAATCGAGCCGAATGAAGGTGGGCGCCAGCGGGCCTGCGCACGCCGCCGGGTTTCGACCACGCTCCCGCGCATCGTCCACGCCGCCTCGCAAGCGCGGCGGGGGCGGAGACGTGCCGTCGTCGGGTGCCTCGGCGGCGCCGCACACGGGGGCCGAGGCCATGATCGCGAAGCCGTCGCCGGTCGCGGCGAGCTCCGGCGCGTTGGCCGCCGCGATCTGGAGCGAGGTTACAGGCTCCGCGGCGGGAGCTTCGGCCGTGGCGACGCTCGCGAAGTGCAGGGTGCGCATCGGGCGCGCCCGGCCGCGCGGCTCTTCCCAGGCCAGCAGCGTTCCGCGGTCGCCGGAGACCAGCCCGGCGAGCATCGACCCGCCCACGGCGTCCATCGCCAGGACGGGGCCCCGCACGCGGCCCGTCTTGGCGACCAGGGCCAGGGAGACGTGCGCGTCCTCGCCGGTGCGATCGGTCCACGCAAGCAGGAAGCCATCGGGCGTGGACGCGACGTCGACGTCGCCGGAGACCGTGGGGCGAGCGCCGATCGGGAGCGGCGGGGCCAGGGGCCGCCCGTCCGCGTCGAGCCGCAGCCACGTGAGGACCCCCGCGGCGGAGCGGTCGCGGTCGTCTGCCGGACGCTTCGCGTGCGGCGCGGTCGGGGACGACCCTTCGCTCGCCCCCGTCGTCACCAGCGCCACGCCGATTCCGTCCTCGGCCGGCACTGCGGACCAGCCGACGACGGCGCGGGCGACTCGCGCGGGCATGCCGCGCGGCTTGCCGTCGCCGTCGAGCGTGGCCGTCAGCAGGTTGGCCTCGCCGGAGGCCGTCTCCTCGGCCCAGACGCAGACGGGGCCGTGCGCGGTCGCGATGACGTCTGCCCACTTCACGTGGTCGTTCGTGCGCTGGATGTCCACGGGGTTCGCGCGCGCAGTCCCGTCCGGAGCGATGCCGACGGCGGCCAGCGACTCCCCGCGGTCGAGCAGAGTGCTGTAGACGGCCACCCACCCGCGGCGGTTCGGACCGGCGGTGCGTACGACGAGGGACGTGGCCTCTTGCGGGAAGCTCGCCACGACGCGGGGCGGGCTCACGGGGGCTCCGTCAGGACCGAGCGCCACGGCGACGAGCTCCTCGCCCCCGCCCCGTTCGGCCTCGGCGATCCACGTCACGACCCCGCCGTCGGCGGTGAACGCGGAGAACGGACCGATGGCCCTGCGCGCGATCGTGCCGATCCAGTGGGAGCGCGCGGGCGCCTTCGCGGCCTCGTCGAGGCGCCGTGCCGCGACCGCTTCAGCGAGAGCTTGCGGGGCGATCACGCTCGCCTGGGGCGGTTTGGAGGCGCTCTTGGCGGCGCCGCAGGCGACGAGCGCCAGCGCCAGCGCCGCTGCCGTCGGCTTCATGGCGGGCTAGGTCCGGAGCAGGCGCCCGACATGACGCTTCTCCCAGTCGATGGACCGGTCGAAGTGGCGGAAGGCCTTCTCGCGCTCGCGGAACTCGGGCGGGTGCAGGTTGACGCGGCCGAGGCCGCGGCTGCCGGGAATCACGTGGTGGAGCATCTCGTGGTAAACGATGTAGGCGACGAAGTAGCGGGGCACCCACTTCTGATCGAGCGCCGGGTGCACCCGGATCAACCGGTCGACACCGCTGTAGCTTCCGAGCTTGATGGTCTTTCGTCGCTTGGCCTTGGTCGTTGGACGCTTGCCCCACGTGATGAGGGCGTTCACCGTCCCATCGAAATAGCGCTCGTTGATGTCCTCGAAGAGCGAGAGGAGGTCGTGGTGCTTGCCGCGCGTGACGAGCGGAGCGTTGCGCCTGCGCCGGACGAGCCGGAAGCCGTTGGCGTCGATGTAGTCGCCGAGGATCGCGCTCGCCTCGCGATCGCCACGGGTGATGTATCGAACGAGCGCCTCGACAACGTGGGCGGGCGCGTTCAGGAACATGTGATGCACTCGCGCGTGCAGGATGCCCTTCTGCAGGCGATGCGTGATGATCGAGTGGCGGTTGTCGGTGATCGAGAGGATGACCGGACCGGGGGCGGCGCCCCTCAGCTTCCGCTCGAGCGCCTGCCGGGCCCCCTCGTGGACGAAGAGGCGTGGGGACGCCGAGGGGAGCACCAGGCGCAGCTGAGCGCGAACGCGTTCGGGGATCCGAATGGCAGCTGCGACGTGTCCGGCCCGGGCCATGCGCGCGGCGCCGGCCCGATTCGTGTTCAGCAGGGGCACGACGCTCCGACCGCCCATCCGTGGCCTCCAAGGAGCGGGTTAGAGGACGGGGGGAAGGGTGTCAAGGAATGCACTTTTATCTAATAGATACGTTGCATTACGAGCGAGGGGAGGCGCCCCCAGCAGCCCGCTTCGCGCGTCCCATTTCGGGGCGCGGAACTCATCCGCGACGTTCGCCAAAAGGACTTGACGAAGGCCCCTCCGGAGGTCAAGTCGCGCGCATCAACCGGGTTCGGCCTGCAACGTGAGGAGCTTGGGGTCGAGCACGAAGCGCAGCTTGGGTCGCGCGCCCGCCCCGATCGGGTGGATGCCCACGACCATCGCCTTCTCGAAGGGACGCCCGAAGCCCCCGAGTAGCCCGCCTGCGAGCGAGGAGAGGTCCGGCTCGTGCCCGACCAGCATGACGCGCTTGGCCCCCTCCGCCGCGAGCCGATAGACGAGGCCCGCTGCGTCCCCACCGGGCGCGACCTCGCGCCTCACCTCGACGGTGCCGCGTCGATCGCCGATCTTCGTCGCAATCGCCACGATTTCCGCCGTTTGCACCGCACGCACGAGCGGGCTGGTGACGATGCGCAGCGGCTCCTCCTTCTCGGCGACCAGCACCTTGGCCACGGCGCGAACCCGTTCGCGACCGGAGGGTGTGAGCGCACGATCCCCGTCGACCCCGCTCGGTGCGGAGTCCTCAGCGGGACCGTGCCGCATCACGTAGAGCCTCACGTTTCGCTCAATTCGCCGGCTTTGCGGGCGACGCCGGCTTCTTGGCCTTCTCCTCGACCGGATGCGTGGGCGCCGCCCCGTTTGCCTGTGCAGGTGCGACCCCGCTCCGCTTGATGCCGTTCTTGGCGAGAACCATCGCTTCGATCCGGTCCGCCACGTCGGGGTGCTGCTCGAGGTAGGTCTTTGCGTTCTCTCGACCCTGGCCGATGCGGTCGCTCCCGAACGAGAACCACGCGCCGCTCTTCTCGATGATGCCGAGGTCCGACGCGAGGTCGACCAGATCTCCGGAGCGGGAGATTCCTTGCCCGTACAGGATGTCGAACTCGACCTCGCGGAACGGGGGGGCGAGCTTGTTCTTCACGACCTTCACGCGCGTTCGGTTGCCGACGACAGCCGGGTCTTTCCCGCCGACGGCCGCGGCCTCCTTGATCGCGCCGATGCGACGAATGTCGAGCCGGACGCTCGCATAGAACTTGAGCGCGTTGCCGCCCGTCGTCGTCTCGGGGCTGCCGAACATGACGCCGATCTTCATGCGAATCTGGTTGATGAATACGAGGAGGCAATTGGAGCGCGCCACGGTCGAGGTGAGCTTGCGCAGGGCCTGGCTCATGAGGCGCGCCTGCACACCCACGTGGCTGTCGCCCATGTCGCCCTCGATCTCGGCCTTGGGCACGAGCGCGGCGACGGAGTCGATGACGATCAGGTCTACCGCCCCCGAACGGACGAGCATGTCGGCGATCTCGAGCGCTTGTTCGCCGTAGTCGGGCTGGCTGACGAGGAGCTCGTCGGTCTTCACGCCGAGCTTGCGGGCGTATGTGGGGTCGAGCGCGTGCTCGGCGTCGATGAAGGCGGCCACGCCGCCCACCTTCTGCACCTGGGCGATCGCGTGCAAGGTGAGGGTGGTCTTGCCGCTCGACTCCGGACCGTAAATCTCGATGATGCGCCCGCGCGGATAGCCGCCGATGCCCAGCGCGATGTCGAGCCCGATGCTCCCGGTCGACACGACCTGGATGCCGTCGCTCAGGCTCGTGCCTTCCTTGAGGCGCATGATGGAGCCTTTGCCGTACTCCTTCTCGATGCTGGCGACGGCGAGCTCAATCGCCTTGGACTTGTTCTTGGCGTCTTCCATGCTCCTCTCTTCTACTGGCTATCCGTTCAGAGGGCAAGAGCGCGTGATACGGTTCTGCGCGTGCGGCGCGCGGAGCTCCTCGCTCTCTCCCTGGGCCTGAGTCTCGCGTTCGCGGCCGCTACGTGCGACGACGACCGCAAGCCGGTCTCGATCCCTCCGCCCGCCCCCATCGACAGCCTCGCTCGCGCCGCCGGCTTCGACGCCGCCAGCGTCGAGCCGAGCGTCGACCCCGCTGCCCCTTCCGGCGACCTTCAGGCCGACATCGACGCGTTCGCTTCAATCGACGGCTGTGTGGCCGCGCATGCGCACGTCGATCCCCTCGTCGGAGATGCCCTCGAGGCCATCGGATACGACACCCTCTTTCGCGACTCGTGCCGGATCCTCGACGCCGCGAAGGCCAGGGACGCTCGGCGCTGCGAGGCGATCGACTCGTCGGCCCTCCAGATGCGCTGCCAGGCGACCGTCGCGCAGGTCGCTGGCGACGCCGACGCGTGCCCCTGGACCGTGCCCACGAAGCCCGCGTGGGGCCGCGACGGCGCGTGCGTGGCCATCGCGAGCCGCGACGCGCGGCTCTGCGCCGGGGCGGCGGACAGGGTCGCGCGCGCGACGTGCGAGGCCATCATCGGGCACGACTCGGGACGGCCGTGCGCCGGGCTCTCGTCTCATGCCGAACAGGCGCGCTGCAAACGCGTCGCCGAGCGCTGGCGCGCTGCGATCCCCGCCGTCGATCACGCGGCCGCGGTCCCACCTCCGCCGCTCGCCGCCGCCGAGGGCACGCTCCGCGTCGATGGCACCGATGCGGCGCCGCCCCTCGTTTCGGACCTCGCGCCGGAGCTCGCGCGCGGCGTGGTGCTCGTCGATCAGCGGGACGGCTGGCGCGTGGTCGTGGGGGCGCTCAGCGACGACGGCCCCGGTTTCATCGCACCGTCGCCGTATGCTCGACCTGCAATCGCGATCGAGCTCCTCGTCCCCCCGAACGGGAAAGCCGGCAAAGTGGCTCGCATCGAGCGCGCCGAGCTCCAGTCGCCGGGCCGGCCGCCTCTGGCGACGCCCGGCGTCCAGTCCACGCTCGTCGCGAAGATCGAAGCGATCGAACCGACGCGCGGCGGCGCAGTGAAATTTTCGCTGGACGGCGTGATGGGGGACGCGCGCGTCCGCGTTCAGGCAGTCACGTTCGTCCGCGATATCGTCAAGGCTGCGGCGCCTACGGCGCTCGCGTACGCGGCGTCGACTGGCCGCCGCTCCCCCAGGCGGCGGGGCCGGGACGCCTCGGCGTCGACGGCGGAATGCGCTAAGCTTCCCGGGCAGTTCGCAAACAGGTGTACGTGGACGAACGCGACAAGCCCAGCGCCGGCGACGAGCTCGACGTCGTCCTCCTGCACGGCGCGACCGATGACGGGGAGGGAGCCAAGGTCCTGCGCGCACGCCAGGGTCGGATCGAGGCCGGCGAAGTGCGCCCGCTGCGCGAGGGCCGCGCGCTTGCCCCCGGGGGGGAAGTCGTCCGCCTCGAGCCGCGAAAGGAGACCCCCGCCATCTTCGACGTCCAGGTCGAGCACGTCATCCCGTCGGCGCAAACAACGCCAGCGGCGCCTCCCGCGCGCGCACGCGCCGAGGCGGAGCGGTCCGAGAAGCCCCGAAAGGGCACCGCGCACAACGGTCCGGCCCAAGTGGCGACGCGCGCCTACCGCGAGAGCTGGGATCGCACCTTCGGCAAGAGCAAGAAGCTGCTCAATTAGTGTCCCGAGTATCGGGCCCACTCGGTCCGCCACTCGGGACACTACACGCCGATGAAGAGACGATGCGCGAAGTTCCGCTCGAGGCGCGCGCGGAGCACTTTGTCCGCGGCGAGCTCGATGTCGTACTCGATGCGTTTGAACTCGAAGCGCTTCTTGGCCGTGTCGTACACCGTGTAGCTGGCGCGGTTGTCGAAATCGCGCGGCTGGCCCACCGAGCCGACGCTCACGATGTACTTCTTGTCGGGCTCTAGCTCGAAGTCCATCGCGGGCAGCTCCTCGACGCTCGACTGCGTGAGGGCGAACACTTTGCAGAGGTGCGAGTGCCCGATGAGCGTGATGTGACCGATGCGATCCCATATGGCCAGGCACTCGCGCGCTTGCTCAGGAGCGAAGATGTACTCGAACTCTTCCAGCCGCATCGGCGAGCCGTGGCAGAGTAGGACGTCGCAGTCGTCGAGCCTCTCCTGGTACGGGAGGGCCTTCAGCCACGCCATGTTCGCCTCGGAGAGCATCGCCGCGTGGGCGTCGAGGGCATGGCGCGCGGCCTCGTAGTAATACGAATAGTCCATCCGGCCGCTGACGGCCGCGTCATGGTTGCCGAGGATCGTCTTCCGCGCGATGTCCCGCACGAGGTCTGCGCACTCGTTGGGGGAGCCGCCGTAGCCGACGGTATCGCCAAGGCAATAGTAGACGTCGATGTTCTCGCTTCGATAGGCCTCGAGCACGGCAGACAGTGCCTCGAGATTCGCGTGAATGTCGCTGAAGATGCCCAGGCGCATGGACGATCCACACTAAGGCTAGGAGCGCGAAGCCGCCAGATCCGTCCCGACCGACCCGGCTTCCCGCCGGCGGCCCCCTCCCGGGCGGCTTTGCCGGCACGCGCGCCCGCGAGCAGCGCGGCCTTTCGGGCAGAACAGGACTTGCGCCCAGGCGGGACTTGCAGCATAGGCGGGCCTCGTGGCAGGCGAAAACGACACGACGGTCCGGAAGGACCCAGGCGATGCGCCGGGCGCGGTGCTCGAGCTGGCGGCGGCGTGCGCGCGCTTCGTGCACGCAAGATACGGCGTCGCGCTCGATTTCGACCCTGACACGCTGAGCCTTCTCGACCAGTGGGTGCGCGATGCGCGGGACGAGGCCGCCGAAAAGCCCGAGGCGGTCGAGCTCGTGCAGACCGCAGCCGGCGCGTACCTCGGCGAGGTCATCCGGCGTCAGTACGGCGCCACCTGGTTCGCGGAGGGCGACTACGCCGATTGGCGCCTGCAGCTCGAACCCGTGTATTGCTCGTTCAACCCCATCGGCATGGCGCGCGAGGCGCTCACGCTCGAGCCCCAGGAGGGCTGGCACGCGCACTTCGAGCTCGACCCCGGCGAGGCGGACGGCGTCGAGGAGCGTCTGGCCGCGTTGCCCAAGGTCGAGGAGGAGGACTACTACGCGCCGAGTACGCGGTACGACGTCGTCAGCATCGTCGTCGACGCGCTGCGCGAGGGAATGCGCTCCCGGGGAACGGGCGACGTCACGTTCGGGCCCGAGGATTACGGCACCCGGCACAGGCACATCAACGGGAAGGCGAACGGCCACGGCCCGTCATGACGGGAACCGTCAGTCGGCCTGACTCACCGACGACATGCGGTTCGCCACGCCGATTCGAACGGGCTGCACGGGCGTCCCGACGACCTCGAACGTGTGTTCCGCGTCGTCCTGCGCCGGGCAGTTGAACGTGGCGCGACCGGTCCCCGTCGTGAAATCGACCGCCTGCCCGTCGCAGAGGATCTTCGGCGCGGTTACGTACTCGGTCGAGAGCGACACCTCGTGCTCGAGCCCGCGCGTCGCGGCGTTGGGGCGGTAGTGGACGATCATGTCGCCCAGCTTGGGCCGCTCGATCTTCAGAAGGTCGCCGGCGACGGCCCGCGGGAACGTCCGCGCCATGACGTGCGTCGTCTGCGGGCGCTCCTTGCCGTTCGCGTCGCGCAAGCCCCAGCTGCCGGTCTCGGTGAATACCCACGCCGTGCTCGACGCGAGGTACTGGTCCTGCAAATCGAGCTCGGCGCTCATCCACGGCGGCCCCTGGGGGAGCGTTTGATCGCACCCGAACTCGGTGACGAACATCGGTGTGCCCCACGCCGCGCGCTCGTTGTCCGCGGCCTGCATGCTGGGCGCGAGCACGCTCGGGTCCATGCTCGACCAGTTGGACATGCCGTCGGGGCTCGAGAACCATCCCGTATAGACGTGAGGCGCGTAGGCCCCGGGACCGCTCGACCACGGCGTCCCGGGGACGACCGCCATGTCCACCTCGTTCCGCGTCGAGATCGGCTCGAACAGGATCGGCGCGTCGCGGTCGATCGCGTGGATGCCCTGGGCGAACGTCTCGTGGAACGCGAGGAGCTTCGTCTCTCGGAGGACGACCGGTTCGTTGTATGCCTCGAATCCGAGGACCGTCGGGTCGCCGCGGAAGCGCTCGGCGATCTTCTGGACGGCCGTGGTGAACGCCGACTGCAGCTGGCGCCCATCGGTGGCGTTCAGGTTGTCGAAGAAGTTGTAGCCGGCGTTGAGCACCGGCGCGGTGAGGCGCCGCGAGTCGTCGGCGGGGCCGGACAGGAGCTGCGTCGGTGGCGGGACGATCGCCCACAGGGGCTGGCCGTCCATACCGATCTCCTTGCTGTAGGCGTCCTGGTGCATGTCGATGACGACGTAGAAGTGGTGGCGGCGCGCCATGTCGAGCGCCGCGCCGATCCTCTGGAGGAAGGCCTCCGAGTACTCGCCGGGGTGCGGCTCGAGCCCGCTCCAGTTGACGGGCAGACGCATCGCGTTCCAGCCGAGCTCCTCGAACCGGGTGGCCGCATCCTCGGTGAAATCGGGGAACGTCTCGTTGGCGGTGCGCCCGTCGTCGAAGGTCACGTCGAAGAGCGTCGAGAACTTCGCGTTGTACCCGCGAAAGAGTAGCTGCCGCCCCCGGCCGTCGCGGAACGTGGTGCCCACGACGTGCACCGCGTCCGGGTCCGTACGCGGCACCCCCAAAATGGGCCCTGCATCCGCCGGCGCCGACTGCGACGACGACCCGCACCCGCACACCCAAAGCGCACCCGTGCAGACCAAAACCAGGCGCCGCATCTTCATCCCGGCCGCCGTGAGCCTTTCGCATCGCGCTCGGCGCCGCCGTCTCATCCGAGGCACGCCCTACTCATGGCGCCCGAGGCTCCATCGTCTTACGTTGGCGCGGTGTTCGACGACGAGCTCAACGAGCCGCAAGCCGCCGCCGTGGCCCACACGGAAGGGCCGCTCCTCGTGTTCGCCGGGGCCGGGAGCGGGAAGACGCGCGTCATCACGTACCGCATCGCGAACCTGGTCGCGTGCGCGAACGTCGCGCCATGGCGCATCCTGGCGGTGACCTTCACGAACAAGGCCGCCGGCGAGATGCGCTCGCGCCTCGATCGCCTCTGCGGGAGCGACCTCGCGCGCGCCCTCTGGGTGGGCACGTTCCACGCGACCTGCGCGAAGCTCTTGCGGGCCCACGGCGAGGCCATCGGAGTCAAAAAGAACTTCGTCATCTACGACGTGGCCGACCAGAGGGCGGTCGTCGCGCGTGCGCTGAAGGAGCTCGAGCTCGACGAGAAGCGCTACCCGCCCCGCGCCGTCCTCGCGCACATTCACAAGCACAAGCAGGAAGGGCGCGGCCCGGACGAAGCCGCCGCGCACTCGTACATGGACGACGTCGCGCTGCGCATCTTCCGTACTTACGAGGAGCGACTGCGCGCGGCCAACGCCGTCGACTTCGAGGACCTCATCCTACTCGTGGCGCGGCTGCTCGAGCAAAACGAGCACGGTAGCGGCGGCGAGGGCGACCGCATCCGGCGGCGCTTCGATTACGTCCTCGTCGACGAGTTCCAGGACACGAACGCCATCCAGTACCGCTTCCTGCGGGATCTCGTTCGCCCGCACGGCAACCTGTGCGTCGTCGGGGACGACGACCAGAGCATCTACCGCTGGCGCGGCGCCGACGTGCGCAACATCCGTGGCTTCCGCCGCGACTACCCCGACGCGACCGTGGTGAAGCTCGAGCAGAACTACCGATCGAGCAAGCGGATCGTCGCCGCTGCGCTGGGTGTCATCTCGCGGGCGAGCGAGCGCGAACCCAAGGAGCTCTGGACGGCCAACGGCGACGGCGACCCCATTCGCGTGATCGCCGCACGCGACGAGCGCGACGAGGCGGCGTTCGTCGTCGAAGGCGTCCGGCGCGCGGCGGCGGAGGGCACCGACCTGCGCGAGATGGCCGTCTTCTACCGCGTCCACGCGCAATCGCGCGTGCTCGAAGAGGCGCTCCGCGCGGCGAACATGCCGTACCAGATCGTCGGCGGCGTGAAGTTCTACGACCGCGCCGAGGTCAAGGACGCAATCGCCTACCTGCGGATCCTCGTGAATCCGGCCAGCGACGTGGACCTCCTGCGCGTGATCAACGTCCCCCCCCGCGGAATCGGCCAGACGACGGTCGATCGCCTGACCGCCTGGGCGACGCTGAACGACGCGACGTTGTTCGATGCGCTCGGGCGTGTCGACGAGGTGAGCGACCTCGGCGCGGCGGCCAAGAAGAAGCTCGCGTCGTTCCGGGAGCTGCTCGACGCTGTGCGAGCGCGCGCGTCGCTCGCCGCGCCACCCGGGGCCCAGATCGCCCTGGAACGGGCCCTTTCACCGAGCGAGCTGCTCGAGCACCTCTTGACGGAGACCGGTTACATCCGCGCCCTCGAAGGCCAGGACGACGCGGAGGCCGACGCGCGCATCGAGAACCTGCGCGAGCTCGTCGGCTCGATGAAAGACTACGAGGTCGAGGCGCAAGCCGCGGGCGAAGGCCCCTCCCTCGCGGGGTTCCTCGAGCGCGTCACCCTCGTCACCGACGTGGACGCGATGAAGGACGGACCCCGCGTGGTCCTGATGACGGTGCACGGCGCCAAGGGCCTGGAGTTCGAGCGCGTGTTCTTGACCGGGATGGAGGAGGAGATGTTCCCGTACAAGGGCGTCGACCCCGGCGAGAGGGAGGAGCTCGAGGAAGAGCGGCGGCTTGCGTACGTCGCGATCACGCGCGCGCGCAAGTCGCTCGCGATGACGCACACGCAGATGCGCCAGATCTTCGGGACGACGCGGTGGAATCGGCCGAGTCGCTTTCTCGGCGAGCTCCCCTCCGGCGTCGCCGAGCACCACGCGACACCCGCGCTGGCGGGAGAAGGGCGCCTCGGCGGCCGGTTCATCGACCGCGACGACGCGCGCGCAGGACGGCGCGGAACCTATACCGACGACGAACGAGAGGCCGTCGCGCAGCCCTGGCGGCACCCGCAGGCCTCAGCCGCGGCGCCGCCGCCCGATCCGAGCGGGCGCTACGTGGACCACGACTTTTTCGACGACCGCTCACCCGAAGTGACGGACATTCCGCTCCGCCGCGGCGCACGCGTGCGCCACGATCGCTTCGGCGAGGGGCAGGTCGTGCGCCTCGTGAGCGTGGGCGAGCCCGCGGTGGTCGCCTTCTTCCCTGGCTGGGGTGAGAAGAAGATCCTCGCGCGCTTCCTCAAGCCCGCGTAGAGCGTCCGACCGAACCTATCATTTTAGTCCGCTCCCCTCGCCTCTGCGGGACTCGGGTGTTCGGACTCGTCAACCGGAATTACGAATGCGGGAGTCTGGGCTGACTCTGCTGGCGAATGCGATTTACCTCGGCCTCGAGTTCGGGATGCTCAGCCAGCCGGTGCGCGATGAAGTCGTCACCCCAGTGCGGGTGCTCGAGGCGGACCGGGCTGGTGAGAATCCGCCGGCAAAACTCGATGGTTTCCGTGGCCTCCACTTGCATCGTTGCCCCCTTTCTTTTTTTCGGGTGGAGAGGTCTCCCTCAGAAAACGTCCCAGTCAAACCTCGCGCTCGAGTACCCGAAGGTCAACGGACGCCCGTGCCTCTTGAACGTCTCGATTCGGGTGCGACATGCCAACGTGCCAACCAGCTTCGAAAAATTCAGTCGCCATGGGCGACTCGGGCAGAGCTCCGACGAGCCACGCGATCAGAACGGGAGCGAATATCCGATGTACGCACCGGCCACGCCCGGACGGCCGGGCGGCCCCATGGTCGCGACGGGCGCGACGCGAATTCGCTCGAGCTCGCGCGCCGCGGAGTAGGTGCCGGGCGGCAATAGGTACGGCAGGAGCGCGCCGCCGAAGCCGAACACCGCGGCGGTCACGACGTGCATCTCTCGCTCGGGGGTGGTCCAAAAGTCGGGCAAGTTGCCGATGGCGATGGCGTTCACGATGGGGGCGGTAGCCCCGGCGAGGAGAGCGATGGAGAGCGCGAGCGGCCAGGTCGCGCGGACGTCGCCCTCGCGCGGAGCTTGCTCGACCCACGTCGGCGAGCACTTGGGCAGGGCGAGCCAGCCGCCGCCGAGCGTCGCGCCCCAGGCGACTCCGATCATCGCGGGGCCGCTCATGCGCACGGCGAGGCTGTCCGAGAGCTTCACGTCGTTCGAGCTGCCGAGCCAGATGGCTCCGACGTCGACCGCGAGAAGGCCGGCGAGGTAGACCCAGTCGGGCCTGCTCGCGCGGTCGCACAGGTCCTTCTCGCGGGGGGTGCGAGGATAGATGTCGCCCGGCGCATAGACGTACGGCGGGATCGGGGTCGAGGTCGAGGTCCGGGTCGGCGCAGAGCCTGAAGCGGCTGAAGCGGCAGACGCGGGGGTCACGGCAAGGGCGATCGCCACAGCGAGAGGGGGAAGTGCCACGAGCGCGTCCACAGGCAAGGGGGTCCGACTCTAGCATTGCCGCCGGAATCGAATTCGACCCCGTATGAAGCGCGGCTTCCCACGTGCCGGCCCCTTGCCCGCGGGTGCGCGAGGCCTGCGTCCTACCGGCCCCGCGGCCTTGCGCCGGACACGCAAACCGTGGCAAACGCTCTCGGTTGAGAGAATCGCCATGCAAGTCCCTGCGCACGTGTTTCGCGAGTACGACATCCGCGGCGTCGCCGATCGCGACCTGAAAAGCGACCTGGCGCGCGGCATCGGCCGCGGGTTCGCCACGATTGTCGGCGCGCCTGCCACGCCCGCCGCCGCCGGCAAGAAGCTGCGCGTCGCGGTCGGCCGGGACTGCCGCCTATCGAGCGACCGCCTCTTCGCGGCGCTCGCGGAGGGGCTCACCTCCGGCGGGATCGACGTCGTCGACATCGGCATCGGTCCGACGCCGCTGCTCTACGCGTCCGTCCACGCTCTGCCCGTCGACGGCGGCATCATGATCACCGGGAGCCACAACCCGGGCGACGAGAACGGCTTCAAGATGATGCGCGGCAAGGCGAGCTTCTTCGGCGCCGACATCCAGGCGCTGCGCAGGATCATCGAAGAAGAGCGCTTCTCGACCGCTTCCGGAACCGGCACCGTCGAGCGCGCCGACGTGCACGCCCGCTACGTGGACATGGTCACGTCGGGCATTCACCTGGCCCGCACCGACTTGCGCTTCGTGCTCGACGCCGGCAACGGCTCGGGCGGACCGCTCGGACTCGCGTGCATGAGGAAGCTCGGCCTCCACCCGGACGCCCTCTACTGCGAGATGGACGGCCGCTTCCCCAACCACCACCCCGACCCGACGGTCCCGCACAACCTCGACGCGCTCATCGCGCGGGTGCGCGAGACCGGAGCCCGCATCGGCCTCGCCTTCGACGGGGACGCCGACCGCCTCGGCGCGGTCGACGCCAACGGCGACATCGTCTGGGGCGACAAGCTGATGATCCTCTTTTCGCGAGCCCTCCTCGCCGACAAGCCGGGCGCCGCCATCCTCGGCGAAGTGAAGTGCTCGCAGACGATGTACGACGACATCGCGAAGCACGGCGGACGACCCATCCTCTGGAAGACGGGCCACTCGCTCATCAAGACGAAGATGAAGGAGGAGGGGGCCCTCCTGGCCGGCGAGATGAGCGGGCACCTCTTCTTCGCGGACCGCTACTACGGCTACGACGACGCGATCTACGCGTCGCTTCGGCTGCTCGAGATCCTCGCGAAGGACCCGCGATCCCTCGGCGAGATGCTCGCCGAC
>Ga0102924_1001892_pt1 | contig 23490 bp, 17 predicted proteins | sample PaiPotPPM11metaG_FD_80116 | JGI IMG/M metagenome (GOLD analysis project Ga0102924, IMG submission 80116) | Iron sulfur acid spring bacterial and archeal communities from Banff, Canada, to study Microbial Dark Matter (Phase II) - Paint Pots PPM... ...
CACTGGGGGATGGGGCAGCGCCTGAAGTCGTTCGGCCGAAAGATTTCGGTAGTCAGCCTGCCTACTGGGCCATTGGCTCTCCTGGCGGAGCTTTGTTACGGTCACCGTTGTGAAGCTGGTCGTGGGTATTGATTCATCTACGCAGTCAACCAAGGTGCTCCTCGTGCGGGCCGACGACGGGACCGTCGTCGGCGAGGCGTCCGCGCCGCATCCCGACGGCACCGAGTGCCCGCCGGAGCGCTGGTGGGAAGCGCTCACGGCGGCGGGGCGGGGGCTGCTCGACCGGGCCGACGCGGTCGGTGTCGCGGCCCAGCAGCACGGCATGGTCACCGTCGGCGAGGAGCGCGACGTCGTCCGGCCCGCGATGCTGTGGAACGACGTCAAGTCGGCCCCGCAGGCCAGGGAGCTCGTGAACGAACTCGGCCCGCAGGAATGGGCGGCGCGGACCGGGTCGGTGCCGACGATGTCGTTCACGGTCACCAAGCTGCGCTGGCTGGCCGAGCGCGAGCCGGAGAACGCCGCGCGCGTCCGCTCGGTCATGCTGCCGCACGACTGGCTGACCTGGCGGCTGGCCGGCGGCGGGCCGGCCGGCTCCGGCGGCGACCCCGCGGTCACGCCGGCGACCGACCGGGGCGACGCCTCGGGCACCGGGTACTTCTCCCCCGCCGACGGGACCTGGCTGTACGACTACGCCCTACGGGCGCTCGGGCACCGGGTCGAGCTGCCGTACGTCGCCGCGCCCGCCGAGATCGTCGGCCGGACCTCCTGGGGCGCGGCAATCTCGGCGGGCACCGGGGACAACATGGGCGCGGCGCTCGGCATGAGCCTGGCCGAGGGCGACGTCGCGGTATCGATCGGCACCTCGGGCACCGCCTACGCGGTGGCCGAGACCATGACGGCCGACCCGAGCGGGCTCGTGTCCGGGTTCGCCGACGCGACCGGCCGGTTCCTGCCGCTGGTCGCCACCCTCAACGCGGCCCGGGTGCTCGGCGTCACCGCGCGAATGCTCGGGGTGGACCCGGCCGGGCTGTCCGACCTGGCGCTGAAGGCGGAGGCGGGCGCGGGCGGACTGGTCCTGCTCCCCTACCTCGACGGTGAGCGGACCCCGAACCGGCCGTCGGCGAACGGCGTGCTGCGCGGGCTAACGACGTCGAACGCCACGCCGGAGAACCTGGCGCGGGCGGCGGTCGAGGGGATCCTGTGCTCGCTCGCGGACGCCATCGACTACCTGCGCCTGTGCGGTCTCGCGCCTAGTCGGGTGGTGCTCACCGGCGGCGCGGCCAAGTCGGAGGCGGTGCGGTCGATCGCGCCCGCGGTGTTTGGGCTGCCGGTGGTGGTGCCCGAGGCGGCCGAGTACGTGGCGCTCGGCGCGGCCCGGCAGGCGGCCTGGGCCCTGGCCGGGACCGCCGAGCCCCCGTCGTGGCCGGCCAGGCCCTCGGCCACCTACGCGGCGGGCGCCGCCCTTGGGGTACGCGAGCAGTACGGCGCCTTGCGTGACGACGCGGCCGCCTGGCAGGAGAGCTGAATACCCCACCTCACGCTGGCGGCGGCGGGGCGCTCGACATGGACGGGACGCGGGCGAAGACCGCGGCGGCGACCACGGCCAGCAGGCCGGCGAAGACGAACAGGCCGCGGTAGCCGCCGAGGCCAGATACCACCACGCCCGCGATCGGTGCGCCGATGACCTGCGGGAGAGCGGACGCGACGTTGATGATGCCGAGGTCGCGGCCGGCGTTCATCTGGTCGGGCAGCACCACCATCGACAGCGCCTGGCTGACCGACTGAAACGCGCCGTAGCCCGCCCCGAGCGCGAAGGCGCAGACGACGACCACCGCCCACACGGCGAACCCGGCCAGCAGGAAGCCGGTCACCGCCATCACGACCGACGCGAGCACCGCGTACCGGCGGTAGCCGCCCGACCGGTCGGCGGCGCGGCCGACCGCGACGGTCGCGACGATGACCGCGAGCGTGGCGATCAGCACGAGGATCAGCTGCCCCTGGCCGGGGTTGCGGTAGTGCACCACGTCCTGGAGGTAGTAGTAGAGGTAGAGGAGCGCGACCGTCTCCGCCAGCGTGACGAGGAACTTGGCCAGCCAGACCAGGCCGAACCCCTGGTCGAGCGACAGCAGCACCCGGATGCCCGGCCGGCCGGCGGCGGGCCCGGTGCCGGTGCTGGCCGTGTCCGTGCCTGCGGTACCGCTCTCGGCCGTGCCCGTGCTTGGCGTGCCCGTGTTTGGCGTGCCCGTGGTTGACGTGCCCGTGGTTGGCGTGCCCGTGGTTGGCGTACCCGTGGCTTGCGGCGCGTGGCTGACGCGGGGCAGCCGGTACAGCACGAACACCAGGGGGATCAGGCAGACCATGTAGCTGATGGAGATCGCGGTCATGCCCGCGGTAACCGACGGAAACACCTCGACGACCGCGGCGAGGCCGAGGATCAGCCCGACGGCCTGGGCGACCGAGATCAGTCCCCAGACCAGCCCCCAGGACCGCCGGTCGACGTGGTCCACCACGATCGCCGACATCGGCGAGTACGCGATGTTGATCGTGGCCTGGCAGATCGTCCACCAGACGGCTATGTCCACGATGGAGTGCTGGTAGCCGAGGACGACGTGCGCCACTCCCCCGGTGACCAGGCCGATGACGATCGTGACGACTCGGTTGTCCGCGCTGAGCCAGCGGTCCGAGTAGTAGCCGGCCAGCGGGTTGAATACGAGCGCCGCGAACGCGCCGATCCCGGTCACCACGCCGAGGCCCAGTGCCTTGCCCGACGACCCCGCGGCGGACTCGATCATCCGGGGGAGAATGTTCTGTATGGGCGCGATGAGCGCCACGTTCGTGCCGAAGTTCGCGAGCATCAGCGCGGCGACGAACGGACGGTTCAGCCGGGGGGCGGCCTGCGCGGCCGACGGCGCGGCGTGCTCCAGCGCGGACACCTGTTCCTCGGTGACAAGACCAGTGGGGGCGTCTGCACGCTATCACCGAAAGATGGAGACGGCCGGACGCGGGCCGCAACCGCGTCCGGCCGACGATTCGGTTTTAGCGGACCCCGTACAGGTGCTCGAGCGCGAGCTGGTCCAGGTGCTCGTAGGCCATGCCGCGGGCGGCGAGCGCGTCGATGTCCGCGCTGGCGTCGCGGACGTCGCGCCAGGTCTCGCCGGGCGCCAGCGTCGGCTCCGCGAGCTCGGCGACGCGGGCGGCGGCGAGCGCCGCCTGGACCTCCGGGTCGGCGCGGAACGCCTTCGCCTTCGCCCGCAGGATCAGGTAGTTCCGCATGCAGGCCGCGGCCGAGGCCCAGACGCCCGCGTCGTCCTCGGTGCGCGGTGGCTTGTAGTCGAAGTGCACCGGCCCGTCGTAGCCGCCGGCCAGGAGCGTGTCGACCACCCAGAACGCGCCGCGCGCGTTGCCCGCGCCGAACCGCAGGTCCTGGTCGTAGCGCGGCCCGTTCTGCCCGTTGAGGTCGATGTGGAACAGCTTCCCGTGCCACATCGCCTGGGCGATGCCGTGCGCGTAGTTGAGCCCGGCCATCTCCTCGTGGCCGATCTCGGGGTTGATGCCGACCATCTCCGAGCGCTCAAGCTCGTTGATGAACGCGATCGCGTGCCCGAGCGTGGGCAGCAGGATGTCGCCCCGCGGCTCGTTCGGCTTCGGCTCGATCGCGAAGCGGATGTCGTACCCCTGGTCGATGACGTACTGCGACAGCACGTTCAGCCCCTCGGCGTACCGGCCGAGCGCGGCCCTGATGTCCTTGGCGGCACCCGACTCCGCGCCCTCCCGGCCGCCCCAGAAGATGTAGGTCTTCGCGCCAAGCTCCGCCGCCAGGTCCAGGTTGCGCATCACCTTGGCGAGCGCGAACCGGCGGACCTCGCGCTCGTTCGCCGTGAACGCCCCGTCCTTGAACATCGGGTGCCCGAACAGGTTCGTGGTCGCCGTCGTCACCACGAGCCCGGTCTCGTCGAGCGCCTTGCGGAACGCGGCGATCTTCTCGTCCCGCTCCGCGGGCGCCGCGCCGAAGTCAAACACGTCGTTGTCGTGGAAGTTCACTCCGTAGGCGCCGAGTTCGGCGAGCTTCCGCACCGCACGGTCGGCCGGCATCGGCGGCCGCACCGCACTCCCGAAAACGTCAATCCCTTGCCAGCCCACCGTCCATATCCCGAACGAAAAGTGGTCTTCGCGGGTCGGCACATACGCGTCTGAAGTCATGGTCTCCCTCTACTTCCGATTGCTCCGACCGTATTCAATCGGCCATCCATCCGGCTAGGGGCCTACCCCTTCACCGCGCCGGCCGCGCCCGCGACGATGTACCGCTCGGCGAAGACGAACGCGCCGAGCGCAGGCAGCATCGCCATCGCCGAGTACGCGAAGATGCCCGCGACGTTCTGCGAGTACGTCGTCTGGAACATGTAGGTGCCCAGCGGCAGCGTGTAGTGCGACTGCGTCTGCAGCACGAGCAGCGGCAGGAAGTACTGGTTCCAGGTGGTCACGAAGGCCAGCAGTCCCACCGTGACCAGCGCCGGCTTGGCCAGGGGGAGCAGGATCTGGACGAAGAACCGGAACCGGCTCGCCCCGTCCACCAGCGCCGCCTCCCGCAGCTCGCCGGGGATGGCGCGCAGGAACGGGCGCAGGATGATCATGGTGAGCGGCAGCCCGAACGCCGCCTCGGGGATCGCGACGCCGAACTGGTTGTCCAGCAGGCCGAGCCGCTGCAGTTCGAGGTACACCGGCACCGCCGCGGCGGTGATCGGGAACAGCAGGCCCGCCACGAACACGTTGTAGAAGAACTCGCGGCCCTTGAACTCGTACTGGGACAGCGCGAGCGCCGCCATCGTCCCGAGTACGAGTACCAATGCGGTCGCGACCACGCTGACCAGCGCGCTGTTCCCGATGAGCTGCCAGAACGCCGCCGACTTCAAGATGGCCGTGTAGTTGCCCAGGACCCAGGGGTTGGGCAGGCCGGCCGCGTTGCCGTTGATGTCGGCGTTGGTGCGGAAGCCGTTCACCACGACGAGCAGCAGCGGCACGATGGTGAGCCCGAGGGCCACGATGGCCACCAGGTAGGTGGCCGGCATGATCGTCCACCGGCTCGTTGACCGCCGTCGCGTCGACTGCCCACGCGGGCCGGCGGTCCCGGTTTGCGCGATAGCCGCCATCTACCCGACCTCCCTCGTCAGTGCGCCCTGCATGTCTCTGCGCAGCGCGAACCTCTGGTACAACAGCGCGAACACGAAGCAGAAGGCGAACAGGACCACCGCGATCGCCGAGGCGTAGCCGTAGTCCGTGGCCTGCACGCCCTTCGTGTACAGGTACACGGCGATCGTCTCCGACGACTCCCCCGGTCCGCCCCCGGTCAGGATCCACACGATGTCGAAGATCTGCAGCGAGCCGATCACCGTGATGAAGCCCCAGATCCTGATGGTCGGGGCGAGCAGCGGCAGCGTGATGCGGCGGGTGACCTCCCAGGGCCCCGCGCCGTCGATGCTGGCCGCCTCCTTTAGCTCTCTCGGCACGCCCTGCAGCCCGGCGAGCAGCAACACGATGCCGAACCCGATGTACTGCCAGGTGAGCACCACGAAGTTGACCCACAGGGTGAGGCTGGCGTTGGCTAGCCATTCCTGGACGAGGCCGCCAAGGCCGAGCGACTTCATCACCTGATCCACGAAGCCGTTCGGCTGCAGCATCAGGTTCCACATGATGCCGGTGACCGCCGGGGGCAGCACGTAGGGCGCGAAGATCACCATGCGCAGGAACGTGCGGCCGAAGAACTTGCGGTTTAGCAGCAGCGCGATGGCGATGGACAGCGGCCCCTGGATGACGACCGACGCCGCGGTCAGGATCAGCGTGTGCTCGATCGCGTGGATGAAGTACAGGTCATGGAACGCGAACGAGTAGTTCTTGAACCCGACCGAGGGACCGAGCGGCCCGTAGCCGCCCCAGCTGAAGAAGCTGTAGTAGGCCGCGATGATGATAGGGACGAAGACGAAGCCAACGAACAGGATCAGGCCCGGGGCCAGCAGGATCGTGAGCTCGGTCCGCTTGATCAGCTTCGGGCTGCGCCGCCGGTGGGCGCGAAGCGGTCCAGCCGCAGCGGAGTCATCCGCTGCGGCTGGACCAAGCCCGGCTTCAGTAGCCGTGCGCTGACTCATGATCAGGGTGCGCTCGGCGAACTCAAGATGGCGGACGCGGTGGAGGTACTCGGCTTGGCGAAGTAGTTGGCGATCGCCGCGTCGAGGTTCAGACCCGGCTTGGTCGGGAGCGCCGTATCGAAGTAAAGCTGCTCGTACGCGGCGGTCTTGAGGTAGGCGGAAGCGGTCTGGGTGGCCGGCAGCGTGATGGCGTGCGACTGCGACGCGAGCACCGGCTCACCGGTCTGGCCGACGCCCACGAGCTGGTCCTGGATCGCCGGGGAGTCGAGGTACTGCAGGAACTTCGCGCAGGCCGTGACCTGTGCGGTGGTGCCGGTGCAGGAGAAGCCGTCACCGCCGCCGAGGACCGCGGTCTGCGAGCCCGCCGAGCCTGGCGTCTGCGGGAACGGGAACCAGCCGAGCTCGCTGCTCAGCTTCGCGGCATCCGCCTTGCTGGCCACGCCCTGCATGACCGACGGGTCCCAGTCGCCCTGGAGCTCCATCGCGGCCTTGCCGGACGCGACCATGCCGGCCGAGCTGCCCGCGCCAGTCTGGGACGAGGTGCCGAGGAAGCCGGCCTGGAACGGGTTAGTGTTCAGGAACGCGTCCAGGTCGTTGGTCGCCTTGGTGAAGCAGGGGTCGGTGAAGTTCTTGGCGGCGATGTCCGAGGTGACGGTCGACTGCGAGCAGTCCCGCAGCGCGAAGGACTCCCACCAGAACGCGTCCGGCCAGCCGTCCTTGCTGCCGACCGCGATCGGCGCGTAGCCGGCGGCGCGGAGCTTGCTGTCGTCGGACTCAAGCTGCGCGATGGTGGTCGGCACGGTGATGCCGACCTTCTGGAAGATGTCCTTGCGGTACCAGAAGCCCACTACGTGCAGGTCGACCGGCACGCCGTACTGCTGGCCGTTCACCGCCCAGCCCTGGGCCCCCGCGACGTTGCCGATCCAGCTGGAGACATCGGAGGTGATGTTCGCGACCTTGCCCGAGCTAACCTGCTGGGCGAGCACGCCGCCGCCCCACTGCTGGTAGATGTTGGGCGGGTTGTTGCCCTGCAGCGCCAGCGGGATCTTGGTCTTCTGCAGGGTCTCGTTCTGGATCGGGACGTTCTGGATCGTGATGCCCGGGTTCGCCGCCTCGAAGCTCTTGATGGCGTTCTGGTAGACGCCGAGCAACGGCTGGTTGGTGCCGTTGTTCCACCAGGTGAGGGTGACGTTGGCGGTGGAACTCCCGGAACTTGAGCTCCCGCCGGTGCTCGTGCTTGGACTGCTTGAACCGCTGCCGCTGCTGCACGCGGCGGCCGCCGTTGCCGTCGCCACCGCGAGCGCGGCGACGGCAAGTGCCCGGCTGCTACGCATATATGTCTCCTGAAGGGTTGGGCACAAGGCACTTTCGAAAGTTTTCGAATACTTTCGACGTGCCGCCATCGTAAGTTGGCCACCTATAGCGGTCAACCCCTCGTTTCCACGTCGTTACGAGCGTTTTAATGTTGCTTTGATTGCCGTACGATGCAGCAAGAACAGCGCTGTTCGAGCGACCGTTACGTTTTCCGATAAATTTCGAGATCAAATCGAAAGGTGTGGCCGTGCGGAAGACCACCCTCGCCGCGATCGCCGCGGAGGCTGGCGTGTCGCTGCCCACCGTGTCCAAGGTGGTCAACGGCAGACCCGACGTCGCGCCGACCACGCGCGCCCGGGTTGAGCAGCTACTCGATCAATACCAGTACCGTCGCAACGAGCTGCGGGCCCATCGCCGCTCCGGACTGATCGACCTGGTGTTCGCCGGGCTGGACAGCCCGTGGGCGGTAGAGATCCTGCGCGGGGTCGAGGAGTGGGGCGCGGAGCACTCCACCGCGATCGCGGTGTCCTCGGTGCGGCACGGCGACGCCCGGCCGGCGAGTTGGACCTCGCAGATCGCCAGCCACCACTCCGACGGCGTCATTCTCGTCACCACCACGCTGACCAGCGCGCAGGTCGGGCAGCTGCGCGGTGCGGGCATCCCGCTCGTCGTCATCGACCCGGCCAACACCCCGCCGCCGGACATCCCGTCCGTCGGCGCGACGAACTGGGCGGGCGGGCTCGACGCCACGGAACACCTGCTGTCGCTCGGCCACCGGCGAATCGGCGCGATCACCGGGTTCCCCGACATGCTGTGCAGCCTGGCCCGGCTGGATGGCTACCGGTCGGGGCTCGAGCGGGCGGGCCTCATGGCCGACCCCGACCTGGTCAAGTACGGCGACTTCGAGCACGAGGGCGGCTTCGCGCGCGCCGTCGAACTGCTCAGCCTCGCCGACCCGCCGACCGCGATCTTCGCGGGCAGCGACCAGCAGGCGTTCGGCGTCTACGAGGCCGCCCGCCAGAAGGGCCTGCGCATCCCCGACGACCTGTCGGTCGTCGGCTTCGACGCGCTGCCGGTCAGCCGCTGGGCCTCGCCGCCGCTGACCACGGTGCGCCAGCCGCTCTCGGAGATGGGCAGCGCCGCCGCCCAGATGCTCGGCGACCTGATCGACGGCAGGCCGCTGCGCACCAATCGGGTCGAGCTGTCCACCGAGCTGTACGTCCGTGAGTCAACCACTGGTCCAAATATGCGGGGCCTGCGGCAGGGAGCGTCATGAGCATGTCTAACGACATACCCGAAGAGGAAGAGAGCGGACGAGGCGAAGCGTGGCGGGATCCTCGGCTTCCCGCTGAGGAGCGGGTCGCGGACCTGCTCGGCCGGATGACCCTCGAGGAGAAGATCGCGCAGCTCGGCAGCATCTGGATGGGCGCATCGGGCGAAGGCGACGGCGTCGCGCCGATGCAGGACCAGTTCTTCAGCTACGACCAGCCGCCATTCGAGGACCAGGTCAAGAACGGGCTCGGCCAGCTCACCCGGGTATTCGGCACCCGCCCGGTCGATACGGCGGCCGGGATGAGCGCGCTCGCCGCGCTGCAGGCCAAGGTCGTCGCCGCCAGCAGGCTGGGCATCCCGGCGGTCGCCCACGAAGAGTGCCTGACCGGCTTCACCGCCTGGGGCGCGACGATCTTCCCCACGCCGCTCGCCTGGGGCGCCTCGTTCGATCCGGCGCTCGTCGCCGAGATGACCGCCGCGATGGGTGCGAGCATGCGGGCGGTCGGCGTCCACCAGGGGCTCGCCCCGGTGCTCGACGTGACCCGCGACTACCGCTGGGGCCGCACCGAGGAGACCATCGGCGAGGACCCGTACCTGGTCGGCGTCATCGGGACCGAGTACGTGCGCGGGCTGCAGCGGGCCGGGATCCACGCCACGCTCAAGCACTTCGCCGCCTACGCCGCCTCCCGCGCCGGGCGGAACCACGCCCCGGTGTCGATGGGGCCGCGCGAGCTCGCCGACGTCATCCTCGTCCCGTATGAGATGGCGATCAGGCTCGGCCGCGCGCGCTCGGTGATGCCGAGCTACGTCGACATCGACGGGGTGCCGGCCAGCGCCGATCCGCACCTGCTCACCACCGTGCTGCGCGAGGAGTACGGGTTCGACGGCGTGGCCGTCTCGGACTACTACGCGGTCTCGTTCCTCGAGCTGCAGCACGCGGTCGCCGCCAGCCCGGGTCAGGCGGCGGGGCTCGCGCTCGCCGCCGGGCTGGACGTCGAACTGCCGGGCACCCGCTGCTTCGGCGAGCCGCTGCTCGACGCGGCGGCGGCCGGCGAGGTGCCCGTCGAACTCATCGACCGCGCGGCGGCCCGGGTGCTCAGGCAGAAGCTCGACCTCGGGCTGCTCGACGCCGGCTGGTCGCCGCGGACCGACCAGGCCGCGGACGTGCCCGACCTCGACCCGCCCGCGCAGCGGGACATCGCCCGCCGGCTCGCGGAAGAGTCCGTGATCCTCCTGCAGAACGTCGCGGGCAGCTCCGGCCGCGGCGTGCTGCCGCTGGCGGCGAACGCCAGGGTCGCGGTCGTCGGGCCGCTCGCGGATGACCAGCTCGCGTTCTTCGGCGGGTACACGATGCCCAGGCACCTGGGCCATCTGCGGCCGTTCGACGGCGCGGCCGGCGGCGGGGGCGTCGAGGTCGCCACCGTGCTCGGCGCGCTGCGCGGCGAGGACGTCACGGTGACCGGGCACGCGCGCGGCGGCGACGTCCGCACGCTCGATGAGTCGGGGTTCGCCGAGGCAGTCGCCGCAAGTCGTTCTGCTGACGTGATCGTGGCGGTCGTGGGGGACGAGGCCGGCCTGTGGGGACACGGGACCAGCGGCGAGGGATGCGACGCGACCGAGCTGAAGCTACCCGGCGTGCAGGAGGGGCTGCTGCGGGTGCTCGCGGACACCGGCATCCCGGTGGTCGCGGTGCTCGTCACCGGCCGGCCGTACGCGCTGGGCGCGATCGCGGGGCGGCTGGCGGCCGTGGTGCAGACGTTTTTCCCCGGCGAGGAGGGCGGACGGGCCATCGCGGGGGTCCTCACCGGGCGGGTGACGCCGAGCGGCCGGCTGCCGGTCGAGATACCGCGGGACCCGGGGTCGATGCCCTCGACCTACCTGCGCTCGAAGAACGCCGCGGAACACAACGCGAGCGCGGTCGACCCCACGCCGCTGTTCGCGTTCGGGCACGGGCTCTCGTACACCGCGTTCGCGTACGCGGACCTGGAGCTGTCCGCCGGCGCGGTGCCGACCGACGGTGAGCTGCGGATATCGTGCACCATGAGTAACACCGGGCCGGTCGCCGGGACCGAGGTCGTCCAGCTCTACCTGGGCGATCCCGTCTCCACGGTGGTCCGGCCGGTCAAGTGGCTCGCCGGCTTCGCGCGGGTGGCGCTTGAACCGGGTGAGGCGGCCCGAGTCACGTTCCTGGTGCACGCGGACCGGACCTCGTTCACCAGCCGGGACTTGACGCGGGTCGTTGAGCCCGGCAACATCACAGTGACCGTCGGCGGCTCTTCTGACGATTTGCCACTGACGGGTTCTTTCACACTGACTGGCCCGATACGTACCGTGGGTATTGATAGGGTGCTCGACACGCCGGTATCTGTAAAGAAACTTACCGGTTAGGATGGCTCCCAACCCGCGGGCAGGGTCCGGACATGGAGGTCTCCGAATGGCGCGTATCGCGCTGGATCACGTGGACAAGGTTTACAGCGGCGGCGTCAAGGCGCTCGACGACCTGAACCTTGAGGTGAAGGAAGGCGAGTTCATGGTGCTCGTCGGGCCTTCGGGGTGCGGGAAGTCGACCGCGCTGCGGTCGATTGCCGGGCTGGAGGAAATCACCGCCGGGACGATCTCGATCGGCGAGCGGGTCGTCAACGACCTGCCGCCGAAGGACCGGGACATCGCGATGGTGTTCCAGAACTACGCGCTGTACCCGCACATGACGGTGGCGGACAACCTGGCATTCGGGCTGAAGCTGCGGCACACCCCGAAGGCGGAGATCAAGCGGCGGGTGGGCGAGGCGGCGGAGATGCTCGGCCTGGAGCCGTACCTGGCCCGCAAGCCCGCCGCGCTGTCGGGCGGGCAGCGGCAGCGCGTGGCGATGGGCCGGGCGATCGTCCGCGAGCCGGCCGCGTTCCTGATGGACGAGCCGCTGTCGAACCTGGACGCCAAGCTGCGGGTGTCGATGCGGGCCGCGCTGAACCAGCTGCACGAGCGGCTCGGCACCACGACCGTGTACGTCACCCACGACCAGGTCGAGGCCATGACGCTGGGCGACCAGGTCTGCGTGCTGCGCGACGGGCAGCTGCAGCAGGTCGACACGCCGCAGGAGCTGTTCGACGCCCCGGTCAACCTGTTCGTCGCCGGGTTCATCGGCTCCCCGGCGATGAACTTCGCCTTGGCCGACCTGGTGCGCGACGACGGCCCGGCGGTCACTTTCGCCGGGTTCCGGCTGCCGATGCCCGCGTCGGTGGTCTCCGGCAAGCCGGGGCTCGATAACTACTTCGGCAAGAAGGTCATCCTCGGCATCCGCCCGTCGGACTTCGAGGACGGGGCGTTCGGCGACGCCGCCTGGCCGCGCATCGACGTGACCGCGGGGGTGACGGAAGGGCTCGGCACGGAGATCCACGCGATCTTCACGATCGACGCGCCGCCGGTCGAGCACTCCGCGATCACCAGCGCCGCCAGCGACGAGGACGAGGGCACCGAGGCGGTGGCCGCCCTGTCCGGCGGCAAGTCGCTGTGGACCGCGCGGGTCTCCTCCCGCTCCGCCGTCCGCGCCGGCGCGCCGCTCCAGCTCGCCGTCGACACCAGCAGGCTGCACTTCTTCGACCCCGCCACCGGCGACTCGATCGGCCACCCGCTGTCGGCCGGCGTCGCCGAGGCGGCGGCCACCGCGTAGGCCCGTTGTTCCGAGCACACAGTGGACGTTGGGCCCCTAGAGGGGGCCCAACGTCCACTTTCGGCTGGTCAGGCCTCGCGGATCGGGGCCGGACCGGTGGAGCCGCGGACTACCAGTTCCGGTTCGAAGAGGAGTTCCTCCGGGTGGGCGATCACCGCTTCCATCTGGTTGACCAGAAGGGCGACGGCCGACCGGCCCATGGACTGTATGGGCTGGCGGACCGTGGTGAGCGGCGGGTCGGTGCAGTTCAGCCAGGCCGAGTCGTCGTAGCCGACCACGGAGACGTCGCTGGGCACGTTCAGGCCCGCACGGCGGACCGCCCGGATCGCGCCGAGCGCGAGGACGTCGCTCGCGCAGATGATGCCGGTCACGCCCTCGCGCAGCATCCTGGTGGCGGCCGCCTGGCCGCCCTCCAGTGAGAACAGGGCGTGCTCGACCGGGGCCGCGCTTATCGCCACCCGCTCCGTCGCCTCGGTGAAGGCGGCCAGCTTGCGGCGCGACGGCATGTGGTCCTCCGGGCCGAGCACCAGGCCGATGCGCTCGTGACCGAGCGCGGACAGGTGCGTGAACGCCTGGGAAGCCGCCGACGCGTCGTCGGACGAGACGCACGGGAAGCCAAGGTTGTCCACCGCCGCGTTGATCAGGACGACGGGGACGCCCCTGGCCCGCAGCAGCCGGTAGTGCTCGTGCGGCGCGGCGGCCTCGTGGTAGTTGCCGCCCGCGAACATCACGCCGGAGGCGTGCTGCTCGAGCAGCATGTCCACGTAGTTCGCCTCGGACAGGCCGCCCGCGGTGCGGGTGCAGAGCACCGGGGTGAACCCGCGCTCGGAAAGATTGGCCCCGATGACCTCGGCGAGAGCGGGAAAGATCGGATTCGAGACCTCGGGCACGACGAGGCCGATCAGGCGGGCACGCTGGCCGCGGAGCTTGCTCGGGCGCTCGTAGCCGAGCACGTCCAGGGCGGTGAGCACCGCTTCTCTCGTGCTGTCGGATACGCCGGGCTTGCCGTTGAGCACGCGGCTCACGGTGGCCTCGCTGACCCCGACCTTCTTCGCCACCTCGGCCAGGCGCCGGGCTGGTGTACGCGTCATGCTGCAAGAATACGTCATCTCGGCGCAAAGAATTGCGTTACCAGAGCGATACCTTCACCTCGTGTTGGCTGAAGTCGATCTTGGTTGCGGCGCTGAATCCGCAGGCTACGCGGACTTTGCGCCCGAACCGCACCGTTCCGGCAGCGTAGTCACAGACGTGCGGATGAAAGTTATTTCTTTGCATCAGATCATCAGGATCTTGCCGAGCATTGTCCGGCTATGTATCTTCACCCTAACGGCGACGGCGCCCGGGCCCAGCGGGCGTGGACCATCGCCCATGTTCAGCCCATGGAAGGGATGGAGCGATGAGCAGCATGTATCACAGACTGCGCCACCGCCCGGTGGTCGCGGTTGCCGCCATGGCGGGCCTCGTTCTCGCCGCTGCGGCCTGCTCAAGCAGCAACTCGAGCGCAGGCAGCACCGCCGGTTCTGGCGGCAATGTCACCATCAGCATCGACTGTGCGCCGCCCGCGGCGCAGCAGCCGGTGCAGCACAAGGAGTGGATTGAGGACGTAGCCATCTTCGAGAAGGCCAACCCCAGCATCACCATAGACAGCGTCTACAACTACCCGTGCGACAACGTGCCGGCGGCGTTCACCGCGATGCTGCGGGCCGGGACCGAGTCGAACCTCTACTACACCTACTTCACTGACCTGCCGCAGGTGCTGCTGGCCGGCCAGGCGGCGAACATCACCAAGTACGTGAACTCAACCACCGTGCCCACGCTTAACGACATCGCGCCGAGCTCGATGAAGGCGGATGAGGCGGGCTCGCAAATCTACGGCCTGCCGACCTCCAACTACACCCAGGGCATTATCTACAACCGGCAGCTCTTCACCGAGGCCGGGCTCAACCCGAACGACCCGCCGACCACCTGGGCCCAGGTCGAGACCGACGCCAAGGCCATCTCCAAGCTTGGCAAGGGCATCGAGGGCTGGGGCGACTACAGCGCGGGCAACAACGGCGGCTGGCACTTCTCCTCTTACATGGACGCACTGGGCGGCACCGCGGTCAACAACAGCGGCGCCACCCCGACGGCGGACTTCAACAACGCCGACGGCACCGCGATCCTGCAGGCGCTGCACACGCTGCGGTTCACCGACAACGCGATGAGCCCCACCCAGGGCCTGGCCTGGGGCACGCTGCAGCAGCAGTTCGCCGCGGGCAAGCTCGGCATGTACATCGCCGCGCCGGACGACATCTACAACGTGATCGTGCCAACCGACAAGGGCAACCTCAGCGACATCGGGATGGCCCCGCTGCCCAGCCTGACCGGCACCCCGGCCGGGTCACTGTCCGGCGGCAACGACTTCATGTTCTCCCCCAAGGACACCCCGGCGCAGATCCAGGCCGGCATCAAGTGGCTCAACTTCGAGGACCTGACGCCCGGCGACGGCCAGTTCAACTACGCCCGGCAGAAGGCGGACGGGTTCCCGGTCGGCTTCCCCGAGCCCCAGCTCTTCGTCGGCGCGACCGGCACCAAGATCAACCAGCTCCGCGACAAGTACGCGACGATCAACACGTCGTACTACTCGTCGTTCGTCAACGCTCAGGTGCCGGGCGACGGCGAGCCGCTTGACGCCCAGGCCGTCTACAAGACGCTCGACCCGGTCATGCTCGCCGTGCTGACCGAGCCGAACGCCAACATCCCGGCGCTGCTCGCATCAGCGTCGACCAACGTCAACACGATCCTGGCCAACAGTGCGGGATAAGAGGAACCCCGCAACCGTTCGGGCTACTCATCATTAATCTCGCACCACCAGCCGAGCGCGGGGCGGGCGGCGATCTCAGCCGGCCGCCCCGGGCCCGGTCGGCCCGGTACCGGAACTGACCGCGACCGAGACTGACAGGGAAGCGAATGGCGAATGTTGTGACCAGCGTCGCGCGGCGCGCGCTGGCGCCGCCGCCGGTAGGCGGCAAGCGGCGGAAGGCGCTGCTGCCCCGGGCGCGGCGCAACGGCACGGCCTGGGGGTTCTTGATCGGGGCGGTGCTCGCCTTCTCGTTCTTCTCCTGGTACCCGATCGTCCGCGAAGTCCTCATGAGCTTCCAGAAGCCTGTGTACGGCGGCGGCAACACCTGGGCCGGCTGGGGGAACTACGTACGGATCTTCCGCGACCCCACGTTCTGGCAGGCATGGAGGAACACGGTCGAGTTCACCGTGCTCGCGCTGGTCATCGGGTACCTGGTGCCGTTCGCGGTGGCGATCCTGCTCAACGAGCTGCGGCACGCGCGCGGCTACCTGCGGATCATCGTCTACCTGCCGGTGATGCTGCCGCCCGCGTCGGCGCTGCTGCTGTTCGTCTACTTCTACAACCCGCAGTACGGGCTGTTCGACGACGTCCTCCACTTCCTGCACCTGCCCACGTCGCAGTGGGTGTTCCAGCCGGGTACCGGGTTCATCAGCACCGCGATGGTGTCGGTGGTGATCGCGTCGACCTGGATGAACATGGGCAGCGCGACGCTCATCTACCTGGCCGCGCTGCAGAACATCCCCGGCGAGCTGTACGAGGCGGCCGAGCTCGAGGGCGCGGGGATCTTCCGGCGGATCAGGCACGTGACGATCCCGCAGACCCGGCTGATCCTCGTCCTGCTGCTGATGCTGCAGGTCGTGGCCACCATGCAGATGTTCATCGAGTCGTTCGTGCTGACCAACGGCGGCGGCGGCGTGGGCAACAACACGCTGTCGGTGGTGATGCTCATTTACCAGTACGCGTTCGCAATGAGCGGCGCGAGCAACTACAACAGCGCATCGGCCCTCGGCGTGGTCCTGCTGCTGGTACTCGCCTTGTTCTCTGGCGGGTTCCTGTGGGCCACCCGCGAGCGTGACTAGGGGGATGATCGATGGCTGCCTTCGCTGCCTTCTCTAACCGGGCCAGGCAGGCCCGGCACGACCGGCGCGCCAGGAACCGCGCGGCGACCCCGGCAACGCGGACGCTGATCTCGAACGTCGCGCTGAACCGCGCGCGCGGCAAGATCACGTACCGGATCGTGCTGACCTTGGTGATCGTCGTGTTCACGCTGGTGTTCATCGGACCGATGTACTTCTTGTTCACCGACGCGGTCAAGCCGACGCAGGAGGTGATCCAGACCCCGCCCACGCTCTACCCGCACAGCGTCGACTTGGGCAACTTCGGGGACGCGTGGAGCCGGCTGGACGTCGGCAAGATGCTGTGGAACACGATCTACTACGCGATCGGCGCGCTCGCATTCCAGATCGTCTTCGACGTGGCCGCCGCCTACTCGCTGTCCAAGCTGCGCCCGGTCCTCGGCAACGTCGTGCTGTTCCTTATGCTCGCCACCCTCATGATCCCGGTCACGGTGCTGGTCGTGCCGCAGTACGTGACGGTCGCCAACATGCCGTTCTTTCACTGGAACCTGATCGGGACGCCGGAGGCGATCTGGCTGCCCTCGGTGGCCAACGCGTTCAACATCTTCCTGCTCAAGCGGTTCTTCGACTCGATACCGGCCGAGTATGTCGACGCGGCCGCGGTCGACGGCGCGTCCGCGTTCGCCACCCTGTGGCGGATCATCATGCCGATGTCGCGGCCGATTCTCGCCGTGGTCTCGATCTTCTCGCTCGTCGCGGTCTGGAAGGACTTCCTGTGGCCGCTGCTCGTCGAGTACGGGTACACGCCGACCAGGGAAACGCTGAACGTCGGCATCTGGCAGGCGCAGGTCGGCGTGCCGGAGAACCTGCTCATCGCCGCCTCCGCGATCGCCGCGGTCCCGACGATCCTGTTCTTCCTCGTCTTCCAGCGCAACATCATGTCGGGACTCACCGCGGGCGGGATCAGAGGCTGACTTCTGGTCGTCGTCCCGCGCTTGGTTGCGCTTTGTTTGCCGCCGCATGCCGTTTTCCGCCCAAGGAGAAAGCAGGTTACCCGTGCCCATGCCGTCCGCACCTTCCTCCCCGTCGCCCGATACGTGGTGGCGGGCGGCCGCGATCTACCAGCTCTACGTGCGCAGCTTCGCCGATGGCGACGGCAACGGCATCGGCGACCTGCCGGGTGCGCGGGCGCACCTGCCCTACCTGGCCGAGCTCGGCATCGACGCGATCTGGTTCAACCCGTGGTACCCGTCGCCGATGGCCGACGCGGGGTACGACATCGCCGACTACCGGTCGATCGACCCGGTCTTCGGCACGCTCGCCGATGCCGACGGGCTGATTCTTGAGGCGCACGCGCTCGGGATCAAGATCATCGTTGACGTCGTGCCCAACCACGCCTCCGACCGGCACCCCTGGTTCACCGCGGCGCTCGCCGCGGGGCCGGGGTCGGCCGAGCGCGCCCGGTTCTGGTTTCGGCCCGGGCGCGGGGATGACGGCTCGCTGCCGCCGAACAACTGGCAGTCGATATTCGGCGGGCCGGCGTGGACGCGCGTCGTCGAGCCGGACGGCTCGCTCGGCGAGTGGTACCTGCACCTGTTCGCGCCGGAGCAGCCGGACTTCAACTGGTCGTCGCCCGACGTGCGCCGGGAGTTCGAGGACGTGCTGCGGTTCTGGTTTTCCCGCGGCGTCGACGGCATCAGGATCGACTCGGCCGCGCTGCTCTGCAAGGATCCGACGCTGCCGGACGTGTCCGGCTCGGAGTTGCCCGGCCCGGCGCACCCCTTCATGGACCGGGACGAGGTGCACTCGATCTACCAGTCCTGGCGGGCCATCGCCGACTCCTATGCGGGTCGGATGCTGATCGGCGAGGTATGGCTGCCCGACGCCGCCCGGCTCGCCCGCTACGTGGGGCCGGGCGAGCTGCACACGGTGTTCAACTTCCCGTACCTGAACTGCCCGTGGGACGCCGCGTCGTTGCGTCAGGTCATCGACCAGACCCTGGCGCTCAACGCGCCGCTCGGCGGGCCGGCCACCTGGGTGCTGTCCAACCACGACGTGGACCGGGTCGTGTCCAGGTACGGGCGTCCCGACACCTCGTTCAGCCTTGACCGGCGGGCGTACTTCCACAGCCTCCCGGTCGACCTGGCCCTCGGCACCCAGCGGGCCAAGGCGGCGGCGCTGCTGACGATGGCCCTGCCCGGGTCCGTGTACATCTACCAGGGTGAGGAGCTGGGCCTCGGGGAGGTGCAGGACATCCCGGACGAGCTGCGGCAGGACCCGATCTGGGCGCGGACGCACGGCGCCGATCCGGGCCGCGATGGCAGCCGGGTGCCGCTGCCGTGGGCCGGGACCGAGCCGCCGTTCGGGTTCTCGCCTGCCGGGGCTTCAGCTGAGCCGTGGCTGCCGCAGCCGAAGGAATGGCGCGACCTGACCGTGGCCACCGAGTCCGCGCACCCGGGCTCCATGCTCCGGCTGTACCGCGATGCGCTGCGCATCCGGCGGTCGCAGCCTGCGTTCGGCGACTCGCCGCTGACCTGGCAGTCGTCTGCGTCGGGCGTGCTTGCCTTCGACCGTGACGAGTGCGCGCCCGGTGGGATCGTGCGCTGCATCGCCAACCTGTCGGCGGGCCCGGTGGAACTGCCGCAGGACGCGGACGTCTTGCTCGCCAGCGGGCCGGTTGACGACGGCCTGCTGCCCCCCGACACTTCGGTCTGGCTGCGCATCGCCTAGCTGACCGCGCCCCCGGGGTGCCGTTGGGGCGACTGCGGCCGGCCCAACGGCACCCCGGGGCTCCGATGATCTTGGGCGTTAGGCCTGGCGGGCGGCTTCCTGGTCGGACTGCTGGGACTGGGCGGGGACCTGGGGCTGCTCCGTCACGGGGAACGCGAGCTTGTCGTCTTCGCTGGCCACAGTCACGTGCTGGCCGGGCAGCAGGCGGCCGTCGAGCAGCATGGACGACAGCCGGTTGTCGACCTCCCGCTGGATCGTGCGGCGCAGCGGGCGGGCGCCGAACTCGGGCTGGAAGCCGCGCCGGGCGAGCCAGTCGACCGCCTCGGTCGTGAAGTCCACCGTGATGTCCTGCGCGTGCAGGCGGCGGGTGGTCTCCTCGAGCAGCAGGCTCGTGATTTGCCGCAGCTGCGTCTCGTCGAGGTGCCTGAACACGATGATCTCGTCGATGCGGTTGAGGAACTCGGGACGGAACGCCTCCCGCAGCCGGGACATGACCCGGCTGCGCAGGTCCGCGTCGTCCGCGGCGGTGGCCGTGGCGTCCGTGCCGCCGTCGAAGCCGAGCCTGCGCCTGCCGATCATGTCGGAGCCGAGGTTGCTCGTCATGATCACGACGGTGTTCTTGAAGTCCACCGTCCGGCCCTGGCCGTCGGTCAGCCTGCCGTCGTCGAGCACCTGGAGCAGGATGTTGAAGACGTCCGGGTGCGCCTTCTCGATCTCGTCGAGCAGCAGCACCGTGTACGGCGTGCGCCGCACCGCCTCGGTGAGCTGGCCTGCCTCCTCGTAGCCAACGTAGCCGGGCGGCGCGCCGACCAGGCGGCTGACCGTGTGCCGCTCCTGGAACTCGCTCATGTCGATGCGGACCATCCGGCCCTCGTCGCCGAACAGGGCCTCCGCCAGGGCCCGGGCCAGCTCCGTCTTGCCGACGCCGGTCGGGCCGAGGAACAGGAAGCTGCCGATCGGCCGGTTCGGGTCGGAGAGGCCGGCGCGGGAGCGGCGCACCGCCTCCGCGACGGCCGCCACCGCGTCGTCCTGGCCGATGACCCGCTGGTGCAGGTGCTCCTCGAGCTGGAGCAGCCGTTCCTTTTCCTCCTGGGTGAGCTGGGTCACCGGGATGCCGGTCGCGCGGGAGACGACCTCGGCGATGTCGGCGGTGCCGACCTCGGGCACCGTTTTCTCCGGCTTCCCCGTGTCGCCCGCGTCGTCCTCGGGGCGCTCCCCCAGCCGCGTGATCTGGTCGCGCAGCTCGGCGGCCCGCGTGTAGTCCTCGACGGCGACCGCCTCGTCCTTCTCCCGTTGCAGCCGCTGCAGGCGCTGCTCGGCCTCGCGCCGGTCCCGGGCGGGCGTCATCGTCCGCAGCCGGACCCGGGCGCCCGCCTGGTCGATGAGGTCGATCGCCTTGTCGGGCAGGAACCGGTCGGTGATGTACCGGTCGGACAGCTGCGCGGCCGCGACCAGCGCCTCGTCGGTGAAGCGGACCTGGTGGTGCGCCTCGTAGCGGTCGCGCAGGCCCCTGAGGATCTCGATGGTGTCCTCGACCGACGGCTCGGGCACCAGGATCGGCTGGAACCGCCGCTCGAGCGCGGCGTCCTTCTCGATGTCCTTGCGGTACTCGTCGATCGTGGTGGCGCCGATGATGTGCAGCTCGCCGCGGGCGAGTGCGGGCTTGAGCATGTTCGCCGCGTCCATCGAGCCTTCTCCCGCGCCCGCGCCGACGACCGTGTGCAGCTCGTCGATGAAGATGATCAGGTCGTCGCGGTGCGCGCGGATCTCGTCGATGACCTTCTTCAGGCGCTCCTCGAAGTCGCCCCGGTACCTGGTGCCCGCGACCATGCCGCCGAGGTCGATCTGGACGAGGCGCTTGTCGCGCAGCGTGTCGGGCACCTCGCCGTCGACGATCAGCTGCGCGATGCCCTCGACGATCGCCGTCTTGCCGACGCCGGGCTCGCCGATGAGCACCGGGTTGTTCTTGGTCCGCCGGGACAGCACCTCGACGGTCTGCTCGATCTCCTGCTCGCGGCCGACCACCGGGTCGACCTGGCCGTCGCGGGCCATCGCCGTGAGGTCGGTGCCGAACTGGTCGACGGTGGGGGTGTCCGACGGCGGCTTGCTCCCGGCTCCGCCGCCCCGGCCGCCGGACGTCACCGCGTCGCGGAGCGTTTCCGGGGTGACCCGGGCGTCGCGGAGCGCCCGGCCCGCGGCGGACTCCGGGTTGACGGCCAGCGCGAACAGCAGGTGCTCGGGGCCGATGTAGGACGAGCCGAAGGCCTGGGAGATCTGCCGCGCGTCGAGCAGCGCGCGCTTGGCCGCCGGGGTGAGGTTGGGCGCCTCGTCGCGCGGCTGGCCCCGCTCGGCCTGAGACTCGATCCGCCGGGCGATGGCGTCCGGGTCGGCCCCCGCCGCGCTCAGCAGGCGGCGGACGGACTCCTGCTTCGTGGCCGCCCACAGCAGATGGTCGGTGTCGAGGTCGGGGTCGCCCCAGCGGGCCGCCTCGGTGGCGGCGTCCCTAATCACCTCGCGGCCCTGCTCGGTCAGCAGCTGGCCGATGTCGATCCGTTGCGGCCGCTGCGGCAGCTGACCGCCGAAGAAGCGGGAGAAGATGTCGTCGAATGGACTGGCGCCGAAGTCACCCGACGCGAATGGGTCGTAGGCCACGATGAGCTCTCCTGACAGCAGACGGCGATGTCAGGGCACTCACCCGGCGGGAAGTGCCCGGCTTCACCACCCTATCGGCACCCGGACAGGATCCCCTTGTGACCCCCTTGTGACTCCCTCGTGACCTTTCCGAGCGGCGTGCTAGGGTGCTCAACCATGATGCGGCTGGTTCGGGCGGGCGGTCCGCGTCCGCTCGCCGCGCCGGGGCTGCTGCCGCTGCCCGGGCGGCCGCGGCGGGGGCGGGGGTTCCGCGTGCTCGTTCTCGGCGGGGCACGCTCTGGTAAGTCGGTGACGGCCGAGCGCATGCTGGCCGCCCGGGGGCAGGTGGAGTACGTGGCCTGCGGGCGGCCGGCGGACGACTCCGATCCCTCCTGGGCCGAGCGGGTGCGGCTGCACCGCGAGCGGCGGCCTGAGCACTGGACGACGCTTGAGACGCTCGACCTGGAAGGCGTCCTCGGCGGTGCGGGGAGTCCTCGTCCCCGTGGTGGCATCCTGGTGGACTGCCTGTCGACCTGGCTGGCCGGGGTCATGGACGAGTGCGGCCTGTGGACCGGCGCGGCCGGCGCGGACAAGGAACTCGCCACCCGGGTGGACGGGCTGCTTGACGCGTGGCATGCTACCCGCCGGGTGGTGGTCGCGGTCAGCAACGAGGTCGGCTCCGGCGTCGTGCCCGCCACCGCCTCCGGCGTCCGGTTCCGCGACGAACTCGGCCGGCTGAACGCGCGCGTCGCCGCCGACTGCGAGCAGGTCTGGCTGTGCACCGCGGGCATCGCCAGGCGGCTGCGGTGAGCGAGCGGCGCCAATGAGCGGACCGCGGGCGCCCGCCTGGCGGGTCGCGATGAGCCTCTTCACGACGATCCCCGCCGGGGTCGACGGGGCGCTCGACGACGAGGTGGCGGCGCGGGCGGTCCTGTGGCTGCCGGGCATCGGGCTGCTGCTCGGGGCCATCGGGGGCGGCGTCGTGCTCGGCGTCGGCTCGCTCAACGGCACCGGGCCCGGGCGGTTGCTCGGCGCGGCGCTCGCGGTCGCGCTGATCGCCGTGCTCACCGGCGGCCTGCATCTCGACGGGCTCGCCGACACCGCCGACGGGCTCGGCAGCCGCCGCCCCGCGGACGTCGCGCTTGAGATCATGCGCCGCTCCGACATCGGTCCCATGGGCGTCGGGGCGCTCGTGCTCGTGCTGCTGGTCCAGGTGGCGGCGGTCGCCGCGATTCCGCGCGCGCCGCTCGCGGCCGGGGCGGTTGTCCTGGCCGAGGTGACCGGGCGGGTCTCGGTCGTCGTCGCGACCTCCTCCCCCGCCGCGCGACCGGGCGGGTTCGGCGCCCTCGTGGCCGGGCGGACCACGGCGGCGGAGCGTGCGCTCGTGGCCGGCGCGCTCGCCTGCGCCGTCGCGGCCGCCGGGCTCAGCGGCGGCGGTCCGGCGCTCGCGGTCCGCGGGCTCGTCGCCGCGCTCGCCGGGCTGCTCGCCGGCTGGCTGGTGCAACGGACGGCGGAGCGGCGGCTGGGCGGGATGACCGGCGACGTCTTCGGCGCGATCCTTCAGGTCAGCGCTACGACGGCGCTCATCGTCGCCGCCTTGGCCGGCTAGCGGCTTCCATCGAAGGACGCGGGATACTTTCGGCCCCCGAGGGGCGCGAAGTATCCCATATCTTGCCGCTCACGCGCCGCGGAGCGCGGGGGCGCGCGGGCTGTCCGGTGCCGTGATTGCGGGTCATCCGCGGGAAACCGCTGCGGAGCCCGGCGATTTGCGGGGCTTTGTCAGTATTTGTCGGCCGGATCTACCGGCTGGTAACACGA
>Ga0102924_1001893_pt1 | contig 23458 bp, 19 predicted proteins | sample PaiPotPPM11metaG_FD_80116 | JGI IMG/M metagenome (GOLD analysis project Ga0102924, IMG submission 80116) | Iron sulfur acid spring bacterial and archeal communities from Banff, Canada, to study Microbial Dark Matter (Phase II) - Paint Pots PPM... ...
GTAGAACACCTGGCTCTTCTTGGTCGGGTTCGTGGTGTTGCGATCGATCAGCCGGGTGAACACGCCGCCCAGCGTCTCAATGCCGAGCGACAGCGGCGTCACGTCGAGCAGCAGCACGTCTTTGACGTCGCCCTGCAGCACGCCGGCCTGAATGGCCGCGCCGACCGCCACGACTTCGTCCGGATTGACGCCCTTGTGCGGCTCCTTGCCGAACAATTGCTTCACGACTTCCTGGACCTTCGGCATGCGCGTCATGCCGCCGACCAGAACGACTTCATTGATCTCGGCCGCCGACAGCCCGGCGTCCTTGAGCGCCTGACGGCACGGCTCGATGGTCTTCTGGATGAGATCGTCGACCAGCGCCTCGAACTTGGCGCGAGTGAGCTTCATCGTCAGATGTTTCGGGCCGGCCGCATCCGCCGTGATGAAGGGCAGATTGATTTCGGTCTGCGTCGTCGATGACAGCTCGATCTTGGCCTTCTCGGCGGCTTCCTTGAGCCGCTGCAGCGCGAGCTTATCGCGGCGCAAGTCGATGCCCTGCTCCTTCTGGAACTCGTCGGCCAGATAGTTGACCAGCCGCATGTCGAAATCTTCGCCGCCGAGGAAGGTGTCGCCGTTGGTCGACTTCACCTCGAACACGCCGTCGCCGATTTCGAGGATAGAAATATCGAACGTACCGCCGCCGAGGTCATAGACCGCGATCATGCCCGTCTTGGTCTTGTCGAGACCGTAAGCAAGCGCGGCTGCGGTCGGCTCGTTGATGATGCGCAGCACGTCGAGGCCGGCGATCTTGCCGGCGTCTTTGGTAGCCTGGCGCTGCGCGTCGTTGAAGTAAGCAGGAACCGTGATGACGGCCTGATCGACCTTGGAGCCGAGATAGGCTTCCGCGGTCTCTTTCATCTTCTGCAAAATGAATGCGGAGATTTGCGACGGCGAATAGGTTTTGCCCTCGACCTCGACCCAGGCGTCGCCGTTCGAGGCGCGCGCAATCTTATAGGGGACGAGTTTTTTATCCTTCTCCACCATCGGGTCGTCGTAACGACGGCCGATGAGGCGCTTCACTGCGAAAATCGTGCGCTCCGGATTGGTGACCGCCTGGCGCTTGGCCGGCTGGCCGACGAGCCGCTCGCCCTCGTCCGTAAAAGCAACGATGGACGGCGTGGTGCGCATTCCCTCTGCGTTCTCAATGACCTTCGGCGTCGTGCCTTCCATGACAGCGACGCAGGAATTCGTGGTCCCGAGATCTATACCGATGACCTTTCCCATGGTCCTAAATCCTCTCTCTTGCGGCAGGCCGGCAGGCCCCGAAGGCACCCGATAACCGACCCCCTTATGACACTCAGTTACCCCGTGCGCTGCTCAAGAACCGGTCCTAAAGCCCGCTACGCTAGGGGGATTTCCCTTGGCTCATATAGGAGGGACCCGCCGCCCCGCAAGACAGGATTTGACGTAAAGCGGCTTGCCATCGGGCTATTTAAGGGGGTCGTATCCTGACTTACTGACGCGGTCCTGTCGCAGCCTCGGGGGCCGAAGCTTCGACATGGACGCAGCTACGGCATGCTTCGGCATGGATGCAGCTACGGCATGATGAAATGAGACATGAGTTCTGACGATGTCCCCGGCACTTCGCCGGTCCCAAACTGCAGTACTTGACCTGCCGTGCCGTGGTAAAGGCCCAATGAAGATGCAAGCTCTCGATATCAATGGAGCGCAGTTTTATCCAGGTTATCTCGGCCGCGACGCACAGTGTGCCGTGCTCGCGGCCGTGCAGCGGATTTTCGCTGCGGCGCCCCTGTTTACGCCGCGCATGCCGAAATCGGCACGCCCGTTTTCAGTCCGCATGTCGAATTGCGGGGCACTTGGCTGGATGTCGGACGAGAAGGGCTATCGTTACACGCCGGCGCATCCCGAAACTGGCAGACCCTGGCCGCCACTGCCAGAACCGCTTGCGACATTGTGGGATGACGTCGCCTTCTATCCGCATCCGCCGGAGGCCTGCCTGATTAATTTTTACGGTCCGGGCGCCAAAATGGGTCTACATCAGGACCGCGACGAGGCGGATTTTGCGGCACCCGTGGTGTCGCTGTCGCTGGGAGATTCCTGCCTGTTCCGGATCGGCGGCCTCAAGCGCGGCGACCCCTCCCGTTCCTTCCGCCTCAATTCCGGCGACGTAATCGTGCTCGGTGGCTCAGCCAGGCTCGCTTTCCACGGGGTCGACCGTATCTATCCCGAGACGTCAACTTTATTCGCGCAGGCCGGGCTGGCAAAGGGTGGACGGATCAATTTGACCATGCGACGGGTGACGCTACCGCCAGGAATTAATGACGCGCCAAGCCGTGAGCACCCTGCCCCGGCCGCTGCTGTGGACTAATCCAATGCCGATCCGAGCGATCCGATCTCACTTTGGCAGGTTTGCCGCCACGACCTTTATCCTCGTGCTGCTAGCAGGTGTGTCGACAGGCCCGGCCATGACTCCCGCGATGGCCGCCGACCCGATTTTTCCGACCGGCTCGCGCATCGGCATCGTGCCGCCGGCGGGCATGGTGACGAGCCGCAATTTCGTCGGCTTCGAGGATCCGCAGAAGAACGCCGCCATCCTGTTCACGACACTGCCGGCCAAGGCCTTTGAGGCGCTCGACAAGTCGATGGTACCTGACGCGATGAAGCGCGACGGCGTCGATGTCGAGAAGCGCGAGCCGATTGAGCTCGGCATCGGCAAAGGCTTCCTTCTCACCGGCGCGCAAGTCACCGGCAGCACACGCTATCGAAAATGGCTGCTGGTCACCACCGCCGGCAATGTCACGGCGCTGGTGACGATTCAGGTCCCCGACAAAGACGCGGCCTATCCCGACAAAGCGATGCGCGACACGCTCATGACGCTGGCGGTGCGCGACAGCGTGCCCGATGCGGAGCAGCTCAGCTTGGTGCCTTTCAACGTCACCGACCTGGCCGGCTTTCATGTCGGCGAGGTGCTGCCGGGCCGCGCCATGATGCTGGTCGATCCCGATCCGGCTCAGGACAAGAATGACACCGCGGACCCGTCAAGTTTCAACGCGCGTTTGTTCATCGCCGCCATGCCGGGCGCGCCAGCGGAGCCAAGCGCTCGCAGTAATTTCGCGCGGACCACGTTCCAGCAGATCGTCGGCATCAAGGATGTGCAGGTGCAGGACGCCGAGCCGCTGCGCATCGGCAGTCAGCCGGGCTTCGAGACACTCGCCAAGGCGAAGGACAGCCAGAGCAATGCCGATGTGATGGTGGTGCAATGGCTGCGGTTTGGGACCACGGGCTTCCTGCAGATGGTCGGCATTGTGCACGCCGATGCCTGGCCGACGGAATTCAACCGCCTGCGCACCATTCGCGACAGCATCGATCCCAGGTGATTAGCGGTTTTTAGCCAGCGGCCCTAGCGTTGTCGTTGGAAGATGACGGCGGCGCCACTCTCGGACCGCCTTTCGACACCCCGACCAGAGCCGGCCGCAAGATCCGTTCGCCGATCATGTAGCCAGGCTGCACTACTTGCACCACGCTGCCGGCCGGCACACTCGGATCGGGCACTTCGAACATCGCCTGATGCAAGTTCGGATCGAATTTCTCGCCCTGCGGCGAAAACTGGCGGATGCCGTTCTTCTCCAGCGCTTTCTGAAGCTCGCGCTCGGTAAGATCGACACCTTCAACCAGCGCCTTGACGTTGGGATCGGCATTGGCGCGCAATTCCGCCGGCACCGCATCGAGCGCACGGCGCATATTGTCGGCGACATTGAGCATGTCGCGGGCAAAGGAGGCGACGCTGTAGAGCCGCGAGTCGGCAATTTCGCGCTCGGTGCGCTTACGCAGATTCTCCATCTCGGCGAGCGTGCGCAGCAGGCGGTCTTTCATGTCCGCATGCTCGCGCTCAAGCGCGGTCGACGGTGCGGGCGCCGCAGCCTCGGTCGGCACGGCCGCTTCGTCCTCAGCGCGAGCGGTCTGATCCGTCATGTCGAAATCCCATCGTCTTGAGCTAGGACCCATCGTCGGCAGACGCCTCAAAACTGAGCTTGTTTGGGCGAAGTCCTCTTTTATGCCCCGGATATCAGGGCTTAGCGGCGAAAAATCAAGCGCCGCGTCCCAATAAGATGAGCGTGCTTACCAATTATCGAGGTCTTCCGGGCCGTAAACCCAAGGTCAAATCAGCCGCCGAGCAGTTTGCTGACGACCTTGGCCGTATAATCCACCATCGGCACGATCCGCGCGTAATTGAGCCGGGTCGGACCGATGACCCCGAGCACGCCTACGATATGCCCGGAGGCGTCGTGATAGGGCGCGACAATGGTCGAAGAGCCCGACAGCGAGAACAGCTTATTTTCCGAGCCGATGAAGACGCGGACGCCTTCGGCCTGCTCGGCGCGGCCGAGCAGATCGATCACCTCGCGCCGAGTTTCGAGATCGTCGAACAGGAGCCGCACCCGTTCCAAATCGGCGAGCGCCTTGAGATCGTCGAGCAGGTGCGCCTGTCCACGCACGATCAGCTTACGCTCGTCGCTCTCGCCGCCGGACCAGCTGGCCAGCCCATCGGCGACGACCTGCTGCGTGAGCTGATCGAGCTCGGCTTTGCTGTCTTTCATCGTGCGCTCGACCTCGGTCTTGACCTCGGTGAGGGTGTGACCGCGGATGCGCGCGCTGAGAAAATTTCCGGCCTCAGTCAGCGCCGAGGTCGGCAGACCGAGCGGAACATTGAGGACGCGGTTTTCGACCTGGCCGTCCTCGCCGACCATGATGACCAGCGCCCGTTCAGGCTCGAGACGAACGAATTCGATATGTTTGAGCCGAGGATTGGCCTTGGCCGTGAGCACCACACCGGCGGCGCGGCTCAGTCCCGAGAGCAGTCCTGATGCTTCGGTGAGAACGCCTTCGACCGACTTCGCCTGCCCCGACGCTGCGACCTGCGCTTCGATCGCCTTGCGGTCGCGCTCGGTCAGATCGCCGATCTGCATCAGCGCATCGACAAAGAAGCGCAAGCCGATTTCGGTCGGCAGCCGGCCCGCCGACGTATGCGGCGCATAGACCAGCCCGAGCTGTTCGAGATCGGACATGACATTGCGCACCGACGCCGGCGACAAGGTCATCGGCAAAATGCGCGACAGATTCCGCGAGCCGACCGGTTCGCCGGTAGCGAGATAGCTCTCGACGATCAGGCGAAAGATTTCGCGCGAGCGCTCGTTGAGCTGGGCTAGGCCCTGCTGGTTCACGCCGAGGGGAAAATCGTGGCTGGCCAAGGATTAAGACCCCGGATTAAGACCCCGAATAACGAAGAAGACTTGGGCTTAGATATATCACTCCGCGGCCGCGATAGCACGCGAGCTGGCACGCGGGCGGCCGCTCTTGAGCAGAGCCATGAGTTTGCCGACGGAGCCGAAATCCTCGAGCCGGTCGACCGCCTTCACCACCGCGTCGGCAGCGGTATCCGGCAATATGCCCGTGGCATAGGTACGGAATTTCTGCTCGATCTGCGCCCGCGATAGCGGATTCTCAAACGAGCCGAGCGGATGCTCGCAGCGCGCCGAGTGCGCCGTGCCGTCTTCCATTTCGATGTCGACCTTGGCTCCGGAGCCTTTCACTGCCGGATCGGGATAGACCTCGACCTTCTGCGCGGCGAAAGCGCGCAGTGTGGGATCGTCGTAACGATTGGGCTCGAACTGTGCCAGCGTAAGCGCCCGATCATGCAGGATGACGGCAGCGGTGTAATGCGCCGACAGCAGCGCCTCGAACTTCGCTTTGTAAGTGCTGAAGCCGCCGTGCAGATCGAAGGCCGTCTGGCTGACACCAATGCGGACTCTGCGCACGCGCGCGGGATCGATCTTCAGCTTCTCGACGAGATCGAAAATCGCCGTCGCCAGGCCCTGAATGACCGTCGCCGACGGCCAGAGCCGCAGCGCGATCTGCTCGAGCTCATAGCGTGTGCCGAGCTCGGCTGTCGCGACATCCGGCAAGCCGCCACCGACATAAGCGTTGTACAGCCCGCCGTCCTTGGCGGTGAGGAATTCGCGGGTGGCGACAAAATTCTGCTGCGCCAGAAGCGCCGCCATCAGCCCGGACAGCGCACCACGGCATTGATGGAATTTCACCGTCGGCGTGCCCCAGGCCGCATAGGTGCCGGCAGCCTGACTGCCGGCAAGACCGAAGGCGCGCGCCATGGTGCCGGCTTCGAAGCGCAACAGCGAACCGACAGCGGCCGCGGCCCCGAACGGGCCGATAATGCCCGGCCCGTGCCAGCCGCGGGCGCGGAACACGGGATAATCGAGCCCGATGCCGATCCGGGTCGTCACTTCGGCGCCAGCAGCAATGGCGACCAGAAGATCTCGGCCGGAAAGCCCGTCGCGCTCGGCGATCATCAGCGCCGGCGGCACGATTTCCGGGGTGATGTGGGTCATGGTGGCGCGATGCACGTCGCACATTGTGGTCGCGGTCACGAGATAGGCATTGAGCAGCGTCGCTCCGGCGAGCGACGTGTGTCCGCCGCCGATCACACTGGATTCCGTGCCTTGGGCGAGCGCATGCGCGAAAGCCGAGACTTGGCCGGTTTCTTCGCCCTGATTGCCGGCAATCGCACAGGCCAGCGCATCGAGCAGGAGATTCTTGGTGTGCTCTCGCGCCCGCGCCGGAAGATCGTCGTAGGTCAGAGCTGCCGCGAATTTTGCGAGGATTTGCGTAGCTTCTGGTTGTTTTGCTTCTTGACCCACCGCGACCTCCCTTAAGCAGGATGGCCGCGAGCGTAGCGGGTTGCCGCAAGCCAAGGCAATCGTGGCCGCTGCATGCCGGAGCGGCGTTCGGTCCCGTACCCGCCATTGCGCTCATTGCCGCGGAGCACGTAAAAGACGCTTCGCTTAGATCTTAGTGGGGCATGATCTTCTCGGAGAACCGGATTCCACGTTTCCGGATCATGCCCTGGTAACCGGGAGACCTGCATGCGGCCAAGCCGCCGACAACCTGATGAACTGCGCGCCGTCTCGCTCGAGCGCGGCGTGGTCAAATATGCGGAAGGCTCCTGTTTCGTAAAATTCGGCGATACCCATGTGCTGGTCACGGCTACGCTGGAAGATCGCCTGCCGCCCTGGCTGAAGGGCCAGGGGCGCGGCTGGGTCACAGCCGAATACGGCATGCTGCCGCGCGCCACGCTCGAGCGCACGCGCCGCGAGGCGTCCGCTGGCAAGCAGAACGGCCGCACCGTGGAAATCCAGCGCCTGATCGGACGCAGTTTGCGCTCTGTGGTCGATCTCAAGGCGATGGGCGAGCGGCAGATCACCATCGACTGCGATGTGATCCAGGCCGATGGCGGCACGCGCACGGCATCCATCACTGGCGCCTGGATCGCGCTGCACGATTGTCTTGCCTGGATGAAGACGCGCGAGATGTTCGACGGCAATCCGTTAGGCGATCATATCGCGGCGATTTCCTGCGGCGTGTGCTCGGGCGCAGCCGTGCTCGATCTCGACTATGCCGAGGATTCGCAGGCCGACACCGACGCCAATTTCGTCCTCACCGGCTCCGGCAATATTGTTGAAATACAAGCGACCGCGGAGAAGATCCCATTCTCTGAAGATCAGTTCTCCGCGCTGTTGGCACTGGCGCGCAAAGGCGTCGCCAAGCTCGTCGATTTGCAGAAGATGGCGGTGATGTGAGCGAACAAAAACATCGCCGCATCACCGGCCGCTTGGTGATCGCGACCCACAATCCGGGAAAACTCGCCGAGATGCGCGAATTGCTTGCGCCCCATGGGATCGACGCGATATCGGCGGGTGAGTTGAGGCTTACTGAGCCTGACGAGACCGGAACGACGTTTTGCGAGAATGCCCGCATCAAGGCGGAGGCAGCGGCGATGGCGGCGAAACTGCCAGCATTTGCTGACGATTCCGGCCTTGTCGTCGATGGGCTAGACGGCGAGCCCGGCATCTACTCGGCGCGCTGGGCCGGACCTGATAAGAATTTCGCCGGCGCCATGGCTATGATCGAGGCCAAACTGAAACAACGCGGTGCGAATGCGCCAAGTGAGCGCAAGGCGCATTTCGTCTCGGCCTTGTGCATCGCCTGGCCGGATGGTCATGTCGAGGAGTTTGAGGCGCGAGTCGATGGCGTTCTGATCTGGCCGCCGCGCGGCGACAGAGGCTTCGGCTATGATCCGATGTTCCTGCCCGACGGACACAACCGAACCTTCGGTGAAATGCCGAGCGAGGAAAAACACGGATTGCCGCCCCGAGGTAAGGGTCTTTCACATCGGGCGCGCGCTTTTCTGAAACTTGCGGAGGCGTGTCTTGACTGACGCCAAGACGGAGAAACTCGCAGACAGTCCACAGGAGCAACCCTTTGGCGTCTATGTGCACTGGCCGTTCTGCCTGTCGAAATGCCCCTATTGCGACTTCAACAGTCATGTGCGCCACACCGCGATCGATGAGCCGCGCTTCCTGCGCGCCTTTCACACCGAGATCGGCACGACCGCCGAACGGATGCGCGGCCGCACCGTGTCGTCGATCTTTTTCGGCGGCGGCACGCCGTCCTTGATGCAGCCGTCGACCATCGCCGGCATTCTCAATTCCATCGCGCGGCAATGGCGCGTTGCGCCCGACGCCGAGATCACCATGGAGGCCAATCCGACCAGCGTCGAAGCGGAGCGGTTTCGCGGCTATCGCGCAGCCGGCGTCAATCGCGTGTCGCTCGGCGTGCAGGCGCTTGACGATCGGGTGCTGGCGGAGCTCGGCCGTCTGCACACCGCGCGCGAGGCACTCGACGCCGTCGATGTCGCGCGCAAAGTGTTCGACCGCTATTCCTTCGACCTGATCTATGCGCGACCCGGACAAGAGCCGAAAGCCTGGGCGACCGAATTGCGTGCCGCGTTGGCCGAAGCCGGCGAGCATCTTTCGCTTTATCAGCTCACCATCGAGCCGGACACGCCGTTTGCCGGGCTTCATGCCGCCGGCAAATTGCAGCTGCCGGACGAGGACACCGCGCGGGCGCTCTATGACACGACCCAGGACATTTGCGGCGCGCAGGGGCTGCCGGCCTATGAGATCTCCAATCATGCCCGGCCGGGCGGCGAGTGCCGGCACAATCTGATCTACTGGCGCTCGCATGAATATGCCGGCGTCGGTCCCGGCGCCCATGGACGGCTCGACATCGACGGTCAGCGGCACGCCACGGCGACCGAAAAACGCCCGGAGACCTGGCTCAACCTGGTCGAGTCGGAGGGCCATGGCGTCATCACCGACGAGGTGCTGACCCGCGAAGAGCGGTCTGACGAATTCCTACTGATGGGGCTGCGGCTGGCCGAGGGCATCACTATCGATCGCTATGAGGAGATTTCCGGCCGCAAGCTCGATCCGGCGCGGGTCGCCGCGCTGCTTGCGCACGGATTGGTCGAGACCACGGCGGACGGCTGTCTGCGGGTGACGCTGCCTGGTTTCCCGGTTCTTGATGCCGTGGTGGCCGACCTGGCGGCGTGATATTAAGAAGCTAGCTTATAAAACTGCAGGCCGTGCTGCGGCGGCAAAATCCAGTTTACTTGGAAAATCTGGCATTCTTGCCTGATCACGTCACCCAGATCGCGCTTAGTAAGCAGGCTTATTATCCCGCAGGCAAGACGCCGAAGCTTTTCGGCGGCGGCGAAACGATCTGCGGCCCACCCGGTGCAACGCGCATCACCGCCAGCCCGCGGTCATTGGTGCCGTCCGACCGAAACCGGAACAGCCCATCAATTCCGGTGAAGCCGGAAGGATTGGTCAGCGTTTCCTGCGAGAACCGCCCCGGGCCCTGGGTTTTGACCAAGGCGGCAATGAGCGCAACGGCATCATAAGCGAGCGTGGCAGTCCGGACCGGGTCTTGCCCGTAGCGCTTGCGATAACGCTGGGTGAAGTTCCGGTAGCCGGCGCCGTCCGGAGCCGCGTAGAAGCCGCCGTCCAGCGCCGGCGTCGCATAGATCCGCGGATCGTCCCACAAGCCGGTGCCGAGAAGTTGCATCCGCTTGAGATTGACGCCATCCGACGCCAGCGCCGCAACTACACCCGGCACCGCATCGCCGCCATCCGGAATGAACAGCGCATCGGCGCGGGCCGACGCCTGGGCGATGTTCTGGATCGGGCCGCCCATGGCGCCTTTGTCGTGCGCAAAGCGCTCGAGCCCGACAATCTGGCCGCCGCGCCGGCTGACAATCTGTTTGAAAGCAGCCTCCACGACCGTGCCATAGGGATTGTCGGGGATGAGCGCCGCGAACGAATGGTGGCCCGTCGACGCGGCGTATTGGACGATGCGGTCGACATCGGATTCGGGCAGGAAGCTCAACAAATAGACGCCGCTCGCCGCGACATTGGTGTCGGTGGAAAAGGCAATGACCGGGATGTTGCGCGTCCGCGCCACCTGGCCGACATAGGTGACCGATTGCGCGAACAGCGGTCCTAAAATGATTTCGGCGCCCTGATCGATCGCCTGCTGCGCGCCGGCTCGCGCTCCGTCCGGGGTGCCGGCGTCATCCTTCACCAGGATCTGGACGTTCGGCGCATTGAACTCGGCGATCGCCAGTTCCGCGGCATTGCGCATGGCCTGCCCAGCAACGCCGGCATTGCCGGGCGCCGACAACGGCAGAATGAGACCAGCTTTGACCGAACCGGTCCCGATGGTCGTTTCCGCGGCTGCCGGGGTATTGGTCGGAACCGCATTGGGCGACAAATATTGGGAATTCTGCGTGCAGCCGCTCGCGAGCATGCCGGCGCTCGCCAGCAGCCCCGCGATCGAGCGGCGCCGCGTCGGCAAAAACACAGGCGCCAAAAACACCCGCGCGATGGCCGATGCCTCTCCCTTCGCCTGCGGTGGCAACCCGGGTCTCCTCACGGCGCGAATCTCAGGAATTGTGGCATTGACGCCGGGCAAATTGGGCATCGCCAATCTGACATATTGGCGGCGAATCGTTAACCGAAGCCATGAATTGGGGAAATCCGGCCGCGGCGTCAGCCGCGGAGCGTGCCGCGGTCATGACGACAATCATGACGGCTTGGCGCGGTATGGCTAGATTGACGGTAATGAACACCCTGCATGGAAAGCCCTCCCCTTCGGCTCCCGCCGTTTCGCGGCGGTACACGCTTGCCGGCCATGAGAGCGAAGCGCCCAAGCTCAAGGCCGGTCTGCATGTCGTTGCCACCCCCATCGGCAATCTTGGCGATATCACGTTGCGGGCGCTGGAGACGCTGGCCGGCGCCGACCTGATCGCCTGCGAGGACACCCGCGTCACCCGCAAGCTCCTCGAACGCTACGCGATTTCGACCCCCCTTACTCCCTATCACGAGCACAATGCGGCACAGGCAAGGCCAGTCTTGTTGCAAAAGATTGCTGGCGGCATCGCCGTGGCGCTGGTTTCCGACGCGGGCACCCCGCTTGTCTCCGATCCAGGCTTTAAGCTGGTCCGTGCCGTGCAGGAAGCCGGACACGACGTCACGACACTACCCGGCGCCTCATCGCTGTTGGCCGCATTGACCATTGCCGGGCTGCCGACCGACCAATTTCTGTTCGCCGGATTTCTGCCGCCGAAGGAGGCCGCACGCCGCGCCCGCATAGCCGAGCTCGCCCGTATCCCGGCGACGCTGGTTCTGTTCGAATCGTGCCCGCGTGCCGCTGCCGCGCTCGCCGATCTGGCGCACGGCCTCGGCCCCGACCGCCAAGCCGCTTTGTGCCGCGAGCTCACCAAGCTGCACGAGGAAGTTCTGCGCGGTGACCTGAAAACGCTCGCCGAGACTTGCGCCACAAGCGAGCCGCGCGGCGAAATCGTGCTGGTGATCGCGCCGCCGCGAGAGGCGGCGCCGGTGAGCGTGTCCGAGGCTGATGAGCTTTTGCGCCAAGCACTGACGCGGGTCTCGGTGAAGGACGCGGTCGGCGAAGTTGCCGACGCGACCGGGCTGCCGCGGCGCGAAGTCTATCAGCGCGCCATAGCCCTGACGAAAACGTCACTGACGAAGAGCGACCAAGACACAAGCGAAGGACAGGAGTGATGGCGCGCCGCGCGCAACCGCTGGGCCGGCCTTCCGTCAAGCCGGGCCAAATCCAGCCGAACGCCATCAAGCCCGCCAAAGCGGCGCCGCGCCCGGAGCGCGTTGCGGCTTTCAAGCTTGGCGTGTCGGCCGAGAGCCGCGCGGCGATGCTGCTGATCGCCAAGGCCTACCGGATCCTGGCGCGGCGCTGGAAAACGCCGTTCGGCGAGATCGACATCGTCGCCCGCCGGCGCCACACCCTGGTCTTTGTCGAGGTCAAGGCGCGGGCGACCGCCGACGAAGCCATGGAAGCCGTGACCGAGCGCAACCGGCAGCGCATCATCAGCGCCGCCGAATTGTGGCTGGCGCATCACCCCGATGACGGCAAGGGCGATGTCCGTTTCGACGTCATCGTGGTGACGCCTGGCAAACTGCCCCAGCACATCCCAAATGCTTTTGATGCCAGCCGTTGAGGCGCGTCTTGTCCTGATTGCCTGCCGCAGGTAGCAGGGCAGGTAGCGAGGCAGGTAGCGCGACCTGCAAAAATTGCGTAGACCTTCGCCCGTTGCGCCCTCTCACCTCTGCCGGATCTTTCCACATCATGGCTCTTAACGTCGCCGTCCAGATGGACCCGATCGAGCGGATCAATATCCGCGGCGATTCGACGTTTGCATTGCTGCTCGAAGCGCAAGCGCGTGCGTATTCGCTGTCCTATTACACGCCCGACCAGCTCTCGCTGCGCGACGGCAAAGTGTCGGCGAGTGTGCGCCCGCTGGCGGTGCGCGACGTCGCCGGCGACCACTTCACGCTCGGTGAAACGCGCCATGTGGAGCTGTCGTCATTCGACGTCATCCTGTTGCGGCAGGACCCGCCGTTCGACCTCGCCTACATCACCTCGACGCATATGCTCGAGCGCGTGCATCCGAAGACGCTGGTGGTCAACGATCCGGCGCATGTGCGCAACGCGCCGGAAAAGGTTTTTGTCACTGAATTTCCCGATCTGATGCCGCCCACTCTGGTCACGCGCGACCTCGATGCCATCAAGGCATTCCGCAAAGAGCACGGCGACATCGTGATGAAGCCGCTTTACGGCAAAGGCGGCGAGGCGGTGTTTCTGCTGTCGCGCGAGGATCTCAATTTCGGCTCGCTCTACGACATGTTCGCAGCGACCTTCCGCGAGCCGTGGGTGATTCAGAAATTCCTGCCGGCCGTCAAAGAAGGCGACAAGCGCATCATCCTGGTCGACGGTGAATTCGCCGGAGCGGTCAATCGCGTGCCGGCTGCGGACGATCTGCGCTCCAACATGGTGCGCGGCGGCATGCCGAAAGCAACCGATCTCACCGATCGCGAGCGCGAAATCTGCGCCCGCCTTGGCCCGGCGTTGCGCGAGCGCGGCCTGCTGTTCGTCGGCATCGACGTGATCGGCGACTATCTCACCGAGATCAACGTCACCTCGCCGACCGGCATCCGCGCGGTGAAGAATTTCGGCGGCCCGGACATCGCGGCGCTGATCTGGGACAAAATCGTAGAAAAGCGCCGCTGAACTTTTGGTTTGAGCATGAACTTTTCCGAAAACCGGTTGCCACTTTTCGGGATCATGCTCTAAGCGCGAGCAGGCGCCGGCGTTGCAACCCCGACATCCTTTTGCGTCGACTTCCGCACCATCAGCACCAAGGCCGCGGCGATGATGCAGAGCGCGCCGGCAACGAAGAAGGCCGGCAAATAGGTGTCGTATTCGGTGCGGATCAGGCCGGCGCCTAACGCAGCACTGGCGGCGCCGATCTGATGGCCGGCGAATACCCAACCGAACACCATGCCGGCCTTCTCCGGGCCGAAACGATTGGCGGTAAGCTTCACCGTCGGCGGCACGGTCGCGATCCAATCGAGTCCGTAGAACACCGCGAACAGCGATAGGCCGTAGAACGAGAAATCGGTGAACGGCAGATAGAGCAGTGACAGACCGCGCAGGCCGTAATACCAGAACAACAGCCAGCGATTGTCGAAGCGGTCGGACAGCCAGCCCGATCCGATGGTGCCGACGAAATCGAAAATGCCCATCATGGCGAGCACGCTCGCCGCGGCCGTGGCCGCCAAGCCGTAATCGTGACACAGCGTGACGAAGTGGGTCTGGATCAGGCCATTGGTGCTGCAGCCGCAGACAAAGAAGGTGGCGAACAGCACCCAGAAGATCGGCACCCGCGCCGCCTCTCTCAGCACGTTGAGCGGCGACATCAACAGCGACACCAGACCGACGCCCTGCGCGGGCGGCGGCGTGATTTTGGTTTCGCCATAGACCGGCAGATTGAGGTCGCTCGGCCGGTCGCGCATGAACAACGAGGCACACAGCGCCACCACGCCCAGCATGCAGGCGACAAAGACCAGCGTCATGCGCCAGCCATAGTTGGTCGTCAAATGCGCGATCAGCGGCAGAAACACCAACTGCCCGGTGGCATTGCTCGCCGCCAGCATGCCCATGACCAGGCCGCGGCGATGATTGAACCAGCGTGACGCCACGGTAGCGGCGAGTACCATCGCGGTCAGGCCGGTGCCGACGCCGACAACGATGCCCCATAGCAGGACGAGCTGCCACACCTGCGTCATGCCGAGCGAGATCAGATAGCCGGCCGAGACCAGCGCCATGGCGGCGATGATGACGCGGCGCACACCGTAGCGGTTCATGAAAGCGGCGGCAAACGGGCCGAACAGGCCGAACAGCATGAGACGCAGCGCCAGCGCGGACGAAATCTGCGCGTCGCTCCAGCCGAATTCCTGCTCGAGCGGCACGATCAGCACGCCGGGCGTGCCCATCGCGGCCGCTCCGCACAGCAGCGTGAAGAACGTGACGGCAACAACGACCCAGCCATAATGAATGTCGCGGCGGGCCAAAGTGGCAGCAATCGCGGTCGACGGCATGATACTTTTCCAATTTCTGCCGAATGCAGCTGGCTACAAAAACAAAACGGCGGCCATCCTTATTGCATACGAGCGTTATATGATGGCCGTCATCGAAGGCTTGTCTATTCATGACGATCGTCATATAATTTGTCAAGGTTGCGGCGCGCCTGGATGCCGCTGCGCATAACTGAGGTGCGTGATGAGAGTGAGCCGGGAGAAGGCGGCCGAAAACCGCGAGCGCATTATCGAGGCGGCAGGAGCGCTGCTGCGCGCCAATGGCTTTTCCGGCATCAGCGTCGCCGACATCATGAAGGCCGCCAATCTCACCCATGGCGGCTTCTACGGGCATTTCAAATCGAAGGACGACCTGGTCGCGCAGGCCTGCCGGAAGGTTACGGCCAAGGCGGCGGAGAACTGGGAAAAGACCGCCTCGCAATCGCCTGACGATGCTTATGCGATGCTGCTCAGCCGCTATTTGCAGCCGCGCCATCGCGACGAACCGGGCCAAGGCTGCGTCTTTGCCGCGCTCGGCGCCGATGCGGCGCGCAGCGGCGCGGTGGTGCAGGATGCCTTCGCCGACGGGCTCGAACCGCTGATCGATCTTCTCGCGAAATCCGCGCCCGGCCGGACCAAAGCCGAGCGCCGCCGCAAGGGCGTCGCCGCCATGGCCGGCCTGGTCGGGGCGCTGCTTTTGGCGCGCACGGTGGGCACCAAAGGCAACAAGGATTTTTCCGACGAGATTCTTGAAGCCACCCGGCGCGAATTGCTCGACAACGGCTGAGATATCCACCGTCGCCGTCACTCATGTACCGGCCGACCGGCACAGCCCCTCATCGACCAACAACACGACTTTGCCCACCTGCTCATTCGCATCGAGCATCGCGTGGGCGTCGGCCACCGCAGCGAACGGAAACGTGGCGCAGATATGGATGCGGATCAGGCCGCGCTCGATCAGCGGCCAGACCTGCGCGACGAGCTCGCGCGCAATGCGGCCCTTGTAGGCGGGCGGGCGTGGCCGCAGCGTCGCTCCGGTCAGCGTCAGACGCCGCCGCACGATATTGCGCACATTGACTTCGGCAGTCGCGCCGAGATGACTGGCGAGCAGGACCACACGGCCATCCTCCGCCAGCAGTTCGAGCTGACGCTCGGTATAAGGTCCCGCCTGCCCGTCGAGCACGACATCGACGCCGCGGCCGCCGGTGAGGCTGCGCACCTCCGCCGCCCAATCACTGAACTTGTAATTGACCGCCGCTTCGACGCCGAGCTCAATGCACAATCGGCACTTTTCTTCCGTGCCGGCGGTTGCAAACACGCGGGCATCGCGTAGTTGCCGCGCAATCTGGATCGCCGCCATCCCGACGCCGCTGGTGCCGCCTTGGACCAGCAGCGTTTCGCTCGCGGCCAGGCGGCCGAGCCAGATCATACTGTTCCATGCGGTGGAGAAGGCCTCGGGCAGTGAGGCTGCTTCGGCAAAGCCGAGTCCTTTGGGGATCGGCATGCACTGCACCGCCGGCACCACGCAGAACTCGGCGTAGCCGCCGCCATTGACGAGCGCGCAAACACGTTCCTCCGCTCGCGGCCAGGAGACGCCCTCGCCGGCCCGTTCGACGCGGCCCGCGACGTCAAGACCGAGCACCTCCGAAGCGTTGGGCGGCGGCGGGTAGAGTCCGCGGCGCTGCTGAATGTCCGGACGGTTCACCGCGGCGGCCGCGACACGGATGAGCACTTCGCCGGGACCGGGCATGGGCGTCGGCGCCTCGATGAGCGCAAGCACTTCCGGTCCGCCCGGGCGTCTGACGTGAACTGACTTCATCGGATCGCAGCCACTGTATTTTCCCTTTCTCGTAGGCGGCGCTCGCTGCGCTGACGCCAAGCTAGCCCAAACGCCTGTCACTCGCGGTGCAAAAAATTTTTCGCCGTTTCGCTATACGAAACAAAGGTCGGTCGCGCGGTACGTGTTTCGACTAAGATGGCGGCAATAACGGCCGTCCCGCAGGCGGCCAAAATGTCCGTGAGGGAGAGATGCCGTGACCTTGTGCATGAACTCGTGCATGGATTTGCGCACACACTCGCGGCTGAGCCGCCGCGCCGCACTCACCGGGCTGGCCGCGGCACTCGCGATGCCCTCGATTGCGAAGGCGCAAAGCTGGCCATCACGTCCCGTACTGATGATCGTCCCGTTTCCGGCTGGCGGCCCGACCGACACACTCGCCCGCACCCTTGCCAACGAATTCAGCAACAAGCTCGGCCAACAATTCGTTGTTGAAAATCATGGCGGTGCCGGCGGCAATATCGGGGCAGCGATGGTCGCGCGCGCGACGCCCGATGGTTACACGATCCTGTTCGGCACGCCCGGACCGGTGGCAACGAACAAGCTGATGTACAAGGACCTCTCGTTCGATCCGGAGAAAGACTTTGCGCCGATCGCGCTGGTCGCAAAGTCGCCCTTGATCATCGTGGCGCATCCGTCGACGCCGGCGAAAGACATCGGCGAACTCGCGGCCTATGCGAAGACGCATCCGGGAAAATTGAATGTCGGCTATCCCGGCAATGGCACGCTGGGCCACGTCACCGCGGTACTGCTGCAAAACATTCTCGGGATCAGCATGACCGGGGTACCCTATCGGGGCACCGCACCGCTGACGACCGACCTCCTCGGCGGCCAGGTCGACCTCGGCATGGATTTCATGAGCACCTATGTGCCGCTGGTCAAAGACGGGAAGCTGCGGGCCATCGCCGTCACCAGTGTCCGGCGCGTCACCGATCTCCCCGATGTCATGACCGTGCAGGAGGCCGGCATCAAAGATTTCGAGGCCACCGCCTGGTACGCGCTGGTTGCCCCAACCGGGGTGCCCGCCGATGTGGTGCAAAAGATCAACCGCGCCACAAACGATTTCCTCGGAAGCGACAAAGGCAAGCAAACGCTCGACACGTTCGACATGCTTCCGGCAGGCGGGACTCCCGCTGACTTGCGGGCCTATATCGGCAGCGAGCTCACGAAATGGGGCCCCGTCGTGAAGGCTGCGAACATCACACTGTGAAGCCAGTCGCATCGAGCGGCACTCCGGCGAACATCGTCGGACGCTGGAAGGCACTGATTTCAATTGCGAATTTCCTTTCGTTTGACGCCAGGAACTTTGTTCTCTAAATGTTCTTGACGGCGGCTAAACTTACGGTAGCTTGAGACTAGGTTTGACGACTGGCCGGCGAAATTTCCCGCCGGTGGGGCAGATATGGTCCAGCGCGTCTCCACGGTTGCGTTCGAGGGCATCGAGGTCCGTCCAGTGGACGTGCAGGTGCAGGTCGCGCCCGGCATGGTCGCCTTCAACATCGTGGGCCTGCCCGACAAAGCCGTCTCCGAGGCGCGTGAGCGGGTGCGCTCGGCACTGATCGCCTCGGGCCTCGCGCTGCCGGCACGGCGCATCACCATCAATCTCGCGCCCGCCGATCTGCCCAAGGAAGGCAGCCATTACGATCTGCCGATCGCGCTCGGACTGATGGCGGCGATCGGCGCCATTCCGCACGACGCGCTGTCCGGCTTCACTGTGCTCGGCGAGCTCGGCCTCGACGGCTCGATCGCGCCGGTCGCGGGCGTGCTGCCTGCTGCGATCGGCGCCAATGCGCGCGGCGAAGGCTTGATGTGCCCGGCAGCCTGCGGGCCGGAAGCGGCCTGGGCCAGCCCCGATATCGAAATCATCGCCGCCGCCTCGCTGATCCAGCTCGCCAATCATTTCAAGGGCACGCAGGTGCTGTCGCGGCCGCAGCCGAAGATTCTCGACGTCGCCGGCCCGGTGCTGGATCTTGCCGACATCAAGGGTCAGGAGAGCGCCAAGCGCGCACTCGAAGTCGCGGCGGCGGGCGGCCACAACCTGCTCATGGTCGGACCGCCCGGCGCCGGCAAATCCATGCTGGCGGCGCGGCTGCCCTCGATCCTGCCGCCGCTGACACCGTCCGAATTGCTCGAAGTTTCGATGGTCGCGTCGATCGCCGGCGAGATCAAAGGCGGCGCGCTCACCAATCGGCGGCCGTTCCGCGCACCGCATCATTCCGCCAGCATGCCGGCTTTGGTCGGCGGCGGGATCCATGCGCGGCCCGGCGAGATTTCGCTCGCCCATCACGGCGTGCTGTTTCTCGACGAGCTTCCGGAATTCCAGCCGCATGCGCTCGATTCGCTGCGCCAGCCGCTCGAGACCGGCGAGGTGTCGATCGCCCGCGCCAATCACCGCGTCACCTATCCGGCGCGTTTCATGCTGGTGGCGGCGATGAATCCATGCCGCTGCGGCCATGCCAGCGAGCCGGGCTTTTCCTGCCGCCGCGGACCGGTGACGCGCTGCAGCGGCGATTATCAGGCCCGGCTGTCCGGCCCGCTGCTCGACCGCGTCGATCTGCATATCGAAGTGCCGGCGGTCACCGCCGCGGATCTGATCCTGCCGCCGCCGACCGAGGGCAGCCGCGAAGTCGCCGCGCGCATCGCCGCCGCCCGCGAACGCCAAGTCGCGCGTTACGCCGCGATCGGCTTGTCCCACGTGCGCAGCAATGCCGCGGTCTCCGGCGCGGTGCTCGAAGACGTGGCGCGGCCGGACGCCAGCGGCATGACGCTGTTGCGCGAAGCCGCCGACGCGATGCGGCTCTCTGCCCGCGGCTACCACCGCGTGCTGCGCGTCGCCCGCACGCTCGCCGATCTCGACGGCATCGACAAAGTCGGCCGCGTGCATCTGGCCGAAGCCCTATCCTACCGCGCCCTAGCCGACGAGGTCCGGCGCGCGGCCTAGACCAAGCGGAGGCCTGGCGAATCACCTAAAATGCCGGCTGTTCCGCCCCGCGGCAGCGCATCAGGCACAGGCTGCGGTACCCTCCAAACTCGGCTTTCCCTCCAGGTCCGGCCACAATGCCCAATCCCACCCGCCCCCTCGCCTTCATTCTCGGATCGACCGATCACGGCACCCTGATCTTCAACCGGTTCGACCAGCACGTCGGCCGCGGAGCGGCCTTCGGCATGGCGCACGACCTGTTCGCCAAGTCCGCTTATGACCCGACTGAAGTCGCCTTGATGCTTCATGTCCTCGAACTGCGCCGCAAATATCACGGCGACGGGCTCATCGCCGTCGATTGCGGCGCCAATATCGGCGTCCACACCGTCGAATGGGCGCGATTCATGACCGGCTGGGGTACGGTGGTGGCCTTCGAGGCGCAGGAGCGCATCTATTACGCGCTCGCCGGCAATATCGCGATCAACAACTGCTTCAATGCCCGCGCCGTCAATGCCGCGGTGTCGAGCCGATCCGGCACGATGAAGATCCCGCAACCGAACTATCTGGCCAATGCCAGCTTCGGCAGTCTCGAACTGAAAAAGGCCGAGCGGACAGAATTCATCGGTCAGGTGATCGACTATTCGGAAGACAAGATGGTCGACGTGCCGATGCTGCACCTCGATGCGCTCAATTTTCCCCGCCTCGATCTCCTGAAAATCGATGTCGAAGGTATGGAGCTCGACGTGCTCGAAGGCGCGGCGAAATGCATCACCGAGAGGCGGCCGATCATGCTGGTCGAATATTTGAAGTCGGATGCCGACGCCTTGCGCGCCCGGATCGAGGGCTTCGGCTATGCGGTGTATCCGGCCGGGATCAATTTCATCGCCTTCCACAAAGACGACCCGTGCATGGAAGGCGTCAAGTTCTCGTCGCCGCAACCTGCGCCGACACAACAAGCGCCAGCGGCTTGAAATCCAGAAACATCTAGCCGGCGCCGTTGGCGGTGTGGATCGCGCCGCGCATGCCGATCGCCGCCAAAAATTCCTGACGGGTTTCGGCATTGGTGCGGAATACGCCGACCATGCGGCTCGTCACCATGGTGACGCCGGATTTGTGCACGCCGCGCGTGGTCATGCACTGATGCGTGCCTTCGGCGACCACGGCGACGCCATGCGGCTTGAGCACGGCGTCGAGGCATGAGGCGATCTCCGCGGTCATCTTTTCCTGGATCTGCAGGCGCCGGGCAAAGACATCGACCAGCCGCGCCAGCTTGGAAATCCCGACGACGCGGTTGCGCGGCAGATAGCCGATATGAACGCGGCCGATCACCGGAGCGAGGTGATGCTCGCAATGCGACTCGAAGCGGATGTCGCGCAGCACCACGACCTCGTCATAGCCGCCGTGCTCCTCGAATGTGCGCTTGAGATATTCGCTCGGATCGTCGTTGTAGCCGGAAAACCATTCCTCGTAGGCGCGCACGACGCGCGCCGGCGTGGCGTGGAGTCCTTCGCGATCGGGATCGTCGCCGGCCCATTGGATCAGCGTGCGGACGGCGGCCTCGGCCTGTTCGCGCGAGGGGCGGACGGATTTCGTCGGCGCCGCGGCTTTCTGCCGCGACCGCTTGGAACCTAGGGCTTTATCCATCGAGTCTCTCCGGCCGCCATTCACAGCAGGTCTTTGCACAGGAAGCCTTTGCAGAGGAAGTCTGTTGGATGATCCATTCCGGAAAAGGTTTCCGGCATGGGGAATATGTTCCAGGCCGAATTAGATCAGCCAAGCCGCCGTTAATAAAGCATCAACCTTCCCCCAATCCGGCAAGTTTGGGTCGCGTCTTTCGCAAGCAATGCGCAAGACTCATGGGCCAAAATGGCTCCATACCGCATCGAAACACCGGGTCCGGACGCGGCTCCCTTCTGCCGCGCCGCCAAGCTCTACCGGGACACGCGCCACACGGACCGGGCGGGACAGAGACCAGATCGGACCATGCGGCCTCGCACAGCGCTTCGAAAGCCGGCCATCATCACCCGCCGCGTATTGACGCTGGTGATCCGCGCCTTCGCCATCACCACGATGGCTTTCGGGGTGGCGTTCGGCTTTCTGTCCGCGACGACGTCGGCCGGCTCGCACTACGATCCGAATCTTTTCGCCATCGGGGTTGCCGCGCTGTTCGGCGCGGCCTGCGGCGGCTTGGGGCTGATGGTGTCGCGCATCCGGCAGATGAAGCGCGAGCTGCGCGAGATGGAAGGGCGTCTCGATGCGGCGGAAGACCGCCATTGGGAATTCAAGGAGGCGCAGGAGCGCGCGCGGAGCTTTTTCGAGGCGCAAGGCGACGCGATCGTTCGCCGCGACGGCAAGAGCCTCATCACTTACGCCAACGACACGTTCTGCAAGCTCGCCGGGCGAAGCCGCAGCGAACTCGTCGGCACGGCTTTCGTGCTGCCGGTCGCGGCGCAGAGCGAGACCGTGACGCTCCCGGACGGCACAAGCGGCTATGACCAGAAAATCACGACGCCCGACGGTCCGCGCTGGATCGCCTGGCGCGAGGTCGTGGTGCGCGCCGACGATGAGAGCGAGGTGCAGAGCGTCGGCCGCGAAGTGACCGATCGGGTCAAGGCCGAACATGCGCTCGCCGAAGCGCGCGATCTGGCGGAAGGCGCAAGCCGCGCCAAATCACGCTTTCTGGCCATGGCCTCGCACGAGATCCGCACGCCGCTCAACGGCATTCTCGGCATGGCCGATCTGTTGTCCGATACGCCGCTGACGCCCGAACAGGCGACCTATCTCGCGGCCATGAAGATGTCGGGCAATACGCTCGTGTCCTTTGTCGACGATCTGCTCGATCTGGCGAAGATCGAAGCCGGACGGCTCGATCTGACGCCGCATCCGTTCGGGCTGGCGAGCTTCATCGAAGAAGCCGCCGAACTGCTCGGACCGCGCGCCCAGGCCAAGGGGCTTGAAATCTGCGCCTATGTCGATGAGCGGCTGCCGGCACGCGTCATCGGCGACGCGGCACGGCTGCGCCAAGTGCTGTTCAACCTGGTCGGCAATGCCGTCAAATTCACCGAACGCGGCGGCGTCTCGATCATTGTCGAGCCGGACGATCTGCCCGGCCGCATCACCGTCACGGTCCGCGATACTGGCATCGGCATCGCCCCCGAAGACCAGGCGCGGATTTTCCACGAATTCGAACAGGCCGATATCGGCTCGACACGGCACTATGACGGCATCGGACTCGGCCTCACCATCTCCAAGCGCCTGGTCGAGCGCATGTCGGGCACAATCGTGATCGAGAGCACCGCCGGCAAAGGCTCGATGTTCCGGGTCACACTGCCGCTGCCGCGCGACGGCGAAGGCCAAGAAGCGTCATTCGCCGCGCCCGACCTCACCGGCAACAATATTCTCATCGTCGCACCGGCTGCCATCGAAGCGTCATTGCTGGCGCGACGCCTGCAGCGCTGGGGCGCGCGCACCACCATCGTGCCCGACGAGAAGGTGGCGGCCGCGCTGGTGCCGGAACACGCCTGGAGCGCGGTGCTGGTCGACCATACGCTCGGCACTGCCGCAAGCGCGCTGCTGGCGCGGGAGGCCGCCACGTTTCGCCGCCGCATCGTGCTGATCACGCCGGCAATGCGGCACGAGCTGCCGGCCCTCAAGCAAGCGGGCTTCACCGGCTATCTGATCAAGCCGGTCCGCGCCGCCTCGCTCGCCGCGCGTTTTGCCGAGGATGGCGATTTCGATCATGGCCAGACTTCCGAGCCGCTTGCCGAGCCGGCCGAGACGCCGAGCATCGCGCCGGATCACGACGGCCTTTCGATCCTGGTGGCGGAGGAC
>Ga0102924_1001896_pt1 | contig 23433 bp, 22 predicted proteins | sample PaiPotPPM11metaG_FD_80116 | JGI IMG/M metagenome (GOLD analysis project Ga0102924, IMG submission 80116) | Iron sulfur acid spring bacterial and archeal communities from Banff, Canada, to study Microbial Dark Matter (Phase II) - Paint Pots PPM... ...
CCGCAAGACGCGGGCGAGCCGGGCGACGCAGGCGACGGAGGCGACGCAACCGCCCCCGCCGTCGACGATCCGGTCGCCGCGGCGAACCCCGCGCTGCGCGACGGTCTCCGATTGTTCTTCCGGGCGAACTCGTCCAAGGGCGCGCTCGCGACGTCGGCCAACGACTGGATGTCGTGCGGAGGCTGTCACCTGGACGGCTTTACGTCGACGAACGCTCGCTTGTTCGAGGCCCTCTCGCCAGCCGACCCGGCACGCGACGCGCTCATCGGACACGTGGGCCTCGTGGATCACTTCGCGAGCATCGCCGACGCCATCGAGCCGGCGACCTTCAACCCTCACGATCTGCTCGTCGCCCTGGTCGAGCAGGGCGGCCTCGCGCCCGATCGCACGGGCCGCGACCGCACCGGCGCGGTCGACCCCGAGCACCCGAACCCGAACGACGCCGCGTGGCAACAGGCGGTCACGATGGCCCGGCAACTGGCTGCGGTTGTCGTCCGTGATTTGCCCGACCAGCCCTCGTGGGAGCAGGTGCAAGGTGTCCCCAACATCGCATGGGACGCCGAGTACTGCGGGAACTGCCACCAGGCCGAATACCAGGCCTGGAGCGCGAGCGTGCACGCCCGCGCCACCAGGGACCCGATGGTGACCTTCTGCATGGATGAGGAGCCGCAATTTCTGCCGCAATGCGCGGGCTGTCACGACCCGATGGTCGCGCGGTTGCCGGTGCCGGCGGCGAGCGACGCCGGCGGTGCTCCGTACGGTATGGCGGGAGCGGACGCGGGGTCCCCCGCGCATCACGGGGTCACGTGCCTCGGCTGTCACGACGTCGAGCGCGGGGTGCGGGCGGGAGGCAACGGCGACCTCGTCACTGTGGCGCACGCGGATTGGGGGCCAGGGCAAGACCACAAGGCTCGCGCGCTGGCGTCGCTCGAGATGCTTCGCCAGCCCGAGTTCTGCGGCGGTTGCCACCAGCAGTTCGTGCCCGGAAACGGATTGAGCGCGATCTCTACGTACGGCGAGTACCACGCGAGCTCGTACTCTGCATCGGGCACCCGCTGCGTCGACTGCCACATGCAAAAGGACGCGAACGGCGTCGCCAATCACCGGTTCCCGGGGGGAAACGTCTACCTCGGCGGACTCATCGACGACGCGACGCTGCTGACGGAGCAAAAGAGAAACCTCGCGACAGCGGTGGATCTCGCGGCGACGCGCACGCAAGACGGCGTACAGGTCGTCGTCACCAATACGGGCGTGGGCCACGCCTTTCCGACTGGCGTGACCGATTTGCGCGAGCCCTGGGTCGAGGTGGATCAGGTGGACTCTTCGGGCAACGTCATGACCGCTTACGGCGGACCCGGAAGCGACGGACTCCTCCCGGCCGGCGCAGCGCGCTTCGGGAGCGACTTCGCAGCCTCCGACGGCGGCATCCTGCTGGACCACCAGTTGAGCAAAGCGGCCCGCGTCCCGTTCGACCTGCGCGTCCCGCCGGGAGAGGCCCAGTCGTTTCTCGTCCCGGTGCCGTCGAGCGCGCCGACGTCTTCGCTTCGAGCCGTGCTCTACTACCGTAACGTGCGGACGACGTACTACCGCGACGCGACGAAAGACCCCACGGGCCACGCGCCGGACGTTCCCATGATCGAGGTCGAGGTGCAGGGGCCGTGAAACGTCTGGTCGCGATCGCAGCGTTCCTGGCCGCGTGCCGCGCCGGTGGCGACGGCAGCTCGCCCGCCGAGGGAGGTCCGATCGGCGACGACGGCGGGGACTCGTCTACCGCGTCGATCGCGATGGGACTCATGGCGGTGGGCGTCTACGGCTGCGCCGAGTGCCACCAGTCGGCCGACCCGGAGGCCGGCATTCTGGCGGGCCAGACGACACCCGTGCCGGGCAGCAGCGCCTACGGCTCGAACCTCACGCCGGATCCGGACACCGGGATGGACGCGTGGGACGCCGGCGCGATCGCGCGCTCGATTCTCGAGGCGGAGGACGAGGATGGGAGCCCTCTCTGTCCGCAAATGCCCGCGTACAGCGACGCCGGGATGACCGCCACCCAGGCCGAGAGCATCGCGCTCTACTTGCAAAGCTTGGCCGCCATGTGGCACCCAGTCCCGCCGAGTGTGTGCCCGCCCGTCAAGGGCGGCGGCGACGGAGGATGAACCAGTCATGCGAGCTTTGGTCCTGGCCCTCGGGGCGTGTGTCGCGATCGCGTGCAAGAGCGCTCCCGCGGAGCTGCCGGCGAGCGACGCCGCGCCCCCTCGCCGCGTGAGCGACGGTCCGCCGCAGCCGCCGTCCACGGTTGCAGCGACGGCCACGGTGTCCGGTCCGCTCAATTCCCTTCTGGCCGAGTCGGTGGGGAGGCGCGTCGCTTACGAGCGCTGGGGATACATCCCGAAGGACGCCACCGCCTGGCGGATGCCGAGCGGAACCTGGCGGGTGACCGTCATCTTCCAGGAGCCGAACCTCACGGCCAACCTCTATTTCAACCCGGACGGCACGTACATCGACGGCGGGGTGTTCGGGGAGACGGATCGCTAGCGTCCCGAGTCGCGGGCGCGATGGCCTCACTACTCGGGAGTATTGGGCCCGCCGGGACCGCGACTCGGGACACTACGTGCTAGCCTCCGCCCCAATGGCGGTTGCGCCGAAGCCCGTCCCGCACGCCGAGGAGCAGACGCTTCCGCACCGGCTTGCGCAGCTCGCGCGCGTGCTCGAGGAGCGCTTCCTCGGCAAAGACGAGGTCGTGCGCCTCCTCTGTATCTCCGTCCTCGCGGGGGAGCACGCGGTGCTCATCGGTCCGCCGGGCACCGCGAAGAGCGCGCTCATTCGTACGTTCGCGCGCCTCATGCACGCCCGCTACTTCGAGTACTTGCTCACGCGCTTCACCGAGCCCAATGAGATCTTCGGCCCCGTCGACATCACCGCCTTCCGCGAAGGACGCTACGAGCGCCGCACCGAAGGGATGCTGCCGCAGGCCGAGATCGTCTTTCTCGACGAAGTGTTCAAATCCAACTCGGCTATTTTGAACGCTCTGCTCACGCTCCTCAACGAGCGCCGCTACACGAGCGGTGGCCAGGTCATGCGCTGCCCGCTCCTCTCGGCCTTCGGCGCCTCCAACGAGGTACCGGGGGACGAGACCCTCACGGCGATTTACGACCGCTTCATTCTGCGCATCCGCAACGACAACCTGGACGCGTACCACTTCCAGGACCTCCTGCAGCGAGGCCTGGAGCACGAGATCCTGCAGATGACCGACGCCGAAGCGGAGCCGCTCGTCGCCGCGCGCGAGCTCACCGAGCTTCAACGGACGCTCCTCCAGCGCATCCGGTTCAGCGAGGATTTCTTCACCCAGTACAAGGGGCTCGTCTTCCAGATCCGCGCCGAGGGCGTCACGCTGAGCGACCGGCGCGTCGTCAAGTTGCTGAAGCTCTTCGCGGCGAGCGCCTACCTGGACGGGCGCTCGCAGCCGGACGCGGGGGATCTCTTCGTGCTCAAGCACGTCTGGAACAGCGAAGACCAGGCGCAGATCCTCGAATCGATCGTCACCCCGGTGCTCGAGGCTCACTACCGTGAGCACCCCGACGGCCGTCGTGTCGGCGCGGTCGGCATCGGCATCGAGGCGCTCGCGGCCGAGATCGACCGGGTGAGACAGGTGCTCACGGGCGCGGGCGGCCTGAGCGACGTACAGCTCTTCAGCCAGCTCAAGGCACTCAACGAGATCAAGACCGTCCTCGCCTCGTCGAACGACGCCCGGGCGAAGGAGCTCATCGCCCGCGTCGATCAGCTCCTCGAGGCGGCGTTCCGCAGCGGGCGCTTCGCGCAGATATGACGAGGCGCCTCGCCGCGATCGACACGTCGACGGCGCTCGGCTCGGTCGCCCTCTTCGAAGGGGATGCGCTGGTCGCGGAGGACGCCCGTCGCATCTCGAACGCTCACGGCGAGTCGCTGTTGCCGATGGTGAGCGCGCTCTTCGACCGCGTGGGGTGGCGTCCCGGCGACGTGGCGCGCTGGGGCGTGGGAATCGGCCCGGGCAGCTTCACCGGGACGCGGATCGGCCTCGCGACGGCCAAGGGAATCGTCCTCGCGACGAACGCGGAGCTCGTCGGGGTCACGTCGCTGGATGCGCTCGCGCTCGATCTCGCGTCGCCGCCCGCGGTCGTGAGCGTCCTGGCCGCGGGCAAGGGCGAGCTCTTCGTGCAGGTCCGGCTGGGCAAGGAGCTCGTGCTTTCGCCGGTTCACGTCCGGATCGCAGACGTCGGCGCGCGCGTCGCCTCGGCGGTCGGTGCGTTCCTGGCGATCGACTCGAAGGGAGAGAGTGCCGGCGTGCTATCTGCACGCCGGCCGATCGACTCGAAGGGAGAGAGTGCCGGCGTGCCATCTGCGCGCCTGACCGTGGCAGGAGAGGCCTCGCGCGAGGTCGACTGGTCGGCCGTCCCGGGTGGCGTTCGCCTGCTCGCCGACGCTCCGCACGACTTGCCGCGCGCCTCGGCGGTTGGACGGATCGCCCTCCTGCGCCTTCCGGACGATGCGGACCGGCTCGAGCCGGTCTACGTTCGGCCGCCGGAGATCACGATGCCGAAGGCCGGAGGTCGACCGTGAAGGTCGCGACGTGGAACGTGAACGGGTTTCGCGCGCGCGAGGCGCAGTTCGTCGAATGGGTACGGCGCGATCGGCCGGCCGTCGTGTGCTTGCAGGAGATCAAAGCCACGCCCGAGCAGCTGGGCGAGACGCTCACCATGCTGCCGGAGTACTGGAGCTACTGGCACGGTGGGCCCAAGGGATACAGCGGCGTTTCGCTGCACGTTCGCAAGGAGGCCTTTCCCGCGCGACCCGAGTTCGGCCACCCTTCGTTCGACGTCGAGTGCCGCGTCGTTCAGGTGAGGCTCGACGGGCAGCTCGTCGTCACGAGCACGTACGTGCCGAACGGCGGAAAGGACTACCAGGCAAAGCTTCAGTTCCTCGGGGCGATGCGGGCCTATGTCGAAGGCGTGCACGCAGCGGGTGGGAAGCTCGTCATGTGCGGCGACCTGAACGTCGCACGGACCGACATGGACGTGCACCCCAACGAGCGCAAGCCCGGCGCGATCGGCCAGCGCCGGGAGGAGCGGGAGCTCTTCGAGCGCGTTCTGGCCTGCGATCTGGTCGACGTGGGTCGCTCCCTGGACCCCGCGAACGACGCGATGTTCACGTGGTGGCCGCCCTGGCGCAATCTGCGACAGAAAAACCAGGGATGGCGAATCGACTACATCCTCGTCAGCTCGGGCCGCGGGATGCGCGCGACCGAGTGCCGCGTCCTGGCGGAAGTCGGAACGAGCGATCACGCGCCGGTCGTGGCCGTCGTGGAGTCGTGACGCTGACCGCCGACGGCAAACAGGCGACGCTCGGCCTCGGCTCGATCGGACGGGGCGCAAGCCTGACCACCTCCGAGTCATTCGTCGCTCGCCGCTCCTGACGCGCGTTCGACGAAGACCTCGATTGGCAGGACGTGGCTGATCGCGTAGCTACCGTACCGCGGGTCGCGCGCGTCCGGTTGCGTCCCACCGCTCGCGTCCCTGGCGCGCGCGAGCAGCGTGTAGCGCCCGGTCGTTGCCGGCGTGCGCCAGTCGAGCCTCCACCGCCGCCACGCGTGCCTCACGGCGGGGTCGACGAACACCGCATCCGTCCAGCTCCCGCCGCCGTCCATGCTCACCTCGATGCCCGTCACGGCCGTCTCGCCTGCCCAGGCGGCGCCGCAGATCGTGTAGATGCGGTCGGGCGCGAGCGTCTCGTAGACGCAGGGTCGCGCGATCTCGGACTTCGGCTTCATCTCGCCGAGCGGCCGTCGAACCGGGTTGCCGTCCAGATCTGCCCAGTACCCGTAGTCCGAAGTCTGCCAGTAGCCTCGAAACGGCTCGCGCACGGCGTGGATGCGGGTCAGCCACTTGACCGACGCCATGCCGTAGTGGCCGGGGACGACGGCGCGGACGGGATAGCCATGGTCGAGCGGCAGATCTCGCCCGTTCATCCGGTACGAGATCAGCACCTCCGGCTGCATTGCCTTGTCACGCGGGAGACTGCGCGCATACGAGATCGGGCCTGGGGGCAAAGGCGCCTCCTTCGGCTTCCCGCGATCGGCGCCCTCGAGCACGATCTCGCACGCGTCGTCTTCCAGGCCCGCGCGCCGCAGCAAGGCGGGCAGGGGTACGCCGGTCCATTGGGCGTTTCCGACGGCCCCGAGCTCCCACTGCGCTCCCTCGACCTGCGGCACCAGAAAGACCCGGCTGTTCCCTGCGCACTCCAGCGTGGCCACGCGCGTCTCGGACGGCATGGCCCGCAGCTCCTCGTAAGTCAGCGAGAACGAGCTCCTCACGGCGCCGTCGACGCGCAGCTCGTACGACGCGACCTCGAGCTTGGGTGCAGCGAAATGGCTCCGTATGTAGAAGAGCTCCGTCGGGGTGATGTACGAGTCGACCTGATCGAAAGGCGTTTCCAGGTTGGCCGGCTCCTTCTCGCGAAGGATCAGGCCCACAGGGTTGGATTGAGCCGTCCTTGCCATGGTCGCGCTCCCCCGGCACGAGGAAGAAACGCAAGTCTCGAACCGGCGGGCGTCCCGGGGGCCATCGCCTCGGTCACGCGGCGCGAGCGACGCAGGATTCGCGCGAACGCTTCGTCGTGACCACGACGGGGAGCCCCGCGCCCGGCGCGAGCGTGATGCCCCGGCGGACGGTGCGCACCCGCTCGTTCGCCAGACGCATGTCGATGCGCGGGAGCACCGACGCGAGGACCATCTTCATCTCGTACTGCGCGAAGGCCGCTCCCACGCACTTTCGAAGCCCGCCGCCGAATGGCAGCCACTCCCATGCCGCCGGCTTCCACCCGAGGAATCGCTGTGGTGAGAAGCGGTTCGGCTCGGGGTAGAGCGACGGCCTGCGGTGCACCAGATAGATCGATGGCGAAACCATGATGCCCGCCGGCAACGGGACGCCGCCGACCGTCGTCGGCTCCTGCAAGATCCTGCCGACCACCGGCACGACGGGCTGCAGGCGAAGGGCCTCCTTGACGGTCGCGTCGAGCAGCTCGAGCTTCGCGATGCGGCCCGGATCTCCGTCGGCGCCGGCGATCTCGTCCCGCAGGCCGTCGCAGATCTCACGGTCCAGGAGCAGCCAGCGAAGAGCCCAGGCGAGCGCGGTCGCCGTCGTCTCGTGGCCGGCGACGAGCAACGTAACGAGCTCGTCGTGGATCTCGTCCTCGGTGAGCGCTCTTCCGGCCTCGTCCCGCGCGTCGAGCAGCATCGCAAGGACGTCCGTCCGCCCCGCCGTACCGTGCTCGCGCCCGTGGCGGATCGCCGCGCGCAGGATCTCCGTGGAGCGCGCGCCCAGTCGCTTGAACCGACCCCACGGGCTGAAGCGGCCGAGGTCGCGCTGCATCACCGGAAAAAGCAGAGCGGGGTGCGCGGTGATCTCGAGCGCGGCCGAGAGCAGAGTCGCCAGCTCCGCGAACCGGGGACCCTCTCCGATGCCGAAGACCGTGCGGAGGATCACCTGAAGGGTGATGGCCTGCAGGGGCCGGTGGATCGCAAACGGGGTACCGACGGGCCAGGAGTCGATCGACTCGTGCGCCATGTCGAGCATCGTCCGCCCGTAGGCGTGCATCCTCTCGCCGTGGAAGGCAGGGAGGATCATCTTTCGCTGCCGCAGGTGCTCGGCCCCGTCGAGGACGAGGAGCGAGTGCTCGCCGAGGAGCGGCTTCAGGACGACGTTCGCCTTGCCGGCGTGCGCGGCGTCTGGACCCATGCCGAAGACGTCCTTCACGCCGGCAGGGCTCGCCGCGATGACGATGGGCATCGGCATGAACGGCAAGCGCAGCGTGAAGGCGTCGCCGAAGCGCGCCGAGCATTCGTCCAGCCAGGGAAAGGGGGCTCGAATCCAGCGTAAGAGCTGAATCGCCGAGGGCGCGGACGGGCCGGGAGGGAGAGCCATACTCTCCTCTTTAGGGGCTCTCGAGGGCGCCGGAAAGCGCCGCGAGGGTGTCCGACCGAGTCTTCCAGGCGTCGACCAGCGGCTTCGACTCGACGTCATTCGGGTGAAAGTCGGGACGAAAGTACGCCCAGTAGCGGCGGAAGACACGGGTCAGACCGCCCGGCTCGACGAACAGGAAACGGAAGAGCGCCGCCCACTCGCCCACGTCGAAGGCGATGCCGTCGGCTTTCATCAAGCGCACCTGGTGGCCGATCACATGTGCCCAGAAAAGGCCCGTCACCGCCGCCATCACCACGACGCGCTCGGTGTACCTGCCGCCCGCCGCGACGTACACGTCGTAGGCCACGGCCTTGTGCTCGTTCTCCTCGGCCGCATGCCAGCGCCAGAGCGCGGCCATCACCGGGTGCGCTCCGTCGAGGATGCGGCTGTCCTCGAGCGCGACCTGGCCCATCAACGCGGTGAAGTGCTCGAGCGCGCACGTGATTGCCAGGCCCCGGCGGTCGGCGGGCTTCCGGCGGAGCTCTGTCGCCACTCGCTCCAGCAGCGCGTCGAGCGGGTATCCCTGCTCGCGGACCCACTCGTTGTAGCGGACGTGCTCCCTCCCGTGGATGGCCTCCTGCCCGCAGAAGGAGCGCACGTCGGCGAGGAGCCGCTCGTCCTTCACCGCTCCGGCGTGAGCGCGGACGCATCGAATGAAGAAGCGTTCTCCCTCGGGGAAGAAGATGGAGAGGTTGTTGAAGAAGGTCGTGACCGCGGCGCCGCGCGGGTGCCAGTGCCGCGGGATGCTGCCGTCGATGGCAAAACGCAAGGGCCGGACCTGGATCGAGCTCGTCTGCATGCGTGGACCTCCGGGTCGACGAGAACAGTGTGCCCCCGCGCCGGTTGCCCGGGCAGGTTCGCCCGTGCCAGAGTTTTGTCACTTCGGGCCAACGATGCCGAAAGCCCCCGCCGATCATTGCACGGTGTCCGCGGTGCATGCGCTGCATCTCGCCGAGTTCGTACGGAGCCGGGGCGGCGACCTGCTGGCGGAGGCTGGCCTGACGGAAGACGCGTTGATGCAGGAGGATGCCCGCCTGCCGGTGCGTGCTTTCGTGGCCATCGTCGAGCGCGCGCGTACGCTGAGCGGGGATCCCGCGCTCGGCGTCCACCTCGGACTGCAGATGCGCGCCTCGGCGTACGGGTACCTGGGGTTCGCGGCGATGACGGCCGCCAGCCTGCGCGAAGCCATCGAGCTCGCGATCCGCTTCGCGCCGACGCGCGGCGACGCGTTCTCGCTGCGCCTCCGCGAGGAGGGGGCCGCCGCGGCGCTCGTCGTGGAAGAGCACGCGGACTTCGGTACCGCTCGGGACGTCGTCCTCGTGTCGCTGTTGCTCGGTCTCTGGCAGATCGGCAACGCCATCACCGATCGCAACCTCGACGGGCGCGCGGATTTCGCGTTTCCCGAGCCGCGATACTGGCCGGGCGCTGCGCCGAGGGGATCCGCCGTGCGGTTCGCGCAACCCGTCAATCAGCTCGTCTTCGACGCCCCTCTGCTGGACCTCCCGCTCAAGGGAGCCGACCGCGCGTCGCTGCGCCTCGCGCGTGAGCAGTGCGAGCGTGGCCTCGACGCTCTCGGCGCCGAGGCGCAAATCGTCGCTCGCGTTCGTTCGCTCATCGCGACGCCCGAGGGGGGCGCGCGTTCGCTCGAGGACGTGGCCGCGCGCATGCACATCTCGCCCCGGACGCTCAAGCGCAAGCTGGGCGAGCACGGCGTTACGTACTCGTCGCTCGTCGAGAGCGATCGACGCGAGAGGGCCCTCCTCCTCCTCCGCACCACCGATCTATCGCTGGGCGAACTCGCCGATCGCGTCGGGTACTCCGACGTCGCCAACTTCACCCGCGCGTTCCGCCGGTGGACGGGGCGCACGCCGGCGCGTTACCGCAAGGAAGTTCGCGCGCGCCCGGCCGCATCGTAGAGTCCCGCATCGCGGTTCCCATCGCCGCCGAGTCGAGCGCACGCAGCTCGCGCCTTTTGGTGATGTCCTCTCCTCCCTAACCTCGTTAGAGCGCTCAAGCACGATTTCCTCTGACACGCGGTTGCTCGGGACGGTCGCGCGTTCGGTTCGGCGCGCCGCCTGGCGCCATGGCGAGGCGGGCTGACCGACGTAGAAAGCGCCGTGGTCAAACAGAAACCTGACGTGGCCAAGTAGAAAGGTCACCCGGCCAAGTGGAAACGTGGCTCGGCGAACTGGTCGAGACACGCAGAGAAGTGGACGCGACCCTCGTCCACTTGGACGCGATGCGCAGCCAAAAGGACGCGTCGGGTCGCCACTTGGAGAGGGCGCTCGACCAAGTCGCCAGGACACGCGGCCACTTGGGCAGATCGCTCCGCCGAATGGGCGCGTCGCTCGTCCAGGTCGACGCGTCGCTCGTCCAGGTCAACGCGTCGCTCGTCCAGGTCGACGCGTCGCTCGTCCAAGTCGACGCGTCGCTCGTCCAAGTCGACGCGTCGCTTCACCACTTGGTCGAGAGCCTTGTCCAAGAGGACGCGTCGCTCGTCCAGTCGAAAACGTCACGAGTCCAAAAGGCCAAGGCGCTCGACCAAATGGCCAAGTCACTCGGCCAATCGGAAACGCGCTGCGACCACTTCGACGCGACACTTCGCCACTTGGCCGCGTCGCTCGGCGAAAAGGATACGGCGCTCGACCACTTGGCCAAGTCGCTCGACCCAATGGACACGGCGCGCGCCCAAATGGACAAGTCGCTTTGTCGATAGGACCGTAGAGGCTCCGCGAAAACTCCCCCACATTACAATCCAATCGCGGTCTCTTCCGAGGACGAATGGCACCATTCTTGAACGCTCGAGATCGAAGGATGTCTCTGCGCCATGCCCTCATTCTCGGAATCGCCACACAGCTCTCCTGTACGGGCGCCGAAGGTATCGCCTTCAGTGCGGGCAACAAGCCTGTCGATCCGCCCGGGGCATTTTCGGACGCCAGGCGCGAGGCACCGCCCGGCGAGAGAGGGGATCTATCCAAGGCCGTGACGAAACCGGTGCCGACCGCAGGCGTGAGTTTCGTCGTCAACGGCCAGCCGTTCGACGCGGGTTCGCTGCCTCCGCCCCCCATCCGGGTCGTCCGCCCCCCGTGATGCGCACGCCCGTGGGCGATCCACCTCACGGCGGCGGCGCGAAGCGACCTTCTTCGGGGAAAGGGCTGGCCGTGTCCCGCTTGCGGAGCTCGTCGAACGAGACGCCCGCCCCTCGCTCGGCGAAGAACGCGAGGCCGATCACGCCGACGTTCCTGTCCTTGCCGCGCGCCGCTGCATAGGAGTCGCGAACGCTGGCGAAGCGGAACGCCGCCACGGCGTCGTGACTCCGGCGGAACCCGTCGATCTCGAGCCGTGACCACGGCGAGAGGACGTAGCCGCGGTTCTCGAAGCTGCCGGCGCGCCCGTTGACGACGTCCAGACCATCTACCGTCGCGACCGCCTCGAAGCGCGCTCCGGTGTGGTTCTCGATGACGATGCTGTATCGCTGTCCCGCTTCTCCGACCACGTACACCCGGCCGCCGGCGCTCACTGCCTCGAGCGGCTGGCCTTCCGCATCGCGTAGCGAGAACGTGATCGTCCCCCGAGCGGCGGGTACGTCGTAGAACCGAGGCGCGCCGTAATACGCCGCGAGGGCCTCGACGCCCTCGGCGTCGTTGTAGAAGACCTGCGAGACGGCAAACGCCCGTTGCGGCTCTGCCCGAAGAAAGCGGACTTCCGTCACGGGAGAGTCGCGGGTCTCGCCCCACTCGGTCCCCAGACCCGGGCGGTCCCGGGGCAGAAGCTCCGGGGCTCGCGGCGCCGGCAATACGGGGGAGTCGGCGACCGCGGCGGGGCCGGCCGACGACTCCACCGCTCGACGGGAGGACCCGGGTTCGGCGGATGCGGGCGAACCCGGCGAATCGGGCGAATCGGCTCCTCCCCAGCTCGCCGGCGCCCGGGCGATCTCCGATTGCCCGCGGTTGCCCCCACATCCCAGCGCACCCAGCACCCACCATGTCCCGAACGCGCCCAGCGCCAGCCGGGCGAAAATCGAACGATCCGCCTGTGTCATGCGGAACAAACGCCGGCCGGAGCTCCGCCTTACACCTGTAAGCGCCCGGGCTCCGCCTTCGTTGTCTTCTTGTGAGCGTCGCCGTCCCCGTGCCACTTATTCTTGCGTGCGTGTCCGGGCCGACCGATCGACTCGAAGCGAGCCGGCGTACGCCGGCCGATCGGGACGCTCAGCGGGAGCGCGAGCGCCGGCTCGTCGATCGCGCGCGGTCGGGAGATACTTCCGCGATGGGCGAGCTTCTGGCGACCCACGGCCCGTCCCTGTATCGCACCGTCCTCTTGCCCCGCCTGGGATCGGAAGCCGCGGCGGAGGACGCCCTCTCCGAGGTGTACAAGCGGGTGATCGAACGGTTCGATCGCTTCGCGTGGCAAGACGTCGGCATCTGGCCCTGGTTGCGCGTGGTCGCTCTGCGCGTGGCGCTCGATCACCTTCGCGCGCGGAAGCGGGTCGCCGTCTGGGCGGCCGAGGACATCGAGCGGGAGATCGACGAGGCGCAGGCGGTGCGCCCCGCCGACCAGGAGCTCTCGGAGAGGCGCGATCGCGAAGAGGCACGGGCGAGGATCGAGGCCGCACTCGCCCGCATCAACCCGCGCTACGCGCGCGCCATCCGCCTTCGCGTGCTCGAGGGCAAGTCCCGCGAGGACGTCGCGCGCGACTTGAGCGTGTCGCCCGCGACGTTCGACGTCGTCCTTTACCGCGCGATGCAAGCCATGCGCAAGGTGCTCGGCTCGCGCAGCGACGAACCGCCCTCCAGCGAGGACCGCAATGCCTGACCGACCCGAGACGCCCGATCCCGACGCCCCGCCCAGCGAGGAGGAGCTCGCGCGAGCGAAGGAGCTGCGCGACGCGCTGGAGAGCTCGGCGCCCGCGGGAGGCGGCGCCGAGCTGGCGCGTGCGCTTTCGGCCGCATGGTCGCCGAAGGATCTATCCGCCGAGGCTCGCCGCGCGCTCGTGAAGCGCGCCCTCGCGGCTCCCACGTTGCAGCGGCGACGCCGCGTGATGCGCGCCTCGTTCGCCGCCGGCGCGCTGGTCGCCATCGCGGCGGGCGCCGCGCTCGTCTTCGGGATCGGGCGCGCACCGCAGCCGATGCCGGCGGCCGATGCGTACGTCTCGACGCGCTCCACCCAGCCCCTCTTCTCGGGGCCATTCCCGAGGACGGGCGGCGAGACGGCGAGGGTCGATCGCATCGCGGTCGCCCGCGCGGCCGATCTGCGCGAAAACGAGTTCGCCAGGTGGGGCGTACGATGAATCGCTGGAGGTGGATGCTCGTCAGATGGTGTGTGCTCCTCGCGGCTACGACGGCGCTCCTCGAGCTTGCGGCGTGCCGCGCGGAGAAAGGGACCGTCTCCGGGTGCCCGAGCGCCACGGCCGGCGGCGCGGTCGACGAAAGCGTGATGGCGTTTCTCTCCGCGGCGCGGTCGCTGCACCACGAGGCCGACGTGAAGGACCGGTCGGGCGACCGGGCCGGAGCCGTCGCGTCGCTCGAGAGGCTCGTCGCGATGCCGGGGCCGCGCGCGACCGAAGTCGACGAGGTGCTCGCCGACGCGTACGGGCGGCTGGCGGAGATGCGGCTCGAGACGAAGGACTGGGCCGGCGCCGATCGCGACGTGCAGGCCGGTCTCGAGCATGCGCGCGAGCCTACGTATTTCCGCGGCCACCTGCTCGAAGTGTCGGGCCTCATCGAGGAGGCGCGCGCCGCCGCGCTCGCGGACGGCGGCGACCGCGACGAAGCGACGCGCGCGAGGGCGCACGCGGTCGATCTGTTCGAGCGCGCGGCGGGCGTTCAGGAGCAGGTGATCGAGCGTGCGCTCGGCGATGGAGGGGCTCGTGATTGATTCGCGCTGCGTCGTTTGCGGTCTCGTCCTGGCGCTGTCGATGTGCGGCGGAGGACGTCCGGAGCCACCCGTGGCGCCCGCGAATGCGCCAGCCACCGAAGCCGCTCCTGCGCCCGCCTCGCCGGGGTCCACGCGGCGTGCACCCGCGATGGCGCCTCTGGAAGTCCCTGGGTCGAAAGCGGTCGCCCCTGCGCCGGCTCCCGCCGCAGCGCCACCCTCGGAGGTCAGCGAGGCCGACACCGTCCCGAACTCCCGAGAAGCGCAGCGGACCGCGGCGCGCGACGAGCTGATTCGCGCGGAGAGGAGCCTCGACGCTTCGGCGAGCGATTGCGCGGGCGCGTGTCGTGCTCTGTCCTCCATGGCGCGCGCGATCGCGCACCTGTGCGCGCTGGTCGATTCTCCCGACGATCAGCGCCGGTGCGACGGCGCGACGCAACGCCTCGCGGCTGCGCGCGAGCGCGTCCGGCAAAGCTGCGGCGCCTGCCCGCCGTGAAGCCGCGGCTCGGGTGTAAGGCGTCCGGGCCTCGACGCGTTTCATGGGCGGAGGCAACGATGCGTACCCGATTGACCGCGATGATGTCCCCTGTCCTCGTTCCGTTTGTCCTGGCCTGTGGAGGCGCCGCCCGCGACCAGGCGGTAGCGTCGCCGCACGCGGCGGCTGTCGACGCACCGGCGGAGGCCGCCGCCGAGGCCTCGCCCGAGTATCCCGGCTATCCGGCGAGCGCAGCCGACGCGCCGCCTCCGCCCGCTGGGCCCAGAATTGCCAGCGCGGCTCCGGCCGCCCTCGGGCGACCGAGCGCGTCCCCCGTCGAGAGCCGGGCGATGCTTCCCCTCCCGACGGCGCCGGCGGCGGCGACGTGCCCGAGTCGGTGAACGAGGGACTCCATGTCGCGCTCACGCAGCTCGACTGGGACTCCAGGGCCATCGGCCGCAGCCCGCAGGGAGCGGCCGTGAACGAGACCATCGGCCGCTACGCCTTTCTCGTGGGCGACGCGCCGCCTCACCTCGATTACCCGCAAGACTTCGACTACGCGGCGGACGTCAGGAACGCCGCGCACCGCGGGATCCAGGTGTTCACGATCGCCGCCTCCGGTATGGACGATCTGGGCCAGGTCGTCTGGCGCCAGATCGCGCAGTACACGAACGCGAAGAACCTGTTCGTCCTGCGCGGAGGCGCCGGGCCGCAGTCCACGGGCGCGGGCGACCCCAAGTCGAGCTGCGGCGGCACCCAGACGCGGTTCACCAGCGACAACCTCGATGCGCTCATCGTCTCCGACATCGAACGCGAGATGGCGGCACTCAACGCCGACCCTCTGCGGATCGCCGGACTGGGCGAGGACGAAGACGCCAAGCCCTGCAGCGAACGCCTCATCGCGAAGGATTGACTCCTCCGTAGTCGGCGTCCTCGCCGACGACGGTCGTCGCGGCGTCGGCGAGGTTCGGGGCCGGGGCGAGTCCGGCGCGCCGCCCCCTCGTGACCTCAATCGAAGTTCTCGATCTTCCACGCTCCGTGCTCGCGCACGAGCTGCATCGTGCCCGCTCCGTACGGCATGCTGGCGCGCTCGCCGGTCTCCTCGATCGTCGCGGTCGGTAGCGCCTGCTTGAGCGCCGCGACGACCTGCTCGATCTCCTCCTTCTCGTGGCCCTCCCACGCGGTTTGGAGCTTGCTCGCGTCGAGGCCTTCGCGGTGAGAGTCGGGGACATACCGCATGACCATGTCGTATCGCTTGCGCTCGATCGCGCGGATGAAGCCCTGAATGGCGTGGCGAGGGGTATCCTGCGAGTAGAGGTCGATGGTCGAGGCGTCGACCCGCCAGCCGCCGTCCTCAAGGACGAGATGCAGCTCCTGCCCGCTCGGGCTCGTCACGGTCGCGGTCACCGCGGGCGGAGCCGTCGGCCGTTCGAGGGCCCGGCCGATCTCTCGAACGCCGTCCGGATCGTCCTTGACCATCCGGCGAAACGCCTCGAGCGAGATGCCGCGCCGCGCTTCGTCCGAGAGGAGCCGGTAAGCGTCGTCCGCGCGGCCTTCCTCGAGCGCGCGCGCGTACGCGTGCAGAACCGATTGGGGGTCGTCCCCGCCGGGGTGTTGGACGGCGGCACAGGCCGTTGCGCACATCAGGCACGCGACGAAGGCCAAGCTCGTGGCGCGGTGCAGCGTACCCCGCATCGGCTTTCGGTCTAGCATTTGACTACCCTGCGCACGCGTCGATTTCGCGTTATAGGCATGGAAGATGAGCGATTTCCGTTCGCCGAGTTCGCCGAGTTCGCCGCCGGACGTTGAGCTCTACCCCATACTACCGCTGCGCAACAGCGTCGTATTCCCGGCCAGCGTCGTTCCCATCAACGTCGGCCGGCCCCGCAGCGTGCGGCTCGTGGAGGACCTAGTCGGGCACGAGCGCGCCGTCGTCGGCATCGTGAGCCAGCGCGACGCGGAGGTCGACGAGCCCCGGTACGAGGACCTCTACTCCGTGGGGACCGTCGCGCGCGTCGTCAAAGTGCTGCGCCTCGGGCCGAGCAACTACTCGGTCGTCCTGCACGGCATGGCGCGCTTCCAGCTGGCGCAGCACACGACGCTCGAGCCGTACATGCGCGCGCGCGGCCGCCGCATCCCCGAGAACCTCGAGCGCGACGCCGAGCTCGATGCCCTCGGGGCAGCGCTTCGCGAGGGGACCCGCCAGGTCCTCGCGCTCACGCCGAACCTGCCTCGGGAGACCGCCGGCATCCTCGACAACGTCCGCGAAAGCGGCGCGCTCGCCGACCTCATCGCGTCCAACCTGACGCCGGAGCAGGCGACGGTCGCCGACAAGCAGAAGATCCTCGAGACGTTCGACCCCAAGGCGCGCGTGCGCGCCGTCCTCGCGATCATCAACCGGCAGCTAGAGCTCCTGCGCGTCAAGAAGGAAGTAAGCTCGATGATCGCCGACGAGGGCAAGGCGCAGCGGGAGCACATCCTTCGCCAGCAGATGCGCACCATCAAGGAGGAGCTCGGCGAGGGGGGTGAGGAGGACGAGGTCGAGGAGTTGCGCGAGCGCCTGCGCAACGCCGGGCTCCCCGACGAGGTCAACCGCGTCGCGCGCAAGCAGCTCGGGCGCCTCGCGGGGATGCAGCCCCAGTCCGCCGAGTACAACGTGACGCGCACGTACCTCGAATGGATCGCGGACGTCCCATGGAAGACGACCACGCCGGACAAGATCGACGTCGAGGAGACGCGCCGCTGCTTGAACGAGGACCACTACGGCCTCGAGAAGATCAAAAGGCGCATCATCGAGTACATGGCCGTGCGCAAGCTCGCCGGGAGCAAGAAGGCGCCGATCCTGTGTTTCATCGGCCCTCCCGGCGTGGGCAAGACGTCGCTCGGGCGATCCATCGCGCGGTCGATGGGCCGGCGTTACCACCGGATCGCCCTCGGAGGCGTGCGCGACGAGGCGGAGATTCGCGGGCACCGACGCACGTACGTGGGCGCGCTCCCCGGGCGAATCGTTCAGGGCATGAAGAAGGTGGGCGTGAAGAACCCCGTCATCGTCCTCGACGAGGTGGACAAGATGGGCGTCGACCTGCTGGGCGATCCGGCGGCGGCGCTGCTCGAAGTGCTCGATCCGGAGCAGAACGCGACCTTTCAGGATCACTACCTCGACGTGCCGTACGACCTCTCGCAGGTCACGTTCCTGTGCACGGCGAACAACCCGGACACCATCCCGGGGGCGCTCTGGGACCGCATGGAGGTCATCGAGTGCCCGGGGTACACCCGCGCCGAGAAGCTCAACATCGGGAAGGAGTTTCTCTGCCCCAAGCAGCTCAGCGCGCACGGCCTGACCGACGAGCGGCTCGACTTCGAGCCGTCGGCGCTCGAAAAGATCATCGACAGCTACACGCACGAAGCTGGCGTGCGCGGCCTGGAGCGCGAGGTCGGCAGCGTCTGCCGGCACGTGGTCATGCGCATCGCCGAGGGCGAGGCCGACCTCCGGATGGTCGCCGACGCGGCGGCGGTCGAGAAGATCCTCGGGCCGCCGCGGCACATGCCTGATCTGGCCGAGCGAACGAGTTCGCCGGGTGTCGCCACGGGCCTCGCCTGGACGCCGACGGGAGGCGACATTCTCTTCATCGAGGCGACGCAGATGCCCGGCAAGGGCGAGGTCATGGTGACCGGGAACCTGAAGAGCGTCATGACCGAGAGCGCGATGGCCGCGGTTTCGTTCGTGCGCAGCCGCGCGCGCGAACTCGGGCTCGATCCGGAGTTCCTCAAGGGAACGGATCTGCACCTGCACGTCCCGAAGGGCGGGACGCCGAAGGACGGGCCGAGCGCCGGCGTGACGATGTTCAGCGCCGTCGCTTCGCTGCTCCTGCGTTGCCCGGTCAAGAAAGACGTCGCCATGACGGGCGAGATCACGCTGCGCGGGAACGTCCTCCCGGTCGGCGGAATCAAGGAGAAGCTCCTCGCAGCGCACCGCGCCGGCATCCGCGAGGTCCTCATGCCCGCGCGCAACGAGGCCGATCTCGACGAAGTCCCCAAGGACGTGCGCAGCGAACTGAAAGTCCACCTGATCAGGCGGATGGACCAGGTCCTCCCGCTGGTGCTCGAGCCGCCGATCAACCCGCCGCCCGAAGCGCAGCCGGACGGCGAGAGCCAGGACGCCGCGGTCTGAATCCGCGAGGATGATTCTCGTTCGAGAATCATCCTCACGGATTCAGCTCCGTCCCTCGTCGTGCCTGCGGCACGACGACGACGGAGGGATGGTCTCGTGGGGGCTGCGCCCCCCTCGTCGCTACGCGACGAGCCTCCCCGGCATCGCCTTGCGGCGAACGACTTCGCTTCGCGAAGTCGCGGAAATCGGGCGCACAAAATGACTTTGCCGCCTGCGCAAGCCATCGACGCTTGATCGCTTACTCTTCAGATCCTCTCGCCCCGACAGAAGCGACGGAAAGACAATTGATACGACAAGTTATATCGCACCGCTCCCGCTGTGCTATGCGGTGGCCCGGACAGCGGCGAGAAGCTCAGTCAAGATGATGACCTCCGGCTTCGGTTGGAGGCGTCCGCTGTCGCCGGAATCCCCGAGGTCTATCGTGTGGGGATAGATGCGGAACCTGTTCGTCTCGACCACCGCCGGCAGCTCGTAGATCGGACCGCCGAGGCGGAAGACGACGTAGTGCCCCTCCTTCACGTGAAGCGGCGTCCCTTCCAAGGTTGTCATGTACGCGTGGAGCTGTCCGATGCCGTGAACGATGTCGCCACGGGCGTCGGATTTGTGCGCCTTTCCTTCAACCAGGAGCGGACGACCAACCGCGCCGAGAAGGTCCACCTCGTGGTTCGCGAAGGTGCTCTCCGCCGCACAACTGAACGCGAGGCACTGCGTCGGGCGGTGGAGGCTTCACTTAGGATTGTTCTGAAGAACGCACGCCCGAGGGACGTTCGCAGTCGTGCGAGGCGCGACGATCGCACCCGAGGAACGAATCGACCTCGAACTCGGCTACCCGCATATACGTGCCACCGCCGTCGGTGAGCTGGAACAGTTCGACCGGGCATTTGCCGACTACTATCCCGATTTGGTGGGTGCACAGCTCGGCGCTGCGAGTATCGGCTGGTCTCCGTTGCATCCTCGCGATCTCGTCGCAGCAGTGCTGCGAGAGTTCGCGCGACGCAATGAAAGACTCGTCTTTGACGGAGCCGCTTTCGACCATTCCGTGATTGCGTTCGACGACTTTGTTGCTCGTCCTGTTGTGCACCTGAGGACGATCGCGCCGGTGATCGGCCTCGACTTCCGAGGCGGAGATGTTCTGCTAGGGCGAGGTAGGCTGCGCGCTCTGACTGACGCGGACAGGACGGATCTGCTCAACCGAGGCGCTCTCGCTTTGCTTGATGCGATGCATGTCACTTGCGCGCTCGTGGTCCGCCGCCATCGGCCTGGAGGCGATCCTGCTGCACGAGACGTCAGCCGATCACCGTTACAAAGGGGAGATGCGGTACAGGTTCGCAGTGCAGTACGCCGCCCTTGCAGCTCCCGCGGAGCGCGAGCGTGCATTCCACCTCGCGCGTGACCTGTACGACGCGCGCAGTGCCATTGCGCACGGATCAGCGGAGGGGTCCTCTTTCGGCTAGACGGCAAGAAGGTGCCCCTGTCAAAGGTGGCAGATATGGCCAAGGCAAAACTGCGAGAGGTCCTTCGAGTTTTCCTACCGAGCGCCGACCGACCTGGGTACCTGGCCCAGGGGTGTTGGACGAAGCGGCTATTCGAGACGAGCTTGCCACCCTGTGAGACAGAGTTAACGTGCTCGTCGAGGAGTCCCTCCTCTGCTCTGCCTCCACCACGGGAGCGGAAGGCGCATGCGACGAACCGCACGCGCCAAGCAGCGCCGGTAGCCACCGTCGCGGCCGAGCTCGGGCGCATACGCCAACGGTACGGCTCGTCGCTGCTGTTCTCCAAGGGCGACGATGTGCGGACGACGCTCGGCGCGGCGTCCTAGACTGAGCGTCAGCGTGGTCCACGGATGACACCCAAGCGCTTCGCTTTGCGCCCGCGGCACATCGCGGCCGTCGTGGTCTTCGTCGTTCTCGCCGCCGTCGGCTTTCTGCCGCTCTTCGGCGGACCCGGTTACGAACAGTCGCTCGCCAGTGGACTCCTCGTGCCGAGCGCGGGGGCCATCGCCGCGGCGCTCGAGCTGTCTGCCGAGAGCGACACCGCCCCGCTGAGCGCTCTCGGGCGGGGACTCGCCGTCGGCGCCCTACTCGCCGCCGTCGCGTTCTCCACGGCGCTCCTCCACGGCCTTCGCGTCGGCGTCTGCGACTTCTGGGGCGGCGCCACCTTCTTCGTGCTCACCGCTGGCTTCGGCGCTCTCGTCGGCGGCCTCTGGGGCGCCCTCGCGGCCGAATGGTGCCGTGGACGCGCCCGTCGCCGGCTCTGGTGCGTCGCGCTGGGCCTGGTCGCCCCCCTCGCGGGCGTCGGGATCAGCGTTGCGCGCTTCTATTCGTCGCCGATGATCTTCGCGTACGACCCGTTCGTCGGCTTCTTCAGCGGCACTCTCTACGACACGGTCGTCGACGTCCGCACCGAGCTCTGGACCTACCGCGCCGCCTCGCTCTGTACGATCTCGGGGGCCGCGCTGGTTGCGTCTGCGCTCCTGCGCAAGGCAGACGGCGGCTTGGGGCTCCGCCCGTTGAAAGGACAGACGGCGGTCGTCGTCCGCCTCCTCCTCGGGCTCGCCGCCCTCGCCGTGAGCCTCGGCGCGGCCGCGGCGGGGCCGGCGCTCGGTCACTGGCAGACCGCCTCGTCGATCGCCGCTTCGCTCGGAGGACGGGCGCGCGGCCCTCGGTGCGACGTCGTCTACCCGGATTCTCTCCTCGCCGAGCAAGCCGCCCTCCTCGTGGACGACTGCGAGCAGGAGCTCTCCGCCGACGAGCAGCGTCTCGGCGTCCACCTGCCCGGGCGGCTGACCGAGTTCGTCTTCCGCGACGCCGACCAGAAGCGGACGCTCATGGGAGCGGCGCAGACGTCGATCGCGAAGCCCTGGCGGCGCGAAGTCTACGTCCAGATGTCCGGCTTTCCGCACCCGATCCTCGGCCACGAGATCGCGCACGTCGTATCGGGCACGTTCGGCCGTGGGCCCTTTCGCGTCGCCGGCGCCCTGGGCGGCTTGTGGCCGAACCCGGGCCTCATCGAGGGCGTCGCCGTGGCCACCTCGCCCGACGACGACGAGCTGACCGGCGCCCAGTGGGCCCGAGCGATGCTCGACCTCGGCATCCTGCCGCGCGTCGAGAACCTCTTTTCGCTGGGCTTTCTCGGTGAGAACGCGTCCAAGAGCTACACGGTCGCCGGTGCTTTCGTCTCGTGGATCATGGACCGCTGGGGAGCCGACGTGGTGCGCGCGTGGTACGGCGGCGCGTCGATCGCGGGGCTCACGGGGCAGTCGTGGGGCGCGCTCGAGGAGCAGTTCCGCGCGTCGCTCCGCGAGCTACCGATGCCGTCCGACGCGAGCGCCTACGCGAAGGCGAAGTTCGAGCGTCCGAGCGTCTGGGCGCGCCGCTGTCCGCACGTGGTTGACGCGCTGAACCGCGAGGCCGATCGCTGCCGCGACGAGCACCGCTTCGTCAAGGCGTCTTCACTCTACGACGGCGCGCTCGGGCACGACCCGCGCGACTGGCACGCGCGCTTCGACAAGGCGCGCATCGAAGCGTGGTACGGCGCGGAAGCGCGGGGTCGGGAGGAGCTCGGCGCCATTGTGGCGGACGATCAGGCGCCGCGAACCTGGCGAGACCGTGCGCTCGAGGTCCTCGCCGACGACGATTTCGCGCACGGCCGCGCCGAGGCGGCCGCGGCGACGTACCGCTCGCTCGCCGCGCACACCCTCGACGAGGACGCGGCGCGCACGCTGGAGGTGAAGGCGATCGCCGCGGACAACCCGCCGGCGCGCCGCGCGATCGTCGATCTCCTCGTCGGTTCGCCGGGACGCCCCGTGGGTGCGTGGGAGGGCGCGCTGTCCCTCGGCTTGTGGGAGGGGGAGACACGCGAGCCTCTCGCGGGGTATCTCATCGGCAAGAACCTGGTCCTGCACGACGAGTATGCTCGCGCGGCCGCGTGGCTGGATCGCGCGATCGACGACGGTCCGCCCTCCGCGCGCGTGGGGCGAGAGCTCCTGCGCCAGCGGGCGGTCGCCGCTTGTGCGCTCGGGGATGGCGCTTCGCTCGGGCGCGTGAAGGCGCTCGTCGAAGAGAAGGGGTCTCCCTTCGAACAGGACGCAGGCGGCGGCCGCAAGGAATGGGTGCTGCGGCTCGTCGCGCGCTGCGCGCCGCCGTGACCGGGAGCTACCGGCCAGGCGCTTTGCACGCGGCCAGGTCGCGTCGCGTTTCAGCTAGCTCGCTGCGTAGCTTGGCGATCTCTTTCTCCTGCACCTGCATGCCCGCGACGACCATGCTGACGTAGCCGTACATGTCGACGCGGTCGTGCGTCGTGTCGACGGCGGGGGTGCGCAGGTTGTCTTCGATGATGAAGCCGAGGTGCGTCGTGCTCGGGTCGGCGACCTCCGGCTTGTAGCGATAAGTGGCGAGGCGAATCCCGAGCGCCTCGTCGTGAAGCTCCTTCAGGTGCGTGTCGTCGACGTATTCGATGCCGTCCTTGTACTTCCTGCTCGAGACCGGGCACATCCCTGGACCCTTCGGATCCTGGCTCGCGCAGACGAGCGTCACGCCGCAGTTGGCGTCCGAGGGGGTGCCGCACATCTGGCCCATCTGCGAACACGGAGAGCCCACCGCCGGGCAGCTCGTGCCGGCATCCGCGGCTCCTCCGTCCGCCGGCGCGGGGCATACTGGAACGCCGCACGTCGTGTACCACTGCAGCGATCCGCCATCGGGAGCGCACTGGCACGTGTCGCAGCCGTTCGCGTCTTTGAGCACGCCGTTCGGACAATTGGGGAAACAGCCGAGGCCAGGGCAGGCGTCGGGCTGCCCGCCGCATCGGCCGGTGACCACGGGGTCGCAGCCCTCGCCGCACGTGAGGGAGCTCGCACAACCAAGGGCCGGGTTGTGGCAAGCCTGCCCTGCCGCGCCCCCATCGGGGAATGTGCAGGCGTAAAG
>Ga0102924_1001897_pt1 | contig 23425 bp, 18 predicted proteins | sample PaiPotPPM11metaG_FD_80116 | JGI IMG/M metagenome (GOLD analysis project Ga0102924, IMG submission 80116) | Iron sulfur acid spring bacterial and archeal communities from Banff, Canada, to study Microbial Dark Matter (Phase II) - Paint Pots PPM... ...
AAGGTCAACGCGCCGGAGCTGCTGCGGGCGAAGCTTGCCTCGCCCGGGTGGGCGGGCGAGCACATCGCGATGGGGACCAACGTCGACTGCTACCAGCGGGCCGAGGGACGCTACCAGCTCATGCGGGGCATCATCGGCGCGCTGCGAGACCGCGCGAACCCGTTCTCCATCCTCACCAAGGGGACGCTGATCCTGCGCGACCTCGACCTGCTGCTCTCGGCGGCCGAGGTGACCGACGTCGGCCTGAACGTCTCGGCGGCATTTGTCGATAAAGCGCTATGGCGCGCCATCGAGCCGGGCACGCCGGCCCCGGAGCGCCGCATCGAGGCCTGCGCCGCGCTCAACGACGCGGGGCTCCGCTGCGGCGTGCTGATGGGGCCGGTCGTGCCGTACCTGTCCGACTCCCCCGCCCAGCTCGCCGCGGCCGTCAAGATGGCCGCCGAGGCCGGCGCGGTCCACGTCACGCCGATCGTCCTGCACCTGCGGCCCGGTGCGCGCGAGTGGTTCCTCGGCTGGCTGCGCGAGGCGCACCCGGAACTCGGGCCCAGGTACGCGGAGCTGTACGGGCGGGGCGCGTACGCGCGCAAGGAGTACCAGGCGCGGATCACCGGCCAGGTGCGCGAACTGGCGGAGCGCTTCGGCGTCGGCCGGGGCGCCGGCTCCTCCGGCGTCGGCCGGGCTCGGCAAACACCGGGCGGCCGGGGTCCCGCCGCGGGTCCGCCCCAGTCGCCCGTACTGCCGCCCGCGCTGCCGCCCGAACAGCTCTCGCTGCTGTAGCCGGACCCCGGTGACGGCCGTCGTCACGGGCCCGCAACACCATTGACCAGCATCGATCCGAATTAAACAATCGAGTTTAACTCGCCAGTAACTATTTACTGGTAATGCGTAACTTAGCCGATTCCGGTCTCGCGGCACCCGCGCGTTTACGGATTCCGGTCGCCGCCGGCGACGGCCGATAGCGGTTTCCCGCCGGGGAAGCGCCGGACAAAGCGGATTGCACGGCCGCCATAACGGCACCGGGTGCCTCTCGAGACCAGGTAAACCGGCGCTTAACGGAGCGCGGCGGAACCGGGGACGGCCGTGGCTGCAATCGATCGCAGCCTGCCATGCCCGGCGGCGGGGACGCTGCCGGGGCGGTCCGCGCGGGGAGCGGACGGCAGCGTCTCCGGTATGCCCGCTTTGCGGCCACTGTCGCGATGCGGATAAGAAAGCGCGGAATGGAGGCGCGTCGGGCATGCGGCGGTAGATATAGGTGATGTCACGTTATGGCCAGATCGGTGGCAGACATCACACCAGCACGCGAGTATTACCTCCATGACGATTCCAACGGAACTCATCGGAGAGACGACCGTTGAGTTTCCATGTCCGCCACTTGGCGCGGCGGAACTTTCCGCTGCCGATGCCGAGCGTATGGCCGGCATGTTCAAGGCGCTGGCCGACCCCGTTCGCCTGCGGTTGTTCTCCCGGGTCGCCGCGCACCAGAGCGGAGAAGCCTCCGTTTGCGATATCCAGAACGTGGGCGTTTCCCAGCCCACGGTCAGCCACCACCTAAAGAAGCTGAGGGAGGCAGGCCTGATCATCTCTGAGCGCCGGGGCACCTGGGTCTACTGCCGGGTCGCGCCTGGCGTGCTGCCCGCAATGGCGCAGATGCTCTCGCCCCGCGAGTCCGCCATCTGACGCGCCGCGCCGTCGGGGAACCTGCTCTCCGGGAGCGAGCAGACCACCCCGCGGCCGGCCGCGGAATGCGGGACGGACGGTCCAGCTGGTGCTTGGGGCCCAGCCGGGCTGTCCAGGGCCCCGACTAGACTTGCCTGTTATGGCAGAGCCGTACGGGTACCACAGCGACCGAAGCGAGCGGCACAGCAGGGACCGATACGGCGAGCGACTGGTTGTGCGCAGCGTGTCGATCCCCGACCCGGGCGAAAATTTCCTCGACCAGGTGCCCGAGCCCGGGATGGTGGCCTGGGTGCGGCAGTCCGCGGGCCTGGCGGGATGGGGCGAGGCGGCGCGGGTGACGCTGCCGACCGGGGCGGACCGCTTTACCGCCGCCGAGAAATGGCTTGGCGAGCTCACCGACAGGGCGGGCATCGACGACCAGGTGCGCAAGCGGGGTTCTGGCCTGGTCGCGTTCGGCACGTTTACGTTCGACGACACCTCCGACGGCTCGGTGCTGATCGTGCCGCGGGTGATCCTCGGCCGGGACGGCACCGGGAACGCCTGGATGACCACCATCACCCCCGAGGGCGAGCGGCCGTGGGCACCGGGCCCGGTCGACCCGCCGGTCCCCCCGGGCGAGCTGCGGTGGCACGACGGGTCGCTGTCGGCACCGGAGTGGGAGCAGGCGGTCGGCGAAGCCGTGCACAGGATCACGCACTCCGCCGAGTTGGGGAAGGTGGTGCTGGCCAGGGACCTGCACGCGTCCGCGGATGTCCCGATCGACCCGAGGATCCTGCTGCGCTGGCTCGCCCCGCGCTATCCCGGCTGCTTCACTTTCGCCCGCGACGGCCTCGTCGGCGCCACCCCCGAGCTGCTCATCCGCAAGACCGGCTGGGAGGTGAGCTCCCTCGTCCTGGCCGGCACCACGCCGCGCGGCGCGACCCCGGCCGAGGACAGCGCCCTCGCCCGCGGCCTGCTCGGATCGGCAAAGGAGAACGAGGAGCACGAGTACGCCGCCGCCTCCCTGCGAGACACGCTGTCGCCGCTCTGTACGGCCATGCACGTCGCACCGCGCCCCGAGCTGATCCGGCTCCCCAACGTCCAGCACCTGGGGACCTGGGTGCACGGCACCCTGACGACGGAGCGGTCCGCGCTCGCGCTCGTCGCCGCCGTGCACCCGACGGCGGCCGTCGGTGGCACGCCGACCGACGTCGCCGTCGAGGTGATCCGCGAACTGGAGTGCATGGACCGGGAGCGTTACGCGGGCCCGGTCGGCTGGATCGACGCCGACGGCAACGGCGAGTGGGGCATCGCCCTGCGCTGCGCGCAGCTCGGCGGCAACCGGGCGCACCTGTTCGCCGGCGGCGGCATCGTCGCTGGCTCCGACCCGGCCGCGGAGCTCGCGGAGACCGAGTCCAAGTTCCGCCCCATGCGCAACGCGCTGGAGCAGGCCGACTAGCGCCGCGCCTCGACACGATCGTTGCCTTTTGTTGACCTGCGCTTGCTCACCGTGGGTCATGATGCTTGTATAGCCAGTAACCGTGGCTCGCGCGGTCGGGGGACCCTACGCGCCAGGCGATCAGGGGGTTCCTTGTTGGAGAGACGACGCGCGCGCCCATCTTTGACTACTCACAGTAAGGAGCTGCGCACAATGGGTGTATTCCCATCAAGGCGCCGCCGGCGGGCACGCGTCGTGCTCGCCGCAGCCTGCGGCGCGGCGGCCATCGCGGTCACCGCGGCCGCCTGCGGGAGCAGCGGAAGCGGGAACGGCGCGAGCGGTTCGAGCGGCGGCACCCCGGTGAGCGGCGGCACGGCGACCTTCGCGCTGCTGCCCTCCCAGACCCCGAACTACATCTTCCCGTTCTCGAGCAGCGCCTACTTCTCCGTGGTGAACTCCGAGGACTTCCAGTACCTCATGTACCGGCCGCTGTACTGGTTCGGCAACGGCGCGTCGCCCACGTTGAACACCAGCCTGTCGCTCGCCGACCCGCCGGTGTACAAGGGCAACGACATCACCATCACCTTGAAGGACTGGAAATGGTCCAACGGCGAGAAGGTGACCGCCCAGGACGTGGTGTTCTGGATCCACATGATGGAGGCGGAGGCCGCTAGCAACTGGGGCGCCTACGTGCCCGGCGGGTTCCCGTCCAACGTGTCTAACGTCACGGCCGCCAGTCCCACGACGGTGACCATGACGATGAACAAGCAGTACAACCCGACCTGGTTCACCTACAACGAGCTGAGCCAGATCACCCCGATGCCGATGGCCTGGGACGTCACCGCGCTCAACGCCAAGCCGGAGAGCGGCGGCTGCACCGCGTCCGCGGCGGCGTGCGGCAAGGTCTACACGTTCCTCGACGACCAGTCCAAGGCCCTGGCCGGCTGGGCGTCCTCCCCGATCTGGTCGGTCGTGGACGGCCCGTGGAAGCTGCAGAGCTTCAACTCCGACGGCAACTCCACGTTCGTGCCGAACACCGGGTACTCGGGCAGCCCGAAGCCCAGGCTAGCCAGGTTCGAAGAGGTTCCGTTCACCACCGATTCCGCACAGTACAACGTGCTTCAGGCGAGCGCGGCCGGCGGTGGCGGCCAGAAGATCGACGTGGGCTACCTGCCGACCACCGACGCGCCGACCAAGCCGGCGAACGCGACCGTCGGCACCAACCCGGTGCACGGCTACACCCTCGACCCGCTGTACGCGTGGAGCATCAACTACTTCCCGGTCAACCTGCAGTCCACGACGGGGAACGGGCCGATACTCAGGCAGCTGTACTTCCGCGAGGCCCTGGCGTACCTGGTGAACCAGCAGTCCGTCATCCAGGGCCCGCTGCACGGCTACGGCAAGTACACGGCCGGGCCGGTCGGCACCTACCCGACGACCCAGTACCTGTCGCCGACGGGCAGCAAGGGAGACCCCTTCCCCTACAACCCGACCAAGGCCAAGGACCTGCTGACCAGCCACGGCTGGAAGGTCACGCCGAACGGGGTCACGACCTGCCAGACGCCGTCTGAATGCGGCGCCGGGGTCAGGCAGGGACAGGCGCTCAGCTTCAGCCTCCCGTACGCGACGGGGATCGACTGGATCTCGTCGGAAATGACGCAGCTGCAGTCGAACGCCAGCACCGTCGGCATCAAGATCAGCCTCGACCCGAAGCCGTTCAACCAGGTGACCGCCATCGCCGGAGGCAACTGCGTGACCGCGCACATCTCCTGCGACTGGGACATGGCCAACTGGGGCGGCGGCTGGACGTTCGTGCCGGACTACTACCCCACCGGGGAAACGCTGTTCCTCAGCGGGTCCGGCGCCAACTCCTCCGGCTACAGCAACGCGACCAACGACAACTACATCGACCAGACGCTGACGTCGACGTCGACGCAGTCGCTGTACACGTGGCAGGACTACCTGGCGCAGCAGCTCCCGGAGATCTGGCAGCCGAACGGCGCCTACCAGCTCACCGAGGTCGCCAACAACCTGCGGGGCGTGATCCCGCAGTCCACCACGCTCAACATCAACCCGGAGAACTGGTACTTCGTCAACTCTTAACAGCCGGTCGGTTCTTAACAGTCGGCAGGTCATGCATTGCTCGTGAACTGTTAACGATGGCGTTAATAGTTCACGAGCAGTCGCAGCCACGCTAGTCACGGGACCTCTGTTACGGGCGAGGCGTCAGAGGTGCCTGATATGGGGATGACAGCGACAGACCAGGAATCGGGCGGGACTGGGGAACCTGGAATCCGTTCGGGGGGATGGATTTGATTGGTTTTTTTATTCGCAGGATCCTGCAGGCGGCCATCGTCGTCCTGCTGGTCACGGTGATCACCTTCATCTTGCTGCGGGCGATCCCCGGGAACCCGGCGATCGCTATCCTCGGGCCCTCGGCGTACCGCAACCCGGCGGCGCTCGCGCAGTTCAACGCGCAGTACGGGTTCGACAAGCCCTGGTTCTCGCAGTACCTGCTGTGGCTCGGTCACCTGCTGCAGGGGAACCTCGGGTTCTCGTACAAGCTCGACCAGTCGGTCGCGTCGCTGCTCGGCCAGCGGCTGCCGAAGACGGTCATCCTGGTCGGGTTCTCCACGATCATCGCGCTCATCATCGCCGTGCCGATCGGGCTGTGGCAGGCGGTTCGCCGCAACAAGCCGGTCGACTACACCTTCACCGCGCTGTCGTTCCTGTTCTACGCGGCGCCGACGTTCTTCGTCGGGACCGTGCTCATCCTCGTGTTCTCGGTGAAGCTGCAGTGGTTCGGTCCCGAGGGGCCGCAGGGCGGTGTCGTCAACGACCTGACCGACTGGCGCGACCTGACGCTGCCCGTCGTCACACTGGCCCTGGTGACCATCGCCCTGTTCAGCCGCTACATGCGCTCGGCGGTGCTCGACAACATCACCGAGGACTACGTGCGGACCGCGCGGGCGAAGGGCGCGTCGTCCCGCCGAGTGCTGTGGCGGCACGTGATGCGCAACTCGCTGATTCCGATCGCCACCCTGCTCGGGCTGTCCATTCCCGGGATCCTGTCGGGGGCGCTGATCACCGAGTCCGTGTTCAACTACCCGGGCATGGGCTTCCTGTTCTTCCAGTCGGCGCAGAACCAGGACTACCCGACGCTGCTCGGCTTCGTCATCATCGTCGCGATCGGCACCGTCGTCGGGTCGCTGCTCGCCGACATCGCGTACGGCGTGCTCGACCCGCGGGTGAGGTACGCGTGACGGCCGCAGCCAGGCCCGCGCCGGACACCGTCGAGTCCCCCGGCGCGCTGCCCGCGACGAAGCCGCGCGGCATGTTCCTCCGCGGCCTCGACGTCTTCCTCGAGAACAAGCTGGCGATCGTCGGAGTGGCGCTGCTGGTGCTGATCTTCGGCTTCTGCTTCATCGGGCCGCTGTTCTACCACACCGACCAGGTGCACGTGAACCTGGCGAACGAGAACCTGCCGCCAGGGACGGGCCATCCGCTCGGCACCGACCAGAACGGCTACGACATCCTCGGCAGGCTCATGGCCGGCGGCCAGATCTCCCTCGAAGTCGGGCTCGCCGCCGCCTTGCTCGCGACCGTGGTCGGCACCCTGTGGGGAGCGGTCGCCGGGTACTTCGGCGGTATCACCGACTCGATCATGATGCGGATCGTGGACGCGCTGCTCTCGATTCCCACGCTCTTCCTCGCGCTCGTCGTCGTCGCGATCTGGCCGCCGACCGAGACGGAGCTCATCCTGGTCATCGCGCTGACGTCGTGGCTGACGACCTCCCGGCTGATCCGCGGCGAAGCGCTGTCGCTGCGGGTGCGCGACTACGTGCAGGCGATGCGGGTGATGGGCGGCGGCTCCGCGCGCGCGGTGTTCCGGCATATCGCGCCGAACGCGATCGGCACGATCATCGTCAACGCGACCTTCCAGGTCGCCGACGCGATCCTGCTCATCGTCGCCCTCTCCTACCTGGGGCTCGGCATCCGGCCGCCGCAGACGGACTGGGGCGGCATGCTCAACGCCGGGCTCAACTCCGTCTACGACGGGTACTGGTGGCAGATCTTCCCGGCCGGTATCGCGATCATCCTCGTCGTCATCGCGATCAACTTCGTCGGCGACGCGCTCCGCGACGCGTTCGAGGTCCGGCTGCAGCAGCGGTGACGTTGTCATGAGGGGGTTATACGGTTGGCTCCGCTTCTCTCGATCGAGGACCTGCGCACCGAGATCCGGCTGCGCAAGGGGGTCGTGCACGCCATCGACGGCGTGACCCTGTCGGTCAGCCCCGGCGAGTGCCTCGGCATTGTCGGCGAGTCCGGCAGCGGCAAGACGATGACCGCGCTGTCGATCATGCGGCTGCTGCCCGGCGGCGGGTCGGTCGTCGGCGGCACCATCACCGTCGACGGGGTGGACGTCACCTCGCTGCCGGAGTCGGGCATGGAGGACGTCCGCGGCAACCTGATCGGGATGATCTTCCAGGACCCGCTCACCTCGCTCAACCCGACGATGACGATCGGGGACCAGATCGCCGAGTCGGTGCGGCTGCACCGGGGCGCGTCCAAGGCCGCCGCCCTGGACCGCGCGATCGAGGTGCTCGGCCTCGTCGGCATGCCCAAGCCCGTCGAGCGCGTGTCCAACTACCCGCACCAGCTGTCCGGCGGCATGCGGCAGCGCGTGATGATCGCCATGGCCCTGGCCTGCGAGCCGAAGCTGCTCATCGCCGACGAGCCGACCACCGCGCTGGACGTCACCATCCAGAAGCAGATCCTCGAGCTGATCGACTCGCTGCGGCAGCGGCTTTCCATGGCCGTGATCCTGGTGACGCACGACCTCGGGGTGATCGCGGGCCGCGCCGACCGGGTGGCGGTCATGTACGCGGGGCGGATCGTGGAAATCGCGCCGACGCCGGTGCTGTTCACCAGCCCGCGCCACCCGTACACCGAGGCGCTGTTCGAGGCACTGCCGGAGAAGGCGGCGGACGGTTCGGCGATCAAGCGGCTGTACAACATTCCCGGCCAGCCGCCCGACCTGAGCGTCCCGCCGCCCGGCTGCAAGTTCGCGCCCCGGTGCCGTTACGCGCAGGACTCCTGCCGGGCGTCGGAGCCAGAGCTCACGGACGCGGGCGCCGGGCACCGGTACCGCTGCTTCTTTCCCGTCGCCTCAGCGCGGGAGGCGCGTGACCCGGGCACGCCGTTCGTGTCCGTGGCGCCCGAGCGGCCGGAGGTGCCCGGCACGCCCGCGGCCGAACTGGCGGCGTCGGAGGTCGCGGCGGGCCTGGCGGGCGGCGCGGCGGGCTTGGGGCCCGTTCCCGGCACCGGCGCCGTGCCTGAGGCGGCGAACGGGATCGTCGTTCCCGTCGTCCCTGTCGTCCCCGAGCCGGACGGGGCGCTGCTTTCCGTCACGCACCTGGTGAAGAACTTCACCGTGACCGCGGGCGCCGTGCTCCAGCGCAAGGTCGGGCAGGTCTCGGCGGTCGCGGACGTGTCCTTCGGCATTCCCGCGGGCTCGACGTTCGGCCTGGTCGGGGAGTCCGGCTGCGGCAAGACGACGGTGGGGCGGCTGATCGTCGGGCTTGAGAAGCCGAGCGGCGGGTCGATCGTCCTCGGCGGGCGGGACCTGGCGTCCCTGTCCGGCCGGGAGCGGCGCCGGCAGGCGAAGGCGGTGCAGTTGATGTTCCAGGACTCCTACGCCTCGATGGACCCGCGGATGCGGGTCGGCACGATCCTGCGCGAGCCCATGGTCATCCAGCGGGAAGGGTCACGCGGCGCGCAGGCCAAGCGGGTGAACGCGATGCTTGACGAGGTCGGCCTGCCCGCCGCCGCGGCCGAGCGGTACCCGCACGAGTTCTCGGGCGGGCAGCGGCAGCGCCTCGGGCTCGCCCGGGCGCTGATGCTGCGACCGTCGCTGATCGTGGCCGACGAGCCGGTGTCGGCCCTCGACGTGTCGATCCAGGCGCAGATCCTGAACCTGATGCTCGACCTGCAGCGCGAGCACGGGCTCACCTACCTGTTCATCTCGCACGACCTGTCCGTGGTCCGGTACATGTCCGACACGATCGGCGTCATGTACCTCGGCAAGCTGGTGGAGGTCGGCCCGGCCGCCGACGTGTACGCCGCGCCCGTCCACCCCTACACGCGGGGCCTCATCGACACCGTCCCGGTCGCCGACCCGTCGCTCGAGCGCGCGAAGGAGCACCAGGGCGTGCGCGGCGAGCTTCCCTCGGCGGTGGCGCCGCCGTCCGGCTGCCGTTTCCGCACCCGCTGCCCGCGCGCCCAGGAGCTGTGCGCCGCCGAGGAGCCGCCGCTGCGCCCGTTCACGGCGGAGGGCCACCGGGCGGCCTGCCACTTCCCGCTCCGCGAACCCGACGAGGACCGCTAAAGCGGTTCGGCCGCCGCGCCTACCAGGTGGCGAGGCGCCTGGACAGGCCGGTGGTTCCGGGCAGGCCGAGCAGGTGGCTCGCCGTCGGGCTCGGCACGCCCTCGCGGAGCATCCAGTGGTCCATGTAGGTGCCCGCGGGCACCCAGAAGTCATCGGACTGCAAGTTGCGGCTGACGACGACGCACCCGTGCCCCTGGCAGGCACGGCCCGGGTGCTGCGACGGCACCCAGAACGCGCCGTCGGCGTCGTGGACGACGAGGGGCGCGAGGTCCACGATCTCGCCCCGTTCGACGTACTCCCACAGCCGCCCGTCGTCCAGCGGGCTCGCGGTGAACGGCGGCCACCGCATGGGCTCGCTGCCGACCATGGCGAGCACCCGCACCTGCGGCACGCAGACCGGGGCGGCCGCCTGCCCGTGGTACACCGACAGCAGGACCGTGGCCTGCCGGTCGCTGATCCAGCCGAGCAGCGCGCCGTCTCTCGGCACGGGCATCCCCTCGGTGATGACCCGGTGGGTCTCCACCGGCACGGGCGTGCCCGGCCTGATCTCCTGGCACTCCCCCTCGGCCGGGTTCCACGGTCGCAGGGTGAAGTGGTCGGCCGGGTCCTGGGTGAGGACGTAGAAGCCCGACCCGTGTTCGAAGGGCCCGTGTTCGAAGGCCCCGTGTTCGAAGGCCCCGTGTTCGAAGGCACGGTGGCGCAGCACGATCGAGCGGTGCCAGCCGCCGGAATAACACGGCGACACGGCGATGGGGTAGGACCTGAAAAGCCGCAGGCATGCGGCGAACGACGCTGCCCCGGACAGGGCGTGAACGAACACGGGCTGTCTCCTCGCGTTCCCCCTGGCCGCGCCCGCCGCATTCGGCGAGGTCTAAGGTAGAAGCCGGTAAATAACGTGATACGTGGTTACATGCTGCTGCGAGGCACGCCAGAAGACATCGGTCAACTGACGCATATCGATGCGGCACCAGCACTCGGGTGGTTCACCAGACTGCCGTGCGCACCGCGAAGGGCCTAGCATCCCGCAGATCTGGGACTGTCTAGGCGGATGCCTATGTTCACCGCATAACGGGCCACGCGCGCTGGGTTGCCGGCAGTCCTTTTAACGACCGCGCGGGCCGCGGCCACGGCCCGCGCGGTCGCAGCGGCCGCTTCGGTAAAGCCGGTCGAACCCAGGTAAGAGCGGACGCGTCACTCGGGTCGGAGACGGGCGTTGCTAGGACGACCCGTGTGGCGTGCCGCGTCCGCTGGTACCTGCTGCGAGGTTCCGTTACACATGCTGCCGTCCGGTACGCCAGCAGACATCGGGCAGTTGACGGATGTCGGTGCCTGGTGCGGCGCAGGCGGGCGCCGCGGCGACGACGGCGGCCGCGAGCAGCATCAGCGGGAAGCCGCGCACTAGTCACCGATCAGCGTGGTGAGCAGGCCGCGGGCGGTCGGCTCGTCCGGCCCCGCGTAGCCGGACAGGTCGGCGAGGTAGCGGGCGATGTCGGTGGCCGCGCGCGGGCGGCTTGCCCGTACCGACGCGTCGCGCATCGCCGCGAGGGCCGTGGGGTCGCGGCGCAGCCGGCCGATCTCGGCGGCGAGCTGGCGGGGGCGCGGCGCGTAGACCCCGGCGCCCGCGCCGGTGACGAACTCGGCGTTGCCCTTCTCCTGGCCGGGCACGAACGAGGTCAGCACCAGCGGCGCACCGCAGCAGGTCGCCTCCGCGATCGTGCCAGGGCCCGCCTTGCCGACCACGATGTCGGCGCAGCGCAGCCAGTCGGCCATGTTGCCGACGAAGCCGTGCGCGCTCAGCCGGGTGGAGGTGGGGCGGGCGGTCCTGCGCACGCGGCGCAGGACGCGGCCGACGGCGGGCGAGGAAGCGCGGCCGCCGGTGCCGCGCCCCGTACCGCGTTCAGCGTTGCGCCCCGTGCCGCGTTCAGCGCGGCGCTCGGTGCGCCGGGCGAGGCGGGCCACGCGGCGCTTGAGCACCTTGTTGCGGCCGCAGATCACGGCCACGTCAACGCCGTCGACCCGCCGGGTGATGGCCGCGGCGCGGCGCCGCAGGCCGCCGGAGCCTTCCGCCCCGCCGGTCAGCACGACCAGGAAGTCGCCGTCGATACCGAGCTCCCGCTTCAGCTCCTTGCGCTCGGCCTCGGTGAGCGGGGGCCTGCTGAACTCGGCGGCGACCGGCAGGCCGAGGGGGACGCAGCGGTCCGCGGGCATTCCGTCCTTGGCGCAGCGGGCGGCGATCTCCTCGGAAGGAACGATCACCCGGTCCACGGCCGCGTCGCGCCAGGACCGGTGGGCCGTGATGAGATCGGTGATGACGGTGGCCACGGGAACCGCGGGCGCGCGGGAAGCCAGGGCCCCGGCGATGACGCTCTTGGCGCGCACCGCCGGGTCGGCGGTCATCGGATGGAACGCCACGATGAGCGCCGGGCGGCAGGCCTCGGCGGCCCGGGTGACGCTGCCGTACACCGGCGCCATGACCGTGCGGCGCACCGCGCCGAGCACCCGCGGCGAGTCGCTCGCCCGCCAGAACAGCCACCACAGCCACGGCGTCAGCCGGATGCACGGCCCGTAGAGCCCGGAGAACCAGCGCAGCAGGCGGGGCACGTCGGGTCCGCGCAGCGGGTCGCAGATGACGGGGACAAACCGGCCCGGCAGCAGGTGCTCGAGCGCTTGCGCGACGGCCGCCGCGGCGCTCCGGTGTCCCCCGCCGGTGTCGCCGATGAGGAAGAGCAACGGCAGGGGTGGCTGTTCAGGGCTGGCCATCGCTCACCTTCGCCTGTTCCGCTGTGTGACTGTCGCCCGCGCCGGGCGTTTCCTCCGGCGCGAGTGCGCGGTAGATGGATTCCCACCGACCGAGCACGCGATGCCCGTCATGGGCGCCGATGATCGTCAAGGATGCCTTCGACATCCGGTCCCGCAGGCCGCCGTCGCGCAAGAGCAGGCCGAGGCGGCCGGCGATCTCCGTGGCGTGCCCCGGCCGGGTGAGGAAGCCGTTCTCTCCCGGGTGCACGAGCTCCGCGAGTGCGCCCGCGTCGACCGCGACGACGGGCAGCCCGCTGGCCATCGCCGCCATCGTCGCCAGCGACTGCAGCTCCGCCTCCGAGGCGATCGCGAACACGTCGGCGAGACGGTACAGGCCGGGCAGGTCGTCGTCCGGGATGAACCCGGGGAACCTGACCCGGTCCGCCACGCCGTAGTGGCGGGCGAGTGAGTGCAGCCTGCCCTCGTCGCCGCCAGAGCCCGCGAGCACGAGGAGCGGCCCGTGGTCTTCGCGGGGCAGCCTGGCGAGCGCCGCGATCAGCACGTCCGCGCGTTTTTCCGGGCTGAGCCGGCCGACCGACAGGATGAGCGGGCGCCCTTGCGGCAGCGCGTACCTCTCCCGCAGCGCCGCGGCTTCCTCCGCACCGCCCGGCCGGCCCGGTCCCGGTGAGAACAGCTCCAGGTCGACGCCGTTCGACACGGCTTGCGACGGCACGCGCAGCCCGCGGGAGCGCAGCAGGCGCAGCGCGGTCACGGTCGGGGCGGTGACCAGGTCGCACCGGTTGGCGAACCCGGTGACGCCGGCGTAGAAGGCGGCGTCCCGCGCCCGCGATCCGGCCGACCTGGCCGCGTCCGTGTCTTTCCCCGAGCGGGCCGCCGGCGGCCACACGTTGAGCGGCAGGTAGTGGTTGGTGTACACGACGGGCACGCGCCGCCGCCGCGCCGCCGGCCTCACCGCGGCGCCGAGCGTCAGCGGCGAGTGGATGTGCACCACGTCGGGCCGGAAGGCGGAGACGAGCCCGGCCGCGCGGGCCGGCGCCAGGAGGCCGAGCCGCTGGCCCTCGTACCAGGGCCACGGCACGGAGCCGCGGAAGTCCACGGCGACATTGCCGGCACCCGCGCCCGGCGGACCGGCGGACCGGTGCCCCCGCCGCGTCGCGCTCGGCGCGACGACGGCGACCGCGTGCCCCCGTCCCGCCAGGCCGCGCGCGAGGTCCCTGGTGACGGTCGGCACGCCGCCGACCATGGGCTCGTACTGGTCGGTCACGATCAAGACGCGCAGCTCCCGTTCCCGCGCGCCGGTGTTCAACGCCGGTTCCCGCGGGGGCGGCCGACGGCGGGCCCCGATCCGGCGCTCATCACGATGCCATCCATGTTCATCGCAAATGATGCCAGCGTTGAGGTAGTCACGGTAGTTGCCATCGCCCTGGAAGGATCGTAGATCGGGTAAACGGCCTGGTGAACGAACGGCCAATGTCCGGCGGCCGTCCGGTGACGTTCCGCCGCGACCGGTTACGGGACACCGCACAGCAGCCGCAGCCAGCTGTCGTGCAGCGGCCAGGTGGCCCGCAGCGTCCCGCCGACCGGCAGCGCGGCCCAGTCGCGGTAAAGCCTGCGGACCCCCGCGTCCGCCACGCGGATCTGCTCGTCGGTGAGCCGCCCGGCTAGGGCCGCCGCGCTCTGCCCCACTGTGCCCGGCGCCACTGTGCGGAGCCGGCCGCGCACGCCCTCCGGCGTGTCCGGGCCGTCGCCCCAGCGGTTCAGCACCGCGTTGACGGCGGCCTTCGCGACGGCGTGGTCTTGCGAGGCCGCGTCGGTGACGAGCCTGAGCCCGGTGAACCGCCTCGTCGCGCGGGCGCCCCACAGGCCGTCGCCGAGGCCGAACACCGACTCGACGACCAGGTGCGGCAGGTCGTGGATGACCTGGACGGCCTCGCGGCGCGCGGTGCCGTCGGGGAAGGACAGCCAGGTGCTGTCTCGGTCCGGGGTCTCCCCCTTCACGATCGCGACATCAGCCACCACGCTGAACGCTGGTGCCTCTGACGCCACTGCCTCCGTCACGAAATCTCACGATAGCGACGTGGCCGTCCCGAAGCCCGGATTTCCAGGCGTGTCGGGACGGCCGTGTCGCGTGTTTCTTGCGTTACCTCGGGTGCTTACTCGAGAGGCTGGCGGGAGACCGCGGACGGCTGGCGCCCGCCCAGGAGCCACGCGGCCGCGCCCCCGATCAGCGGCATCCCGATGACGAGCAGTCCGACGTCGCTCCAGGGCATGTTGGCGAAGGTTGTCGTGAGGTCCGCGTGCGACCACACGAACACCGCGAGGCACCCGCCGACCGCACCGAGCGCCGCGCCGAGGAAGGCGATCACGCTAGCGGTGACGCCGGTCAGCGCCCGCCTGGTCCGGGCGCCCGCACCCGCCGCGGTGAGCGTGCGCAGGTCGCCGACGGTCTCGCTGCGGATCAGGCCGACGGTCATCGCGAGGACGCCGAGGGCCAGGAGCAGGCCGCCGACGGTGGCGCCGTTGCTGATCTCGCCGAGGCTGAGCTGACCGGACTTCGTCTCGATGGTGGTGCCGAGGCCGACCGCGGCCTGGCGGGCCGCGTTAACCTGCGCCGGGGTGAGGGCCGCCGGGGCCTGGATGAGCCAGCCCTCAGGGACGATCGTCTCGTGCAGCGCCTTGACCGCGCCTTCGGTGATGACCGTGTTCGGCACGGCGGTGCCGGCTGGCAGCTTGCTCACCTCCTGGATGACCGGGTTCTGGATGCACATCCCCACCGGGCAGGGGGTGTTGGGCTGCTGGGACATGTAGCTGCCGCTGACCAGCGCGAGGTTCGGTGTGGACGGCAGCAGCGCGCGCACGGTGAGCACGTCGGCGGCCGGGTTGACCTCGCTCTGGCTGATGCCGAACGCCTTGAGCAGGGCCGGGGTGGCCACCCACGACAGGCCGCCCTGCTCGCGGTTGTGCAGGCTGAGGACCGTGCCGAACACGTTCTGGGTGGGCTGGCCCAGCTGCGCCACGTTCGCGCTGACCGCTAGGTCGAGCTCGAGCGGCGCGGGCGCGTGCACCTGGGCGGCGATGGCATCCGCCTGCTGCCGCGTCGCGGCCAGCTTCGCGGCGGGGGTGAACTGCCCCGGCGCGTACTGGGTGGGGTCGTTGCCCGGGATGTAGAGGATGAGCTGGTTGGCGGCCATGTTCGGCCCGATGTAGTCGAGGGCGTCGTCGTACCTGATGCTGGCGATGACGATCGCGACCGTGGCGATGAACACCGCGAACGAGACCGCCGCGAGCGCGGCACCCGACCTGGACCGGTACCGCGCCAGGTCGCGCAGCGCCAGCCGGGAGGCCAGCGGGGCGCGCCAGGCCAGCCGGGAGAGCTTGTCCACGATGAACGGCGCGAGCAGGGCGCAGGCGATCTCGCAGCTGAGCATCCCGGCGATGACCAAGTACCCGGCCCCCTGGCCGCCGCCCGCGCCGCCGGAGAAGAACAGGATGAACAGGCCCACGACCAGGAAGATAAGACCGGGCCGCAGCGAACGGTTGACCAGCTGCGGCGGGTCGATTCTGCCTGAGAGGGCCGCGACGACCGGGATCTTGCTGACCGCGCGGCCCGGCCAGACGGCGGCGATGACGGAGGTGGCCACGGCGAGCAGCAGGCCGATGACCACGGCGGCCCAGGGCAGGTTGAAGGGGTCGGTGCGGTGCGCGGTGGCGGTCTCCAGGTGCGGGTAGTACCAGAGCCAGCCGCCGAGTGCGATGGCGGCGCCGATGATCGCGCCGACGACGCCCCCGAGCAGGCCGTCGGCGATCAGCACGAACCGCACGTCCGCCTCGGTGGCGCCGAGCGAGGAGAGCATGCCGAGGGCACGCTGCCGGCGCTGCGCCATGACGGTGAACGCGGCCGTGGCGACGAGGCCGATGAAGACCAGGCCGAGCACGGAGACGATGAGGACGATGGTCGCCGGGGAGAGGATGGTGTCCTCCGGCGTGGGCGTGCTGACGACCGCGCTCTTCGGTATGACGTCGCCGGCCGCGGAGGCGGCCGTGGAGGCCAGGGACTCGCCGAGGAAGATCCGCACCTGGTTCGGGCGGCCGAGCTGGCCGGGCGCGACGAGGGCGAACTCGTCGAGCAGGTTGGAGGGGTCCTCGACGATGCCGGTGACGGCGAAGGCGCGGCCGGCCTCGGGGCCAGACCCGGCGGGGACGTGCCACGTCGAGCCGACGCGCAGGCTGTAAAGCTGGGCGAGCCCGGACGTGACCGCCACCTGCCCCGGCCCCGACGGGTAACGACCGGAGTCGAGTGCGAGCAGTATCTGCGTATACGGCGCGGACGGGTCCTGGGCGCGCAGGTCGGCCCCGCCGGCCTGGCCGGTCGCGATCGGCTCGTCGTAGACGACGCTCGCCGGCCCGTACGCCTTCTCGATCTTCGCGATGACGCTGGACACCTGGGGAGTGTTGCCCGGCAACTCGACCAGCGTCGAAGCGGTGCCGAAGGTCCCCGCGTTCGGCGTGCCCGGCGTCGCGGAGGCGACCGCGATGCCGAGCAGCGTCGCCGCGGAGGCCACCGCGATCAGCAGCACGATCAGGATCCGCTGCTTCCACTCGCGCAGCGCGAGGCGCACCGCCCAGCGGGTCAGCGTGCGGCGGGCCATCGCGGCGCGGCGCGGGTCCTCGGGCTCGCGGACCGGCCGCTCGTCCCGCGCGTAGGCGGTCATGCTCATGACGACGGCTCCAGCAGCGTTTCCGGGCCCGCGGGGGCCACGGTCTGGTCGACGACGCGGCCGTCGCGCAGGAACACGACCCGGTCCGCCCAGGAGGCGAGCTGCGCGTCGTGGGTGACCACGACGGCGGCGACGCCCCGCTTGCAGTAGGTGTGGATGAGCCGCATCACGCCCTCGCCGTTCGCCGAGTCGAGCGCGCCTGACGGCTCGTCGGCGAGCAGCAGCGACCGCTCCCCCACGACCGCGCGGGCGATCGCGACGCGCTGCCGCTCGCCGCCCGACATCTGGTCGGGGAAGTGCCGGGCCCGGTCGCTGAGGCCGAGTTCCTCCAGGGCCTTGAGCGCGGCCAGGTGCGCCTTGCGCATCGACGTGCCGTCGAGCTCAAGTGGCAGCGACACGTTCTCCGCGGCGGTGAGCCCGGGCAGCAGGTTGAAGTCCTGGAAGACGTAGCCGATCGAGCGGCGGCGGATCCGGGACTTCGCGCCGCCGGACATCCGCAGCGTGTCCTCGCCGTTGATGAGGACGGCGCCCGAGGTCGGCTCCTCCAGGGTGCCGGCGATCGTCAGCAGCGAGGACTTGCCGGACCCGGACGGGCCCATCACGGCGACCATCTCGCCGGCGGCGACGGTGAGTGACACGTCGCGCAGCGCCTGCACTTCGGCGGCACCACGGCCGTAGACCTTGGATATGGATCGTAGTTCGAGAACGCTCATCGCCTTACTCCCATCTTGGGTCGGGTAGGCAGCCCGGCGTTCACGGTCGCGGCGGCGGCCTTGGCCGGGTTCCAGCCGTCGGCCAAGGCGCGGCGCAGCCGGGCCTCGGCCGCGTCGAGCCAGCGGACAACGGAATCGATGCGGAATAGCTCGGAGTCGACGACCAGCGAGAACGCCACGTCCCTGCCGTTGTCGTCTTCCTTCAGCCGGGTCCACTCCTGCATGAGCTGAACCAGGTAGCGGCGGTGCGCCTGGATGACCTCGGACACGTCGGTGTCCGGCACCCTGACGGCGATCAGCACCTTCATCACCAGGTCGTCACGTGGCGGGGTGGACAGGTCGGGCGGGACGCGCAGCCACTGGACAAGCTCGGCCGAACCGGCCTCGGTGATCCGGTAGGCCTTCTGCGGGCCCGGCTCGCCGCGGGCCTCGCCGTCGGCGACGGCGCTCACCAGGCCGTCGCGCTCAAGTCGCTGCAGCGTCGTGTAGACCTGGCCGACGTTCAGCGGCCAGACCTGGCCGGTGTTCGCCTCAAACTCCTCGCGGAGCTGCAGCCCGTACTTCGGACCCTCGCTGAGCAGGGCCAACAGTGCGTGTCGAACACTCATGAACACCTCCGAGTGAAGTATTAAACCCTGTATAGCTGCGAGTATCATACTCGGTATATAGGTAATGCGGCTATCCCCTGGGCGCCACATGGGGGACATCTCAGGGTGATCCCTGAGCCGGCTCGGGGTTAACCCCGAGCCGGAACGGGGCACCACCGGGAAACGGAGTTAGAGTTAGTGACATGACAGCTACTTCCCCGGCCGCTGAGCGCACAGCGAAGCCCGTTGTCGACTTCTACTTCGACCCGCTCTGCCCGTTCGCCTGGGTCAGCTCACGCTGGATCCTGGAAGTGGAGAAGGAGCGGGACATCGACCTGTCCTTCCGCGTGATGTCGCTGTCGGTGCTCAACTCCGGTCGCGACAACCTGCCGGAGAGTTACAAGCAGCTGCTCGACAAGGGCTGGGGCCCGGTCCGCGTCTGCATCGCCGCGGAGCAGAAGTACGGCACGCCGGCCCTCCGCGACCTTTACACCGCGCTCGGCACCAGACGGCACATCGAGAAGCGCGAGTGGGACCACGACCTGTACGTCGAGGCGCTGACCGAGTGCGGCCTCGACCCGGCGCTCGCGGACGCCGCGGACTCCACCGAGTACGACACGGCGCTGAAGGAGTCGCACCACCGCGGCATGGACCCGGTCGGCGACGAGGTGGGGACGCCCACGATTCACATCGACGGCGTCGCCTTCTTCGGCCCGGTGATCACCCGGGTGCCGCGCGGCGAGGAGGCGCTGCGGATGTTCGACGGCGCGCTGATGCTGGCCTCGAACCCGTACTTCTTCGAGCTCAAGCGGACCAGGACCGAATCGCCCCAGGTCGACAGCTGACCCCTGCGGCGAGTGGGCCGCACGACCTATTGGTCCAGCCGGACGGTCAGGTTGAGCACGCCACCCGTGGCGGAACGAAGGCGGCAGGTGCCGTACGGCTTGAGCAGGCGCGCGATCCAGGCCTGCTCGGCGAGCACCTGTGCCTCGAGGACGCGCAGGCCGGCCCTGCTCGCGTGAGTGACTAGGTCGCGCAGCAGCCGGGTGCCGAGGCCCCGGCCCTGCCAGGCGTCCTCGACGAGCAGGCCAAGCTCGGCGGCGCCCTCCTCGACCGTGCGGCAACTCGCGAGCGCGACGGCCACGGCCGGTGAAGCGGCAGATGCCGCGTCCGAGGCGCCCGGGTTCCCGTACGGGAATGGGACCGGGCGGTGCCACGCGATCAGCGCATGGTGGAACGCGCTGCCGGACAGCGCGTCCGCCAGGTAGCGTTCGGGAATCGCCCTGACGGGTCCGTGGAAGCGCCCGTAGCGCGTCCCGAGCGTGCACCGGCCGAACATCTCCCGCAGTGCCTCGTGGTCGGCGGGCGCCGCCCGCCGCACGCGGATCAGGCTGGACCCCGCACCCGCCGGGCCGGCCGAGAGTCCGTTCGCGGTGGCCTGATCCGCCGGGGTAACCCCCGTCCCCGCACCGACCCGTACATTCACGGTCTGCCTCCCTTGCTGGTTGAACACCAGGCAGACGCCGATGGCCGGCGTGACGTGAGATCGGCCTTCCCGGCTGGTCCCGTGGCGGTCATGGCCGCGGCGCGCCGACCGGGTTGGGCACGGGGACCAGGCCGGTGTCCATCAGGTGACGGCTGACTGGGGTCGCGAGCTCGATGGCCCGCTCGACGCCGGTAGAGCCGAGGCGCTCGACGGGGCCCGCGGCCAGCCGGTCGGTCAGGTCCTCGACGTCGCGGCGCAGCGCACCGCCGGTCTTGGTGAGCCGCCCGCCGCTGTCGAGCAGCCCGCGGGCCCGCAGCCGGCGGCTCGACTGCGCCCAGTCTTCGTCGGTCCAGCCGCGGGTGGACTGGACCATGGCGCGGGTGATGGCCCCGGTCGCCGCGAACGTCACCGTCGCGTCGAGTCCCCGCAGGCCGTGCGCGACACCCGCCAGGACGTGCCCGTCGCCGCGGTGCTCGCGCAGCGCGGTGGCCGCGAGCCACAGCGCGCCGACGGGGTCGTCGGGGCGCGGCACCCCCGCCCACGCGGCGGCTAGGGGCCGGCCGTCGAACCGGCAGCCCGCCGCCCCCTCCCACAGCAGGCCAGCGAGTTCACCGGCGGACGCGAGCAGCTCCGCGTCGACGTGGTGCCGCAGCGCTTCTGGCGCGCTCGCCAGACGGGCCGCGAGCACGGCCTCCGGCGCGGCGAACTTCCACGCGTCCGGGATGGCGCGGGCGACGATGCCCGGCGCGAACCCGTACGTCATGGCCTCGACGGCGGGGGCGGGCAGCGGGCCGAGCGGTGCGACGCGGCCGGCGAAGTAGCTCATCCAGAAGCCGCGCAGCCCGGTCTTCCGCGCGGCTTCTAGCGGCTCGGGAGCGAAGTAGACGACAGAGTGGATCGGCTCGATCGCCGCCCAGAAGCGGCGGGCCAGCGTGACGGTCGGTTCCATGACCACCACCCTGCCCCAGCCCAGCGCGCCGGGACAGTGCCAATATGGAGAAATGGACCAGGACCTGAGCTGGTGGGCCGAGGTGGTCTTCTCCGGCTGGCGGGACCGCACCGGGCCCCGTTACGCGAGGCTGGCCGCGGCGCTTCTCGAGGCGGTCGACCAGCAGACCCTGGCGCGCGGCACCCGGCTGCCCGCCGAGCGGACCCTGGCCGCGGTCACCGGCACGTCCCGCGGCACGGTCGTCGCCTGCTACGACCAGCTCGCCGAGGCCGGCGTCCTGACCAGGCGGCAGGGCGCCGGCACGTACGTCGCGGGGCGTCCCTCCTGGGCCGCCAGGCCGGCGGCCGGCACGGTCGCCACGATGCTGCTGCGCCGCGTCGCGGAAGACCGCGAGACCATCGACCTGTCCGTCTCGGCGCCCGGCGACCTGCGGCACCTGCCGCCGGCCGACCCGGAGGCCGCCTGGCAGTCGCTCGACGGCCACGGCCTCGACCCGGCCGGCCTGCCGGCGCTGCGGGCCGAGGTCGCCCGCCACCTCACCGAGCACCAGGGGCTGCCCACCACGCCGGATCAGGTCGTGGTCACCGCCGGCGCGCAGGAGGCGCTGTGGCTGCTCAGCCGGGTCCTGCCGGGCACCAGGGTGCTCGCGGCCTGTCCCACCTACCCGGGACTCGCGGGCGTGCTGCGCGGGACCCGCGCGCAACTCGTCCGTCTGCCCGCCGACGCGGCGGGCGAGGACCCGGACGCCATCCAGCGGGCCGGGCGCTCCCGCGACGGCATCGCGTACCTGATGCCCACCGGGCACAACCCCACCGGCACGGTCATGCCGCCGCTGCGGCGGCAGGCCCTGGCGGCCATCGCCGACGCCGGCCGGGTCACCGTCGTCGAGGACCTGACGCTTGCTGACCTCACGCTCGGCGCGGCCAGCAGCGCGTCCGGCCGTGCCGCGAGCGGGGCCCCGCCGCCGCTCGCGGCACTGTCCACCCAGGTCATCGCAGTCGGGTCGGTCTCCAAGGTGCTGTGGGGCGGACTGCGGGTCGGCTGGATCCGGGTGAGCGAGCCGCTGCGTTCCGCTGTCATCGCGCGGAAGTCGGCGCTCAACCTCGGGACCGCCGTGATCAGCCAGGCCCTGGCCGCCAGGCTCCTCGCCGCCGTCGACGGCGGCTGGCTCGCCGCGCACCGCGCCGCGCTCACCGAGCGCCGCGACCTGCTCACCGCGCTCATCGGCGCGCACCTGCCGGCCTGGCGGACCACGACGCCCGACGCCGGGCTGTCGCTGTGGGCCGAACTCCCGCTCGACAACGCCGACGCCTACACGCTCAACGCCGCCAGGCACGGCGTCACGGTCATGGCGGGCGGCGCGGCCTGCGCCGACGGCCGCCACCGGCATTTCGTCCGGCTGTCGTTCGCCGAGCAGCCGAGCACCCTGGAACTGGCCGTCGAACGCCTGGCCGCCGCCTGGGAACTGCACGCGGAGACCCTCGCCGCCAGCCCGGCACAGTGACCAGGCCGCGCCGTCAGGGCCGGCGCTGGGCGGACGCGGCCCGGATCTCCGCGAGGAACCGCTTCACCATTGACGGGTCGGACAGCACGTGGACCTGCGCGCGCGGCAGGTGCGCGGTGATCGCGGTCCGCAGCCGCGGCAGGCTGCGGCGCCGGTACGACCAGACCCAGCGCCAGTACTCCGCTCGCTCGCGCCCGCGGCGCAGGGTCCGCCACGCGCAGCGCAGGAACCCGAAGTCCAGGACGATGATCGTGTCGGCCGCGGCCAGCCGCGACGCCAGGCCGGCGTCGTAGGGGCCGAGGTCGCCGTCGATGATCCACCGCTCGCCCGCGACCAGGTCCCGGTGCCGGGCGACCCACACCTCCGCCGGGGTCGGCGCGGGACCCGGCTGCCAGAACACGCTGTCGAGCTCGATCGCGGGGATGCCGGTCAGCTCGCTCAACTGGCGGGCGAGCACTGACTTGCCCGCTCCGCCCCGTCCGAGGATGACCACCCGCCGCATACTCTCCATCGTGCCCGCAGAACGGCCGCCGCGGACTCCCTTCCGCGCGGGAATACCACGCAATTCCGCTGCGGCGCGCATAGCGCGCACGGTGATGAACGCCGCCAGGCGCCCGGGCCGTCCCCGCGCCGACGACCCAATGCCGGATACCCAACGTCGTCCGCCGGTGACGTTCGTGAACCCAATGTCGGCTATTTCCGTTGCTAACGGGTGAGGGTGGAACGCTGGACGGAGCGCGGAGGCCTGCGGTGGCGGTGGACCGGGTCGACGAGGGAGACCGGGTCGAACCCACGGGCCGCCGCCCCGCCGCCGCGGCATCCTCACGCGCCGATGGCGGCCCGGACCGCGTCGAGGCCGAGCGGCAGGCGATCACGCGCCGGCTCCACCGGGTCCTCGTCGATCACGCCTACGGCGTCGCCCGCGACGCGTGGACCCAAGCGGTCCCCGACCTGCGCGCCGCATGGGAGAACCACAAAGAGCGATATCCCGAACGACTTCGGCCTCCTCCCCGGGTCACCCCCGACGGCGGCTGGGTGGCGGGACCGGACCGGCGGCTGTCCCCCGAGCAGAACGCCGAAGCATCCAAAGCCTGCGAGGACATCGCCGCAGAAGGCAGGCGCGACATCCTCCCCGCGCTCAAGCGCGTCGAATCCGCGGAACCGGGGCGCCGCCTCGCCGGCCTCGACCACATGCTGAAGGGCGAGGACCGCCTGAAGGAAAAGAT
>Ga0102924_1001898_pt1 | contig 23405 bp, 20 predicted proteins | sample PaiPotPPM11metaG_FD_80116 | JGI IMG/M metagenome (GOLD analysis project Ga0102924, IMG submission 80116) | Iron sulfur acid spring bacterial and archeal communities from Banff, Canada, to study Microbial Dark Matter (Phase II) - Paint Pots PPM... ...
GCCTCACCGTCTATGACATGGTCAAGGCCGCGGATCGCGGCATGATCATCGAGGCCGTGCGGCTTCTCGAGAAGAGCGGCGGCGCGTCGGGTGAATGGCGAGCTGGTCGACGACGATGACCGAAAATCCGCTCTTGCCCGTCTCGGAGGCGCTGGCGCGCATTCTGGCGACGGCTGCTCAGCCGATTCCTCCTGAGATGGTCGGCCTGCATGAGGCGCACCGCCGCACTCTCGCCGAGGACCTGATCGCCCCGCGCGACCAGCCGCCCTTCTCGGCATCGGCCATGGACGGCTATGCGGTTCGCGCGGAAGATGTCGCGCAGGTGCCGGCGAGGCTGCGGGTGATCGGGATGAGCGCCGCTGGGCACGCATTCGCCGGCGCGGTCGGCGCGGGCGAGGCCGTTCGCATTTTCACGGGCGCCCCGGTCCCCGCCGGCGCCAATGCCATCGTCATCCAGGAGGACACCGAGGCCGGCGACGGCGGCGTCGCCGTCAAGGAAGGCCCGCCAGAGGGGCGCTATGTTCGACCGGCCGGTCTCGACTTCAAGAAAGACGAAGTGCTGATCCGCAGGGGCCATCGTGTCTCGGCGCGCGATCTCGCGCTCGCCGCAGCAGCCGGATCCGCGCAGCTTTCCGTGAGGCGCAAACCGCGCGTCGCCATCCTTGCAACCGGCGACGAGCTGGTGCGGCCAGGCGAGATCTTGCGCGAGGGCCAGATCATTGCCTCGAACACCTATGCGGTCGCGGCGATGGTGCGCGGCGCCGGCGGAGACGCACTCGATCTCGGCATCGCGAAGGACGATCTCACGCAGACGCGCCTGGCGATACGAAAGGCGCTCGACCATGAGGTCGAGATTCTGGTGACGCTCGGCGGCGCCTCCGTCGGGGAACATGATCTCGTGCAGGAAGCGCTGACGGGCGCCGGGATGGATCTCGGCTTCTGGCGCATCGCCATGCGTCCGGGAAAGCCGCTGATGCACGGCAGCCTGGGTGCAATGCGTGTTCTCGGTTTTCCGGGAAATCCCGTTTCCTCGATGGTGTGCGCCCTGATTTTCCTGAGGCCTCTCATTCGCGCCCTGCTCGGGGACCCCGCTGCGGGAGCAGATCCGGCGAGGCCGGCGATCCTCGGCGCCGATCTCGCCCGCAACGATGAAAGGCAGGATTACCTGCGCGCCAGCGTCGATCAGGGCAGCTCGCCCCCGATCGTCACCGCTTTCGCGCGCCAGGACTCCTCGATGATGGCCGTCTTCGCGCGCTCCCAGGCATTGATCTTGCGCACGCCGCACGCGCCGCCCGCCAAGGCAGGCGAGGCGTGCCGCGCCATCCTTCTCGAGGAATGGGAGTGACGGCGAGACCGTTGCGTATCGACCTCATGAGCGGCGATGTCGCGTTTTCTGAGTTGCTGATTTCTTGCGCGCCTTCCTCGACTCGACTACTCAGGTTTGCGCGGGTGAGCTGACAGGATAGGCGCGCGATGAATGTGCGGTTGCGGCCGGAAACCGTGACGGCTCGCAAGGGCCGCGGCTCGAGCGAGACTGGAGCCGCGCCCTATGAGGGCCTCGAGCTTCCGACCCGCATGCGCCGCAACCGCCGCGCCGACTGGTCGCGTCGCCTGGTGCGCGAGAATAAGTTGAGCGTGGACGATCTGATCTGGCCGCTCTTCGTCATCGAGGGCAGGAAACGCCGCGAGGCGATCCCCTCGATGCCGGGCGTCGAAAGGCTGCCGGTCGACGAGCTCCTGCGCGAGGTCGAGGAGGCCGCGAGGCTCGGAATCCCCGCGGTCGCACTGTTCCCGAACATCGCTGCGTCATTGCGCGACGAGCACGGCTCGGAGGCGGTGAGGCCCGACAATCTCGTCTGCCGCGCCATCTCGGCGATCAAGAGGAGATTTCCCGCGATCGGCGTGATGGCGGACGTGGCTCTCGATCCCTATACGAGCCATGGGCATGACGGGTTGCTGCGCGGCGAAGAGATCTGCAACGACGAGACGGTGGCGGTTCTGATCCGTCAGGCGTTGGTGCAGGCCCAGGCCGGTTGCGACATCATCGCGCCGTCGGACATGATGGACGGCCGTGTCGGCGCCATCCGCCGGGCGCTCGACGCCGCAGGGCTCGGGCAGGTCCAAATCATGGCCTATGCGGCGAAATACGCCTCGGCCTTTTACGGGCCGTTTCGAGATGCCGTGGGTTCCGCCAAGAGCCTGAAGGGCGACAAGTCGACCTATCAGATGGACCCCGCCAATGGTGACGAGGCGCTCCGGGAGGTCGCGCTCGACCTCGAGGAGGGCGCCGACATGATCATGGTCAAGCCCGGCATGCCCTATCTCGATGTGGTGCGAAGGGTGAAGGACAGGTTCGGCGTCCCGACCTTCGCCTACCAGGTCTCGGGCGAATATTCGATGCTGATGGCGGCCGCGAATAATGGCTGGCTCGACGGCGAGCGGGTCATGCTGGAAAGCCTGGTGGCGTTCAAGCGCGCCGGCGCAGACGGCGTCCTCAGCTATTTCGCTCGGCGGGCGGCCAGGATATTGGGGTCGCGCGCATGAGCTCGGATTGCCGCCTCGGCAACGTCGAAAGGTGAGGTCCCGTTCGCTGCCGCAAGGTCGCCGATTGCTGGCCAGGCCCGCCACGGATCGGTCGATACGAACGGCCTGTGCGCTCGCCGGCGTAGTGGTTGTGCTCGCGGCTTCGTCTTGCGGAACGCTGGTGGATGAGGACCGTGCCAGGCTGTGCCGCAGCATCGCGCCGGCAATCGAGGCCGAAGACGCAAGGATCTCGATCCGGCGCAGCGGGGTCGGCCCGACCGCGGGCTCGATCCGGATCGACTATCAGCTACGCGAGCACGGGCGAACCGTCGCGGCACGCTATCTGATCTGCCACTTCGCCCCGGCAGGCTCGCCGACCGAAGCTCTGAGCGGGGTCGACACCTGGCGCGGGCCACTGGGAGAGATGCGACTCCTCTTCCTGCGGCGTTTCTATCTCGAGCTGCCGGACCAGCCTCCGGTGGATCCGGCGGCCGCCGATGCGGCGGCCGCCACGCCCGTTCTGCCGGCCGCGGCCGCGCTGGCCCTCCAGCAGCTCCTTGCCGCCCTGCCCTCTGCCTCGATCTACGGCTTGCTTGCCTCGTCATACGCCCTCATCCACGGCCTGGTCGGGCGTGTGATCTTCGGGTTCGGCGATCTGGCCGCGCTCGGGGGCTACGCAACCCTGACCGGGCTCGCTATCGGCTCGAATGCAGGATCCCTTCTCGCGCTCGGCGCCGGCCTCGTCCTGGCGCTCGGCGTCAGCGCAGCCTATGGAGTTGCCGCAGGGCGTTTCGCGGTGCTGCCGGCGTTGCGCGCCAAGGGGCAGGCCGTCGTCATCGCCACGGTCGGATTGATGCTCGCCCTCTCGGAATACGGGCGCCTGACCACGCCCCGCAGCCTGATCTGGGCGCCGCCCCTGCTTTCCTCGCCGATCACCCTCGTGCGTGCGCCGAGCTTCGGGGTTACGGTGACGCCCATGCAGATGCTGTCCGCGGCAGTTGGCCTTCTCGCTGCGTTCGGCCTTCTCTCCTATCAGCGCTGGTCGGCTTTCGGCCGCCAATGGCGTGCAGTCGCGCAAGATGAGATCGCCGCGGCCATGCTCGGGATTAATCGCGACCAGGTGTTCGCGCAGAGCTTCGCCATTGCGGCTGGGCTCGCCGGCCTTGCCGGCTACGTGCTCACCGTGCATTTCGGCCAAGCGGGCTATGCCTATGGGTTCACCCTCGGGCTGAAGGCGCTCGTCGGAGCCGTGCTTGGCGGCATCGGCTCGGTCGGCGCCGCCTTCGTCGGAGGCGTCATCCTGGCGTTCGGAGAGGCTGTCTGGTCGGCGGCGTTCAGCGTCGATTCGCGCGACCTCGCGGTCTATTCGCTATTGGCGATACTATTCATCTTTCGGCCATACGGGCTGTTCGGCCGACCGCCGGACTCGCCAAGCCTGAGCTGAGGGGAGCCTGCGGAGGGAGACCATGCGAATCGCGACCTGGAATGTGAACTCGATTCGCCAGAGGCTTCCGCATCTGTTGCGCTGGCTCGAGGAGCGCAGGCCCGATATCGTTTGCTTGCAGGAGCTGAAATGCGAGGACGAAGCCTTTCCTCGCCTCGAGGTCGAGGCGTCGGGCTATCATGTCGAAACGCATGGCCAAAGAGCATTCAACGGCGTCGCGATCCTGTCTCGCGACCGAGCCGAGGACATCACGCGCGGCCTTGCCGGGGAGGTGGCGGATGAGCAGGCGCGCTATCTCGAGGCTGTGATCGCCACCGCCGAAGGCGTTGTGCGTGTGGCAACCATCTACTTGCCGAACGGCAATCCTCCGCAGAGCGAGAAATATCCTTATAAGCTCGGCTTCATGGAGAGGCTGCGTCGCCGCGTGATCGAGCTCATGCGTCTCGAGGAGCCTCTTGTCCTGGCAGGCGACTACAACATCATCCCGGATCCGATCGATGCGCGCGATCCCTCGGCCTGGCTGTCGGACGCGCTCTTCCTGCCGCAGTCGCGCGCGGCTTTCCGCCGGCTCCTGACGCTCGGCCTGACCGACGCCTTGCGGGCCTGCGACGCGTCCCCCGGCCGCTACAGCTTCTGGGACTATCAGGCCGGCGCTTTCCAGAAGAACAACGGAATCCGCATCGATCATCTGCTCTTGTCGCCGCAAGCGACGGACCGGCTGGTCTCCTGCCGCATCGACAAACACACGCGCGGCTGGGACAAGCCGTCCGACCATGTACCGGTAGTGGCGGAGCTTGATCTCGGCTAGCTGGCGAGGTCCGGACTTGGCCGCGGCAAGAGGTCGCTGCTGCCCAGCCCGCTCAATGGCCCTTGGCGTGGTGGTCGAGGTAGAGCGACGCGAGCTCGCGCTCGTTCTCGTTAGCGGCGGCAAAGGCCTGGTCGTGCAGCTTGATGATCCAGGCATCCTTGACGGGATCATCTCCCTGTCGCGCCAGCGAAAGCCACATCAGTCCCTGCGCCGCCTGGCGAGGCACGCCTGCCGCCCCCGTGAACAGAATATGCCCGAGCAGGGCCTGTGACGGACGGTGGTTCCTCTCGGCGGCGAGGTTGAGCCAGCGCAGCGCCTGGCGGATATCCTTCGGTCCACCGGTGCCGTCGGCCATCATACGGGCGAGGTTGTATTGCGCGTCGGGATCGCCGAACAAGGTCGCCGCGTATTCGAACAGGCTGCGGGCGCGTTCCGGATCGGCCTTCACATAGGTTTTCGGTATGCCGTCGAGAAAATAGGTGCCGAGCGCCACGTAGGCATTGGCGATGAAGCGCGCATTCGGCGAAGCCGGCCCCTCATCCACGTCCTCATCGGCGATCCTGGAATAGTATTCGAACGCCTTGAGGTCGTCGCGCTCGATGCCATCCCCTTCGGCATACATGCGCGCCAGCTTCCAGCTCGACATGGCGTGCCCTTGCGATGCCGCATAGGCAAAGGCGCGCGCGGCGTCGAGCTTGTCGCCGGCAAGATAGCCTTTCATCCCCTTGCTGAAGGCATCCCTGATCGATTTGAACGGCTGCGTGAAATGCGGCCCCGACGCGGGAGCATAGGCCGGCACGGCGACGACAAGGCCCGCTTCGCCGTTCTTGCCTGGCAGCGCGGCCGTCGTCGTCGCCCCAGGCGTGATCACCAGCGCCGGTCCCGGCATCGACGCCGTCGTCGTGCCCTTTGCGGCGGGCGGCGCCTCGGCAGGGCGTCCGACAATCAAAGGCGGCAGCGGTGAGCTCAGCACCGGGACCGGAAGTGCGGGCGAAGCGACGGCCGGGATGGGCCCCGGCGGCGTCTGGCCCATGGCGACAGGCGCTGGGCCAAGCACCGCGCCAGTCGCGGCGACAGCCGAAACGATCAGGCTCGAGAGATCAAGTGTCCGCATAGCACCGAGCTTCGCTCTGAGCCCCTGGGTGGGTTACCGCTCCGTAGCGCGCGGGTCCCACCTGTTGCGCATATTTCCAGACTGCGCCCGAACCGAATTCGTTTTGGCGCGGTTTCCAGTCTTTTTTACGGCGTTCGAGCTCGGCCCGATCCAGCCGCACGGCAAGGCGGCCCTGGATCGCGTCGATCTCGATGATGTCGCCGTCGCGCAGGAGCGCGATCGGACCGCCCAGCGCCGCCTCGGGGCCAACATGGCCGACGCAGAAGCCGCGTGTCGCCCCCGAGAAGCGCCCATCCGTAATCAGGGCCACCTTGTCGCCCATTCCCTGTCCGTAGAGCGCGGCAGTCGTAGCCAGCATCTCACGCATGCCGGGGCCGCCCTTCGGCCCTTCGTAGCGGATGACCAGGACCTCGCCTTCCTTGTAGCTGCGTGCGCGCACGGCCTCGAAACAGGCCTCCTCATCATCGAAGCAGTGCGCCGGGCCCGCAAAGGTCAAATGCTCGCGAGCCATTCCGGCAACCTTCACGATGGCCCCGTCGGGAGCGAGATTGCCCTTGAGACCGACGACGCCCCCGGTCGCGGTGATCGGCGCATCGGCGGGCCGCACCACGTCCTGCCTGTCGTTCCAGGCCACCTTGGCGAGGTTCTCGGCCATGCTCCGGCCGGTGACCGTAAGGCAGTCCCCGTGCAGGAAGCCGTGGTCGAGCAACGTCTTCATGAGCAGCGGAACACCGCCCGCCTCGAACAAGTCCTTGGCGACGTAGCGCCCGCCGGGCTTGAGGTCCGCGATATAGGGCGTGCGCCTGAAGATCTCGGCGACCTCGAAGAGATCGAAATCGATGCCGCATTCATGCGCGATGGCGGGAAGATGCAACGCCGCATTGGTGGAGCCGCCCGAGGCGGCAACCACGGTCGCCGCGTTCTCGAGCGCCTTGCGGGTCACGATATCGCGGGGACGGATCTTCCTTTGCAGGAGCTCCATCACCATCTCGCCGGCCATCATGCAGAAGCGGTCGCGGATCTCATAGGGCGCGGGCGCACCCGCCGAATAGGGCAAGGCGAGGCCAATGGCTTCGGAGACGGTGGCCATGGTATTGGCCGTGAACTGCGCCCCGCACGCACCCGCCGAAGGGCAGGCCACCATCTCGAGCTCATCGAGATCCTCGTTCGACATGCCACCGACGGAATGCTTGCCGACTGCTTCGAACAAATCCTGGACCGTCACCGTCCGCCCCTTGAAGGTACCGGGCAGGATCGATCCGCCATAGATGAAGATCGACGGCACATTGAGACGGCACATCGCCATCATCATTCCCGGCAGCGACTTGTCGCAACCGGCCAGCCCGACCAGAGCGTCGTAGCAATGGCCTCGGATCGTGAGCTCGACCGAATCGGCGATCACCTCGCGAGAAGGGAGCGATGCCTTCATCCCCCCATGCCCCATCGCCATGCCGTCGGTGACGGTGATGGTGCAGAATTCGCGCGGCGTCCCATTGGCCGCGGCCACCCCCTTCTTGACCGCCTGGGCCTGACGCATCAGCGCGATATTGCAAGGAGCGGCCTCGTTCCAGCAGCTCGCCACCCCGATGAGCGGCTGATGGATCTGCTTCCTCGTCAACCCCATGGCATAGAGGTAGGAGCGATGCGGCGCGCGTGCCGGCCCCTCTGTCACATGGCGGCTGGGCAACCTCGCCTTCTCGATGACTCTTGCGTCCATCCCGCCTGCTCTGACTCTCGACGCCCACCCGACGCGCTCGGGGATTGAGCGAACAAAAGCGCGGAACACCGCCCGCGCTTGCCAACTCCCGAGACCTACAGGCGGGTTCGTTTGTGGCGGCTTTCGGGCGGGATCTCGCCAAACTTACTTGGTGGATCAAAGACTCTTGCAATGTTGCATAACCGCAACATTTCTGACGGGTAGAACTGATGGGTAGAGCTTGTCGTGACCGGATCACGCCGGCCGGTCGTTGCCGCCTTGCAGGCCTTAGAAGGCGAATTGAGGTTCGGCCGCAAAGGCCGACAGCAGCGGAGCGGAGGCGTCGAACACTGCCCGGCCCGTTAAGGTCCCGCCGGACTTGACCTGGAGCATGACTTGTCCCGTCCGACCAATACCCTCGACGCCGATCAGGCGCCCTCCCTCCGCGAGCTGGGCGATGAGGCGCGAGGGCTGCCTTTGGTAGGCGCCCTCGATGAAGATCACCTCGAAGGGGGCCTCGTCGGGGACGCCGGCGGCCAGCGGCCCGACGACCGGTTTGACGCCGGAAATGCTCGCGCCGGCAAGCGCCGTCTCCGCCATCCCGATCAAGCCGGCATCCTCGTCCAGCGCAACGACCTGCGCACCCAGCTTCGCTATGATGCCGCTCGCGTAGCAAGTTCCGCAGGCGATATGCAGGACTTTGGCACCACGGACGGGCTCGACGGCCTGCAGCATGCGGGCAACGAGGACGGGGGCAAGAGCGAAGCGGACTTCGCCGGTCGCCTCTACCCTTCCGATCTCCAGATGCCGGTCGCTATAGGCGAACGGCTTGGCGGCTTCCGGCAGGAACCCTTCTCGCGCAAGCTCGTCGAAAGCGGCGAGGAGCGGCCGATGTGTCACGTCCGCCGTGCGGATCTGGTTGTCAACCATGCGGCGACGGTTGGCTGCGAAATCGAGCATGGTGCGATCCTCTCCAGGGCGGGTTTTAGCCGCAGGAGCGCCAATGGCAAGCACAACGTCACGCGAAGCCTCAGCTTGCGGCGCTAGGGCCTCAGGAGATCATTGGTGCATCCAAGCTCGCCGGAGACAGCCGAGGCGCTGATCAGGAGTGGAACGACAGCGTTCCGGAATACCATGCTGGCGATGTTCTGCGCCGGATTCGCGGTCTTCGACCTGCTCGACTACGTGCAGCCGCTATTGCCGATGTTCTCGGCCGATTTCGGGGTCGGGGCAGCGCAAAGCAGCCTCGCCTTGTCGGTGACCACCGGCCTCATGGCGCCCGCGATGTCGGATCAAGCGTGCTCGGCTGGCTCGGCGGCGTTTTCTGGCAAGCGGGAGGGTGGAACGGGGTCGCCACCATGGTCGGCGCGTCGGTCGGCACGGCCTTTCTCTTTCGCTTCGCCTCAGGCATGTCGAGCCGCTGGTCTCATGACGAAAGCTCCTGTAGCTTCGCGCCCTCTCCGTTTGATTCAGGCGAGGCAGCCGCCCACAGCTTAATGCATGGTTTACGCGCAAGTGGGATTTTGCAGCATCCTTAGGCGGTATGTGGCCCGTGTCTTGGGCCTCAATATCCTATGTCCGGAAAGCAATATCGATGAAATTGAAATCGACCCGCCCTCTCTCCGGCCTGGCCGCCATCGGCCTCGCGCTCTCCGCCGTCACGGCACTTAGATCGGCCCGTCCAGCCTCGGAACCTGCATGGGTGAGCAGCATTGGCCCGAAGCTCGAAACCCGGCACCACCATCCGCGCATGGACGACGACACCCTGCTTTCACTGACCCCGAGCGATGGCCGCTTCGCGACCACGATGCGTGCCTGGTTCCCGCTTTTCGACCGGCTCGAGGCGCGCGGCCTGGTCGAGGTCGAGCGCGGCGATGGCATGTACGTCGTCCGCCGCATCGCGAGCTGCCTCGCCACCAGCGATCGGCATCCGCGTGCCCACCCGCATCAATGCGGGTGAACTGGAGGCCTCGGAGGGAATCGAACCCCCGTTGAAGGATTTGCAGTCCTCTGCGTAGCCACTCCGCCACGAGGCCGCCGCCGCTTGCCGGCGCATCTCGATATAGGCTCGGCGTCGATTGGGCAACAGGTGGCTGTCTGTGGTTGCATCGTACCGGATCGAGCGCGCAACGAGGGCGCGCCGAATACGCCCGCGTCGCATCACTGTGAGAGGACCAGCGCCCAATATTCGTGATAGCCGACGCCCGGAGTGTCGATCCTCGCAACCCCGATTCGGCGAATGCCGTCGAGCAGCAGGTTCTCATTGTGGCCTTTCGACGCCTCCCAGCTCGTGATGGCCTCCGCGACCGAGGAGCGGCCGGCGGACAGGTTCTCCGCCGCGATGCCCTTGATGCCGATGGAGGCCATGCGCGAGGGGAAGTCGCCATGCGACAGGCTGCCGGCCGAGGCCACCGTGCGCGCCTGGACCTCGGCCGCCCGGGTCAGCGTGGCATCGGGGAATACGGCGCCTAGACCGTGAGCGCGCCGATATCTCGAGATGATCGCCGCGGCGGTTTCTCCATCCGCGAGCCGCGAGGCGAGCACCAGGGAGCTGGCCGGCGGATGCGAGGCTTCGATCAGGCTGCCGCAACCCGCCAGAAGGGGCACGAGGCAGATGGCGAGCGACACCAATGCCGCCTTCGGTCGCGCTCGCAGGGCAGAGGCCCTTATCGTCCGCAACTTCCTCCTTGCCGCTCGCGCCTCAGCCTCTCCCACTCATCGAGCCTTGCCTTGATGCGGGCCTCGACGCCGCGGTCCGTCGGCCGGTAGAAGCTCTGCCGCTCCATGCCGTCCGGGAAATAGCTCTGGCCGGAAAATGCCTCGGGCGCGTCGTGGTCATAAGCATAGCCCTTCCCGTAGCCCTCCTCTTTCATGAGTCTCGTCGGCGCGTTGAGGATGTGCTTCGGAGGCGCCAGCGAGCCGTGCTCCTTCGCGGCCCGCATGGCGGCGCCATAGGCGATATAGGCGGCATTCGATTTCGGGGCGCAAGCGAGATAGATGACCGCGTTCGCAAGCGCGAGCTCGCCTTCGGGCGAGCCCTGCTGCTCATAGGCATCGCTCGCGGCGCGCGCATGCACGAGGGCGTTCGGATCGGCGAGCCCGATATCCTCGACAGCCATGCGCACGATGCGCCGCGCGAGATAGCGTGGGTCCTCGCCGCCATCGAGCATGCGGCAGAACCAATAGAGCGCAGCGTCGGGGTCGGAGCCCCGAACCGATTTGTGCAGGGCGCTGATGAGATTGTAATGCCCGTCGCGGTCCTTGTCGTAGACGGGGGCACGGCGTTGCAGGATGGCCTGCAACCCGTCGGCATCGAATGTCTCGCCGGCCTTTGCGGCCCTCCAGGCCTCCTCCGAGAGGGTCAGCGCGGCGCGCCCATCGCCGTCGGCCATGCGGATGAGGGAGGCGCGGGCGCCGGCATCGAGAGGCAAGGCCCGGCCCTCATGCTGCTCGGCGCGCTCGAGCAGCTTCGCGAGCGCCTCGGCGTCGAGCGGCTTGAAGACGAGCACCCGGGCACGCGACAGCAGCGCGGCGTTAAGCGCGAAGGAGGGGTTCTCGGTCGTCGCGCCGACGAGGGTGATCGTGCCGTCCTCCATCACCGGCAGGAAGCTGTCCTGCTGGGCACGGTTGAAGCGATGGATCTCATCGACGAACAGCAAGGTGCCCTTCCCTTGCGTCACCCTGGCCCTCGCGGCGTCGAAGGCCTTCTTGAGATCGGCGACGCCCGAGAAGATCGCCGAAAGCTGCTGGAACTCGAGCCTCGTCTCGCCGGCGAGCAGGCGCGCCACGGTCGTCTTGCCGGTGCCCGGCGGTCCCCAGAAGATCAGGGAACCGAGCGATCCCGATGCGATCAACCGCGTGAGAACCCCGTCATTGCCGGTGAGATGCTCCTGCCCGGCGATCTCGGAAAGCGACATCGGCCGCAGCCGGTCCGCGAGCGGGCGCGTGGCGCTCTTGTCGAGCCCCGCCGCGGCGAACAGATCGGTCACGCGCTCAGCCCTGAAACACGCTCGCCAGAAGCTGCCCGCCGCGGCCGATGACGATCTTCCAGAGCCTCGCCGTTCCGGCGAAAGCGCGCTGGGCGTCTCGCGTCGTGGCGATCTTCGTCTCATTCACCTCGACCAGGATGTCGCCCTTCTGGAAGCCGAACTGGCTGGCGCTCGAATTGTCCTCGACCTCGGCGACCACCACGCCGGAAGCAGCGTCGATCGACAATTCCTCATCGACCGCCGGGGACAGATTTTCGAGGGTGGCTCCCGCGAGCGGGTTCGATCCGGTGATCGTGACGAGATCGCGCGGCGGAGCTTCGGGAGCGGATCTCAGCTTGATCGATACGGGGAGATTGGACGAGCCGCGCCGCAGCTCCACGGAGACGGTCTGGCCGAGCGCATGCGTCGCGAAACGGAAGCCGAAGGCATCGGGATCATCGACCGGCTGTCCGTCGACGGAGAGGATCACGTCGCCGCGCTTGATGCCCGCCTCGGCCGCCGGCCCGCCCTCGACGATGCTGACCACGAGCGCCCCGGTCGGCCGCGGCAGGCCGAGGCTCTCGGCGATATCCGTGGTGACCGTCTGCAGCTTCGCCCCGAGCCAGGGCCTGCGAACGGATTTCGCTCCGGACTTGGCGCTGGCGATGACGATCTTGACCATGTTGACCGGGATCGCGAAACCAATGCCGACCGAGCCGCCGGAGCGCGAATAGATCGCCGTGTTGATGCCTTCGAGGCGGCCATCGAGGTCCACGAGGGCGCCGCCGGAATTCCCCGGATTGATGGAGGCATCGGTCTGGATGAAGAACTGGTAGTCCGAGGAATCGATCTGCGTGCGGGCCAGTGCCGAGACGATGCCCTGGGTCACGGTCTGGCCGACGCCGAAGGGGTTGCCGAGCGCGAGCACGAGATCTCCGACCTGCAGGCCGTCCGAGTCGCCGAGCTCAAGCACCGGGAAGCGCTCCGACGCTCCCTTGATGCGCAGCACGGCGAGATCCGAGCGCGGATCGCGCAACAGGATCTCGGCCGGGAATTCGCGCTTGTCGGCGAGGGCCACCTTGACGTCGGTCATGCCCTCGATCACGTGGTGATTGGTGACGATGAGGCCGGAAGCATCGACGATGACCCCGGATCCCAGCGACTTCTGCACGCGCTCGCGGTCCTGCCCGCTGAAGTCGCGGCCGAAGAATTGCTGGAAGAAAGGATCATCGAACAAGGGGTTGCGGACGACCTTCTCGGTGCGCGAGGCATAGACGTTGACGACGGCCGGGGCGACCTTTTGCACGATCGGCGCGTAGGACCACTGGATCACCTGCCGGGAAGGCGGCACGACACGCTGCTGCGCCTGCGCCGGGCCGGCCTTCGTGACGAGGGTCGATAGCGCGGCGAAAGCGGCGATCGCGATGAAGGTCGGGCGCGCCATGCGGGTCTCCGAAGCGGTTTCGTGACCCAGCGCGTTTACACCAGCACGGCAGCCGACGCACCCCCCGCGGCCGCGCCTGCGCTCAGGAAATCGGCTCGAGCACGGGGCGCGGCCCGTCGATCAGGCGGTGCGTGGCCAGCAGACGTTCCCGTACCGCCTTCCGGCTCACCTTCAGCATGGCGTTACGCGGCAATTCATCGAGAGCGACGAGAGCGCGCGGACGCTTATAGCCGGTCATTGTCGAGACCGCCTCCTCAAGCCTGCCCTGCCAGCCGGACGGCGGGCGTTCCGCCACCGCCACGATCACCTCTCCCCAATATTCCGACGGCAGGCCGCAGACTGCGACCTCGCCTTTGCCGAGCGCGGCGGACAGGATGCGCTCGATTTCGTCGGGCACCACCTTGTAGCCGCCGGTCTTGATGATGTCGGCCGCCCGGCCGGTCAGGTGCAGACGCCCGAGATGGTCGAGGAATCCCAGATCGCCGGTCTGGTGGAAGGCATCCGGGTCGAGCGCTTCGTAACCGTCGGCCCCGATCGTTCCGGACATCATGTGCGGGGCACGGATCAACACCTCACCTGTTTCCCCCTCCGAGGCGAGGCGCCCGTCCTCGTTCCTGATCGCGACCTCCACGCCGGTCGCGGGCCAACCTACGCAGGCATCGGCCTGCCGGCCTCCCTCGGTATACCAGGCATCCGTCTCCGCCGGATCAAGCACGGTGATCGGGTTGTTGACCTCCGACTTGCCGTAGGTCACCCGGATGACGGGCCCAAAAATGGCTTTCGCGCGAGCATGGAGGGTCGGCGACAAGACCGCCGTTCCGCAATAGATGGTCTTGAGATGAGGAAAGCGGCGCCCCTGCGCGGCGGCCACGATTTTCGCCAGCACCGTCGGCGGCGCGAACATCTCATCGACCTCGTTGCGCTCCAGGATGCCGAGCACCCTGGCCGGGTCCACGCCGTCGAGCAGCAGCACGCAGCCGCCGAGGTCGAGATACGCATGGGTGAGTATCGACGCGCCATGGGCAAACGGCGTCATCAGGAGGAGCCTGCTCGTGGGGCAAGGCCTGGTCGGCATGGCGGCCCGCTGAAGAAGGTTCGCGGCGAAGCGCGCGCGCTGGTTCGTGACGATGCCCTTCGGCGCGCCAGTCGTCCCCGACGTGAAGCCGATCCTTGCCCAGGCTTCGAGCGGGATGCGTGGGAAGGCGCCAGGGCGCAGCTCCGTGGATCCGATGTCCTCGATCACATGCACCTGCGCGCCGAGCTTACGGAAGAAAGGCGCGTCCCCCGCGCCCGTCACGACATGCTTGATCCTCGCGAGCTCCATGCAATACCGCAGATCGTTTTCGCTCAGGCCCGGGTTCAGGGCCGCCTCGGCCGCGCCGGAAATGATGGTGCCGATGCTCGCCCACACGGCCGCGATGCCGTTGCGGAGGAAGATCGCGACGGGCTCGCCCTGACCCACTCCCGATTCGAGGAGGCGCAAGCCGAGTGCCGCGGCCTTTCCCATGAGGGCGGAGTAGGTGATCTCTCCCACGACATCGGCCACCGCCACCCGGCCGGCGAAACGCCGCGCCAGAATGGCGAAGTCGCCTGCGCGGCACAGCGTGGCCGGCATCAGAGCGGAACGGGGCTCGATCGAGTCAGCACCTGTCTCCACTCCTTTCGCCGGCGGCACAGTCTCGCCGTGAGGTTGGAGCCATTCTCGGGCTCACACGCGCTAGCGCCCCTCGAAGCGCGGCTTACGCTTCTCGTTGAACGCCGCCACCCCCTCGCGGCGGTCCTCGGTCGGAATCATCCGGTTATACGCCTCGATCTCGAACAGCATGCCGTCGGCGAGGCTGAGCGATAATCCGTGATGGATCGACCGTTTTGCCTGGCGGATCGAGATGGGCGCGTTCTCCGCGATCGCCTTCGCCGTCTCGACGGCCTCCGCCACCAGGATCGTGGGCTCGCACAGCCGGTTGACCATGCCCCACCGCAACGCGTCCTCGGCCGACCACGGCCTGCCGCTGAGCAGCAATTCCTTGGCGCGCCGCTCTCCGACCGCGCGGGGCAGCGTCTGCGTGCCGCCGGCCCCGGGCATGATGCCGAGCGTCACCTCGGGCAAGGCAAAGCGCGTGAGGCGCGATGCATAGATGAAGTCGCAAGCCAGCGCCATCTCGCAGCCTCCGCCATAGGCCGCGCCGTTGACCGCCGCGATGACCGGCACCGGGCACTCGATGAGGGCGCGGGCCTTGCGCTCGAAGACATGGTGCTGGGCCTGCCAAACGGCGTCGCTCATGCCGCGGCGCTCCTTGAGATCGCCACCGGCGCAAAAGGCCTTGTCGCCGGCGCCGGTCAGCACGACCGCCCGGACCAGGTTCGGGTCGGCGATCAGCGCCTCGAACAGATCCAGGAGATCGCGACCCATCTGCGTGTTGATGGCGTTCGAGGCGGCCGGCCTATTGAGCGTGACGAGCAGCACCTCTGCTTCCGGCCGCTCGATCACGATGGTCTCGTAGCTGTCGCGCATGCATCGATCCGGGTTGCGGTCTCATGCCGCCGTCCGAAGCTAGGGCTTTGCCGCGATCTCCGCCAGTTTGGCAACCGTGTTCATATTGCGCGCGGTGCCCCTACTGGCGGCCGGGATTCGCAGTTTTGAACGGCCTATCCCGAGCGGATAGCAAACGAAAATCTCGCGATCGCCCAGGGACATCCTTTCGCCATCCTGCCCGACCGCGTGAGCCAAGGCCTCGCGCGGGGGGCGCTCGTCAAGGAAGATCGCATAGGCATATCTCGGCTCCGCCTCCGGGAAGGGGTTGGCTTTGAGAACGGCGAGCATTTCCGACGCGGTGCGGACCACTACGCCTACGCGCTTGCCGCAATGGGCCAGCAGCTTCGCCTCGAGCTCGGACTTCACACGCGATGGCGCGGCCTTGCTTTCGAAGATGACATTGCCGCTCGCGATATAGGTCTCGACACGAGCGAAGCCGGCCTCTTCGCACATGGATTTCAGTTCCGCCATCGGGAGCTTGCCTGTCCCCCCGACATTCACGGCGCGAAGCAGCGCGACGTATCTCGTCATGCCGGAAGTTTCAACGGATATGTCGCCTTGCTCATCGTCGTATCTCCCGCAAAATCTCCGCCCGGCGTAGCCGCCGCAACCCAAAGCGGCTTCTGCACGGTGCCGAAACACAGAGTCGGAATTGGGACAAGTGCCTTGCGGATGGGTGACCGGCGCGCCCTGCGCGGCTGGTGCGCCTCTGGGAGGCCCCCAGGTGCGGATAGCGTCGACTCCACTGGTGCAAAGATCAAAAGTTGTGCAACAAGGCCAGGCTCCAGCCTGCGCCGCGGGGTGCCGGCTGATTTTGGATTTCATCTCACCAGCCGAGCGCGCAGGTATGACGGACGCTTCGAAAATTTTCGATTCACTATGAGCTGTCGGTGTGGTAGAATTGCGGTCCATGGATAGAAAATCACGCTTCTCAATACGACGTTACGCCAGCCTAGAGGTGATGAAAGCTGACGAATATCAGCATTGGCAGCAACAACCAGCCCATGCACGCATGAATGCCGTGACGGAGATTACGAGAGAGGCTTACGGCCTCAAGGATTCACCAGCCAATGCATTGCGACTTCAAAGAGCTCTTGTCCGTCTTAAACGATGAGAAGGTGAAATACCTCGTGGTCGGCGGCTACGCCGTGTCGCTGCACGCGCAGCCGCGCGCCACCAAAGACCTCGACATCCTCATCAAGCCGGACAAGGCCAACGCCGCTGCGCTGTTTCGCGCACTGGTAAAATTCGGTGCGCCGCCTGAGGGATTGAAGCCGGGTGACTTCGCCGAGCGTGGTTCGTTCTTTCGCATGGGAAAGCCGCCCGTCATGGTGGACATCCTGCCGGAGATTGCGGGCGTCGATTTCGATCGCGCATGGGAGCGGAGGATTGAGGAGGCTATTGACGCCATGACGGGGCTGAAGGCGGCCTTCATCTCCGCCGACGATCTCATTGCGGCGAAGGTGGCGGCGGGACGCGCGCAAGACCTCGCCGACGTGGAGGTGCTTTGTAAGGCCCAGGACGGCATAGCGACAGGTCCGAAGCCGAAGCGACGCCGCGCGGCCAGAAAGACTCCGTCCCAGGCGTCACGGTGAGCGTCCAACCCTAGCTTCCAATTGCATGGGCCTTTGCTCGCTACGGCGGCGCGTGCTCGCCACCGAGGCGTGCTTTTGGGGATCATGCGCCGGTCCTATAAGGGATGCGTTTCGCTCAATGGGTTTTGCGGGCAGGCAAGGCACCGGTCCGGCGACCGCACGGAATCATGGAGGCCGCGTGAATCTCGTCCTGCCACCCTCGGTATCGCGGTCCACCTTCGAGCGGGCCTTGCGCGATTTCGCCGGCGTGGTCGGCCAGGAATGGGTGCTCTCGACCGACGAAGACCGCACCACCTACATGGACGCCTATGCGCTCGGGGATGGCAGCGATCATGTCGCGTCGGCCGCGGTGGCGCCGCAGTCGGTGGAGGAAATCCAGGCGGTCCTGCGGCTCGCGAACGAGCACAGGATTCCTCTCTGGCCGATCTCGCGCGGCAAGAACCTTGGCTACGGCGGGAGCGCCCCTCTGGTGTCGGGAAGCGTCGTGCTCGATCTCGGGCGCATGAAGCGCATCCTCGAGGTCGACGAGAAGGCAGGTTATGTCGAGATCGAGCCCGGCGTCGGGTTCTTCGACCTTTACCAATATCTGCAAAGCCATAAGATACCGCTCTGGATGTCCGTGCCCGGCAACGCCTGGGGCAGCGTCATCGGCAACGCGCTCGAGCGCGGCCTCGGCTATTCGCCTTATGGCGACAACACCTCGAAGCTCTGCGGCCTCGAGGCCGTGCTGCCAGGCGGCGAGCTGGTGCGCACCGGAATGGGGGCGATGGCCAACAGCAAGAACTGGCATCGCTACCAGTACGGCTTCGGACCTCATTGGGATCAGCTCCTCGTGCAGTCGAATTTCGGCGTCGTGACGCGGGCGGGCATGTGGCTGATGCCCGAGCCGGAAGCGACCATGAGCGTCACGATCGATCTGCCCCATATCGAGGACATCGTCTGGTTCGTGGACGAGATGGCGCAGCTTCGCCTGCGCGGTGTCGTGGAGCAGCCGCTCCTGTGCGGCAACTATGTGCGGATTGCCATGACCTTTTCCCAGCGCGACGACTGGTACAAGGGGCAAGGCGCCATTCCGGACGACATCGCCAAAAAGATCATGGAGCATTTCCATACCGGATATTGGGGCTCGTCCCTGACCCTGTTCGGCTATCCGGAGGCGATCAAGGCGCATGCGGAGGTGGTGCGCCGTGCGGTCGAGCCGCATCTGAAGGAGGCGCTGAGGTTCTCGACCTGGCATCGTGGCGAGCCGATCAAGCGCTCCGGGGCCGGCGTGCCTGATCTCCTCTCGCTGCAGATCGCGAACTGGCGCGGCGGACGAGGCGGCCATATCGATTTCTCTCCGGTCATGCCGCCGGACGGAAAGCTGGCGCTCGAGCAGGTCCACAGGATGAAGCAGCGCTTCAACGAATTTGGCTTCGACTACTATGCGTCGTTCACGCTCGGCCAGCGGCATATCAACAATATCAACGTGATCGTCTATGACCGCGACGATGCCGCGATGGTCGAGGCCGCCAAGAACCTGTTCAAGACGATGGTGGCGGACGCCGCACGCGAGGGATATGGCGAGTACCGGACGCATCTCTCCTTCATGCAGCTGGTCTCGGACACCTTCGATTTCAACGATCATGCCCTGCGGCGCCTCGACGAAAAGGTGAAGGACGCGCTCGATCCCAATGGAGTGCTGGCCCCGGGCAAGAACGGGATATGGCCCAGATCCTATCGGGAGAAAGCTCCGTGACGGCCCGCCTCCCGGGTCTTGCGGCAGCGATCGCCTTATGCTCGATCGTCACGACGATCGCGCCCGGGGCGGCGATCGGGAGGGACCCTGAGGCGGCAGCCGCGCCGGCGCCTGGGCGCTCCGGCGCGAAGCTGTTCAAGGCTCACTGCGGCGTCTGCCACTTGCAGATGGGCACCGGAACCGTGACGCTCGCCCGCCGGGTCGGCTGGCGCCATGCCCTGCTCTCAGAGCGAACGGATCTCAACGCCGACTACGTCAAATATGCGGTGCGCAACGGCATCGGCAGCATGCCGCCTCAGACTCGTGTGGATCTGTCCGACGCCGACCTCGATCGTATCGCCGCCTATCTCGCGCGACCCGCTTCCGAGCGCAATCGTCCTCGGAAAGCCACCGAACGGAGCCGTCATGAATAGGCGCAGCTTCTGCCGATCGGCCGTGGCGGGCCTCGGGGCGAGTGCCATCACAGGGCCCGCGCTCTGCAAAGGCGCGTGGCCGCTGCCTGCCGTGCCTCCGATGGCGGCGGTGCTCTATGACGAGCGCTTTCGCGATGCGCGCGAATTCGCGGCCGCGCTCGAGCGCAAGGGCACCATCGCCTTTCCGATCCGCGGCTCCTCGGCCGGCCTCTGGTATGGCGAGCTCAGGGAGCTCCTCCGGCGGCGCACCGGAAAGGTCGCAGGCATGTCCACCTCGACGGACCTGATGATCGCCGTGTCCTGCGGCCGCGAATCGGGGCTGCGTCTCCTCTTCGAGGGAGCGCATGATTCCCGTGGAACCGGCTATGTGGCGCATCGCTATCGGATGCTCGGCGCCGCGGGTCTCCTCGGCAGGCTCGCCCGAGAGTCCGCTCCTCGGCCCGCCGAATTGGCGAGGTTTCTGATGTGCATGGACGAGACCGTGAGAGCGGAGTGGAGCACGGTGGAGGCCGCTGGCCCTGGGAGAACCGAGCATCCGGCTTACTTCACGACCTGGCTGCTCGGCCCGCGCCCCGCGATCGAGGAAACACCAGATGCACGCAAGGGTGGCAGCTGAGTGCCACCCCTCCCGCACCATCGACCCCGCTTCAGCCTGCCTTGGTTGGCCGAAGCGAGCCGTCAGCCTTGCCAGGGGTCAGTAGTTGCCCCAGTTGTTCCACCACCACCAGTACGGGTCGACCTCGCCGCCCTGGGCCGGCTGACCGCCTCCATGCGGGCCGGGGTGATGGCCCTGCGGCATGATCTGCACGATGACGGGGCTGCCGCCCGGCATCGGGGCGCCGGGGCCGCCGGGGCCACCGGGCTGGGTCTGCTTCACCGGCAGGCCGTGCTTCTCCAACAGGCCCTTCACCTTCTCGCGCGGCACTTCATAGCTCTTCGCCTTGTCATCCGGCAGCTCGTAGAAGGTTCCGTCAAGACCACGTAAGATTGCCATCATCTTCTCCTATCGGGTTACAGGAAGCGACAGCATCCAGCGCTCCCCGACGGTCACATAGATGTAGAGCCAAGCACCCAGTGTGAGCGCCGTCACGTTGTAACTTATCTTTCAGCGTTCCGGACGGTATTCGGGTCGAGGAAATGAGCGAATTGGTGAAACGGGCGCGAGCGCCGAGTCACCTTCCAGCAAGAATTGCTGTCAAGCGCTCATCCGGATTCGCGCGCGGCCGGCGACACGCCGACGTTCTACCGCCGCTGGCTCGCGACCATTTCCGACTCGACATCGCGAAGCGTGCGCACGATGCGGGCCGTGAGAATGAGCGCGCTCTCCGGATAGGCGATCAGGAAAGCGCGAAAATTCTCATAGGGCAACGAAAGCAGCGTGCAGTCGCTTACGGCCCGCACGGTCGCCGTCCGCATATCGTTGGCAAAGAAGGCCAGCTCACCGAGCAGCGCGCCGCGCTCGAGCCGCCGCACGCCCTTCACGTTTTCCATCTGCGACACTTCGAGGGAACCTTGGCAGAGCACGAACACCCGGTCCGCATGCTCGCCCTTCGCGACGACGGTCTCGCCTGAGGCAAAGAACTCCTCGCGCATCGCGGCCGCGAGCATGGTGCGGGCCTGCGCCGGCATGCCGCGAAACTCGGGGACTGCGGAAAGGACCTGCAACCGCTCGTCTAGCGTCATGCGGCTTCCCTGGCTTGTGCGACCCACGCTCCGAAACCCTGGCTGTCCGCGACGAGGCCGGTCCAGTTCCCTTGAGCGGCCAGCGCTCCGTCGCGAACGAACAGCAGCTGGTCGCAGGCGCGAGCCAATTCGAGATCGTGGGTGACCACGATCACCGACCGCGACCGCGCCTCCTCCCGCAACACGGCGATCGCATCGAGCCGCAATTGAGGATGGAAGGCCGAGCTCGGCTCGTCGAGCACGAGGAAAGGCGCTGAGCTGAGCAGCGCGCGTCCCAATGCCACAAGCTGCTGCTGGCCGCCCGAGAGGCGCCCGCCCAGGCGGCCGACAGGATAGTCGAGCCCTGAATCGATCACCGCGCCGTCGAGCGAGGTGGTTTGCAGCCGGTCGAGGAGCACCCTGTCCACTTGCGTCAGCCGCCTGATATTGGCGCGATCGGGTACGGCGAACAGCAGGTTCTCTCGCCAAGGCAGCAGCGGATTTATGCGATCCGCCTCCAGCGGATGGGAGATCCCCGCGACCAGCTTCTCGAGCTGAGCCCTCGCTCCGGCTTGCGGCGGCGGCAGCTCGTCAGTGTCGAGCTCCTCGAGACGTGCCGAAAGGCCAAGCGCGACGAGGATCGGGTTCGCCGGGCCTGCGAGCGGCCCGTCCGGAGAGCTCGTCGCGATGTCCAGCGCAGCCATGCGCGACTGAAAGATCGCGGGGTCGATCTTCAGCGCTGCGATGCGATTGTACTCGTCGAAATTGCCCGCGCGCGTCAGCATCGGCGCGGTTTGTCGAACGAGCGCCAGGGCGCGCTCGGCCATGTCCAGTCCGAAGGACGACGCCGCCAAGGAACGCAACGGCTCGCGCCCGATCGGCGAGCTGAGACGGCGCACCAGTGCAGCCTGATCGACCGCGCAGGCAAGCTGGCTCTCGATCGCCATCTGGCGCGGGCTGCAATGGCCGGGACCGAGCGCGTTCAGGCGGATTTGCAGTGCCTCCTCTGCGGCCCGGCGGAAGCCGGCGCGAAGCGTCGAGAGATCGACGCCCCTCTCGGCCTTGCCGGGGAGCGCATCGAGGCCCCTCTGGCGGACAAGGTCGAGCAAGCCGAGCCGGGCGAACCGTCCGGCGCCCGAGATAAGGGCTGCGCTGTGCGCGGTGGGGCTGCCGAGGAAAAGATTGTCGCGCAGCCGCGCATCGAACAATATCGGACGCTGCGGCAGATACACGAAGGGCGACCCGCCTGTTGCGAGCTTGGGCACCGCGATCGTGCCATCGAGGAGCTTCTGCCGGCCGAGGATCAAGCGGATCAGCGTCGACTTCCCAGCGCCCGCCGGCCCGACGATCCCCGTCATCCCGCGAGGCGGGATGATGCAGCTGATGCCGAGGGGGCCCCCCTGGATCGTCTCGCTGCCGGAGAACTGGTAGCGCACCCCGCTCAGCACGATGGCGCCCTCTTGCCCCGCGCCGCTCGGCGCCAGCCTCGGGGACAGAGTCATCGATGGCGGGGCCTCATATTGCAGCAGGCGTTTGACCGATTCCCCGGAAATCTGAAACATGGTCAGACGCTGGGTGAGCTCGCCAAACTTGAAATAGAGCTGCGGCAGCGTGGCGATCAGCACGACGATCAAGCCGGCGGTCGGAGCGCCCCCGCCCATTCCCGTCGCGGACGAAGCCGAGCCGGTCTGTCCGAAAATATTGGTCACCACGAACATGAAAAGAATGGCGATGAAGCCGAGCGTGAAGGTGAGCTTCTGATAGACGGCGTTTCGGTTGGTGAGATCGGCATTGCGCAGAGCGATGGCGTCGCGGGTCGTCTGCCGCTCGTCGAACCGCTTGAGCATGCGGGCAAGGAGGCCCGAAACCTGGATCTCGGCCGCGCCCTGCAGCGTATCCTCGAAGGCGGCCTTCACCTGCTCGTCGCTGATCATCGTGTCGCGGAAAAGGGCGCGCAGCTTGCGCAGGCGCGGCTGCGCCGCCATCACCCCCAATGCGGAGATCGCAAGGCCGATCGCGGCCGCGAGCCAGCTCTGTGTGACCAGCACCAGCACGGTGGCGATGATGGACAGCACGGTGGCGCTGCCCTCGGTGATGTTTTGGCGGCGCGCGGCGACGCGCTGGAGATCGTCGCCGAGCCGGCTCATGATTTCCGCCGGAGCGCGCCGAATATAGAAGGCGTCGTCCTGTTGCAGCAGGTTGCGCAGGAGCTCGCGCTCGACATCGTGCCGCGCCTGCTGGTTCAGCCGGCTGTTGACCGTGTAGGCAGCGAGGTCGAAGCTCGATTGCACGAGAATGGACGCGGTATAGGTCAACAGCAGGAACAGCGGCAGGCGCGCACCACAGGTCTCGGGCGTCAGCGAGAAGCCCGAGCCGACCCACTGCCCGAAGGAGCACTGCGTCTCGACGCTCGCCGGGGGGCGGCTCAGGACCACCGTCAGCGCCCGAAGCAGCTGCAGCTCGATGA
>Ga0102924_1001900_pt1 | contig 23383 bp, 20 predicted proteins | sample PaiPotPPM11metaG_FD_80116 | JGI IMG/M metagenome (GOLD analysis project Ga0102924, IMG submission 80116) | Iron sulfur acid spring bacterial and archeal communities from Banff, Canada, to study Microbial Dark Matter (Phase II) - Paint Pots PPM... ...
CGCACAGGCTGCTTAGTCACACTCAACAGGTGTCCACCAAAAATAAGTGGACACTTCAAGAGAAGACTCACCCAATCAAATCAAGAGGGAAACTCCGCACGCTTACTCTTCTCTGGCAGCACGTCAGCCTCAAAATCAATGCCCAGTTTCGCCGCAACTGCGGCGGCAGTCGTGTGGTTGTCGCCGGTCACCATCAGGACCCGGATGCCTTCCTTCTTCAACTGCTGAATGACGTCGAGGGTTGTCTCTTTGATGGGGTCGGCGACTGCGATCAGCCCGGCGAACTTCCCGTCGGACGCTATAAACATTACGGTCTGCCCCTCTTTTTGCAGGGCACCGGCTTGCTCGTTGAGCACGTCAGAAGAAGCGCCTAGGTCCGCCATCAAAGCGACATTGCCAATGCCGACACGCTTCGATTGCAACTGGCCGGTGACCCCTTTCCCTGTAACGGACTGAAAATCGGCCACGGCGAGTAACTCGATCATCTTCTCCTTCGCCGCAGCCAGGATGGCTGCCGCTAGCGGATGTTCGCTCGCCTTTTCGAGACTGGCAACCATCTGGAGGAGTTGTGTCTCGTTGAAACCCTCCGCTGGCACTACTGAGGTGAGACGCGGCTTACCTTCGGTGAGCGTGCCGGTCTTGTCCACCACCAGGGTGGTCACCTTCTCGAACGTCTCCAGCGCCTCGGCATTCCGGATGAGGATACCTTCGGCAGCGCCCCGTCCCGTTCCCACCATAATCGCCATCGGAGTTGCCAACCCCAATGCGCATGGGCACGCAATGATGAGAACTGCGACGGCATTCACTAGAGCGTGCGCATACGCAGGCGGGGGACCGAAGATGGCCCAGACGATAAATGTAACGACGGAGGACGCCAGCACCGCCGGAACGAAGTAAGGCGACTTTGTCCGCAAGGCGCTGGATGGGAGCACGAGAGCGTTGGGCCTCGCTCACCATCTTCACGATCTGAGCCAACAACGTGTCCGCGCCGACTCTCTCCGCTTTCATGACGAAGCTTCCGGTTCCATTGATGGTGCCACCGACTACCTTGGCATCGACAGTCTTCTCAACTGGGATCGGTTCGCCGCTGACCATGGACTCATCGACCGAACTGCGCCCTTCGGTCACAACGCCATCCGTCGGAACCTTTTCGCCTGGACGGACGCGAAGTTTGTCGCCCACCTGAATCGCGCTCAGATCGACGTCGCTCTCGGTTCCGTCTGCCGCGATGCGCCGAGCAGTTTTGGGAGCCAATCCCAGCAGCGCCTTGATCGCTCCGCTGGTCTGGCTGCGGGCCTTCAACTCCAGCACCTGCCCTAGCAGCACCAGCACTGTGATGACCGCTGCCGCCTCGAAGTAGAGGCCAAGATTGCCCGACATATCGCGAAAGGCGGCGGGAAAAATGCCCGGCGCAAAGACGGCAGCGACACTGTAGAGATAGGCTGCGCCAGAGCCGATCGCAATCAGCGTGAACATGTTGGGGCTGCGATGTACGACCGATTGCCATCCCCTTTCGAAAAACGGCCAGCCTGCCCAAAGAACTACCGGCGTTGCCAGCGCAAATTCAATCCACCCCAGCACGGCTCCCGGCAGAAGATGTTGAATCGGATGACCCGGCAGCACGTCCGACACCATAACCGCGAGCAGCGGAAGCGTGAGCGCTACACCGACCCAGAAGCGCCGCGTCATGGAGTCCAGTTCGGGGTTTTCCTCGTCGACGGAGACGGTGCGCGGCTCCAGCGCCATCCCGCAGATAGGGCAGGAGCCTGGCGCGTCGCGGACAATCTCCGGATGCATTGGGCAGGTATATTCCGTCCGCGATGCGGGTGCCTCAATGGTCGCTGGCTCCAGCGCCATGCCGCATTTCGGACAACTCGCCGGCCCCGCACGCTATGCACCTCGGGGTGCATGGGGCAGGTATAGTCGGCTTTCGAGCTTTCTTTCGCGACGAGTTGGATCAGCGGCGCAGCCGGTTTTGTTTTTAAATACTTCGCCGGATCCGCCTGGAACTTCGTCACGCAGCCCTGGCAGCAGAAATAGACCTTCGTTCCCTCATGTTCCAAGGACACCGCTTTCGCAGTATCCACCGTCATGCCGCAGACCGGATCGGTTGCCAGCGTCTTCGTCGGCTCAGCCGCCGTCGCAGTAGTGGAATCTTTCACGTCCTTGTTCGGTTCAGAGCAGCAGCACATATTGCCTCCTCGTTCCTGTACTGTTGCTGACGCATGACCAGGTACAGTCTTACAGTTGGCTCCGCCGACAAGTGCAATCGAGACATTTGTGCTCGGCACACGCGCCACAAACAGTCGTCAACTTCTTCGCGACTGCTTTCCGTGCCCGGTGAAGCCGTACCGAAGCATTGTTAGCCGATGTTTGCTGCGAGCGAGCAAACGCATCGACAGTCATCCCACCCAGGTCAACTTGTTCAATCGCCGTCCGATACTCGCTCTTCAGGTCGTGAATCACGTCTCCGATGCAGACACAGACCGTCTGTGTAACCTCGGTCTCGTAGCTAACCGGCGTTTCGGCGACGAACGCCTCATGGGCGCTGGTACGAGCGGCTCTCCGTCGATAGTGGTCTGTGATCGCGTTCCGGAGAATTCGATAGAACCATGCGACTGTACTCTCGTCATCACGGATCTCTGAGCCGTGCTCCACAGCCTTCAGATACGCAGACTGGAGGATGTCCTCCGCAGTGGCCCTGTCTTCAACGCGGGCTGACAGAAAGCTCAGAAACTTCGCATGCTGAGCCGTAATTCGTTCCACCCGATCGGAGAGACCGACGGGAACGGTCGCAACTTCATTAGCTGTCATGTCGTCTGCTGCCTCCTTCGCGATTCAGCCCTCTGACCTCCTCTAGGATAGGGCAGAAGCATCGCAAGAGTCGGTCAATTGGATACACGAGTCCTTCGCCCCTTCCTCCAAAAAGACGCTACCTATTGATTCATGTCGGCGGTCAGTGCATGGGCATGTCCATGCTGCTCTTGTCCTTCATATCCATCTTTGACCCGTCGTGCGAAGAATCCGCGTTCTCAGAACCGCCCGCCGCCGCTTTCCATGCCGCAGAGACTTGGGGAGACAGTTTATCGATATGACTGAGGAAAGTGGTCACTTGCCACATCTCCTGTTCGCTGAGAGTCTGTTTCCACCCGGGCATTCCGCTCATGCGTACGCCGTGCTGAATGATGTAGAAGTTCTGGTTGTCGGGCATGTCCGGCACATCCTCAACAAACTGTGGAGCCTGAGGGTAGAGTGCCTCGGCAAGCATCCCGTGTGGACGATGAGTGTCGCCATGGCAACTGGCACAGTGTGCCTGATATATCGTCATGCCGGCGGTCAGGTTGAGGTCCGTTGGCTGTATTGGGTTTTGGGTGTCGGGAGCATGCCGGTCGAGGGCCGCATCGAGGGATGGCATTGCGAGCTTCTTTTCAAGCATGCCGACCTCCGTGTCCGCTCGCGGATCGACAAACCCAAAACGCACGAAGCAGAACGCTGCTAGTGGAAAAACCAGAAGTGCTGCCATAAACCCGAGAAGAAAATTGCGCATGATGCTTGCCTCCAATTCAGCTTGAGCAGAGTCATTTTGCATACAGCCGGACCGTCAGTACCAGAGGCGGAGCCCGAACACGAAACTGGGGTTGCTGGTTGATTCGCCTGCCCGCCGCGAATAGCTGGCCGTATTGCCATACGTCCCGTTGTAAGCAAACCCTATGTAAGGGCCGAATTTGCGGCGGATCTCATAACGCAAGCGAACACCCGCATCCAGGTCCGATAGACCTGAGCCGATCCGGCGTCCAGGATCGTCCTTGCTGTAGAAGTTGAGTTCGGCCTCGGGCTGCACGATCCAGCGCTGCGAGAGCAATAGGTCATAAGAACCAGTCAGTCGACCCGCAACGTTGCCGTCGTTACGAACGTAAAGCGTTGGCGCAAACTGGAAGAAGTATGGAGCCGTCCCTTCTATGCCCAATGCCGCCCAGACACGAGCCGGGTCTGAATCCAGATCGGCTCTTACGCCAACTTGCGCATCGAAGTAGCGCATGCGAGGAATTGGGCGGTCGTAGAGTGCCTCGTGGTCGCCATCGCTCACTCTTGCCTTATCGCTGAACCCCTCCGACTTGAGCCAGATCCGGTTCATATCTGTGCCTACCCAGCCTTCTCCATCCCAACGCAGTTGGCGACCCGAGCCATTTGTGCGGCCCTCAAACTGATCCATTACCACATGAGCGAATAGCTTGTTGTCCATCATCGCCGGTCCGAATTCCGGTAACGTGGTTGTGACCGGTGAGGTGGCTGGGATGTTACCGGCGGATTGCGGCATCGACATCTGCCCTCTCGCCGACGGCGCACCGGCTGACGATAGCAGCACTGCGATGACCTCAAAGCAGAAGAGACTGGCTATTCTCCATACTAGTTTGCGGTCGGGCATCTGATGAGTGCTCATGGCTGCACCACCACGGTACGAAACATCCCGGCTTCCATGTGATAAAGCAGGTGACAGTGAAACGCCCATCGGCCAGGTGTATCCGCACTGATCAGATAACTGAGGCGTTCTGCCGGTTTCACGATGAGCGTGTGCTTATAGGGATTGAATTCGCCGTGCCCATTTTCAAGTTCACTCCAAAGCCCGTGAAGGTGGATGGGATGCTCCATCATTGTGTCGTTGACAAGCACAAATCGAACCCGCTCGCCAAGCTTCAATACGATTGGCTCCGCACTCGAGAACTTCTGGCCGTTGAACCCCCAGATGTAGCGGTTCATGTTGCCTGAAAGGTGAAGTTCAATTTCGCGAGTCGGTGGCCTTCCATCCACGCCGCCGTAACGGGCACGCAGATCGGCGTACGTTAGGACACGGCGGCCATTGCCGCTGAGTCCGGCTCCTGGATCATGCAGCCGTTCGCTAACGCTCATTGCGACGTTGTCGACTTGCGGACCCTTATGCAGATGCACTGAGTTGGACCGTTCGAGCTTTGCGTCATCGTTCCGTGCTCCTGACACAGCCATGATTGGCATTGTGGCTGGGCCCGGTTGGGGAAAGGGGGTTGCCCCCGAACTGCTGCCCATCTCCATGCCAGGCATCGAGTCCATGTCGTGGCTAACTGCTCCGGAACTCATGTCCATGCCTGCCATGCCCGATGGGTCTGGCTTACCTTCGGCCGGCTTAGACGCGTGGTCCGCGCTCATCCCGGACATGTCCATGCCTGCCATATCCATGCCGGGCATGTCTCCCGCCTTCATTCCCTGCATGTTGCCCATGCCCATGTCAGCCATGGTGCGCTGGGGCCGTGGGTCCATTGGGGGAATGGCGGCTGACATACCCGCGCTGGTTGCCAAGGTGCCCCCCGCATAGCCGCTGCGGTCTTCGGACTGCGCAAAGATGCTGTATGCACCGGCACCCTGAGGGCTAACAACTACGTCGTAAGTCTCGGCCACACCGATCCGGAATTCATCCACCGCGACCGGCTCTACGTCGTTTCCGTCGGCCTGTACGACTGTCATTTTCAGACCAGGAATCCGTACATCGAAGAACGTCATGGAGGAAGCATTAATGAAGCGGAGACGAACACGCTCGCCAGGCCGGAATAATCCGGTCCAGTTTGCACTTGGGCTATTTCCGTTCAGCAGGTAGGTGTAGGTCGCGCCGGATACATCGGCGATGTCCCTCGGACTCATGTTCATGCGTGCCCACGAGGCGCGATCGGAGATGGTTTGCCAAAAGCCCTTCTTCTTGGCCTCTGCAACAAAACCTGGCGCGGTCTGCCGTTGGTAGTTGTAGTAATCGCTCTGCTGTTTCAGATTGCTGTAGACAGTCTCCGGATTAGTGTCCGTCCAATCCGAGAGCATCACCACATACTCTCGGTCCGATTCCACGGGATCCTTTCCCCGTGGCTCGATGACGAGTGCTCCCATCAACCCCGTCTGTTCCTGGAACATGCTGTGGCTGTGATACCAGTACGTCCCGCTCTGCCTGACCGGAAACTGATAGCGAAAGGTTTCGCCAGGTGCAATGCCGCGAAAACTCAATCCAGGCACGCCGTCCATGTCGGCTGGTACGCGCACGCCGTGCCAATGGATGGACGTCGTTTCTTTCAGCCGGTTCGTCACGGCGATCGTTACGGCATCGCCTTCTCGCCATCTCAGGATAGGACCTGGCAGGGTTCCATTGATTCCAATCGCTGAAGTGCGGCGCCCGGTGAAGTTTACAGGCATGGAATTGATCGTGAGGTCGAAGTCTTTCCCCGTGAGAGTGCCTGGAGTATTCGGTGCGGGCTCGCCGTACGCTGGCCAGCCCCGCCATCCACACATGGCGAGGGTAGTTCCCACTGCGACGCCCTGAACAAAGCGACGGCGGCTGACGGACGTGACCTGCTTGCCCTCTGTCTTCGTTTCTCTGCACATATTTCCTCCGCTTGTACCGAAACAGAAATCTCGCAGGTCCTATGCGGACCTGAGGACCTTCAGTCGATGCGGAGGGTCTAGATTTGGAAAGTGCAGAGAACGGGCTGGGCGCGGCCCTTCGTCCAACGATCCGGCGACACATGATCGTTCACCGATGACCTGGCCGATTCCGCCGGTGTGTATACAGTAACCAGCAACACCGTCGGCGTGATCCGTCGATGGGCTTCTTGAGGAACTGCTGGCGTGTCGGGCTCTCTGGAGGAGAGCCTGCAGCAAGGGGCTTGCCACGGTTGGGTTGGCATCGCGGGTCCCATGTCAGCGGCTCGCGTTGTCTGAGTCATCTTTACAGCCTTCGCCATGCCGGCGCAGCAATGGGCACAGTGCATTGCACAATCGGTGCCACTCAAACAGGAAGCCACCGCTTGCAGGGGCGCGGCGCAAAAGGCTACCGCCAGTATGCCTGCGACGAGTTTGGCGAGATACTTCATTAGCCAAGACGATTCTATTGTTTTTCTCAAGTAAATGTCATCGCTTCCGAACAGTTCAGGGCTCCTAGCTCAACAAAAAGCAAGTTTCCCCACTGTGAATGTGCCCATCGGAGGGAAGAAGCTTTGCTGGGCCGGTGCATCGCCTTCGTTCCGCTTACTTGATGCAAAATGGCCAATGGTCTCATCGACACAAGATAAAGGATGGAAAGTCTGCTTCTGGCACATCTTATTCCGACCATTCAGATTGTTCCAGCCGAACGGGCGAACTACTCAGAAAATAAATGATTCTCAATTTGCACCGGCTTGTTCAGCTCGCACCGCCAAGCCGTATTCGGTAGCCTGCTTCAGCTGGGCGTCGATGTCGGATCTCCTTAGGCGCCAATCAAATTCGACTTGTTCGTCGGGTTCAATAGGCGTCCCTTCAAGTACCAAGCCTTTCCATGTGTAATAGGCGCCGGTAGGCAGCGCCAATCGAAATCCGTGACCTACCTTGACCGACGTGGCAGAGAGGAGCTTGCCAGCGGTCTTCTCCCCGATGACCGTGGCTAGGTTGTTCTCGCGCGCAAACGCTACAATCATTTCAGCGGCGCTCGCCGTGTGGCGATTCACGAGCAAGATTATCCTTCCATGAAACTGCTTGCGACCTAATCCTTCGGTTTCGAGCATGATTGGCTTCTTTGCTACCATTGTTGGTGCAAATTGCAATACCAGCCACCAAAGGGTCTTTGTTGAAGATGGGATTCGTGAGAATCGGCGAAACTTCTGCTTTTCCGATTCGAGATTTGCCGTGACGCGCCGTCGATCGAGAGCAAACCCGACCGGGATTCTATTCGGTGTGAGCAGGCTCATCACTCGAAGCGCGCCGATCCCTCCGCCCGTATTCCCACGTAGGTCGATAATCAGGCTCGCGACCGCACCCAGCTTTTCGACCCCTCCGGAAATCTCGTTTGCCACGTCGATTCCGACCATGCCAGGAAACATAGCGACCTTTAGGTAGCCCAAACCATCTCCGAGGTGACGCGCCTCAACGAGAGTGGGTTCAACGAAATGCAGCTTCTTTCCCTTGGGACGCGCCACATCGACCTGGGCGACACGGTTCCTCCCGTCTTTGCCGACAACCTCTACTGTCGCCGGCTTGCCCATTTGGAAGACAGGGTGCTCTGGTGGAGTTATCTCGCGACCATCGACTCTAAGAAGAACGTCTCCCGGTTCGATTCCGGCGATTGATGCGGCTCCCCCAGAGTGAACATCCTGAAATATCCAGCGACTTCCATAGGCAGTCGCATCCGCAAGGTAGGTCGCGCTTAGTGCGGCGCGACTCGACGCTCGGCGAGCGCTGCTGTGAAAGAAGCCCAGATGGGAGGAACGGAGTTCCGCCAGCAAGTCGCCCATCGCCTGCTCAAAGGCGTCAGAAGTCGATGCTCCCTCAATGATCGGCCGGTGGTGCTCCACAGCCGACTGCCAGTCGCCCTTGAGCTTTTCCGGTGAATAGAATCGCTTTTGCAAAGCGGCGAGCACATTATCGAGAATGACGCTCCGGTCTTTTGTTGTGAGTTGGGCTGGCAACGTTGATGTCACAACCGAACTTTTTGTCATCGGCTACTCCTGAAAGCGATCTTGGTTCCTGTTTCCTTGAAGAGGGCGCCGCTCGGTTCGCCGTCAAGCTCGAACCCGGCCCAGTAGTATGGCGCCGAGCCGGAATTCACCATATCAAGTTGGGCTTGCCTCAGCGCCTCCGCCTTATCCTCATGACGGCCGAGATGTGCATAGAAGTCTGTCATCAGTTGCGCGGTTGCATGATCTTCGAGTTCCCAGAGTGTCGAGACAACGCTCTGGGCCCCGGCTTCGATGAAGGCATTCACTATATTTGCGACCCCCTCTTCGCCTACTGGGCCAACGCCTGTGTCGCAGGCGGAGAGCGTTACGAGATTGGCATCGAGGCGCAGGCTCCTAATTTCGCGCACCTGGAGCAGACCGTCATCGATGGCTGGCTCCTCCGGAGCGAAGACGAGCGCAGAGCGATCCGGAAACTCGGGATCGGTATACCCGTGAAGTGCCAGATGGATGACGTTGTACTGGTCAAGCGGAAGTTGCTTGAAGTTTGTTTCCGTTGCGTGGGAGCCCAAAAGGATGGTGCTGGGTTTCGGCAGGTCCGATCCAATTGTTTCCACCTCATGCCGGCTCTCTGGAAGCGCAACCAAGTCGCGTCGCTCTGGCCCTGAAACAGCCCTGTGAATGCTTGCAAGGAGGGTCGTCGCAGGAGTTTTCGAAGTCCACGCCGCCACGCCTACATACGGGAGATCGTCTCGAACCACACGATCGGCGCGATGCCTGAGCATGTCGAGTACGGTTCCTGAGGGCGTTACTGTCACAAGATGGGTGGCCAGAATGTACTGTCCTGAATTTACCAAAGCGTTGAATGGCAGGAGGTGCAGCTTTCCATCCGGTACCACGATCAATGAGTGCTTCTCTTTGAATTCCGGGATCCCGCCCAGAAGTCCGTCATAGAGCCGTTGGGCCAAGGCCAGATCCGTCTTCTGTTGTACCAACTCGGAACGGTACTGCATCGCTTCTTGCTCCAGGATTTCCTTGGGGGACGGGAGCGTGTAGCGCCGCACTGTGGTAGCTGTGACCGCAAGCGCGTAAGACTGCGGATCAGCGAGCACATACTCCACGAGCAGTTCGGGGGCGCGTAGATGATGTTGTAGTTCGTCCAAGGAAACGGGCACTGGCGGCGCATCTGTTACTGGTGAACCCGTGGTCAGTTCCTGTTCGGTGCTGTAAATCGTGTCGAGGATGCGCTCTCGTGCGGCGGCTTCGTCGGTATTCAGTAATTCGAGATTCAGCTTTGTCAGTTCTTGTTCGGTCGGATTGGGTTCGTGTGGCGCATCCACCTCGTGATGCGAAAGGGCCTGAGCCTCGACTCGCCCGCGAGCTCGCTCGATTACCCGGAACGCGTCGGCTACCCGGCCCTGGTCGCTCAACGAAGCGAAATAGCCTGCGTACACGTTGCTCAGATCGCTCAAAAGTTGACGCTCGATAGTGGGCGTCGGGACTTTTGTGAGGAGTGCATCCAGAAGATCCGTACTCTTCTGGTAGAGATCGTTCGATGCTTTTGTGTTCCCAAGACGCGCCATGATCTCCGCCTTGATACCGAGATCCCTCGGCACGAAGTACAGTTCGTCCGGGATGTTTTTGTTGGCCTCAATCGCCTCATTGACTGCAAGCAAGGCAGCCTGTAACGTCCCTTGATGCAGGTAAGCCTCGGCGAGCGATCCATCCACTTGGGTCAATCCGCGCCAATAGGAAAGCCGTTTAGCATAATGGGCAGCATCCTCGAAGTCGGATACCGCTCGATCCCATTGCCCCATCCGCTCATAGACGCCAGCTCTGGTCTGATAGAGCTCATATAGGTGCCCGGCCAGATGATAGGTCGAAACCCTTCGCATCTCGTCAGCAGCTAACGCCAGCGCCTCGTTGTTCTCTCCCAGGCCGCTGAGAGCCTCGATCTTCGCGGTGACGGCAATGGTCGGATACGCTGCTCCGCGAGTCTTCCCGGCAACTCTGATTGCCTCATTAAGCGGCCCAAGGGCCTCTTTGTATTTGTGAAGTTCCACCAGGCCCACACCGTATACGCTGGCGTATCGGATACGTGCGGCAGGATCAGCAACCTTCGCAACAGTCCAAGCCTTGACCACATCCTTCTTCGCGGTTCCGATGTCCCCGAGAAGAAACGCCGCAATTCCCTGCTCACCGATCGCTCTGGATGCCAGCAGGAAATGGTGCTGCAGAATTGCCAGCTCCTCCACCTGGCTCCAGGTCCTCCGTGCCATTCCCGAGTCGTAGTTCACTTCGAGCATCCCGAGGATTGTCAGGATGCGCAGCCGTGTCTCAAGGTCATGTGCCTCGGGCAATGTCAGATCATGAGCCAGCAAGGCAATCTGAGCCGGGACGCTCGTCGAGGATTCGCTGTCTGCCGGCATCTCGCTGACACGCGCATAGAGCGCCTTCGAGAGCTGATGTTTCTGCTCGAACTGAAGTTCCGCTTGTCGGTAAAGAGGTTCTGCCCCTATCCAGCTATTCAGCCACGACATCTCGTCGGCTCGCTCGAGGAGCGCCTCTGGAGAGGGAGGATTCCTCCAGCGGAGGACTTGGCATCCGACGACACCCAACAGGACGGCCACCAGCAAACCGGCAGCGATGCGAAGGGTTGGGGAGAGGGCGATTCGCATTGCAACCCGTTACTTAATTGCTGATAGTGCCAGAATCCCAGCCTCAGATCAAGCTCGCCACCCTTGCAGTTTGTTACCCTTCGCCACCGGACTCTGGCGGCAGAGCGAAGTTCGCAAAGCGAACCTGCGAACCCTCCGGCTAGGACTCGAACCCTAACCCTTCGGGATTTGGCATTTTCAGGACTGCTCATAATTGCGATATGCTGCTTATTTTCATAATCTTACGAGCTGCCGAGCGAGAGGCGAGGATGTGGAGATTACTCAAAATTGCTCACTATTTTGAAGAAGACTATCCACAAATTGCCCCACACTTTTCTGACAAGTTTAGGCGGGGCCAAACAGACTCGAAGATATAGGAAACCTGCATAGATTAGGACCCGCAAAGCCACTAGGCGCTAGGCTTGAGGTGCTAGCGCCGCAAGGCATAGGGGTTCAAGTCGCCTCCTCCGCACCAAATTGATAATAAAAGAGATGATCATAAGGCTAGCCCTCACTGGCTGGCCTTATGTTTTACCACTGTAGCTGTTTTTGTAGCAGTTCCGGAAGAGATTCTTTTTGGAAGAAAGGAGAACAGCAATGAGAATGGTCATTGACCCTGCTGGGGAGACGCAGTAACTTTTCGCAAGGATGAAGATTCCCATAATGTCCTTGGAGGTGGTCTTTGACCGAAGCACGAACGCTCCAATCGATAATTGATCCTTTCGTCAAGGGTGTTGGCGGCGAGTTGGTCTGTGACCTCGTAGGGAACAGCAATCCTCCCTCAAGCGCGGACTATCTATTTCGGCGCAACAATGTCATTGCGGAGCTCAAGTCACTTCAAGGCGACGGTTTCGTTGAGTCCTTTAGCAGAAAGATTGGGGATCTCATAGGAAAATGGGATCGGCAACGTCGAGTGCGCGTTTATGGCACGACACAAGTTTCAAGCAACCAACTCTCTCCGGAATGCAGCGATGAGATGTTCGACGTCATTTCGGAGTCGTTGCAAAAGCACATCGTCGGCGCGGCCAACAATCAGATAAAGAGTACAAAGCGAATCCTCGGCATCCCCGATGCTAGAGGGCTTCTGTGGGTGGCCAGCGACGGCAACGAATACCTCCAGCCAAATGTCGTCTGGTATTTGCTGACACGGATACTCCAGAAGAAGAAAGGAAATGGCGATCCGGCTTTTTCGAGCATTCACGGACTCGCGTACTTCAACCCGAGAATGCTGGCCAGAGTCCCCCAGGCCACTGAACCTGCGATCCTCTGGTTCAGCGGTTGCCGGCAACCCGAACCGCAACTCGCCGCCTGTCTGAGCGATTTGTCTACCGCTTGGCCTCAATATGTGACCTGGGCACACGGTGTTCCAGTGCGGCAGGTGGGCGGGGCGCCGGAAGACGCCCGTTTCTTTGGTCCAGAGGCCAGAATGCCGAGAGTCACGGCACACTACAAATAGCGGACCTGCCGAATGGTTGACCGGCTCGAACTGACGCTTTATTTGGCCCTACGACTGTGCTTCCGTCCGCAGCTCCAAGAGCCTGATGATGTGATCGTGCTCGACCCAATCTCTATCAGAGCGAAAGCAGTGGGGGCACAACCACTTTCATTTGATTGGTTGAATGATCTAGTCGCTGTCTTCGTCCTCACTGGATTCATCGCCCCCCTCGTCGGCCGTGAGCCACCGGAACGTGGCAGCGTCTTTCTCCATGGTGCGCTGGAAGAAGTCAAAGTCGGCCTTCGAGTGTAAGTTGAAGCCGAGATCAGCGCCGCCCCGCCGAGATACTAACTTGGGATTTGAGAGGTGCACAGTCCACAATTGCTTGTCATCAGCAAACCGACCCTTCTGGATAATGTTTGCATGCGCGCGTCGCGGCCTCAGGTAGTAACGAATCCTTCCCGACATGCGGTACAAAAGAGAGCGCCTATTCCTTTCTTGTGTTGGCTCCTCCAATCGGCCGCCGAGAAAAGCCCGTTCCGCCTCGTTTGTGCATTCTTCAAGACGTACCTCTAATGTCTTATACGAAGAAGTTCGCTTTGTTCTTCTGCCACTGTTTTGCTCCGCCTCGTCTGGAGGAACGGTGAAGGTTCGAACCAACAGTTCACGCCCGTCTTCCGATTGGAACATTTGAAAACGCACGACGTTGATGTCGATACCCTTCTCGGAAAGGTATCGAATTATTCGCTCAGTGCTATCGTCAATCTCTGATGCGACGATCTTGATTGCATGATCTCCATTGATGACATCTGGAAACTCCGACCCAAACGTCTCCTCGAAAGCATCTTTCAGATGCTTGCCATTCTTCAAGTAGCCCGCAGCAATATTCTCGATCTCACTGGCACCCAAATTCTTTACCCAGGACGCATAGTCAAGAGCCTGTGCCGTTACCTCTCTAGGAGTTTTGTCACGCTTAAGTTCAACTATTACTAGGTCTCCATCGGAATCAATGCAGAGCAAATCAATCTCTTTTCCGAATGCTGTTTGGACCTGCTCTCCTATCACCAGCAGACCAGATCCGTCAGGCTCGAGCACGGAGATGTCCTTGGTAATCCATTTCTCAATGCGTTCTTCACGATCCAACTTGGAAGGCTTTATCTCCATCAATTTGTCGCCTTTTGTGACCTCCCAAACTCGAACTTCGTCAGCCACGATGTATTCCTCCTAGATTGAAGCCATGAAACAAGCAATTTACGGACGCGACCTTGGACCCTACGACTGTGCTTCCGTGGGTGGCTCCAAGAGTTTCATGATGTGGTCGCGCTCTCTCCAGTCCGTGTAGGACCTGAAACCATGGCTGCGCAGCGACCATGGCGAGAAGAGTCTATCGAGCACCCGCTTCTGCTCTTCGCTGGCATCGTCTGGTAGCTGATACCATCCATTCTCGCCCATTGTCGCACCGAGGGCTTCTGCTTTACCCCCGATCTCCGAGACACCATCTTTCAGCTTTTGGGCATCGCTTCTCCAGCCGCTGTATCCGAGCTTGGCCAAGATGAAGAACCGCAGGATTCCGTCAACTTCGTGCCACTGCACCTGTTGTCTCAGGCGTGCGATCTTAGTCTCTGGCGTTGTGACCTTGATGCCTCCCTTGTCCTCGGCGTGCCTTACTTCGATCAGGTGCTCTTGCACACAGCCGTTGACGACCTCGTAGCGCGGGTCCCACAGGTCGTCGATGTAGTCGTCAAGCATTCGCTGGAAGACAAAGCTCCGCTGTTTGATCTGATACTCCCACAGTTCCTTGAAGACGGGAGGACCGCCGTAGCAGAGAGTCCTCTCGTATTGAGCAGGCTCTTTGTATACCACCACGCTCTCCCAGCCGGAATTCCTTTCCAACTCCGGTGTGGTCAGGCTGAGGTGGAATGTGCCATCTCCCCACTCATCCTCGGCTCCAGCGGATGGCGCGATCTCATTAGCTTGTATCACGGCGTGGTGGGTTTCCTGCGTTACCGAGATGCGGACGACAAGTCCAGTTATCAGCAAGCCCCATCCAGTCAATTCCTTACCCGCGTAGAAGGCGAAGGCGCATCCCACCAAACAAGCCGGGACAACGTTAGCGAGAAACATCGTGAACTTGCTTTGCCTCGGCGTACTCATCACGACTCAGTCGTCCCGTTACCTAAGCGCACCAGCCCGACCTCGAACGGCACTTCATCCAACTCGCTGCCTGCGAACTCCGTGTACTTGAGGCCGGTGTACCGAATGCGCTGTTCCGTGTCCCTCACCTGAGAGCCGACGAACAGGTGTCCTGCGTAGCGCTGCTCGGCCTCAATAGGCAGGTGAGCATCGTGCTGGATGCCGTCCCTGATCACGGCTGTCGATTGGAAGAACTCGCCGGTTGCTTTGACCTTCGTGCTGACCATTGCCATGACGTCATCGTACCGCAGCCAGAGCCAGCCCTGTGCCGCGACGGCCGAATCGCTGGTAACTAGCGACGCGAGTCCGGCTTAGAGAGGTTTTGTTCGATACGCGCATCTGTATCAACAATGCTCCTGGTGCGGAAGTCGCCAGCGTAGTTTTGATAGACTCGTGCCCATGCCACCCTCGGCATCCTGGGATATCGATGATGACGCCGCATGGGTGCGGGTTGGCCCTGGCTCCTACCGGCATTATTCAGGTGTAAGCATCGTTCAGAAGGGGAAGCTCTGGTTTGGCGCTTCACCTGATGGCGATTTGCTTTCGGGCCGAAAGACTTCCCTCGATGCCGCTGCCGGGCTGCAAAAGAAGGGGCTTTGGTGGCTCCACCAGTTCGACGCCTGGTCGCGCGAATATGGTCCGGTTCGCCATACCCTAAGCCCGGTGACGACCGAGGAACCCATGCATTTCGTGTTCTGGGTCTCCCCGGATGCGGAGTTCCCAGCATTCGTGAAATCGACTCTGACCCGCCAATTCTTTGGGAAAGCCGAATGCGGCGGCTGCTCCGCGACGCTGGCCAGTTTCCGACAGCGCACCGTGCACAGATTTGATGGCCCCTCAGAGATAGAACGGAATTACTTGGTTTGCGAATGCGGGTACCCAGTCTGGCGTATGCCGTGGAACGAGTTCGACGGAGCCTTCAATGCAATGGAACGTGGTTGCCGCGAGTGGCGTCGTAGGAAGATGCTCGCCGAAGCCGGAGGCAAACATACCCGCGCAGAGCTTCGGGAAATCCTGAACTGTCAGGAGAATCGTTGCATCTATTGCCATGCTGAGTTCACCGCTGAACGCCGCCCCACTAGGGATCATTTGCTGCCGCTGACAAAGGGAGGCGGCGATTGGGCGATGAATATTGTCCTAGCCTGTCATAGCTGCAACTCGCGACGTGGCAATCTTGCGTTCCGAACCTTCTGCAAAGTCCTTAGTCCGGCGCAGAACAAGCGGATTTTCATGCACCTTATCCGACGCCTCCAAGCACTCACTAGGGAAACCGTGACTGAAGACGCCATTGTCTGCTTTGACGCGGCTCTCGCACAACACAATCTGCGGGATCTCCGCTATCGCATCGTCAAGAAATCGCAATACCGCAATGCGAAAGCAAACAAGCTGCTTCCTCGAAGCGCAGTGGCTATTTTGAATACTTATGTCAACATGCAGGGAAAGACTCTCAGAGATCTTCGTGATGCTAAGGTTGGTAGGTCATCGAGAGCCAGGAGCAATTCATGAGTAATGACAACTTGCATTCCAATCATCTTCAGCCTTTTATGGACGGCACACCTCTCGCGCTGGAACGCATCAAGTGCGCGTGGCCAGGGTTAGTCCTAGCTGATCGGGCTTACCTCCTCTCGGTGCTCTTGGCTGAAAGGGGCGGACATCCGAACGCCCTAATATGGAAGCGCCAGCACGAAGCCCTTATTGACTTGGCCTTAGAGGACGAGAGTGCCTACATCAGATACTTGGCCGCGAAACGACTTGCCGCACCGGATAAGCGCGACGGACCCGAGACACGCGCAAGAATTGAGAAGGTAAAGGCCGATCCCTCTCACCTTGTAAGGTCGGCCCAACAGGAAGCAGGCGCCGTTTCGCCGCCATTCGCGATTCGTATCCCTGGCCAACACCCTGTTAGTGCCGCCATCTCGCCTCAGTACGATCCCGCACTATTCTGGACGCTCGATCCGGTATACAGACTTGCTGTCGCGACATGGTCATCGTGGGACTTTTCGGTGGCCGAACCGCTTCGTCACGCCGCCAAGGAGCTACTGCCCAATGGAACTGTGACGGAGAACGAGATGGCTGATGTCCTCCTGCAATATCTTGGACCAGACTACGTGCGTCGATATGGTGCCAAGGAACCACGTGCCGGACGCTCGACTTATCACTTCAATGATGAGGTGGAAGAGTTGTGGAAACTGATACCGGACATTCCAAAACAATTATCCGGCATTCTGCTCGGTTGTTTGCCGGGAGGAGATGAGCGTTCCCCGATTCCCCCTGGAGTTCTTGAATCGCTGGATGAAGTAGATCTTGCATATCTCCTCGGGCGGGATGACATTGAGCTCAAAGAGCTCCGTCGCAAACTCTTCGTCGAACCCGGCAGCGAAAAGTTGCGCCGCGTCGCAGTAGCCAGTGCGAAGTTCGAGTTGCTCGACTCGGACATATCCAACTTGGTCTCGGATGATATTGAACACAAGGAATCCCGAGACAAGAGAATCGAGGAGTTGTCGTTTCTGGCTAAGAACTGCCGCGGTGCCAGGCTTGTACAAATGAAGGCCATCTATCACTTTCTCTCCGGCTGGAAAGCCTACCACGATAATGAGTGGGACGCTCCACAGTCGGAGCGAGCGAAGCGACTCTGGAACGGTGGTATCGGACGTTCCGCACTCCAAGAAGAGGTTCTCCAGTTGCGGGTGTTTGAACTCGCAAAATCGCTGAGCCCGATGCGAGCAACTGACGAGCCGAGCCAACTACCCAGAAGCCTCAAGCAGCATCAGAAGCTCATCTCGCCGCAAAACCCTTGGCGAACATACCTGAACCTATGGCTAGCCGTTCGTCCTGGGGAATGGAGACAAAGAATAGACGATCTTCCACCAGTCTGGATTAGAGACTGCCATCTATCCGATGAAGATGAACTGGAGGCCGGCGGGGGACAGCCTGCCTAGATAACAGGAAGCGAAACTGCCTACCTTCCACACTGGCATCCCACAGCAGCACTGCTTCTTCCGGATGGTTCACCGTTTCGACCATCGTGGTGCCTGGTGCATGAGCCCGGCGAGTCGGTGGCTTCCCGGCCCTGCCCTTCCCGAAAACGCCGCAGATGGTCTGACGACCGGCGGCTTAATGCCTAACGTTGTATTGGGTGGCGGCATTGAGTATGTTCAGCAACCTGGCACAAAAAACGTCGAATCACGCCAGGAGGAACCCCCTGCCGAGGAATCTACCTCCCTCGCCTGAGGCACCCCGGCTAAAGTGCCTGGTTCCTGCCAACCGTAGGGGCACCGGGAAAAGACATACAGTGAAATACAGCGTTCCGAGCGATAACTGCGTTTCGGGCCAGCCACTATCATTGCTGGCAAAATGCTGAAATCGGAGCCCAATAGGTGTAGGGTTATCTGCGTCCCTATTTGATCCACGCTGAGCAAGGTAGCGATGATCCTATCCGACAATGAAACAAGGGTTGATCTCCTAAATAACGAGCCGATCGCAAAGACGATTGTTGCTCTGTTACGCAAGCATCCGGAGAACCCGGTCACCATTGGAGTCCATGGCGACTGGGGCGCTGGGAAGTCGAGTGTCCTCGAAATGATCGAGGCCGAACTCGCCAAGGATGATCGTGTTCTCTGCCTAAAGTTCAATGGATGGCGTTTTCAGGGATTTGAGGATTCCAAGATCGCATTGATCGAAGGAATCGTGAATGGCCTACTCGACAAGCGTCCGATGCTCAAAAAGGGCACCGCCGTGGTCAAGGATATTTACCATCGCATCGACCTGCTCAAATTGGCTAAGAAGGGGTTGGGCCTGGGTGTGGCTGCGGTCGGTTTTCACGTCGGCCATCCTCAGCTCGCGATGCTGGGATTGATGAGCACGCTCGAACATACGGTCGCCGATCCGGCAAATCTTACAAAAGAGAACGTCGAAGCGATTATCAAGAGCGGGAAGGAATTATTCAAAGACGATTCAAAAACGACAAATGTGCCGGATGAGATCGCTGGCTTCCGTAAGGCGTTCGAAGATTTGTTGAGGGATGCGGGGATCGACCAGCTCGTCGTACTCATCGACGATCTGGACAGGTGCCTACCCGATACCGCAATCGAAACGCTCGAGGCCGTCCGGCTTTTTGTCTTCACATCCCGAACGGCCTTCGTTGTGGCCGCCGATGAGGCGATGATCGAATATGCGGTGCGAAAGCATTTTCCCGATCTTCCGGATACGACGGGGCAGCAAACCTATGCGCGGAACTACCTTGAAAAACTTATCCAGATTCCCTTTCGGATTCCCGCGCTAGGCTACGCCGAGACCCGCATTTATGTGACGTTATTACTCGTCGGTGCCGAGCTCGGCGAGGACACTGCGGCCTTCGAAAAGCTTATCGGAATTGCACGCGAACGGCTAAAACGGCCTTGGACGGGTAGTGTTCTCGATGCGAAAACCGTCAAGGAAGCCTCAGGCGACAAGGATAAGCAGGCGCACAATGCGTTGATGCTTAGCGACCAGATTGCGCCGATTCTCGCCAGCGGCACGCGGGGTAATCCGCGACAGATTAAACGCTTCCTGAATACGCTTCTCCTTCGGCAGGCATCTGCTGACGCGCGGGGTTTCGGGGATGATGTGAAATTGCCGGTTCTCGCGAAACTGATGCTCGCAGAGCGCTTCATCACCAGAGTCTTCGATCAGATCGCCACTGCGGCAGCTTCATCTCAGGATGGGATTTGCGGAGATTTGGCTGCGTTGGAAGCACTTGCATCGAGATCAGAAGATAGCGCTTCCACTAAGAAGCCGTCGAAGGCCGACGCTTCGACAAAACTAGTCGGATTGGGACTCGAGACGGGAAAAAGTGAGCCCAGTGTCTTGTTGACGGAGTGGACATTGTCGCCAGTGACTTTGGAGTGGGCAAAATTACAACCGGCAATCGGCAATATTGACTTGCGTCCGTATCTTTTCGTGACGAGAGATCGGAAAGATTTCTTCGGCGCAACCACCATCATGGGGCAGATTGCCAGCATCGCCGAAAAACTTCTCGGTCCGAAATTGGCAGTTCAAGCTCATGAGTCTCAGTTGCGTAAGCTCGCTCCTCCCGAAGCAAGCCAGGTATTTGAGACGTTGAGGAGTCGTATCGTCGGAGCGGACTCATTCGCCGTTGAACCTGTAGGAGTGCCGGGGCTCGCCGTGCTCGTGAAAGCGCAGACCTTCCTTCAAGGCAGCCTTCTGGATTTCTTGGAATCGCTCCCTCAAACCAAAATTGGACCATGGGCGTGCGTCGGATGGGAGGCCATCATCAAGGACGCTGATGCCGTGAGACGCTTCGATCAATTGCTCGAAACATGGAGTCAGACAAGTAATTCCGTTCTTAAGGCCTCTGCAGGAACGGTACTACGTACGCGTAAGCAAGGAGGCCGGTAGTGGGAACTTCGAACTCTTACGGAGGCTCGGGCGGAGACAAACCGCTCGTACCCTCCTGGCTCCCAGACGGTGGGTCGGCGCCGCCCCCAATTCCCCCTGTGCCACCCACAGTCCCGCCAACCGCACCACCTGGCACTAATCCAGTCCCACCCGTACCGGCCCCGCCGGTGTTGCCCCTACTCCCAGCTCCGGGCGATGCGGCCAGATTTACTCCTGCGCGAAGTAATTTCACGCGCTTCGTGACTTCAGGCGGCAGTGACCGCGTGAGCCTTGGCAGGGCCATTTCGCATTACGTTTCAACTTCATTAGGGGGCAGCGGGACCGCGGCGCGGAGGATGGGAGCATCGCGACAGGCGAGTGCGAGGTTAGCTACCATCTTGTCGGGCGCACTAGCCAATGGGCCCCGCGAAGCGCTCCGTTCGCTGAAACTTGAAAGTCTGGCCGGCCACCCGATTGAAGAAATCTTCCTTGGGATGATGGAATATGTCTGTCCCGAGGGCGGGACAATAGATGATAGCATCGCGCGCGAAGCGTTCGTCGAAACGATTGCTGACCTCGCCGCCAATGGCTTGACAGATTTCGACGCACTGACCGCCGAGCAATTGCAGACAATCCTCGAACTGTATGCAGCTCATGCCATCGAGGCCAGGCTATGCAATGACATCGGCACGAAGGCGGTCACTCTCCCATCGAATGTCGCGGCCGTTGAGAACATACAAAAGCAACTGTTCGACTTCGTCCGACGCAGTGTGTCCGATGTGTTCATGACAGGTCTAGCAGGTGTAGCGGCTATGACACCCGACAAAGTCGTAGGGTTTGTAACAGGTGTATACGAACAGGCATTCGCCATCCTACAAAGTATGGGCGAAGCCGAGGTGGATGCGAAATGAGCCGCCATGTCATCATCGGAAGATTAGGGGCTAAGGACAAGACTGTCATTCCAGCCAGGATCGGCGAGGTTGCAACACAACTTCAATTCGTCCAAGCGACTAAACGCCTCGATCACGGTATCGGTTTTGCGCTCGATGATCTGGCCAAACTCAATATCTTCCCAACCGAGATTGGCGTCGATCTTTTAATCCTCGCTGCACATGTCCATGCTGCCGATACAAGACTTTCCCGCGATACGGAGTCGCAGGACAACTGGACGCGAGAGATTCGGCTCGTCGTCCCCGTTAGCGACGTAAGCCGATGGAGCAACGCAACGGCCGTCCTCAGCCGCATCTTGAATTTCCTAACAGGAGACCTCTGGATCATCGAATTCAGGAGTCGTCCCAGCGGGTTCGAGAAGACCGTCAAGCCACGTCCACTTCAATTCACGAAGCCTCCCTTCAACGAGCTCTCGCTCTTTTCCGGTGGGCTCGACAGTTTGATCGGCGCAATCGACAGCCTCGAGCCCGGCCGAAATCCGCTCTTCATCAGTCATGCTGGCGAGGGTGCAGTTAGCGCGGCCCAGGATGGTTTGTTCAATAAGTTGCAAAAGAACTATAAAGACCGTCCATTCGACCGGCTCCGGATTTGGATGAGTTTTCCCGAGGGACTTGTGAAAGACGTTCCGTCCGATAAGTCGACTAGGGCGCGCTCGCTCCTGTTCTTCGCAACAGGTGTATTTGCTGGAACGGGTCTGGGCCCGGGGATCACTCTGCGAGTGCCGGAAAACGGTTTGATAGCCCTCAACGTCCCTCTCGACCCGCTTCGGCTCGGTGCGCTGAGTACCCGAACCACTCATCCGTTTTATATGGCTCGCTGGAATGAACTCGTCGGTATTCTCGGCATCTCGGTTCCGATTAGGAACCCTTACTGGGATAAGACAAAGGGTGAGATGATCGCTTCGTGCGCAAATAGTACATTACTCAAACGCATTATTCCTGACACGCTTTCTTGTGCCTCACCGACCAAGGCTCGGTGGAGAGGTCACGGGACAGAGCATTGTGGGTACTGCCTTCCCTGCCTAATCCGTAGGGCCGCGATCCGCAGCGGGTTCGGCAAGAATGATCCGACAACTTATACCCTGGCCGATCTCACTGAGAAGGTACTCGATACAACACAAGCCGAGGGGCGGCAGGTTCGGTCGTTCCAGTTTGCGATTGACAGACTGAAGAAACAGCCGCGATTGGCTTCCCTCCTAATTCACAAGCCCGGCTCTCTCGCCGATCAATCCCCCGCCGAGCAAAAAGCACTTGCGGAGGTTTATCGCAGGGGGATGAACGAAGTCTCCGTATTGTTAGCCGGTGTGCAAACGGCACCCAGCTAGGGCGATCATGAATTCCAGCTACGTCGATTTCCACTGCCACCTGGACCTCTATCCCGATCCCGTATCGGCTATAGCGGACGCGGAGAGCGCTGGCATTTATACACTCACTGTTACGACAACGCCGAAGGCGTGGCCACGAAATCGTGAGTTAACTCTTCAAACGCGATATGTAAGAGCGGCTCTTGGTCTCCATCCGCAACTTGTCCACGAAAGGGCCGACGAGATTTCGCTGTGGGAGGAGTATCTGCCACAAACCCGCTACGTCGGCGAAGTTGGGATTGACGCTGGTCCTCGCTATTACCGATCACTCGCTATACAGAAAGAAATCTTCGACCGCATCCTTAGGCGATGTGCCAAAGACGGCGGGAAGATCTTGACTATTCACAGCGTCCGGGCTGCAAAGATGGTTCTCGACTTGATCGAGCAACATCTACCGGCGGATCGCGGTGGTGCTGTCCTGCATTGGTTCACTGGCTCGAAGGCGGAAGCGCGACGTGCGTCTGACCTCGGCTGTTACTTCTCGGTCAACTCCCAGATGATGCAAAGCGATAAGGGCCGTGACCTGGTCTCAAGCCTGCCGTTGGAACGACTGCTGACAGAAACAGACGGACCGTTCACGGCAGTGAACGGACGACCGACCAGCCCGTCTGACGCGGCATATGCTGTGGAGGCTATTGCCAAGCTAGTAAACACGACACCGGATGAATTGGCTGCGAGGATTCGTCAGAATCTGAAGGTGCTTGTTGGAATCCCGCCAACTTAGCCCTCTTGAGGCGAAAGCTAGCTTGCCCGGAGGCATCGCCCAAATCTTTCGGGGCGTGCGCCGTGGTCTCATTAGGGGTAAGGTTTCGAGGCGAGAATTGAAACTAAGGAGGCGATGATGTCTGTAAGCGTCCGGTGATTCCACCTCGACAGCAGGTTGGCGTGCCATCAAGATGAAGCGATGGAACTGGAAGAGTCGAGATCGGGACGGGTTGGTCGCCGTCAGCGGTTTAGTGTTGAGCAGAAG